>Ga0310810_10004635_pt1 | contig 15234 bp, 14 predicted proteins | sample NCmetagenome_FD_207641 | JGI IMG/M metagenome (GOLD analysis project Ga0310810, IMG submission 207641) | Soil microbial communities from experimental microcosm in Duke University, North Carolina, United States - NC | ecosystem: Engineered > Artificial ecosystem > Soil microcosm > Unclassified ...
GTGCCCAAGGCCTACACGTTCATCGAGACCAAGCAGATGGACGTCGACGACCTCGGCACGACGGACAAGAAGTAGACCTCGGTCTCAGACGACCAGGTTGAGCCGGAACAGCTGCTGGCCGAGCAGCACGAACGACTCGTTGCGCAGGGCGCGCTCGCCCTGGACCTTCACGAAGCTGCCGTTCGAGCTGCCGAGATCGGCGAGGAAGACGCGACCGTCGCGGGTCGTGATCTTCGCGTGCAGGCCCGAGACGTAGCCGTCGTCGGGGAAGTTGATCTCGCCGCGCTCGCGGCCGAGCGTCACGCTCTCGCCGAGCAGCGGGAACGCGCTGCCGTCGACGTCGCGGCCGATGATCGTCGTGATCTTTCCCCAGAAGCCCGGGTTCGGGCTGCCCATGACCTCGGTGCCGTCGGGCGCGGGCTCGGGCGGGTTGATCAGATCGAAGCGGAGCAGCTCTTGGCCGATGCGCAGCACCTGGCCCGACTGGATCTCCTCCTCGTCGGTCATCTTCACGAACACGCCGTTCAAGCTGTCGAGGTCGCGCACGACCGCGCCCGCCGCGTTGACGACGAGCTCGGCGTGCACCGGCGACAGGTAGCCGTCGTTCTCGAACACGCCGCCGCTGCCGCGACCGATCTTGTTCTCGCCGGTCTTGAGCTCGTAGACGCCGCCCTCGCTGCCGTCGGGACGGATCAACGTGAGCGTCGACTTCGGCTGCGGGCGGACCTGCTCGAACTGGTTCGCGGTCGCGCGCGGCGCACCGCCCAAGGGAAGTCCCGGCGGCGGCGCGGCGGGGCCCGACGCGTCGTCCATGCGGAAGCCGCACGAGCCGCAGAAGCGGAAGTTGGGCGGCACGTCGCTGCCGCACGACGGGCAGCGCCGCATGCCGGGCGCGGCGCCGGGCGCCGCGGATCCCATCTGCCCGGTCGGCCCGCCCATGCCCGGAGGCGGCGGGAAGCCGGGCGAACCGACGGGAACGCCGGGCGGCAAACCGACGGGCGGACCGGCCGACGGCGGCGCGCCGAGCGGCGGCGCGGTCGGCGCGGTGCCGAGCGGGCTGCCGAGCGGGCCGCCCATTCCGCCGAGCCCGGGCGGAGGACCACCGAGCCCGCCGAGGCCGCCGAGGCCGGGCGGCGGACCCATCGGCGGCGCGCCGGGCGCGCCGGGCGGCGGTCCCAGCGGAGGAAGCGGCGAGCCGCCGAGCCCGGGAGGACCGCCCATGCCCGGAGGCGCGCCCAGTCCGGGCGGCTGCAGGCCGGGGATCCCACCGAGCCCCGGCGGCGGACCGCCGAGCCCCGGCGGCGGCGAGCCGGGCGCGCCGGGAACCATCGGCGTCGGTCCGGACGGACGTTGCGGAAGCGGCCCCAACCCGGAGGTGTCGGCCATCATCGTCTTCATCATGGCGACGTCACCGCCCGGCTTGGCGGCCGGCGGCGTCGTGAGCTCGGCCCCGCACCCGAGGCAGAACTTGTAGTGGTCCTGGTTCTCTTTCCCGCACCGATTACAAACGATCATGTCGCCATCCCTGCTTGGGTGAGCCAGCCCTCGCGCCGGCGTGACTATACGATCTCCACGCGGAGGAGCTGCTGGCCCATGAACACATAGTCGCCGTGCTCGAGGCTGCGCTCGCCCGCGATGCGGATGAAGGTGCCGTTGCGCGACGAGAGATCGGTCAGGACGAGCTTGCCGCTGGTCCAGGTGACGCGCGCGTGATGCCCCGAGATGAACGGATCGTCGGGGAAGTCGATGTCGTTGCCCTCGCGTCCGATCGTGACGGCGTCGGAGAGCGCGCGGTGCGCGAGGCCGGTGTCGCCGCCGCGGAGATGCTGCACGATGCGCAGGTTCGACGGGCGGCGCGGCGACGCGAAGAAGTAGGTGCCGTCTTCGATCGGCTCGTCGAGATCGACGCCGTCGTCTTCTTGTCCGCCCGGGCGCTGGACCTCGAGCACCTGCTCGCCGACGAGGAAGCGCGAGCCGTACTGGATGTCGGTGCCGCCGTGGATGCGGAGGTACACGCCGTTGATCGCGTTCTCGTCGCGCACGATCAGGCGGCCCTCGCGATAGAAGAAGTTCGCGTGGACCGGTGACAGGAACGGATCCTCGGGGAACGCGAGCGGGACGTCGCCGCGGCCGGCCTGGTGCTCGTCGCCGGCGAGCGTGAACGACACGCCGTCGAGGCCGTCGCCGCGGATCAGCGTGAGCTTCGCGCGCGACACCTGCGCGGCGCCGAAGAACATCGTCGAGCGATGCGGCTTCGACTTCTGCGAGGTCGGCTTCGGCGACGCCTTGATGCTCGTCGGATCGTCGAAGCTCTCGCCGGGGCCGAGCTCGGGCTCGCCGGAGCTGATCGGCTGCGAGCCGATGCCGAGATCCGGCATGCGCGCGCCGCAGTTGAAGCAGAACTTGTGGCCGACGGGGAGCAGCGTGCCGCAGGTCGGGCACGCGATGTTCGCCTTCTGGAGATTCGGCGCGGCGGCCTCGTGGCGAGGAGGCGGCATGAACGGCGCGCTCTTCGCGGTCGCGCGCTCGTCGCTTCCTCCGGGCGCGCGCGTCGGCGGCACGCCCTTCGACGTCCCGCGATCGAGCGACAGCGACTCGCCGCACCGGAGGCACCGCTGCGCGCCCATCGGCGAGAACGCGCTACACGAGTCGCAGACGAGCCCGACGTCCATTCGCGCGCCAGTGTAGCCCGGGGGCTGTCAGGTGCGCAAAACGGCGGCGCTAGTGTCCGGAGGCCGCGCGCCGCACGCTGTCGTCGGGATCGTTCTTTGCCAGCTCGTCGAGGCGGGCGCGCGCGCGGGGATCGCCGATCGCGACCAGCGCGGCGGCGGCGGCGCGGCGCACCGGCGGCACGTCGTCCCGGGTCGCGGCGAGCAGCGCATCGACCACGGGGCCGTCCTTCGCCTTCAAGGCGCCGAGCGACGACGCGGCGGCCTCGCGGACCCACGCGTTGTCGTCGGTCAGCACGCGCGCGAGCTCGGCCGACGCCGACGACGCGCCGATCGCGCCGAGCGCCGACGCGGCGTTCATGCGGTCCTCCCAGCCCTTGGCCTTGAGCTGCGCGGTCAGCGCGGGCGCGAGGCTCGCGGGCGCGCTGCCGTGGATGCGCGCGAGCACGGCGGCCGCGCGCGCGGCCGAGGCGCGCACGTTGGGCGCGTCGTCGCCGAGCGCGGTGACGATCGCGGCGTCGGCGCCGGCGGCGTCGAGCTTCGCGAGGACGCTGACCGCGAGCGCGCGCACCTTCGGATCGGGATCACCTGCGTGCGCGGCGACGTCGGGCGCGATGCCCTTGCCGATCGTCGCGAGCGCGGCGCTGGTCTTGGCGTCGAGCGCGCCGGCCGGGATGAGCGTGCCCAGCCCGAGCCCGCCCGTGCGCGCGTCGAGATCCGCGAGCACGACCACGACGACGTCGCGGTGCTGCGAGAGCGCCGCGCGCAGGCCGGCGACGACGTCGTCGGGGTGCGCGATCACCGCCGCGACGGGCGGCGCCGCCTGCGGCAACGGGCCGGGCAGGGCGGCGACCAAGCTCGGCGGGTGCAGCTTGCCCGCGCGCACCGGGTAGTCGGCGAGATCCGCCGACGCGGGCGCGGCCGGCGTCGCGCCCCGTGTCACCGATCCCGACGCGTTCGCGCCTTGCGCGGAGGCGTCGGCGAGCCGCGCGAGCGCCCACGCGATCTCGTCGCGGCGGCCGTCGGCGCGGCCGAAGTACGCGCGCACCAGCGGCGCGAGCGCCTTGGCGTCGCCGAGCTGACCGAGCGACCACGCGGCGATCCGCTGCGCCTCGCCGCTGTTGTCGTCGAGCGCGGTGAGGAGCGCGGAGAGCGCGCCGGGCGCGCGGCGATAGCCGAGCCCGAACGCGCAGGTCGCGCGCACGAGATCGTGCCGCTTGCGATCGGCGACCGTGTCGATCATCGCGCTGGTCGTGCGCGCGTCGTCGATCTGCGCCATGCCGAGGCAGGCGAGCACCTGCACGCTCTCGCGCTTGTCGGCGAGCGCGCCGAGGAGCGTGGGCACCGCGCGCTTGTCGCCGGTGCGCCCCGCGGTGAAGACCGCGGCCTCGCGCATCGCGACCTCTGCGTGCTGCGTCAGCGGCAGCACGTCGTTCAAGACCGAAGCGTCGCCGAGCCGACCCGCCGCGACCAGCGCATCGACGCGCACCTCCCAGTCGAGCGTCTGGGTCAGCGTGCCGATGCGTCGCGTGCTGTCCGGATCCTGCGGCGGCTGCTCCGCCGCCAGGTGGATCAGCGGCGCCGCGGCGCCCTTGTTGCCGAGGTAGCCGAGCACGACGACCGCGACCTTCTGCTGCGCGACGTCCTTCTCGTCGTGGAGCGCCTCGAGCAAGGGCCGCAGGCCGTGCTGCCCGAGCCGCACGAGCTCTTCCTTCGCCGCCTTGCGGATCTCCGGCGTGCCCCGCCGCGCGCGCTCGGCCAACCGCGGCACGTAGCGCAGGTACAGCTCGACGAGGATGCGCCGATAGACCGGCTTGTGCGACATCGTGAACGCGAGCGGCGCCGCGACCTTCTCGAGCTCGCCGAGCGAGCCGATGCCCTCCTCGAGATCGATCGCCGCGCGGCCCGCGTGCGTGAGGATGTCGTCGTCGCTCGCGCGCTCGAGCAGCTTCCGGTACAGCTCCGCCGCCTTCGCGCGCGACTGATCCGTGGACTGATTGACGTAGAGCTTCGCGAGCTCGAAGTACGCCTTGAAGTTGCGCGGATCGAGCTCGATCGACTTCTCGTACGCGACGATCGCGTCGTCGAACTTCGCCATGTCGATGTAGCGCTTGGCGAGCTGCTCGTACGCCTGCGGATCGTTCGGCGACTTCGCGAGCGCCTTCTGCGACCACGCGATCGCCTCGTCGTCCTTGCGCCACTCGGTCATGATCTCGGCGATCTGCGTGTAGACCTCGCGCTCGCGCGCGGGCGCGACCTTCGCGAGCTCCTGGAGCAGGTTGACCGCGTCCTGGAACTGGCGCGCGCCGCGATAGGCCTTCACGAGATCGAGGATCACGTCCTGATCGTCGGCGACCAGCTTGTGCAGCTTCTCGAGCGTGCCGCGCGGCTCGCCCGCCTGCGGGCGCTTCGCGTAGTACTCGACGAGGAAGTAGCCCGCTTCGAGATCGGGCGGGGTGCGCTTGAAGCCCTGCACCCACGCGTTCTTCATCTCCGTCTCTTTCTGTCCCCAGCGCACGAGCACGCCGACGATGCGGCGCCTCGCCTCGCGCCGCGCGACGCGATCGACCGCCTTGTCGCCGAGCAGGCTCATCACCTTCTGCCAGTCGGCCATCGCGTCGGCGTACGACTTGATCGACTCGTAGACCGCGGCGCGGCCCTTGTAGTGATCGGGGTTGTTCGGCTCGAGCTTGATCGCCTTGCCGTAGTTCGCGAGCGCGTCGGTCGTCATGCCGTGCTCGCTCATCACTTCGCCGAGCTTCGCGAAGCCGCTCGCCTTGCCGCTGGCGGCGATGCGCTTCCACGTCGCGAGCGCCTTCGCCTTGTCGCCGCGCGAGTAGTACTGCTCGCCGAGCGTGACGAGGTGGCCGGGATCATCGGGCTCGAGGGTCGCGAGCCGCTCGTACGCGGCGAGCGCGAGGTCGTCCTTGCCCCAGCGCGTGTAGAGATCCGCGATCGCCGACTGCACGCCGGCGTCGCCGGGGAAGCGCGCCTGCAGCTGCGCGAGCGCGCCGAGCGCCTTCTTCTGATCGCCCTTGCGCCAGTAGCGCTCGGCGAGCTCGAGCTGGAAGCGCGCCTCGCCGGGCGCGACGCCGACGACCTGCTCGAGCTGCTTGAGCGCCTCGTCGTCCTTGCCGACGTTCTCGAGCAGCTGGATCAAGCGGCGCTGCGTCTCGAGCTCGTACGGCGCCTTCGCGACCGCCTTCCGATACGCGGCGATCGCCTTGTCCTGTTGCCCCGTCTCTTCGTAGAGGCGCGCGAGCGTGTCCCACTCGAAGTGGCCGCGCGATCCCTCGGGCCAGGTCTTCTCGTACTCCGCGAGCAGGTCGGGCAGCTTCTGCTTGCGCCGATAGATGTCGACGATGCGCGCGGTCAGCTCGTTCTCGATGTAGTAGCCCTTGGGCGCGAGCTTGATCGCGCGGCGATATTCGACGACCGCGGCGTCGTCGTCGCCCTTCTGCTCGAGCGCCTGCCCGATGCGCGCGACGACCTCGACGCGCTTCGACGGATCGGCGCCGAGCATCTTCTCGGCCTCGCGATAGACGTCGATCGCCTCGGCGTGCTTGTTCGCCTGCAGGAGCGAGTCCCCGAGCTCGAGGCGGAGCTGCACGTCCTTCGGATCGAGCGCGATCATCTGATCGAAGAGCTTCTTGGCGCCTTCGATGTCGTTGGCGGCGAGCGCGAGGTCGGCCTCCGCGCGCAAGGCCTTCGCCTTCTCGGCCTTCGCGACCTTCGGCGACGCGAGCGCCTTGTCGAACGCCGCCTTCGCCTCGGGCGTCTTGCCCGCGTTGCGATAGAGCGTGCCGAGCTCGACCCAGACGATCGCGTCGTCGGGCGCGGCCTTCGACGCCTGCTCCCACAAGGGCAGGGCGGCCGCGTTGTCGCCGCGCGCCGCGGCGAGGCGCGCCATGATGATCAACGTCGGGCCGTCGTCGGGCTTCTTGTCGAGGACCGCTTGGTACTCCTTCTCGAGCTGCGCGACCGTGCGGTAGCGCCGGTACATCTCGAGGAGCTTCGCGAGCGCGCCCGGATCGTGCGGGTTCTTCGCGAGCGTGCCCTTGTACTTGGCGACCACGTTCTTGTCGAACGGATCGCGGGTCACGCCCCAGTCGTCGTCGGCGCGCGCCCGATCGGGTGCAGCGCTTGCGAGAACGACTCCCAAGAGCGCGGCGGTCAGGACCTTCGGGCGGCGCACCACCCAAAGGTAACGCACGAGATCACGGAACGCTTGCCGTACGGATGCGCGCGAGCAGGCCACCGAGATGATTGCGGCGCGACTCGACGACGAAGTCGCGCAGCGCGCGCGCGTGGGTCCGCGCCATCGCGACGAAGCGCAGGCCGAGCCCGCTCGCGAGCTCGCCCGGGCGCGTGTGCGTGATCTCGCCGCGCGCCCAGATCGAATCGCTCATGCCGGGCAGATCGAGCTCGACCGCGACGACGGAGCCCGCCGGCGGCGCGAGGCCGGAGACGGTCGCGAGGCCCATGCCGCTGTCCGAGAGATCGGCGGACAGCGCGCGTACGGGGCGATCGCGGACGTAGGACGTGAACATGACCTCGAGCGGGATGCGGTAGCCGAAGCGGCGATCGTGCATGACTTCACCCTGTGTGCCGATGTAGGTCTCCATCGTACGCGGGTCGCGCGCGGCGCCAACTTTTCGGATGATGCGGCGGTGCGCGAGCCCCGGCCGTTCCCCTGGCGATCACTGCCGAAGGTCGATCGGCGCACGAACGGCGTGATCGAGGCGCTCGCGCGGTGGGCCGGCGCGCGTCGATCGATCGAGACGCCCGCGGGGCCGATCCGCGCGCGCGCCGGCACGGTTTCGGTGCTCGCGGGCGAGGCGCTGTCGCGCGCGCTCGGCGATCCGACCTCGGCGGTCGCGGTCGTGCGCGCGCGCGGACGTCTTCTGCCGATCGCGTACGCGGTCGCCGGCGGCGCGCTCGTGCGCGGGCTCGCGCGCGTGATCCTCGGCGGGCCCGACGAGCTCGATGGGCCGCGGCCGCCGACGCCGGCGGAGCGAGGCGTGCTCGCGTACGCGGTCGCCGCGGCACTGATTCCGGACGCGCACGCCTCCGCCGAGCCGACCGAGAGCGCCGGGCCCTTGCTCGCGCTCGAGCTGCGCGACGCCTGCGTGATCGAGCTCGAGATCGACGGCGCGTGCACCGGCTGGGCGGCGCTGGTCGTGCCGATCGATCTGCTCACCGCCGCGCCGCCGCGCCGCCCGCGCGAAACTCTGCCGAAATCGATCTCACCGTGGCTCGACGAGCCGGCGATCGAGGCGCACGTGATCCTCGGAGCGGCGCGCTTCGCACGCGGCTTCACGCCGGCGCCCCGTGACGTGCTCGTCCTCGCGGATTCCGCCGAGTTGCGCTTGGCGCGCGGGGGGATCCCGGTGACGCTTGCGCGCGGCGTCGGCGGGATTACCGTGGGCGGCGTCTACGCGCGAGGAACCATGGACGAAACGCTCGGAGAAGACGCGGCGGTCGAGATCGCGGCGTGTGCGGGATCGGTGACGCTCTCGGTGCGCCGCGTGCTCGAGCTGGCGCCGGGGCAGGTGATCGAGCTGGGCCGGCCGATCGGCGGCGAGGTCGAGCTGCGGGTCGGACGCCAGGTCGTCGGACGGGGCGAGCTGGTCGACGTCGACGGCGGCCTCGGGGTCCGCGTGCTTTCGGTCGAGGGTGGACTCGCCCGCGGATGACATGCTAGCAGGGAGGCCCGATGCCGACTTACGAGTACAAGTGCACGAGCTGCGAGAAGGAGTTCGAGTACCAGCAGCGCATGAGCGACGCGCCGAAGGACGTCTGCGAGGCGTGCGGCGGCAAGCTCGAGCGGTTGATCTCGCGCACCGCGTTCCAGCTGAAGGGCGGCGGTTGGTACAAGGACCTGTACGCGTCGCCGAACCCGACCAAGGAGCTGGTCGGGAAGAAGCCGGACAAGCTCGAGCAGAAGGTGACGTCGGTCGAGAGCAAGCCGGCGTCTTCGGATAGCGGATCGTCCGGCGGCACGTCGTCGGGCTCGTCGGACTCCGGCGGTTCGTCGTCGAGCGGCGGCGGTAGTGGCAGCGGCGGCGGCGGCACGACCTCATCGGCCGCAGCGGCGGCCGTCAAGTGACCGCGCGCATCCTCGACGGCAAGGCGCTCGCCGCGAAGGTCCGCGGTGAGGTCGCTGCGCGCGCGAACGCGCTGCGCGCCCGCGGGATCGCGCCCGGGCTCGCGGTCGTCCTCGTCGGCGACGACCCCGCGTCGGCGGTCTACGTCAAGGCGAAGAGCAAGGACGCGCGCGAGAGCGGCATCGACGCCTTCGATCACAAGCTGCCCGCCGACACGTCGGAGCGCACGCTGCTCGATCTGATCGCGCAGCTCAACGAAGACGATCGCGTCGACGGCATCCTCGTGCAGCTGCCGGTGCCGAAGCAGATCGACAGCGATCGCGTGATCGCCGCGATCAGCCCGCACAAGGACGTCGACGGCCTCCACCCCGAGAACCTCGGCCTGGTCGCGCAGGGCCGCGCGCGCTTCGCCGCGTGCACGCCGTCGGGTTGCATGCGGCTGCTCGCCGAAGCCGGCGTCGAGCTGGCGGGCGCGCGCGCGATCGTCGTCGGGCGCAGCGTGCTGGTCGGCAAGCCGGTCGCGCTCCTCCTCGCCAACGCGAACGCGACGGTGACGCTCTGCCACTCGAAGACGCGCGACCTCGCCGGCGAGATCGCGCGCGCCGACGTCGTCGTCGCCGCGATCGGCAAGCCCGAGATGATCCGCGGCGCGTGGATCAAGGAGGGCGCCGCGGTGATCGACGTCGGCATCAACCGCACCGCCCTAGGCAAGCTGATCGGCGACGTCGAGTTCGCCGCCGCCGCCGCGCGCGCCTCCGCGATCACGCCGGTGCCGGGCGGCGTCGGCCCGATGACGCGCGCGCAGCTGCTCGAGAACACCGTCAAGGCGTGCGAGCTCCGCCGCGGCGCGCGCTGAGCCGTTATCGCACCGCGAGCGGGCGGCCGAGCGCGCGCACGAGGAGGACCTGCAGCTCGCCGAACGGCGGCGGGTTGGTCGCGACCTCGTCGGCGCCGGCGGCGCGCGCGTGCTCGCGCAGCTTCTTCGACGACGCGAGCGCGACAGTCGGGATCGGCGGCGTGACCAGCTTCGCCGCGCGCAGCGCGCCGAGCGCGCCCTCGGGCTCCGCGTCGACGTCGATCACCGCGAGATCGACGTCGCCGGTGAGGAGCGTCTCGGCGACCTTCGCGTCCGACGCGCTCACGACCTCCGCGGTCGACATGATCGAGCGGATGAGGCGCGTGAGCGAGTTGCGATCGGTGCGATCCGCGGAGAGCAAGAGGATGCTCACGCCGTCGTAGCCGCCGACGAGGCGATCGATCGTGCCGCCGAGCGTCTGGGCGACGTCCTCGAACTCGATGCCGAGCCCGGGCGGACCGTCGGGGCTCTCGCGGCCGCGCTTCCACGCGACGCGCCCGAACAGATCGAGCGCGCCCGCACCGGGCACCGCGAACTTGAGCCCGATCTCGGAGCCGACCGGCACGTCCGCCTCCGTCTCGAGGAACAACCCGCCGCGCGAGAGGTTCACCGAATACGCGACGAGGAACGACGACGCGGTCCGAAATTCGACCTCGACGGCGTAGGGCACGCGCGGGTGCTCGCGCTCGGCGGACATCCACGCCGAGTATCGCCCATGCGCGGCGGCGATTCACGAGCGCGGGCGTGAGAAGCGCGCTCGCTAATCGTGACCGCTGAACGCGTGCGTGCGGGGCTTGTCCGTGCGCGCGCACAGGGTCTCGCCGGCGCCGACGGTGACGCCGCCGCCCGAATACGCGAACCAGACCGTCGCGGTGGCGCAGTCGCTGCCGCGCATGACGAGCGCGAGCTCCAGATCCGAGCCCGGGTTGATCGCGGTCACCGCGAACGGCCCGCTCACGATCGCGCGCGGGGCGCCGGCCTCCATCGTGATGACGTGGCTCGCGTACACCGGGGCGGGCGCGGGGTGCGCGCACGCGGCGAGCACCGCGGCGATCGCCGCGCGCCTCACAAGAGCTTCTCGAGCAGGCGATCGAGGTGATCGAGATCCATGTACTTGATCTCGACGGTGCCGCCCTTGCCGGGCGCGTCCTCGTGGATCGCGACCGGGCCGCCGAGCGCGCGGGTGAGCCGCTCCTCGAGATCGCGGACCGCGGCCGACTTGCGCGGGGCGGCCTGCTTCGGCTCGGGCTTGGCCGGCTCGAGCGTCTTGCGGACGAGATCCTCGGTCGCGCGCACCGACAGGCCCTTGGCGAGCACCGCGCGCGCGGCGGTCTCGATCTGATCCGCCGACTCGAGGCCGAGCAGCGCGCGCGCGTGGCCCATCGACAGGCGGCGCTCTTCGACCTGCTGGCGCACCGACGGCGGCAGCTTCAGGAGGCGCAGCGCGTTGGCGACCGTCGAGCGATCCTTGCCGACGCGCTCGGCGACCTTCTCCTGCGTCAGCCCGAACTCCGACGTGAGCCGCTGGAACGCCGCGGCCTCCTCGATCGGGTTCAGGTCCGAGCGCTGCAGGTTCTCGACGAGCGCGCGCTCGAAGGCTTCGCGCGCGTCGACGTCCTGGACGACGACCGGCACCTCGCGCAGCCCGGCGCGCTGCGCGGCGCGCCAGCGGCGCTCGCCCGCGATCAAGAAGTAGCCGCCGCCCGGACGCGGGCGCACGACCAAGGCCATGATCACGCCGTGCGCCTTGATCGAGACCGCGAGCTCGTCGAGCTCCGCGTCCTCGAACCGGCGGCGCGGCTGCTCCGGGCTCGGGTAGACGTCCTCGATCGCCGCCGCGAAGTACGTGCGCTGCGCGGGGGGGACCGGCGCGGCGGCGGGCGCGGCGGCCGTCGCCGGCGTGCTCGGCAGGAGCGCGTCGAGCCCACGGCCGAGGCCGCGCCGCTTCTTGTCCAGATCGGGAGACACGTCGATCATGTGCGTACCACGCGTGGGGTTCAGGCTGCGCGTCCGACCTGCGGGAAGCGCGCGAGCAGCTCGTCGGCGACCGCGAGGTAGCTCTTGGTGCCGGGGCAGCGGAAGTCGTAGAGGAGGCACGGCTTGCCGTGCGACGGCGCCTCGCTCAAGCGGATGTTGCGCGGCACCGTCGTGCCGAAGACCTTGTCGCCGAAGTAGTGCTCGACCTCGCCGCGCACCTGCCCCGCGAGGTTCGTGCGCGCGTCGTACATCGTGAAGAGCACGCCGTCGATCGTGAGGCGCGGGTTGTACGCGGCGCGCACCTTCTCGATCGTCGACGTCAGCGCGCTGAGGCCTTCGAGCGCGAAGTACTCGGCCTGCATCGGGACGACGACGCCGTCGGCGGCGACCAAGGCGTTCAGCGTGAGCAGCCCGAGCGACGGCGGGCAATCGATCACGACGTACTCGTATTGATCGACGACGGTCGCGAGCGCATCGGCGAGGTGCCGCTCGCGCTTCTCCGCGCCGATCAATTCGATCTCGGCGCCGACCAGATCGGTCGACGCCGGCGCGACGAACAAGGTCGTGATCTCGGTCGGCCGGATGACGTCGGCCATCGCGACGTCGCCGCAGATCGCGTCGTAGACGGTGAGCTCGAGCTTCGTCCGCGGATAGCCGACGCCGGACGAGGCGTTGCCCTGCGGGTCGAAGTCGACCAGCAGCACCTTGTGGCCCTTCGAGGCCACCGACGCCGCGAGGTTGATCGCGGTCGTGGTCTTGCCGACCCCGCCCTTCTGGTTCGCGACCGCGACGATGCGTGCCATGACGAGATCCCGGGTAACACGCGGCTCTGACTGACGCGCGATTTCGGCAAAAAAGTTGGCGTCCGGAGTGGACTCGAATAGCTTGGTGGCCAGATGTAGGACATGTAGGGACATGTCCTCACCGGAGGATCAAAATGGCTGGCTTTCCGCGGGTCTATAGTTCGTTTGCTGAGTTCGAGCGCGATGAGCTGCGCAAGCTCGACTCCCTCCACACGTCGGTCGACGACATGCTCGAGGAGCGCTTCTCGGACGACCTCGACTTCGAGCGCAGCGAGGCGCCGCGCCGCCGCGGCCGCCCGCGCAAGAACCCGCGCTGACCGCATCGGCGCTCAGCCGATGCCGTACTCCTTGAGCTTCTTGTAGAGCGTCGAGCGATCGATCTCGAGGATCGCGGCCGCCTGGGCCTTGTTGCCGCCGGTCGCGGCGAGCGCGGCGAGGATGCCTTCCTTCTCGAGCTCGCGGAGAGACTTGGCGGCGTCGCCGCTCGAGGCCGCAGGCGCGGGCGCAGCCGGCAGCGGAGGCGCCGCGACCGCGATCGACGGCGAGCTGACCTGCGGCGGCGGTGACGAGGGCTCGATGATCGCCATCGAGCCGAGCGGCGGCGTCGGCGACGACGTCCGGCGCGCTCCGCCGCGCGGCGCGAGCTGCGGCGGCAGATCCTCGGCGCGAATCGCGTCGCCGTCGCCGAGCACGACCGCGCGCTCGATCGCGTTGCGCAGCTCGCGCACGTTGCCCGGCCACGGGTGCGCGAGCAGGCGCTGCATCGCGTCGGGCGCGAAGCCCTTCACGCGGCGCGCGACCTGCGATCGGAAGCGCGCGAGGAAGTGCTCGGCGAGGAGCACGATGTCGTCGGGGCGCTCGCGCAAGGCCGGCACGATCGTGTGGATCACGCTCAAGCGATAGAAGAGGTCCTCGCGGAAGAGGCCGCGGCGGACCATGTCGCTGAGGTCGCGGTTGGTCGCGGCGACCACGCGCACGTCGACGGTGATCGGTCGCGTCCCGCCGACGCGCTCGAAGGTCTGCTCCTCGAGGACGCGCAGGAACTTGGTCTGGAGCGCGAGCGGCAGCTCGCCGATCTCGTCGAGGAAGAGCGTGCCCTTGTCGGCGAGCTCGAAGCGGCCGAGCTTCTTCTCGGTCGCGCCGGTGAACGCGCCCTTCTCGTGACCGAACAGCTCGCTCTCGACGAGCGTCTCGGTGAGCGCGGCGCAGTTGACCGCGATGCACGGGCCGGCGCGGCGCTTCGACGCGCGATGGATCGCGCGCGCGACCATCTCCTTGCCGCTGCCGCTCTCACCGGTGAGGAGCACGGTCGCGTCGGTCGGGCCGACGCGCGCGACGAACGCCATCAGCTGGCGCGCCGCCGGCGACTGCCCGACGAAGTCGCCGTCGCCGAGCCGCTCCTCGAGCGCCGCGTTGCCGCGCGCGAGCGTGTCGCGCGCGTCCGCGCCCGCGAGCGCCGCCGCGACCAGATGCGCGATGCACGCCGCCGCCATCAGATCGAGCTGATCCCACGGCCCGCCGCGCCGCTCGACCCAGACGAGCCCGGCACCTTCGCCAAACGGAACTGCCAACCCCGCGCGCGGAGCGCCGCTCGATCCGAGATCCGACGCGAGCGCCTTGCCGCCCTGCAGCACCTTCTCGACGAGATCGCCGGGCGCCTGTAGCGCCGTGCCGAGCGGATCGCCGGGCGCGACCGACGCCGCCGCGGTGGTGACACGCGCGCCCTGCTTCAAGAGGAGGAACGCGCGATCGGCGCCGAGCGCGGTCAGGCACGCTTCGCACGCGGCGCGCGCGACCGCGTCGCGTCCGCCGGCGATCTCCGCGCGCAGCCGATCTCCGAGCGACGCGATCGACGCGAGGTGCCGGCGCGCGCGCGTTTCGCCGGGCCCGCCGCCCGCGGTCGCCGCCGACAGCGACAAGAGCTCGGCGGAGCTGACCTCCATCGTCACGCGCGCCGGCGCCTTGGTCACCGCGACGCCGCCCTCTGCGGGCAGGAACGCGAGCCGCGTCTTCCCGACGACGATCTCGTCGCCCGATTCGAGCTGGTGCACCGTGACCGGCTGTCCGTTCACGAGCGTCTTGTTCTTCGAGCCGTCGTCGACGAGGCACATCGCGCCGTCGCGCAGCTCGAGCATCGCCTGCTGGCGCGACACCGCGAGATCCGAGAGCTGCACGACCGCGCCGTCGCCACGTCCGATCACGCCGCCGCGCATCGGGATGTCGAACGAGCGGCCGAGGTCCGGACCCTCGATCACGACCAGGCGGGCGAGCGCCATGTCGCGATCGTATACGATCAGCGCATGACGAGAACGTTCGTGGCCGCCGCAGTGATCGCGCTCGCGGCTTGTGGCCACAAGAAGCCCGAGGGCGGGAAGACCTCCGACGCCGGCCCTCCGCCCCTGATCAAGAGCGTCGCCGTCTCGTTCGAGAGCCAGCAGGACGGCGACGTCTCGCACGTCTTCTTGCCCGCGATGGACGAGACCGGGAAGGTGATCAACTACCCGATCGGCGACTTCCCGGGCACGTGCGCGTCGATCCCGCCCGACGGCGCCGACCTCGTGACGCTCGAGTGCAAGGCCACCGCGGGTACGGTTCGCCTGCACGCGATCAAGCAGAACCAGGACGTCGTCGTCTTGAAGGAGACGATCGCGCCCGGCGCTTCGCCGGACCCCATGAATCGCGACGAGCTCCAGCGGTTCACGATGCCGATCGACGCGAAGATCGAAGCCGGTAAGTAGGAAGTAGCACGTGGGAAGTAAGAAGTAGGAAGTGCAACTTCCTACTTCCTAGTCCGCGCGTCGGCGCGTCCGCGGCCTGCCGCG
>Ga0310810_10004636_pt1 | contig 15232 bp, 6 predicted proteins | sample NCmetagenome_FD_207641 | JGI IMG/M metagenome (GOLD analysis project Ga0310810, IMG submission 207641) | Soil microbial communities from experimental microcosm in Duke University, North Carolina, United States - NC | ecosystem: Engineered > Artificial ecosystem > Soil microcosm > Unclassified ...
AGCTCCCGTTGCAGGCCGATACTCCACTGCCAAATTCTGGCCGGCCGCCCCGCGTTCTGATCCACCATGTTGGTGGGATTGCCGACGGTCCCCGGGAGAGGTTGCTGCCCGGGATTGAAGTCCGGGAAAGTGATCTGGTAGGGCATGCCGCCGCGCAGAGTGAAAGGAGGCGTCCCGTACTCTGGCGGAGCGAACGGCTTGGTCGAGCCGAAGTTGCTAGCCTTGGACGCATCGTTACTGGTTTTGGCGTAGGAGATCCCGCCTCCCGCGCGAAATACGGTCTTGGAGTTGATCTGATACGCTACGCCCAGGCGCGGCTGATAGGCCCACGGATAATTCTTGGCGAATGCGCAATTGCAGCGGCCTCCGCCATATCCCTCAAAGATAATCGCACCCAGCCGCCCGCCCGCGGTAGGATTTGGCGTGGCCATGGAGACGTTGAACATGTACCCGTTGTGCTCTTTCAGGTAGGTCTGGAAATCGTAGCGCAGGCCGTAATCGATGGTCAGTTTTCGAGTCACCTTCCAGCTATCCTGCACAAACCCCGCCAGCGAGTGGTTTCCGGATCTCATCGCAGCCGGAACGCTGTCATAACCCGTGTTGGGCGAGCCCAGGAGGAAGCTGGCGTAGTTGAACCCCACGGTGGCCGGAAGAGATCGTCCGTCAAGGGAGGGATCAGCGGACTGGTTGGTGCTGTAGAGCATGTTCCCCGAAGAATAGGTTTCGCTAAAGGAGGGATAACCATTCACAATCAGCTCTCCGCCGAACTTGTAGGTGTGATTGTTGTGGACCCAAGTGAGGGACACTGTCCCGGTCGGCTTCAAATTCTTAATGCGGAAGTCCGAGGGCGGGCCAAAGTTGGTCATGCCGCCCTGGGCTTGGCTGAGCACTGAAAAATAGGGAAAGAGGTCGGTATTCGTTCCCTTGAAGCCAATCTTGCTATTGTCGAAACGCGGCACCTGCGGATCACTCCGGCTATAGAGGTAGCCTCCGCCGATATGCAGCAAAAGCGTGGGCGTCAGCGTGTAATCGAAGTTGACGCGGTAAGTATCCGCCTTTACGTGGCTGCCGACTGTGACTCCGATGGGGTAATCCAGGCCCGAGTTGTTCGGGGAATCGGTCTGCGTGCGCGACCAATAGCCCGATAGCTTCAGGCGAGAACTCAAGGAATGATCCAGCTTGATGGAAGGAACGGAGGAGACGCGCGAGTTCGCGTATGCGGGAACGTAATTGTTTGTCAGCGCGGAAGTAGTCGGCAGGGGAATGTAAGCCTGGACCTTCTGTGCGACGGGGTCCTGCCCGACCAAGGGAATCAGGTTGTTGGTGTAAGGGTCGCGGTAGCGGATTCCCCCCACTAATCTCTCCGTCGCAGGGTCGTAGATCGTGTTTTCGAGGATCGGCCGGCCCAGACCATCGGTCCCCAGATTGCGGCCGGTGAGCGCTTGCCCGAAGTCGCCCGCGCGATACCGCACCGTTGGAACGGTGAGAGGAAAGTTGTTGATGATGTTGTTTTCGCGGAACTGCTCCCAGTTAAAGTAGAAAAAAGTCCTGTCATGACCGTTGTACATCTTGGGAATGTCCACCGGGCCGCCCACGCTGAAACCATAATCGTTGCGCCGCTGGCGCGGACGCAGCAGGTGCCCCTTGCCGTCATCCGTGAAAGGAGTGCCGGCGTTCAGCGCTTCATTCACAAAGTAGTCGTAAGCGCTCCCGTGAAACTGGTTGGTGCCGGACTTCATGGTGAAGTTGAACAGGCCTCCTCCCGCCTGTCCAAACTCCGCCGCGTAGTTGCTGGTCTGGATGGCTACCTCCTGGGTGGCCTCCACGCTGGGTTGGGTCTGGGAGGTTTGGCCCAGCGATACGGTGGGAGTCGCGTCCTGTCCCTCCACACGCAAGGCGGACGAATTTCCCTCCTGGCCATTGAGTCGCATGGTGTTGTCGGCCAGCCACGATGCGCCGGGAATCAAATTCATTACCGAGTACGGGCTGCGGATCCCTGTCGCCCCCACGTTGGCCGTTCCAATTCCCAGCACCGGCAAATTATTCAGCGTGTCCGCGGAGACGTTGTGGGCCAGTTCGCCACTCTCGGTCTTGAGCAATGGGGCCGCGTCCGTGACCGTCACCGACTCGGTGTTGGAACCAAGCTCAAGAACGACGTCGATACGCAAGGTTTGCGCCACTGGAACCACGAGGTTTGGCCGAAGATACTTCTTGAACCCCTGCACATTCACCGAGAGCTCGTAGTTGCCGGTGGGAACCGGGACAACATAATTGCCCGTGGCGGAGGTGCCCATCTGGTAAACGGCGCCGGTCTCCACATTTCTCACTTGAATCGCGGCGCCGGCGACCAAAGCGCCGGCCGGATCAGAAATCGTTCCAGTGATGGTACCGCGATCGCTTTGAGCGAACATCGGCAGCATCAAAATGAAGAGACAGAAACCTAGCTTGTGCAGGCTCATGTAAGACCTCCTCGACCAAAAGACTGGGGGAAGTTTACATCCGCCCGTTCTCCTCGTCAAGGGCCTATCGTGCTTTGCCCAGTTCCCGAAGGATCTGGGCGGCCTCCTGGCGCACGACTGCGTCCTGACTGCCTGCAGCCTTCTGGAGGTATGGAAGCGCACCCGCCACATCGCCCGAGTCGGCGAGCGCGGCGCCCAGGTCCAGATGGGCGCGCGTGAATTCGGGCCGAATCCTGATCGCCTCCCGGTAATGCTCCACGGCGGACTTCACGTTTCCCTTCATTGCAAATATATTACCCATCAGATCATGCCCTTCCGCGGCCATCAGATTGGCGCGCAGCAATAGCTCGATTTGGCGCTGGGCTTCGTCGAAACGCTTTACCCGAGCCAGCGCGATAGCGTAGTTGAATCGTCCAGCGGCATAGTCCGGCTTGAGCCGAAGGGCAGCTTCAAAGTGATAGCGCGCCTCTTCGAAACGCCCAGACGCCGAAAGTACGTTCGCGAGGTTACTATGGGCTTCGGCGTAGTCCGGCTGGATTCGGATAGCTTCCCGGAAGGCAGGCTCCGCGCGGGGTAAGTCCCCGCTTTCCAGCCTCACACCACCCAGACTGTTGTAAGCCTCCGCCAGATCCGGGTCTAGATTGACAGCCTTCTCAAAGGCCGAGACAGCCTCGGGTCTGGAACCTTGCGCAAGATAATTAAGACCGAGTTGGTGCCAGGTGGCCGCATCGCCGGGTGCGACGTTCACGGCCCGTTGTAGACTCTCGGTGGCCCGCGCAAACTGTCCTGCGGACGTCAAGCCTGAAGCAAGCTTTTGCAGTGCAACCAAGGAGTTCGGCTGGCGCCGGACCGCTTCCTCATAGAGGGGGAGGGCCTTCTCCGTTTGCCCCGCGTCGCTCCAGGCGTCGGCCAGGTGCAAATAGTATTCGATGCGTTGAGGACGGTGCTTTTCTACCGCTGTCGTGAGTTGCTTGATTCCTTCGCTCAGATTGCTCTTTTGACTCACCTGCGCGATCGCGAGGTACAGTTCGTTCTCCGGGCTTTTCGGCAATTGTCGGGGATAGTACAACTTGACCTCGCCGTGGTAAGCATTCTCATCCGTCTCGTGCCGTTCCGGGCTTGGCGCCAGTAGATCGCCAGGCGGCTTGTGGCGCTGGATGTAGTGATCGGTCATGACAACATGGACTACATCGTCAGTACGCCGTTTGGGCATGTGGCAACCGATGCAATCGGCGGACTGCGTATGTCTGCCGGACGTCACTAGTTTCTCGAAAGCCGCGGAGTGGCATCCGCGGCAAATGTCCGTATAGTGTTTGACCGCGTCCTCACCGCGAGGTATGTCGTGTGGGTTATGACAGGTGATGCAGCCCAGTGCGCCTTCGCTCTTCAGAAAACAGGCCGAGCGCCGCAACCGGTAAGCCGCGCTGGCGATTTCGACTCTATCGTGGCCGGCTGCTTGATCGAAATGGAGCATGAAATCCGCCAGGGGCTCCCCGGGTTTGTATGAGAATGGACCACGCTCATAGCGCACGATCGCATTCGGCAGGTGGAAGCTTGTCGTCTCAAGGTGGCATTGCATGCACACTTCCATCTGGCGTTCGGGGCTAAGGCGCGCTGGGTTGATGATGGCCTTACGTATGTCTTCCTGGGCGGCACCGGGGGTTTCCGCCATCTTTGCATGCTTGCTCCCGGGGCCGTGGCACCTCTGGCAATCGATGCCCTCCGGCAAGCGTCCCGGAAACACCGGCTCCGTTTCCGATTCGCCGTTAGCAGATCGCCTGTCCGGATACGCGTTATGGCAGAACATGCAGCCATTCGTAATCGTTCGCCGGAAGCCCGGGTGATCGGGGCGATCATAGGCGGGATTCATCCCCCAGGACCCACCTTTTTCTGCATACCAGGCAAGAGGAAGTTCTACCAGCGTGTTGCGATTGGTCCGGTGCAAATACGCGCGCGCGTGATTGCCGGATCCAAGGACGAAGTCGATCTCTTTTTCGAGACTGTTGGCTTCTTTTCCGTCGAAGCCGATCTGATACCGGCGCTGGAAAAAGCGCCCGTCGCGCTCGATCATCGTAAAGTAGCTGTCGGACGCCTTGTGGTAGAACGTAGCGGGTTTGCCACGATCGCCGATCGTATTGTCGAGCGTCGGACGGTAAAAGGAACGGCCCATGCCAGTGCGACTGTAGGTTTCCGCCACGTTCGGATGGCAACTGGCGCACAATGCGGGATCGACGTAACTGCTGTCCGCGGAGACGGGCTGGTTAGACCCGGTGGCAGTCGTCGTGCGAAAGCCAACGCGGACGAGGTAAAACACGCTGGCCAGCGCTACGCACAAGACTGCCGCGAGCCACCAACGTTGTCGCACTGTGTAATTTTAGCCGAGTCCGCTCCCTGGCGGTCGCGGTTCAGGATCTCGATCCTGAGGATCACGCCCCTTTGGTCATTTCGAGTTCGCCGGTTCCAAACCACTCTTCTTGATGGCTGAGTAGGCGGCCGGCGACGCAAGCCACTGGATAAGCGCTTGGGCCGCTTCCGGGTCCCTGGAAGTTGCCGGGATGCCTGCGGCAAATATCGTGACCCTCTGTGCGCCGGGCGGAAGCGGTCCCACGATGTCGATGCCCTTTACGGGACGCAGCTCACTGATCTGTTGAAAGCCAATCTCGGCCTCTCCCTTTGCGACCACTCCACCTACGGGGTCGGCCTCGATCTTCCTAGTCCGGTCCTTGATCTGGCCGGCAATCCCGAGCTTCGGAAACAGCTCAGTGGAGAGGTAGACGCCGCTGGCGCTATCGGAATATGCAATCGATTTCGCCGCCAGTAACGTGCGCCTCAGGGCGTCTACGGTGCTGATATCGGGCTTAGGCGCCCCGGCCTTAACGGCCATTCCGATACTGGACCGGACCAAGTCGATGCGGCTGCCTGCCCGGACTTTGCCCTGCTTAATCAGATCGTCAAGCGCGGGCGCGGCCATGATCACGACGTCGATAGCCTCACCGCGTTCGAGCCGTGTGGGAATGGCGTTATGCGTGGTTCCCATCGAGGGCCCGAACTCCGTCACAAGTTTGTTGTGCGCGGCGCGTTCGTATTCGGGGACCAATTCCAGATAGGCGGCCGTGAACGCCCCGGAAGTCACGACCTTGATCTCAGCTGCGTGCGCCGTCGAAACCGCAAGAAAAGCACATGTCAAGGCCAAGACCGCGGTCCCGGCGAAATTCTTGCAGGAAATCGTTTTCATGAGCTCACTTGACCTTTCGCACTTCCGGCGCAGGTGCTGCTATTCATTATTGTCCAACGCGCATGCATTCGCGATCGGCGTCGCGCAACGCCGAAAGCGGAGCACCGGCCGAATCGATGGCCCGATACAGGTAGCAGCGGCGGCTCCGCACGCGAACGCAGGTCCCATCCAACGCGCCAGGATTTGCTGGTCGCCACTTGCAACCAGCCGGCAAGCTAGCAATCACGGCAACCGAAAAGCGATCATGGTCTCCTGCGCGGCGATCAAAACATACTGCTTTCCGTCCCTGCCCAAATACGTGATGGGATTGGCGAACGCGTCCGCCGGCAGTTTCGTTTCCCACAGGAGTTTCCCGGTCTTCGATTCGTAGGCATGAAAGCGCTGATCGTCCGTAGCGCCGATGAACAGCAGTCCGCTCGCCGTCGCAATGGGACCCCCGATGTTGTACGATCCCGTGTTCATCACGCCGATCTTCTCCAGCGATTCGACACGTCCAAACGGGATCCGCCAGGCGACATCCCCGGTATTCACATTGATCGCGAACAGCTCGCCCCATGGCGGCGACTGGCACGGCCAGCCTGTAGCCGGATTCGTGATCGGGCCCACATTCTTTCGAACGAACGGCATCTGACTCGAATCGCCCGCTCCGCCGATCTTGGTGGGGCGATCCTTCGCAGGAACTTGCGCCACCATCTTCTGGACTCCGCCCCGGTCGTGCGAGTTGATAAAGAAGTAGCCCAGCTTGGGATCGTAGCTGCCCCCGCCCCAGTTAAAGCCGCCATCCGGACCCGGAAAGACAACCGTATCGGTCATGCGCACCGGGGCATAAGGGCCATCGTTCTGTGCGTTCTTGAAGAGCTCTTCGCAATACGTCTGCTGTTCCGGAGTGAACTTCGTAATCTCGTCGCGCTTCCATGTCATGCGCGCAAGCGGCGGAGGTTTCAGCGGAAACGGCTGGGTGGGCGAGTACCACTCGCCGGGAACGTCGCCTTTGGGCACCGGCCGCTCCTCCATGCCGTAGATGGCTTTCCCGGTTCGGCGATCCAGAATAAACACCAGGCCCGACTTGGCCGTCTGGATCAGCGCCGGGATCCTCTTGCCATCTTTGATCACATCGATCAACGTCGGCTGGGGCGGCAGATCGGTGTCCCACAGGTCGTGGTGTGTAGTTTGCAGATACCACTTCATTTTTCCCGTCATCGCATCCACGGCCACCAGGGAGTTCCCGAACAGATTCGCGCCGGGCCGGTCTCCGCCGTAGCGGTCGTCGCTGGGCCCCCCGATCGGCATCAGCAGGGTGCCGGTCTCGGTGTCCACGGTAAACGTGCTCCACACGTTTACGCCGGACCGGTTCTTCCAGCCGTCGTCGAGCCAGGTATCGTGTCCGAATTCGCCCGGCTGGGGAACAGTGTGAAACGTCCAGACCAGTTTCCCGGTAGCCGCGTCCCAGGCGCGGACGTCGCCACGCCCGCCATAAGAGCCGTTGTCTTGCAGGTGCGTTCCGGTGAACACCAGATTCTTGTAAATCGCGGGCGCGCCGTTCAATCCGTAGGGAGCGCTCTCCAGCCCCGGAGCTTTCATCCCGGGTTTCAGATCGAGCTCGCCTTCCTTGGCGAAACCCGGCACCAGCTTGCCCGTACGAGCGTTTACGCCGATCAAGAAACCGTCTTCGGTGCCGAAGAAAATCGTCGGAGGAGCGTTCTTGTTTCCCGGCCAGTAAGCGATCCCGCGCGAGGTGCGCGCGGCGTGCTGGTGGTCGAACGTCCAGAGGGTCTTTCCGGTTTCGGGCTCCACGGCGACCAGGCTCTGAAATGGAGTGACGAAGTACACCACGCTATTCACCATCAGCGGCGTGGTCTTCGACTGCGCCTGGCTCTTGGCGACCGAGGAGGCGGGGCGGGTTTCGTACTTCCAGGCCTGGACCAATGTGGATACATTGCTTGTATTGATTTGCGTGAGAGGCGAGTAGCGCCGCGCTCCGGGATCGCGGCCGTAACTCGGCCAGTCATTCTGAGCGATTGCCACCGGGACGATTGCGGCCAATCCAATGTTCAAACCTAGAAGTAGAGTCCGGATTCGCATCGTTCTTCCTCTCCTCGCTATCGGACCAGGTGCTGGAGATCCTTGTTGTTGTCCTGGCACATGAAATCGATCATTTCCGTGTCGACCAGGGGTCGCATGTGCAGAGCCACAGTCCACGGCTTGGTGAACACCTTGGGGTCATTGACGGTCACATCGACGTCCAGGCTGCCAAAGTTGGGACGGCGGATGCGCTCGGTGACGCGAGCCTCACTCGAGAAGAAATTGCCGGCCGTGTCGAGCCAGGAATCGTCGCGATAGCCCGCCGATTCAACCACCAGCGTATCGCCTTCCCAGTGAGCGACCGAGTAACCATTCCAGGTCGGCAGCATGTCCTCGGGGAGCTTCCGGCCGTCGAAAAAGATCTGGCGGTAACTGGCGTTGAATTCGTGCAAGACGACGAGCTGCGCGGGCGTCTGGAAAATCTTTATCGTTTCGGGAAAGGCCCAGGCGCGCGGGAAGTTGGGAGGCATGCAGCGCATGTGGGGATCGATATAGGCGACGTCCTTGGCGCGATTCTTGACCAGGTCGGCCGCCCAGGGCTGGTAAGGCAGGCCGTCCTTGACACCTGCCGCGAAATTCACTACCTGTGGCGTCAACGGAAGCTCGGTGCACTGCACCCCCCGCTGGCCGGGGTTGCAGGGCAGGATGTCGCGCGGGATCCACATGCCGGAGAAGTCGGGTTTACCGCCGGAAGTCTTGGGCACGGGAGCGGAGAGGTCCGGTTTACCATCACGCGTGCGGGGGATTCCAGGCGTAGGCAGGTTCAGCCACTGAGCAGCAGCGGGAACCGCCAGGAAAGCAACGAGCCTGATGATACGCATCGGTGTAATGATACGCCAAGGGCCTGCCGGAATGCTGTTAGTCCGCAGATTCATACCCGCATCCCACGCCGACTAATCCTTCCCGCGCGCGCGTGCAATCCCGAGGTTAGCGACGAATGGTTAGTGACGCAATGCACCAAGTTGGCGCCTTCGCGTGAATCTTGTCCTAGAACGTGAACCGCGCAATCAGCGTTCCCTGGCGCGGCGGATTCTCGACCGAAGTTGTATCGATCCACCCGAAACCTGCCGTCGGCTTGCTGGTGGGGTCGTTGGCGTTGGTTCGCGTCTGAGTAGCGAAGGCATTCGTCGTCACCGGGTTACCCATCTCGGTGCGGTTGAAAACATTGGTGAATTCGGCGCGAATCTGCAGATTCATCTTGCCTTCGCCCAAGCGGATATTGCGCCCCACGCTGATCGACTCGGTGGGACGGCGTTGATACCGGTAATCGTCGTAATACGCCGCTGCGCTGCCGAACTGACCGAGAGGGGGGTTGCTCCAGGCTGCTGGGTTCAACACGAACACCTTGTTCGGATCGAAGCAGTGGCAGTTGAGATCCTGCGTAAATACCGGTACGCCGGGCACGCGATTTACAAACGTGCTCTGGAACGTGTAGGTTGCCAGACTGGTGGTCGCACTGGGAACGCGGATCGGCAAACCGCTCCCATAGCGCAGGACGGCGCCGATCGTCCAGTCCCGGGCGGCCCAGCCAAGTATCTTGTTGCCCGCCAGCTTAGGAGTAGTGTAGTTCGCCGCCAAGACTGACAGCAGCGGCTGATTGTAACCGGAAAGATACTTGTTATTGCGTCGATTATCGACGTCGTTAATGGAAGCAGTGATGGATGTGAAGTATCCGTAATCCTGCTCGGCGCCGAAGGCGAATTGCTTGGACCAAGTGAACGAGTAGGTGAGATCCAGGCCGTGCGAGTAACGCTTCGTCACTTTGGCCTGGAGAGCATCGTACCAGGTGTCTCCCACCGGAGGCCAGGTGTTGACTAGCGTGAGATATCCCGGCATCGGCCGCAGACTCTGCGCTACAGTCTGGCCGGTGGGAAAACCCGCATACGGCGGACGATTAAAGCCTCGCTGCGCCGCCAGAGCCGAGTTCACAGGCGAGGCCAGCAGCTTCAGGTCGTCGGCACTGCTCAAGCTCAACCCGTAAGCGCCGAGCCTGCCTGGTCGAAGTGCGTTGACGCTTACGGCGGTATTCGCCTGCCACCACACGCCACGGTTGCCGACGTATTCGGCTTCCACCACCAGGTTCTTCATAATCTCGCGCTGCAGTCCGACGCTCCACTGGATGGTGCGCGCCGGGCGTCCGGCGTTTTGATCGATGAAATTGGTCGGATTCCCGACCGTGCCAGGCAGTGGCAATTGGCCTGGATCGAAGTTCGGGAAAGTCACCTTGTACGGGATCCCGTCCTGCATGTTAAACGCCGGATCCCCATACGCTGAAGTGCCGTACGGGTTGACCGAACCCGTATTAAATGACTTGTTGTTATTCGCCGAGGTGCGCGTGTAGGATACGCCTCCACCCAAGCGCAGCACGGTTTTGGGATTGATCTGGTATGCCAAACCGAGGCGCGGCGCGAAAGCCCATGGATAATTCTTGGCGAATGAGCAGTTGCACTTCCCGGGTCCGTAGCCTTCAAAGATCGTGCCGCCGATAATGCCTCCCGTACTCGGATTGGGAGTGGAAATCGAGGCGTTGGGCATCAACCCGCCGTGTTCCTTCAGATACGTCTGAAAATCGTAGCGAAGCCCATAGTCCAGGGTGAGTCTGCGAGTCACTTTCCAGGAATCCTGAACAAAGCCGGAATATCCGTGTCCGCCGAGTCTGGTAACGGACGGAACGCTGATGTAGCCGCTGTCCACCCGGCCCATCAGGAAGCTGGCATAGTTGAATCCGACGGTGGCGGGCAGTGAAACGCCTTGCAGAGCGGGTAACCCGGTTTCGTTGGGACTGAAGACCATCCAGGATGCGGCGTAGGTGCGGTTCTTGGCTGGATAGCCCTGAAAGACCAGCTCCGTTCCAAACTTGAACGTGTGATTATTGCGTACCCATGTAAGCGTGGCGGTAGAAGTGGGCTTGTAGTTCCGCAAGGTGATCTGGGTGCCGGGTCCCATGTTCGAACCCATGCCGCCTTGCGATCCGCTGAGAGTTTGAATGGAAGGGAACAACTTGGTGTTGTAACCTTTCAGTCCGATCCCAGCCGGATCGTAGTCCGTGACCTGGGCATCACTAAGGGTGTTGACCAGACCGCCGCCTAAATGCAGAAGTAAGGTAGGACTCAAGGTGTAATCGATATTCAGCCGTACTGTGTGAGCCACGATGTAAGTGCCGGTGTTAGATGCGATCGGATAGACGAAGCCGTTGTTATTGGGAGACGACGTACCGGTCCGCGACCAGTACCCGGATACCTTGAGCTTGGAGCTCAGGGAATGGTCAATCTTCACGGACGGAATGTCCGTGATTCTGCTGTTGGAGTAGGTAGGGACGTAATTGTTCGTTTTCCCCGCGATCGTAGGCAGAGGAATCATGCCCTGCACCGCCAGCGCGACTTTATCCTGCTGGGCCAAGGGAACGATGTTGCCGACGAAGGGATCGCGCGTGCGCTGGCCGCCCACCAGCCGGTCCGTCGAAGGATTGTAGATCGTATTCTCGAGCAGAGCCCGGCCCAGCGGATCGGATGCGCAGGGCGCGGCGCATAGTACGCGATTCGTCAGTGCTTCGCCGAAATCTCCAGTGCGATAGCGCGGCGTCGGCACAGTCCGGAATGCGTTATTGGTTACGACGGTTTCACGGAACTGCTCAAAGTTGAAGAAGAAGAAGGTCTTGTCGTGGCCATTGTAGATTTTGGGAAGCAACACGGGTCCGCCCACGGTAAAGCCATAGTCGTTCCTGCGTTGCCGCGGACGGAGCAACCCGCCGTTGCCATCATTGGTATACGGCTGGCCGGCGTTCAGCGCCTCATTGACGAAATAATCATACGCCGTTCCGTGGAACTGGTTCGTGCCCGATTTCATCGTGAGGTTGAACACGCCGCCACCGGCTTGCCCAAACTCGGCCGCGAAGTTACTGGTCTGGATCGCAAACTCCTGAATGGCGTCTATGCTGGGCTGCACTTGGGATTGCGCGCTAGAACTGATCCCGTTGGTTGCGTCCTGACCGTCGATCCTCAAGGCCATGGTGTTGCTCGGCATGCCGTTGATCCGGATGCTGGCATCCGGCCGCCAGTCGGCTCCGGGCAGCACCTGGAGCACGGCGAAGGGATTCCGGATACCGGCGCTCCCGGCAGTTCCGCCTATGCCCAATACCGGAAGGTTGTTCAACGTATTCGTGGCGACATTGTGGCTCAACTCGCCGCTTTCCGTCTTGAGGAGCGGAGCTGCGTCGGTCACTGTGATGGACTCGGCATTCGAGCCGATTTCGAGCGCGACATCGATACGCAGAGTCTGCGCCACGGGCACAACCAGGTTCTTACGCACGTACTTCTTAAAACCGGGGACGTTCACGGTCATCTCGTAGGCGCCGGCCGGGAGTTGAACCACATAATTGCCGGTGGCGGAACTTCCCACCTGATACGTCGCGCCGGTTTCCACGTTCCGGACTTCAACGGCCGCGGCCCCCACCACGGCGCCGGCCGGGTCGGCGATGGTCCCGGTGATGCTGCCCCGATCTGTCTGGGCGAACATTAACGCTGCAAGCAGTAAGGGTGATAGCGAGATCCTGAGCACGCGCATAGACGAACCTCCCAGTAGCGATGATCGGCCTACTATATACCCTGCCCGTCCGCGGATCAAGCGTGAGGTATAATTTCGTCGCAAGCTTGAGCAGTCGCGGGAGGAAATTCATGAGAAGAACATTGCTGTGTGTTATAGCCGCGATGGTCGGAGGGTTTGCGTTGCGCAGCATGGCCCAAACGCGTGGCTTCCAACCCGTGACTCAAGCAATGCTGATGAACCCCAGCCCCAACGATTGGCTGATGTTCAGCCGGACCTATGATGCGCAACGCTTCAGCCCTCTCAACCAGATCAACAAGCAGAACGTGGGACAGCTCCGACTAGCGTGGTCGCGGGGTATGGGAGTAGGCACGACCGAGACGATACCTACGGTCTATCAAGGCGTCATGTATGTGATCACACCGGGATCCATCATCCAGGCGCTCGATGCGACTACGGGCGATCTTATTTGGGAATACAAGCGCAAGTACGCCAACGCCGGCATCGGTACGGGGGGAAGATCCAAGACTCTGGCCATCTTCGACGACATGGTGTATTTCACCGCGCCAGACAGCTACATCGTGGCGCTGGATGCCCGCACGGGCACGGTCCGATGGGAGACCAAGGCCGACGCGCGCGGTCACACCTCGGGTCCCATCGTCGTCGAAGGCAAAGTCATCTCCGGCGGCACCTGCGGCGGCGCACGAGCGAACTGCTATATCTCGGCTCACGATGCCAAAACCGGCCAAGAAGTTTGGAAATTTTATACGACGCAAGGAGCCGACGATCCGGCCGGCGACTCCTGGGCAGGTGCGCCCGTGGATAAAAGAACAGCGTCCACTTGGGCTCTTCCAGGCTCTTACGATCCCGCGCGGAAGCTCATTTACTGGGGAATCGCCAATCCCACGCCGAACACACGGGCGGCCCGGCATGATGGAAACGCGTTCGCGATTCCGCTTAATTCGCCAGCCGACCTCTACAGCAACTCGACCGTGGCGCTCGACCCTGCCACCGGGAAACTTTCCTGGTACTACCAGCATTTGCCGGGCGACGACTGGGACGAAGATATCAATGAAGAGCGAACTCTGCTGCGCACGGCTGTCAATCCGGACCCCAAGTTCGTAAAGTGGATCAATCCTGACATCCCCAAAGGCGAGGTGCGAGACATCTCCGTCAATGTGGGAGAGGGCGGAGGGATTTGGGCGATCGATCGCTCGAATGGCCAATTCCTGTGGGCGACTCCCTTTCCTTTTGACGTTCCAAATTTCATTCTTTCAAAGATCGACGGAAAGACCGGCAGAGCGACGATTAATGAGGATCTGATCGTGGGCGCGCCCGGGCAGCGGCGGCTCATCTGCTTCTTCAACACTCGCAGCTACTGGCCAACGGCGTATCATCCCGGCAAGAATTCTCTGTACGTTCCGTACTATGACATTTGTCTGGACCAGACTTCCGCGGCACCCGCGACGGCGACTACTCCCGCAACGCGGGAGCGCCGGGTTGGCGGGCGCAGACCGGGAGCGGATCCGGAGAATCTGGTGGGCCTGGCGAAGATCAACATGGCTACCGGCGAGATCCAGCGATTCAGCACCGGGTCGCGCGCAACCAGCACGGGCGCCGTCCTCGCCACTGCCGGCGACCTGGTTTTCTGGGGCGATCTCAATCGCCGATTCCGCGCCTTCGATGCCGAAAATGGCAAGATTCTTTGGGAACAGATCCTTGGTGGAACGATTTCCGTAAGTACGATCACCTACGCGGTAAACGGCAAGCAATACATTTCCGTGATCACCGGAGACAACCTGGCAATTCCCGGGCTCCTGGGGGACACAAATTTCGCTGGCGTGACTCCCGAATTCAAGCCCGCTCGCGGCCACAACGCGATCTACGTATTTGCTCTGCCGTAAATTGGATCGGACTGAGGCATGTCAAGCAGCCCACGGCCGGCCGGGAGTGGATCGTAACTTGAGTCCTGCGGCAGGAGTTTACCCGTCCGCGAGCATGTATCTGCTCTAGTGGAAGCTGTAGACGATCCCGATGCTGGCGACACGGCGCGTATACGGGTTCCTGTCCGCCGTGACTCGGTCCAAAGAAGAAGTAGTCCGGCCGACTTCGATCAGGGCGCGGAAGTTGTCGGTCGGATGCCAGGCCAGGCGACTGGATACCTGGATCGGATTCTCGAGTGGTGTCCCTGGCTCCATTTGCCAGCCGCCGGCCACTTCAACCTGGTAGTCCAGCGTGCGAGCCAGCCGTCCCGACACTTGCCCCAGCGCCAGATGGGACTGGAATGTTTCGGGACTGTAGAAATCCGAAGTGCTGCCGTCATGCCACATCAGATTCGACCGCCATCCTAGCCTCATTTTCAGTCTGGCAGGCGAGTGGAGTTGGAACAACGCCTCGAAATCGGTCCGGTCCCGTCTGACGCCGTCCGAAAAATCGTAGCGTGCATACCGTGCTTGCAGTTGTGCGAAGGTACTGGGCGCGAGCGTAATATCCGCGGAGGCGAAGGTCGCGGTCACGTGATTTTGGACCGCCTGGAACGCGTCCATCATGATCTTTCCTCCTCCCATCGTGACTTTGGCCGAATCGCTCAGCGTGAAAGCAAGCCCTCCGTCGCCGACAATTCGATGAGTGGAGCCGATCGCGTAGTTCACATCGCTTCCGGAGGCATAGGCGCGCACGCGCCGGCTGAGCACACCGGTCCAACCCAGGTCGTATCGCCGCCAGAACAAGGAGTCGCCTTGCCAAAGCTCGCGATAAAGATAGCCGGTATGAAGTTCGTTGGCTGGGCTGAGATGCACGGCGAACTCGCCGCTCCAGGTTCTGTCGATCAGACCGTCGCTGTCGGAGATATAGCGGAATCCGGGAGCGAGCGACGCGCCGTATTCGAGATCGATCTGGTTCACCAGCTTTTTGG
>Ga0310810_10004637_pt1 | contig 15231 bp, 10 predicted proteins | sample NCmetagenome_FD_207641 | JGI IMG/M metagenome (GOLD analysis project Ga0310810, IMG submission 207641) | Soil microbial communities from experimental microcosm in Duke University, North Carolina, United States - NC | ecosystem: Engineered > Artificial ecosystem > Soil microcosm > Unclassified ...
AAACATAACGGTTGGCACGTGGCCGCTGATTCTCGGCATACGACCCGACGGCGCATATGTCTACTCCGCGAACCGGAATTCAAATGACGTTTCGGTGATTCGCACATCAGATAATACCGTGGTAACGACAATCCCCAACGTGGGCCCGAACCCGCACGGCATCGATATCACCGCAGATGGCAGATTCGCGTATGTTTCATGCGAAAACGTTACCGGCATTATCCCTCCCCATCATCCGACTGCCGGAAGCAAAATCCCCGGTTACGTCACCGTCATCGATCTTACCACCAACACGGTCGTTAAGACATTCGAAGTCGGGGCGTTTGCCGCAGGCGTTGCTATTTCGGAGTGAACGATTTACCCGTTTTTCCCGCCTCTTTTGCTTGATCGAAAAGCCTTCCCGCAAGACTGATTTTTTTTCCCGCGCAACATTTTAGCAAAGCAGCCCAATTCTTCCGTTTTCTTTTCGCCCCCAGGATTGGTACGAATTTGGAATTCCTTTGAGCATCTCCCGCGCATTCATTAACAGAAAGGAGTAAAATATGCTTATCAACATATTTCCAGGAACGCGAGACGCCGGCGGGCAGAAGTTTGCGCTCTGTTCGCTGACCGCACTCATCCTCGTTGCGGCAATGTCGCTCTGTGTCATCGGCTGCAGCAAGGATTCCGTCGTGACGGCGCCTTCGGGTTCGTCCTCAATTGAGGGATACGTTACCGACGGTTCCGGTCTTCAGAAAGGCACAGCCGGGATCGCGGCCGCCACGATCACCGTCGGCAGGATGCAGTCGGACGGATCGTTGTCTGTCGTGTCAACATCGGCAGTACAAACCGATGTGAACGGCCATTATCTCGTCGAGGTCAATGCTGTCAATGAGAGAAATCTCGTCGTTGTCGCGACGAAAGGGACGATGGAGCTCAAGGCGGCGGTTGCGGCGGAAGTGAGGGCCAATACCATCGTGCAGGCGCCTCCCATGACCGTGCAGTCGACTGTCGAGGCGGATGTGCTCGCGCAGATTGCGGCCGACGGAAATCCTGACTTTGTTACGATTTCCGACCTGCGCACCTATATCGACGCTTCCATCGCGTCGAATGTACAGGGGAATAGTTCTGCCATAGTTTCGCTTGCCCGCGCCATCAGCGCGGAAGCGCAAGCAAGAGCACACGCGTTGGCGAGCGCGGAGATCGCCGCGACCCAGGATCAGATTGCCGCCGCGCGCAACGCGTCCGTTCAGGCCGCCGCGGAGCTTGACGCTTCCCTCAGCGCGCACCGGGACGATCCTTCGGGGAGCCGTGCCGCTCTGGAAGTATTCTATCAAGCGACAATCAATGCCTACGTCAACAACGGCATCGGCATAGAGAAATTCAGCCGGATGCAGGTCGCCTCACTGCGGGCGATGCTGCAGTGGTCATCGCAGCTTTCGACCGGTACCCGGTTCCTCCTGGAACAGCGGGCTGCCCATGTCCGGGCGCTCCTGATGGATCGGGTCAGCCAGATCGAATTTCAGGCTCTGGGCGCGGGACAATCGACCGTGAGCGCAGTTGTGTCGGCCGGGGTTACCCTGCAGACATCCATTACAACAGCAACCACGAGCCAGCAGATCGCACAGAGCTTTAGTGCCTACCACGATGCCATCGTACAGGCGATGGAGGGAGCCTTGCCAACGTACGCCGGAGCTATCGCGACCGTGGACGGCAACATTACAAAAAATAACGGTTACAAAGCACAGCTTGTCGCCAGCATTCAGGCGGCTATTACGCCGCAGGATGTTGTTCAGGCATTCTGGTCATACGACACTCAGATAAAAACAGCGGTGACGAACGCGCTGGCGGGAGCCACGAGCGTTCAGATACAGGCGGTCAGTACGCTGCTTGTAATGGTAAACATGTACTAGGTGGGTTGAAAAATGTGACGGGGCGATAAGAGGAAGGCCCGGAATTCTGTTTCGGGCCTTCCTAGTCAAAAAAAATGCCCTCTGTGCGAGGGCATTAGTTTTATGCTTGCGGCTATTCGAGTTACTAGCTTCCGAACAGTTTTCCCTTCAGGAATCCCAGGCCCTGCGAGAGCGTATCCTCCGCCGGCATTGAGCCGTTGGGAGTGATCTTGTCGATGATCTGAGGCAGATACTCCGCGATATGACCGGAAGCATCCTGCGTCGACACGCCCAGTTTGTCCGCGATCTGCTGAACCTGGGGATGGCCAAGCACCCTCTGGATTTGCTCGGCAGAAATCGGGAGGTTGTTCCCGGTGCTGATCCAGGACGACACCACGTCGCCGAGGCCTTTCTGCTTGAAGTTCTCCACGAGCCCGCTCAAGCCGCCGGAATTCGACAGGAGCCCGCTGACGCTCTCCAGAAGATTGTTCTGACCGCCTTCATTCGAGGATAGATTCTTCATCAATCCTCCCGCGACATCATCAAACATTCCCATGCTGTACTCCTTTCATAACGTGAGATCAACCGCCGGACGCTCAATAGCGCATACCTGACGGATCAGTTATCCTTCTTGTTCGTGACGTATACTTTGTTGCCGTTCTCCGTGAGGTAGTATCTTCCGCCTCTCGGGCCCTCATAAATGGTTCTTCCCTTATCGTCTTTTCCAACGATCTTGTCTTCGGAATTATTCGTGGGGTTGACGACCTTCTTCTCCGCCCCCTTGCGCGATGATTTCTTTTTCGGGGCAGACTGGTCCTGACCCATGTTGTCGGAAGCCGCATTCTGGTCCTGCTTGCTCATTGATTCGGGAGCTGTTGCGGGTGCTTCCTGCTGGTCGGCCTTGGTCTCTGTCGGCTCGGTTGTGCTTCCGGCTTTCTTCCGTGACTTTTTCGGTTTTGCTGCCGCGGTCGATTGATCATCCGCAGGGGCGTCCTTCGCCATGGCCTCTGTGTCCTTTTTTGATCGCTTCTTCTTCGGCGACTCGGTCATCGACTCGTCGGAAGCATCTTTTTGGCTCTTCATTGAGCTTGCTTTTGGCTCTGATTTCCCGGCGTCATCCTTTTTGGACCGCTTCTTCTTCGGCGTCTCTGCCATCGACTCATCAGACGCGTCTTTCTTGTTCTTCTTCGAGCTTACCTTCGCCTCTGATTTATCGGCGTCATCCTTCTTTGATTTTTTGGATGCTTTGGTTTCCTTGGCTTCTTTGTCGGATGACTTTTCGGCTTTTGATTTCTTTTTTGAAGCGGACTTTTCCTCTACCTGTTCCTTCTTCGACTTTTTCTTTGTCGAGGTCGACTGGGCGACGAGAGTTTGCGCGGCGAGAAACGAGAAGACGACGCACAAGACGATGAGAATTTTTTTCACGGAAGACTCCCTTGAATGATTAATTTGAATGGTGAGTTTACTCTACGAATCTATATATTGAGGTTCGAAAAATCAAGAATCGGAGCGGGATTTAATGTTTTTTAATGAAACGATGAGTTTTCGAGCCGAAAAGTAACCTTCCTGGTGGACGCTGTAGGGATCGAACCTACGACCTCCGCCTTGTAAGGGCGGCGCTCTGAACCAGCTGAGCTAAGCGTCCGTTGATAATTGAAAAAAAATCTGGATTCTGAGGCCATCAATATACAAAAATCCCGTGTCCTTACCAATCCTCCGGATTCTAAATAGCAATCCTCGCTTACCGCATCAACCCAACCGTTCACCGCACGAAGTTTGAATTACGAAGAGGCAATCTCTACATTAAAGAATGCAAAAGGCACATTCATCTTATAACTGGAAAAAGTGGCGGGTAATTTCAGGCGTTTACCTGCTCACCTCCGCCGTGTTCGTCGTTCAGCGCATCGTCTTTGACATGCAGAATGGAAAGCCGGAGGATATTCCATCTTCGATACTGGATCTTATCGGGTTTACCGGCATCTGGATTCTTTTTACGATTCCGATCATCAGCCTGGCATCGGGGAAAAAGCTCACGCCGCTGAACATAGCGATGCTGATCGGGATCGGACTCGTTTTTTCATTTCTCCATGCGGCCGCATATTTGCTGTACGGCATGTCGGTTCCCGGAGTTTTCTCGGATGTGACAATCGCCTCAGTGGCGAAGTACTTTTCGACGCTTGCGGGACTCAGCCACGCATGGCGCTTTCTGAGTTTCGGATTTCTCGTGGCGCTCAGTTACGCCTACGACTATTACTTCCTTTCCCTTGAGCGCGAACGGCAGTCGGCTCGACTCCAGGTGCAGCTGACCGAAGCGAAGCTGGAAACCCTGAAGATGCAGCTTCAGCCCCATTTTCTTTTCAATACGCTGAACGCGATTTCAGTCCTCATCGATGACAATCCGGAAGCAGCCCGGCAGACTCTCGCGCAGCTGAGCGATTTACTCCGCATCGCGCTCGAGCACAGCCAGTCGCAGGAAGTCTCGCTCTCCCGGGAGATGGAATTCATCGATCATTACCTCCGGATTCAGCAGACGAGGTATGGCGACCGCCTCGTCATCCGTAAGCAGGTCGGTCCGGACACGCTCGACGCGACTGTTCCCCCGATGATCCTTCAGCCTGTGGTCGAGAATGCGCTGAAACATGGGATCGACAGCGTCCCGGGTAAGGGAATTATCACCATTACATCCAACCGGAAGAACGGGTCGCTCGTGTTGCAGGTCGAAGATTCGGGATCCGGCCTCAGTCCCGGCAGCAACGGCCGCGGGCTTGGGCTCGAAAACACGCGCGGGCGGCTGCCCTGACGATCGAAGAAAATGAGGAAGCGGGCGGTGTCCGCGTGACAATGTGGGTACCGTATCGGCCTGCGGCTGCCGTCAAAGATCCGGCGGGTCAATGATGCACGGACAACTTTCAATTCTCATTGTCGACGATGAGCCGCTTGCGCGCAAAGGGATCCAAAAATTGCTGACGCCGCGCAAAGAGTATAAGGTCGTCGGTGAGTGCGAAAACGGAATCCAGGCGGTCGAGAAGATCCAGGCCATTCAGCCCGACATAGTGCTTCTGGATATCCAGATGCCGGGACTCGACGGGTTCGGGGTGATCGACGCAATCGGGGTCAACAGAATGCCGGCAACGATCTTCGTCACCGCCTACGATCTCCACGCCATGAAGGCGTTCAATGTTCACGCCATTGATTACCTGCTGAAACCGGTGACCGCAGAGCGTATGACCATGGCGCTTGAAAGGGCCCGCGCGATATTTCATCAAAGCAGGCCGTCTGATTTTTCAGCGAACCTCCGCAATCTTGTAGAGGCAATGAAGCCGAAGGACGGACCCCTCGAGCGGATCGTCATCAAGTCGGTCGGTAAAGTAACCATCGTTCCCGTCACTGAAATCGAATGGATCGAAGCGGAGGGGGATTACGTGAAGCTCCATACCGCCGCGAAAGACCATTTGCTGCGGGAAAAAATCTCCGTCATCGAAACAAAACTTGATCCCGCGCTTTTCATCCGCATCCACCGCTCGACGATCGTCCGCATCCAGAGGATCCGCGAGCTCAGGCCGGCGTTCAACGGGGACCACGTCGTGATCCTCCGCGACGGGCAGAAGTTCGCCATGAGCCGGAAGTTCAGGGAGAAAGTATTCGGTAAGCTCAACGTTTCCTGAGATTGTCCCCTCGTCCACCACACCGTTCGCCCCTTCTGTAACACTCTTCATCGAATTCCCATAGGATAGAGCTACAGGTTCCTCTATACTGAAGAGAAACTACATTTCTCAGGGAATATCATGTCATTTCGTCGGATTACGTTCGCGGCTGTAATCGCTGCTCTGGGGCACATTGTCCTGCATGGCCAAACATTTACCCCTGTTACCACAGGCCCTCCCGTCAGCGAGCTGGGCGCATGGAGAAGCGTGAATTGGGTCGACTACGACCGGGACGGTTATCTTGACCTGCTTGTCACGCGGGGCAAGGCGGGCGGTCAGGATAACGTTCTTTATCGGAACGACGGCCCTCCGAACTATACGTTCTCGCGGATGTCGGGGCTCGTCATTTCGCAGGACCATGAACCGTCCGACGGGAGTACCTGGGCGGACTATGACAATGACGGATACCTTGATTGCTTTGTCGCCAACTGGTACAACCATAATAATCTCATGTACCATAACAACGCCGGCGGTTCCTTTACACGGATTACATCCGGCGCCCAGGTGAACAACGGGGGGTACTCGGAAACCGCGAGCTGGGGAGACTACAATAACGACGGGCTGGTCGACCTGTATGTGGCAAACAGCGCCGGTTTGAGAATCAATTTCTTGTATAAAAACACCGGCGGCGGACAATTTGAACGCATAACGACAGGCGCTCCCGCCACGGATGCCAAGAGCTCCCGCGGCGTGAACTGGGTCGACTATGACGACGACGGCGATCTTGATCTTTTTGTTGCCAATGAAAACGGCGAGACCTCGAATCTCTACAGGAACATGTTGACTGAAACGGGCGTCGACACGTTCGCCAGAGTGTCGGGAGACACTCTGGTCACGAGCAGAGGATCGGGCTGGAGCGGCTCATGGGGAGATATCGACAACGACGGAGATCAGGACGTGTTCGTCGTAAATTCCACCGATCAACACAGCTCGCTCTTTCTCAATAACGGCAACGGATCGTTCATGAAGTTTGCCGGCGAACCGTTCGCATCCGACTCGGGTTGGGGAGCCACCGCCGCCTGGGCCGACATCGACAATGACGGGGATCTGGATCTCATTGTTACTCACGCGTACGCGTCGATACCTGTGACGAATTATCTCTATCGGAATCTTCTGATGGAAACGGATACGGCGAAGTTCCAGCGCATTCTCACCGGCCCGGTCGTCACCGACCCCGGGTATATGTACGGGCTAAGCTGGGGCGACTATGATGAAGATGGCGATCTCGATCTCTTCGTCGCGCGGACATTCGGCGAAAATCAGACGAACGCGTTCTACCGGAATGACGGAAACGCAAATCATTGGCTGACGCTGGACCTCCGGGGGAAACAATCCAACGCTGCCGCGATCGGTGCGAAGGTGCGGGTCAAAGCCACCATCTCGGGAAAACCTGTCTGGCAGCTTCGGGTCGTCGAGGGGCAGAGCGGCTACTGCGGTCAAAATCTCCAGCTTCATTTCGGGATCGGGGATGCGGCGTCGATCGATTCTCTCAAGATTATTTGGCCGGCGGGTAGTCAGGAGATCTACACGAACGTTTCGCCGAACCGGCACCTCGTCATCGTAGAGAACGACTCGACTCCCGTGGCCCTTTCTGAACCTCCGCAGGGGTTCTTGAATCACTCTGTCGATCCCACTCTCAAATGGAACCGTTCACTCTACTTTCCTCCGTACAGGGTTCAGGTCGCGACCGATTCGACATTTTCTACCGGGATCATCGCAGATTCAATCGTCACACCAGACACCCTCCTGAGAGTCCCGGTCAACCAGAATTTCATCCGATACTACTGGAGGGTGAAATCGCCGAGATCGATTCACCCGAATCTCTGGTCGGAGACCGGATCCTTCGACAACGATATTACTCCGCCCGACGCTCCGACCTATAGTAGCCCGGCCGGGGGTGGAATAAATATTCCGGTCATTGCGACCTCCCTTTGGTGGCACAAGGCGGCGAACGCAACAGCCTATCATGTCCGCCTGTCCGTGGATTCTCTTTTCAATTCGATCATTATCGATTCAACTCTCACCGACACCCTTTGCAGGACGCCGGATCTTGCATACCTGACGAAATATTTTTGGGATGTCCGCGGGATGAACTTTGTGGGGACGAGTCCTGCCGGCACTCCGTCGAGCTTCACCACAATAATCCAGTCACCGGAGGCGCCTGTCCAAAGCTCACCGGCAAATGGTTCAACCGGCCAGCCCTTTGTTACCGCTGTTTCATGGAACCCGGCTTCGCGCGCATCGACGTACCAGCTTCAGGTCGCGACGGATTCGTTGTTTATTTCCCTGAAGCTCAATGATTCTCAGATTGTTGCCGAATCCGCGATCGTTCAGGGATTGACGTCGCTGACACCATACTTCTGGAGAGTCCGAGCAGCGAATGCGGGGGGATCCAGTCCGTTTTCCCCGGCATGGAAGTTCATAACGATGCTCGGAACTCCGGTACTCGCGGGTCCGCTCGATTCATCCAGGCACGATTCCTTAATAGCATTGTCGTTGCATCCGGTCCTGAATGCCGAAGGCTATGAATTTCAAGTATCGGAAGATTCAGATTTTGCTGCGCTTGTACTGGACGACACGCTCGCCGCAGATACATCGACAGCGCTGCTAAAATTCGAGAGCAATAAGATGTTTTATTGGAGAGCGCGGGGACTGGCCGGCCCGGGCGCAGGTTCGTGGTCCGCGGGTTGGCGATTTTTCACCACATATAAACTCTATGCGCTTCATACCGAAACGCCGTGGAATCTTCTTTCCGTCCCCCCGGCCGTACCTGATCTTCGGGCGGCGGCAATCTTCCCGTCGGCAATTTCAGGGCCTTACCGATATGCCAATGGGAGCTACGTCCCTGCCGATTCGCTGACATATGGGGAAGGGTATTGGGTCAAACTCTTAACTCCTGCCAATATCTCGATCGCCGGAAGCGACAGGATTCTGGACACGGTTGAGATTACGCAGGGCTGGAATCTCATCGGAACGGTCTCTGTGAAAGTAGCTTCGCTGGATATCACCTCCGTTCCCGCCGGAATTGTCACGTCGCCTTTCTATCAATATTCAGGCGCATACACGGCCGCCGAAACCCTCAGGCCTGGATCAGGGTATTGGGTGTACGCGGGGAGTCCGGGCCAATTAATCCTGGGTGCCGCAAACTCTGCTGTTCAGAATAATCGCATTAAAATGTCGCTGGTTACCGGGGCGCCTCCACGTCCGCCTTCGCCGCCGAGATATGATGATGCATTCCCGACATCGTACCGGCTGGACCAAAATTCACCGAACCCATTCAATCCAAAAACTACCATTCAGTATACGGTCCTGGCGCAGCAGCCGGTCACTGTGACGGTGTACGATCTCTTGGGAAGGGAAGTCGCGACTCTCGTGAACGAAGAACTTCCTCCCGGGACGTACCGCACTTCGTGGGAGGCCGGAAGTATGCCGAGCGGAGTCTACTACTACAGGCTGAGAGCGGGATCGTATGACGACATCAAGAAAATGGTACTCGCAAAATGAAAGGTTCACTATGAAGTATTTCATTACTGCGTTGGCAACCTTTGTCCTCCTCGCCGCGATCTCCTGCGGCGGTAAGTCACCGGTTGACCCTCCTCATGATCCGGAACCGGTCAAGAATCCTGATCCTCCCAAAGACACGGTCATCCATGTTCTTTTTATTGGCAACAGCCTGACGTACGTGAATGACCTCCCCGGGACGGTCTCACGTATCGCGGCCTCCGGAAATAAACGCGTTATCAGCGAATCGGTCGCAATGCCGGGCTACGCGCTCATCGATCACCTTGACGGCGGCAGCAATGCCGTCGAAGTCATCAGACGCGGGGGTTGGGATTACGTCGTTCTGCAGCAGGGGCCATCGTCCCTGCCGGAGAGCCGCATTATTCTTGTGGACGGGGTTCTGCGGTTCGACACAGAGATTCGGGCCGTCGGAGCCCGTACTGCGCTGTACATGGTATGGCCTGACAAAAGCCGCTTCGCGTTCTTCGAAGATGTGCGGCTCAATTATAAGTTTGGGGCGGATACTGTCGGCGGGCTCTTCCTCCCGGCGGGAGAAGCCTGGCTTACTGCATGGAAATTTGATTCAACGCTGGCGCTCTACGGCCCGGATGACTTCCATCCCTCGCCGCTCGGAACTTTCCTGGCAGGGCTCGTTATCTTTGAAGGAATTACAGGGTGCAACCCGGAACAGTTGCCATTGTACGCGTTCGCGGCGGGGGACACGCTGGCAGTCCCGGACGAAACAATCAGCCTTCTTCATCGTTCCGCGCATCTCACCAACGCGAGATATGCTGAATACGATTCGCTGCGGTGGGGCTGCGAGCAAGAGGTCGGTAAACGATACAGATTCCTGCATCGGGATAACTGATTCCTACCTGAACTTCATCTCCGAACTTGAACTCCTTCAATTGGAAAGTTCATTGCGATGAGGTGGCTTTTTTTACGCTACTCATCCTGGTCGTCTCCGATCGGCGAACCGTCCGGCGGGTCGGGAGGCCGTGTAAGATTCAGCTGCTTCGGATCCTGCTCGAACATTCTAATCTGCGAGAGCGCGAACACGAAGTGCGCCTTCTGCGCTTCGTCGGTTGACTTATGCGTAGTCAGCCAGCTTCTGAGTTCGGCAATTTTTAAGGTTGCGATCGCTCGAACCTGAGTAGAAGCCGTGTTGTTGTTTGCGAGCGACATGAGCTGATACAGGACCACGTCATCGACGATGCGCTGTAGCTCGGCATGGTATCCCGTGCCGTGATTTGAAAACCACGTTGCGGAATATATCTTGTCCACGACGTTTTCCAGGCCCGGATAGCCGGCATTCCGTGCGTGAAATTCCACGAGCCGTGCCGCCCGGGCAGGGTGGAAGATCAGGCTCATCGTCAGGTTTGCGGCGGTCTCTCCCGCGGCGAGTGGGTCAAATGTACCCCATGTCCTGATCTTGAAATCTTCGCGATTCCGTTCGTATCCGACCGGCCGGGGAGGGATCATCGAAATCAGTTTTTCCGGAAGTGCCAATGCCTCAGGTGTCACAGTCGCCAGAAGAGCATCGAGGGCGCGGAGTTGTTCTTTCCCCGAGACTATTTCTGTCGGGGTTTGTCCATCTCCCCGCAGCGCGTAGGTGTATCGAAGCCCGCCGAGCACTTTTACCGCGGCTTCGAGTTGATACCGGTGTCCCATGTACACGGGCACAAGCACATCCTCAAGCAGAGACATGGGCTGGTCTCTCCGGATTTTGCTTTCCGAAAAATTACGGAGCGCGATAGCACGGACTTTCATCGTGCGGTTCAGCTCATCGATCGCGTTGACGCCGTTATCCCAGAGATGCGTCTGCGGATGCGAGCTTCCCTGCGGGCGCGCGTCCTGATCGGTTAAAAAGATAATCCCGCGTTTGGCGGCGTCGTTGATCGTTTTGTTCAACGCTACGTGCTCGTCGGTCCCTTTGGGAAAATCCTGGTATCCGTACGCGATCGCGACCTTGTCCCATTCTCCGATGCCGGCCGCGTACGCGTTTGAGAGATCGAGCGTCGAATCGTTTTTGATTGTTATAAGCGGATGGGGATAATCCATGACCGAAGCGCGATTGGCCGTGCTCGCAATGTAGTTGTGCATGAGGCCGAGCGTGTGACCGACTTCGTGGGCGGCAAGCTGCCGCAAGCGGGAGAGGGCCATCTGTTCCATCGCGGGATCCATCGGCTTGCCGTCTTCGAAATCCGCGACGAGCCCTTGGGCGATCAGAAAATCCTGACGGACGCGGAGCGAGCCGAGAGAAACATGCCCTTTGATGATCTCTCCGGTCCTTGGATCGGCAATTGAGGCGCCATAGGACCATCCCCGCGTCGATCGGTGAACCCAGTTAATGACATTGTACCGCACATCCATCGCATCAGCTCCTTCCGGCATCATTTCGACGCGGAAGGCGTCTTTGTAGCCTGCGGCTTCAAACGCCTGATTCCACCACCGTGCACCGTCAAGAAGAGCGGAGCGGATCGGCTCGGGGGTGCCGCGGTCAAGGTAATAGATGATCGGTTTGATTGGTTCACTCGCAGCGGCGCTGGGATCTTTTTTCTGGAGGCGGTGACGGTTGATGAACCGTTTTGCGATCGGTTCGCTGATTGGTGTCGCGTAGTCGAAATAGCTCGTATAGCCGAAGCCCGCGCGCGGGTCATAGGCCCGCTTCTGGTATCCTGAATCCGGCAGCTGCACAAACGAGTGATGCTGGCGAACTGTCACCGCTTGCGGTGTCGGGACAACCTGGGAGAGGTAATTCCCCGGATCGTCTCCGACAAAGGTGAGCGTGGCCTCGACTTCAGTGTTTAATGGAAAGTTCTTTGTTCTGGGGAGATAAAAAGCGCAGCGTGAGCCGTCGAGATGGTAGTTACCCTGATTTGTTCGCCTCAGAGTTCCTGTGACGTCGTGCGCGTCGCGCAAGTAAAAACTCGTCGCATCGACGAGCACGGAATTTCCATCCTCCGCCGCGACATCAAACCCCCAAATGACGGATTGAGCGAACGATTCCTCAACGGCGCGGCGTTCATCCTGCTTGTCGGTAACTGCGCGGTAGTCGTAATTGGGTTGGACGAGGAGCACCTTGGGCCCTGTGCGCTGGAACTTCACAACTCGCCCTGCGCCAAGCTGGCCCCGGTCGAGGCCGATGTCGTTCGAACCTACGCCCGCAGGCAGCGAGTTGACATAGAGAAACTCCGTATCCCATTTATCGATCTGGAGCCAGATCTTTCCATCCTTCGCGCTCCAGTAAAAATTAAAGTAGCCGGAATACTTTTCGGCTCCGGCGACCTTATCGGCGATGCTGCTGGATTTTGACTCCTGCTTTTGCTGTGTGAAGGAGAGGGAAGTGGCAAGAATAAATGCAGCAATAAGATATTTTATCATGAGTATGGCTTAGTTGTCCAAATTAAAATACTTAGCGAAGAACTCTTTCACGCTTGTTCGGTTGTCTTCAAGGATGTTTACTGAAACTATTGTCGGAACTCCTTCGGCCGGCAAGTCTTTAGTCTTTGATTCAAACCAAACAATGTATTCGGAATTTGGTTCTAATTTGAGGGCCGAACCTTGACCCATTGTGAACAGCGATGTTTCCTTTAAGGGTTTGCTGACATAGCTGAAATCAGTAAAGTAATTGATATTCTTAGACCCCTTTGTTCTTGCGCCGATTTGAACATTCATGCTATCTGAATGGACGCTATCCGCAGATCTGGAAGAATCGTATTTTAGCATGTACCACGCGCCAACGTATGTGGTATCCATTTGAAAAGACCAGTACAAATACCCGCCTTGTATGGTCTTGAATACGAAGGCATCGTAGTATTTATCTGGAATCAATCTTGGGATCTTGAATGCGTGGGAATCGTAATCCTTGTTCGAAATTACGATCGGGTGCCTGAATAACGTTATTCTTTTGAAGCTTATTGTGGTGTCTGCCACGGTGCTCTGAACAATTGCAAATGAGTTTTTCGCTTCACTAAGTTTTTGATTCAGGACCTGTTTTTCATTTTGCGCGTGTACGCTCAGAAAGAAAAAGGTCGACGATAAAAGTGCGAGATATAACTTTTTCATTTTATGATCAAGTAATTTGATTTTGTACACAAACTATAAGGTGGTACGGTACAGACGAAATCATGCCAAATGTATGAAGACTTCCTCAGAATGACAAAGGAATAGAGCCTAAATCCATGAATAATGTGCCAGAGTTCAGCAAATTCGAATATTCATGCTTCGTTTCATAATTTTTGATGATTTGCTTGCTAGAACGCGTGCCGATGCTTATTTTCAAGAGTTAGGTTGTTGCCGTATCCATAAACGATGAAAATCAAAATGCCCGGTGATTTAAATTCTGACAGGCTGCTGCGCGTGCTCTCCTGCTGCCTCCTTCTCGCCTTTTCGTCCTGTGAGAATCCCACGAACTTTGGCTCGGAACCACGTGCGCCGATCCTTTCCGGCTTCCGTGGAAAGGACACGATGAACTTAACGTATTTCACGAACGTTAGCGGGCCGTACCAACCACCTCCTCAATACGCAACGCCAAACTTTGATGGGCGGATGTACGATAGTATTCAGGTGAACCTTTCCTACCAGAATATCAACCCATTGCTGCTGGTCCGGGGCGATGCCGAATATTATCAGGGAGAATTGCTCGCATGGGCAAGGCTTGACCCAAACACGACGACCTCCGATCTTCAAGCTTTCCAGCTTTGGATATCTTCAAGCGCGGATGTCCACACGGGTTCGGCGGCACTTCATTCGGTTGCCGGTATCATCGCCATTGGTGGGAATTGGGATCCCAGGCCATCCGTCATCGTGGGAACCTACAACGAGAGCAACGACAGTCTCTATTTCCATGAGATTCCGGAAACCCAATATGGATATCGATTTGCCGGTATGAAGCACGGGGGCATCCTTGAAGGAACAGTTTCCATCCGGGAGATCAATGGTTATTTCACCATGCAACAGAGTGCTCCCGGTGATTCAGCGAAAGTGTATCTGTATCCGTATATCGGTTCTGAATCGTATGGTCTGGTCGTCAAGGACTCTGTGGTGACAGGAGCATGGGTGCGATCTTTATATGATACCGGTATTAATATCGTTCACGGTTCCGTTGTCGGTGACAGCATCTTCCTTACGATCGGATCCAATCAAATGGTCCGGGGGATAATTCAAGAAAATAGCATATCGGAAAATTGGGGTACCCTGGACCGGATGTATCTCCCCGATCGGAGCAACCTGATTCCATCCTCCCTTTCGATAGCATGTTTCGGTTCCTTGCTCCATTGGGAAGTCCGGGATACCATTGCGCAAGGAGAAAGAGTGTTTCATCGCACGTTTGTAGATACTCTACTGGCTGATTCGGTGCATGTCGACAGCATGTATGTCAGTATAACGGCCTGGTACGGCAGCATTCATTTTTCGAATTTTTCTGTCATCGGTTGGTTGAAGGACTACCTTCGATGAATACGCTCCATCTCGAAAGCAAATTCAATTGCAAATACCTGCGAAAAAATCTATATTAGCCGGAGTAAAATAGTATCAGAAAGACGATAAACCGCATGCGGGAGTAATTCAGCGGTAGAATGCAAGCTTCCCAAGCTTGACGTCGCGGGTTCGATCCCCGTCTCCCGCTCTGAAAAAACCTTGTGGAGGTTCAATTCCTCTACAAGGTTTCCTTTTTTATTTCCATTGACACATTATTCTTTAAGATAATTTAATCCCGGTTTTTATTGGATTTACGCACCTTTGTGGTTAAATTTACGTTACAGTTTATTAGCAAACTTACATCATGCTATCTAGGAGAAACACATGAAGAAACTACTCTTTATTCTTTTCATTCTTGCGGCATTTGTCTCCGCTGAGTCTGCACTCGCAGCTCAGAAGAAAGACAAGAAAGCTTCGGCAAAGACGACGACGTCCAAGACGAAAGCTGCGGCTGAAAAGAAAGAAGAAGCACCTGCCAAAGCTGATAAAGCCAAAGCCACGAAGTCGGCTGAAAAATCAGACGACAAAGCTGTCGGCATGCTCGACGGCAAGCCCGTGTATCTCGGCCCCAAAGGGGGACAGTATACGCTCAGCGATAAAGGCGACAAGAATTATCTCAACGACGAGCAGAAGAAATCTGTAACCTCCGATAAAGTTGTCGGCAAGACGGATGA
>Ga0310810_10004638_pt1 | contig 15225 bp, 9 predicted proteins | sample NCmetagenome_FD_207641 | JGI IMG/M metagenome (GOLD analysis project Ga0310810, IMG submission 207641) | Soil microbial communities from experimental microcosm in Duke University, North Carolina, United States - NC | ecosystem: Engineered > Artificial ecosystem > Soil microcosm > Unclassified ...
TCCGGCGCCTAAACGCCGATCGGCGGCGTGTGCGAGCTCGCCCAAGAGCGGCGTGTCCGCGGCAGTCGCGGCCGGTTTCATCGTGAGCGTGAAACGCAACTCCGCGCCGCCTTTGAGCACGCGAAGCACGAGATGATCGCCGCCGTCGAGCTCCGCATAAGCGTCTTCGCCGACGCCCGGTACTTCGATCATCTGCGGCGTCCGGCGGCTCCGCGTGAGCTCCCACGCCCGAGACGGCGCTGTGGGCGGTGAGATATACACCCGTCGTCAGCGCAGCGCGAGGCGAGCTTGCGCAGTGCAGCCCCTCGCGGCGAGCCACGCGGCCGCGGCGAGCGTGTTGCTCGCGACCGCCGGGTCGAGCAGCCTCAGCCTGATCGCGACCGAGCGCGTCACGCCATCGAACCGGACGAGATAGATTCTATCGTCCGTCGCGGGCAGACCGTCCGTCGGCCACGCAGCGCGTGTTGCGCCTTCGGCCCAGCGAACGTCCGCGGCCGCATCGCTCTCGGCGGACGTGATATGCGCCGTCGCGCCCGAGGCCGTCGTCTCGCGCCAGAGCTCGATCGGCCGATCGCGTAGTGCGCACTGCTCCCCGTCGATCTCCGAATGCAGCAGCCACGGCCCGGGGCGCGTGTCGGCTGCGACCTCTGTCTCCTCGCCGCCTCGCACCGCGCCGACGCCGCCGACTCTCGGCTGATTCGCGCTCACAAGGCGGTCCAGCGCTTTGCGGACTGCGCTCGAGTCGGGTGAGGCGCCGACCGCGGGACCATCGTGCGGTCCGACGATACGCACGATGCGCGCGTCCTCGGTGACAATCACGACGAATTCGCCCGCCCCGAGCTTGATCGGAGTCGCAGAGCTCATCGTCCGACCCGCCGGATAGGTCGGGGCGCCGCTCTCGAGCACGACGAGATCGGCCGCCGCCGCCGGCACGGCTACCGCTGTTGCGAGCGCCGCGATCGACGCGGCCAACATGACTCTTTGCATCACTTGCTCTCCAATACGATCGTGGTGCCGACCTCACCCCGTTCGAGCCGGCGCAGATGGAACCGCAGGAGGCCGTGGTCGGGCACCTGTCGGCAGAGCTCGACGAACAGTGCCGCGCTCGCCGCGGCGTCGCTCTCGAGCAGAGCATAGGCCTCGCGGTACATTCGCACCGCCGCGGCCGGCAGGCTCCGGGCGAACGTCACGCAGTCCAGCGCGGCGCCCCTCCCCTTGAGCACCAGCCGCCCGACCGGCAGCACCTCGTCGCCAGGCTCGGCGGCGGCCACGTCGCTGCTCATGCACACGCGCGTGCCGAGGTGGCGATTCGCGCCCTCCAATCGCGCCGCTGTGTTCACGCAATCGCCGTGCGCCGTGTAATGGAAGCGCTCGGCGCTGCCGACGTTGCCGACGACCGCGTTGCCGGTGTGCACGCCGATTCGCGTGATCCCGAGTTTCATACCCTTCTCGATCTGCCCGAGCCGAAAGGCCTCGCAATAGCGGTCCCACTCGCGCGCGCAGTCGACCGCCCGCTTGGCGTGGTCTTGCTGGGCGGACGGCGCGCCGAAGAAAACCGCGATTCCATCGCCGACGAGCCGATCGACCGTGCCGCCTAGCTCGAGCGCGATCTTCAGCATGCCGTCCAAGTACGACTGCAGCAGAGCCACCGCCTGTTCGGGCGCGAGCTTCTCGCTCAGCGTGGTGAAGCCCTCGAGGTCGGAAAACACGAAGCTCATCTCGCGCTTTTCTCCGCCGAGCGCGAGCTTGCTCGGATTGGCGAGCATCTCGTCGATGACCGCCGGGGACACGTAGCGGCGAAACGTATCGCGAACGAAGCGCTTCTCGCGCAGCTCGCCGCTGCGTGCATACGTGCCGGCGAGGACGATCGCGAAGAGGAGGCCGATCGTCGGCAACAGGAGCGGCAACAACGGGCCGCCGCGTGCGAACCACGTGAATCCTATCAGCCAATACACGGCCAGCACACCGAGCGCCGCGAGCGCCTGTGGAACGACGCGCATACGCAGGAACGGCACGACGGTCCCGATCGTCACGGCGACGAAGAGAATCATGGCGTCGATTACCGCACCGACGGCGGGATAGCGTGCGCCGTCGAGAAGTTGCGCGACGGCCTGCGCATGAATGAGGACGCCGGTCATGTCGCCGCTTCCCGTGACCGTAAGCGGCGTCCGAAATGTGTCTTGGTTCGGCAGATTGGCGCCGAGCAGGACGATCGCGCCGTTGAACCAATCCGCCGGCAGTAGCTTCAAGGTGTGTGCCGGGAATGAGCGGATCGGGGGCGCGCCTCCGACCGAGGTACGCAGATACAAGCGCTCCGCCTTGGCGGGCCGCGTCGCGCCGGCCGCGGCGGCGATCGCAGCCGCAAAGCCAGGCTTGAACCCTTCGGGACCGGCTGCGCCCGGATAAATGTGCCGAACGACGCCGTCGCTGATCAACATGCCGGCGAGAGCCGTTTGGCGCCCCTCGAGATAGCGGCTCTGGAAATCGAGTTGGCGCTGCGTGAGGCCGTTCGACGCGGTGCCGTACGCGATCACGACCTGCGCCGGGGCGGCGTCGAGCGCCGCGAGGAGGCGGTGATCGTCGGCGGGATTGGTCGGTTGGTCGAAGACGAAGTCGATGCCGAGCACCCGCACGTTGCGGCGCCCGAGCTCGCTCACGAGATCTGCGAGGAACCCTCGGTCGATCGGCGAGCGGAACGGAAACTGCGCCAACGTGTCCTCATCCACCGCGAGCACAATGATGTCGCTGCGCTGCGGCCGTGGCGTCGCGAAGTACGCGGTCCGGAAATCGTCGAGCAGCATCGACCCCTCGCGGAGCACGGCCACGTCGTTGACGCCGAACCACGCGAGCACGGCCGCGAGCGCGCCGAGCGCGCAGCAAACGGCCGTCGTTCGGGCTTGCTTGATCATTGCGCGTTGACTGCGGCGACACGAAGACGCCCGAGACGCTTCGGCGCCGCGCGGACTAGCGCCTCTCATTTATCAGCCGTCGAGCAACCGCAGTCTTCTACAAAACCGGTGCTACAGTACAGTCCCAAGAGAATATCCAATAAATGATCACGATCCTCGCCCACGCGCTGCCTCGCGGCCGAGCAGCCCTTCGCGCACTGGCATGGGCGGCCGCGGCTCTCCTCGCCGCGGGCGGGCAGGTACGCGCAGACGATCCGACCGTCGGCGGGCAGCCACCTCGGAGCGATCGCGCGCTGCGCGACGATGCCACAACGATCGACGAGCTCACGCGCGCGCTCGACGCGAACGCAGGCGACCGCTCGAGCGCCGAGACCGCGTCGCTGCTCAACGACCTCGGCAACGCGTACATGGCCGCCGATGAGCCGCTGCGCGGTCTCGCGGCGTTCGCCGACGCGCGACGGCTCGCGCCGTCGCGCACCGCGCTTGGGCTCGTCGCAGGCGTCAACCTCGCGCGAGCCCTCGAGGACAGCGGCGCGCATCTAGGGCTCGCCACGCGCTTGGCCGCGCTCGATTCCGCAGCGCGCGCTCTGGAGCCATCGGCGACGCAGGCGCGCGTCTTTCTCTCGCTCGCGGAGCTCTACCGCAACGCCTACGCGCGAGACCTCGCGCGCTCGGAGCTCCTCGAGGCCGCGGCCAGCCTGGCGGAAGCGGCCCGAGCGCTGGCCGAGCGCGCGGGCGACGCCGCGCTGCTCGGCGAGGCTCACGGCGCGCTCGGCCTCGCGCGCGCGGCGCGGGGTTCGCTCGACGAAGCGCTCGCGCATACACGCAAGGCCGTCATCGTCGCGCAGAGCGTCGGCGCGAACGAAAGCCTCTATCGCTGGGAATGGCAAGCCGGGCGGTTGCTGCGCTCGAAGGGTGACGTCGACGCCGCGCTCGTGTCCTACTCCGCCGCGATCGAGACGCTCGGCGCGACGGAAGTCGCGACCGCGCAGTCCCGCGGCGGTTTCGCGAAGAACGTGCTGCCGCTTTACGAGGAATACGCGGATCTGATGCTCGCTCGAGCCCGAACCCTGTCGCCGGCGGCAGCCGAGGCCGCGCTCGTCGAGGTCCAGAGCACGCTCGAAGGTTTGCGCATCGCCGAAGTACGCAACTATTTCGAGAACCAATGTACCGTGCCCGAGGTGTTCGACGCACGCACGTCGCGGCAACAGCGCATCGTCGTGATCTACCCGCTCGTGTTCGCCGACCGGACCGAGATGCTGGTGAGTGCCGGCGACCAACTACAGCAGTTCACGGTCGCGACGGACGTTCAGACCATCACGAGCACGGCGCTGTCTTTGCGGCAGGCGATCGAAGACGGCGCGTCCGGTGACGCGTTCCTCCTCCCCGCGCAGGCGCTTTACCGCTCGCTGATCGGGCCGCTCGAGCCGCTGCTCGAGGCTGCGGCTCCGACCACACTGATCATCGTGCCGGACGGCCCGTTGCGCACGATCCCGTTCGCGGTGCTGCACGACGGCAGCCGCTTCCTCGTCCAACGCTACGCACTCGGCGTGACTCCCGCGCTGTCGCTCGTCGGAGCAGTCCGCGCGCAACCGGTCAGCCGTGTGCTGTTGAACGGCATCATCGAGCCTACGCAGGGTTTCCCCGGGCTGCCGTTCGTCGCAGAGGAGCTCGCGAGCATCAGCGCGACGTTCCCATCGCGCACCTATACGGACTCGTCGTTCGTCACGGCAACGCTCGAGCGCGAGATGGTCGAAGGCGGTTACTCGGTCGTGCACATGGCGACGCACGCGCAGTTCGAGTCGGACTATCGGCGTTCGTTCTTGCTCGCGCACGATGACCTCATCACGATGGACGAGCTCGAGGATGCTGTGGGAGGCCAGCGCTTCTCCGATCGTCCCGTCGACCTGCTCGTGCTGAGCGCGTGCAGCACCGCAGCCGGCGACGAGCGCGCCGCCCTCGGTCTCGCGGGTGTCGCCGTCAAAGCCGGCGCGCGCAGCGCGCTCGCGTCCCTTTGGGCCGTGAACGACGAGTCCACCGCGCTGCTCGTCGGCGAGTTCTACCGGCAACTAGCGGCAGGCGCGGGCAAGGCCGCGGCATTGCGTGGCGCGCAGCTCGCACTGCTCAACGACGCGCGTTACTCGCATCCTTCGCATTGGGCGCCGTTCTTGATGATCGGCGATTGGCGATAGCGCATGCGCCGCGCAATTTGCTTGCCGGCTCTCGTGCTCGCGGCCTGGTGCTGCGAGCTCGGCGACGCGCGCGCGCAACCGCCGGCGTCGGCGACGTCTCGCGACGCGGCGGTCGCCGACGACACGCTCACGGCCGTGGGCTCGATTCGTCTCGTCGACGTGAGCGTGCAAGGGACCACCGTGTTCTCGGCGCAAGAGCTCGCGGACCTCACGGCGCCGCTCGAGAACCAAGAGGTATCGTTCGAGGAGCTCCAGGAGCTCAGGCACGAGCTCTCGCGACTCTACGTCGAGCGCGGCTACGTGACGTCGGGCGTGGTGATTCCGGATCAGCGCGTGACGGACGGCGTCGTGGTGTTGCGCGCGGTCGAAGGCGAGCTCACGCAGATCGACGTCGAGGGCAATCACCGCCTTCGCAGCCGGCCGATCGAGCGCCGCGTCGAGCACTACGTGACGAGACCGTTGAACGTGGCGGACCTGCAGGCGGGCCTGAACGTGCTGCAAAAAGATCCGCTGGTCGAGCGCGTGAACGCGGAGCTCGTACCGGGCGAGCGACTGGGCGAGAGCCGCCTCAACGTCGCGGTCACCGAGCGCGCCCCGCTCGAGCTCTCGGTCGCCGCGGCCAATGATCGTCCGGCCTCCATCGGCGAGAATCGCGCCAGCGTCGGGATCACGTACCGCGGGCTCGTCGGCAACGGCGACGTCGTGAGCGGGCGGTTCGGCATCAGCGAAGGCGCGGGCGACAACGCAATCTTCTATCGCGTGCCGGTGACGGCCGGCGGCGTGAACCTCGACTTCGCGGCGTCCGCACAAGACGCGGACATCATCGAGGAGCCGTTCAAATCGATCGACATCGCGAGCCGCATCGATCTCTGGAGTGTCGGCGCGAGCCGCTCGTTCGTCGAAGACGAACGACGCGCGCTCTCGGCACAGATCGTCTTCGAGCACAAGCGCAGCGAGAGCACGCTCCTCGGCGCGCCGTTCTCGTTCTCTCCGGGCGACGTCGACGGTAAAGCCGTCGGCAGCTCGATCGTGCTCGGCACCGAGTGGTCGCGCACCGCCGGAACGCGCTCGCTCGTCGCGCGTGGGTCGCTGCAGTGGGGCGTCGACGTGCTGAACCCAACTCACAACGCGGTCGGGCCCGACGGCGACTTCGCGCTGCTCTTCGGACAGCTCCAGTTCGTGCAGAACCTACGCTGGCGGGCAAGCCGTGTCCTTGTCACCGGACTCCTGCAAGTGGCGGACGACTCATTGCTCGCGATGTATAAGCTGCCGATCGGCGGCCGGTACAGCGTACGCGGCTACCGCGAGAGTCAGCTCGTTCGCGATAACGGTTTCGCTGCATCCGCGGAGTGGCGGTTCGCGGCGCTCCTCGACGCGACCGGTCAGCCCCGCGGGAACTTCGACATCGCAACGTTCGTCGACTACGGACTGTCGGTCGATGCGGAGGCGTCGGCGTTCAGTCCGAAGCGCGAGCATCTCACGAGCGTCGGCGTCGGGCTGCTCTGGCATCCGCTGCCGGGCCTGAGCATGGAGCTCTACCGCGGCGTCGCGCTCGTCGATCTGCACAATCCCGACGACAGTCTTCAGGATCGCGGCATTCACTACTCACTTGCGTACCGGCGGCCGCTGAAACCATGACGATCGGACTCGAACCTCTCCAGACCTCGCGCGCGCCCCGAACGACCGCGTCGTTCTCGACGCTCGCCGTCGCCGGCGCGGCGCTCGCGCTCGCGCTCGCACCGGGTGCCGGCCGCGGCCAGATCGTGCTCGACGGCACGACCGGTGCCCCAGGCGCCCTGACCGGCCCGAGCTACACCATCCCGAGCACGCTCGGAACGCGAGTCGGTCAGAACCTGTTCCACAGCTTCTCCGAGTTCAACGTATTGAGCGGCGAGAGCGCGACGTTTACGAGCGCGACTGGCACGACGCAGAACATCATCGGCCGCGTCACGGGCGCGAACCCGTCGCAGATCAACGGGCTCGTCGCGAGCACCGTGCCCGGCGCGAGCCTCTGGCTCATCAACCCGAACGGCCTCGTGATCGGGGCCGGCGCGACGCTGAACGTCCAGGGCTCGTTCTACGCGAGCACGGCGGACGCGCTGCTGCTCCCAGGCGGTGGGCGCTTCGACGCGGCGAACCCGCAGGGCTCGACGCTGACGATCGGCAACCCGGTCGCGTTCGGCTTCCTCGATGCGCAGATCGGCGCGATCTCGATCACGGGCGCGACGCTGCGCGTGCCGAGCGGGCGAACGCTCGGGCTCGTTGGCGGGTCGATCGATGCGACCTCGGCAACGCTCACCGCTCCGGCCGGACATGTCGTGCTCGCGAGCGCCGCGGGCGCGGTCAACATCGGTGTGCCCGGGGCTATCGTCGCGGGCGGCATCGGCAATGCTTCGAGCGCCGCGCCCCCACTCGGCGCCATTTCGCTGACCGCGACGTCGGTTACGACCGCGGCCGGGACGGGAGAGGGCGGCGGAGCCGGCGGCGGGGGCGGTGGAGGCGGCGGTGGAGGCGGCGGCGGCGGTCCGGTAACGCCCGACGTCTACATCCTCGGCGGCCAGTTCGTGATGCGCTCCGCGAGCCGCTTCGCAGCGAATACCGCGACGAGCGCGACCGCGACGGGCGACGTGCTGATCGGCGTCACGGACGCGACACTGCTCGACGGCAGCCAGATACGGACCGGCACCGCGGGTGGGACCCGCGGCGGACAAATCGCGCTGACCGCGACCGGGACTGTCCGCATCGAGGGGTCGGCGGATGGGGGAAATGGTGCCGGCGCTGGCGGCGGCAGTGGCGGCGGCGGCAGTGGCGGCGGCGGCGGTGGTGGCGGTGGCGGCAGTGGCGGTGGCGGCGGTGGCGGCAGCGGCACGACCCCGAGCACCGGGTCCGGGCTCTTCTCCGACGTCGCGGCGGCCGCGACGGGACGCGGCGGCTCGATCGACGTGGCCGCCGCGGTGCTCCGCGTCGCGAACGGAGCAGATGTCTCTGCAAGCACGCTCGGCGCAGGCGGCGCGGGCGATATCTCCCTCTCGGCGACAAGCCGGCTCACGCTAGTCCAGGAGTCGGAGATCACCGCGAGCACGGCGGGCAGCGGCTCGGGCGGCAATATCCGTCTCGAGGCGCCGACCGTCGAGGCGTTGAACGGCGCGCGGATCGGCAGCACGGCGCAGAGCACCGGCAACGGCGGGAACATCGCGATCGTCGCGTCCGAGGCTTTCGTCACGACCGGCACGAACGGGATCGCGGATCCCGCCAACAATCGCGGCTCGCGGATCACGACGTCGAGCTTCTTCACGGCGACCGGCAACGCGGGCTCGATCGCCGTCTCGGCGGGCCGCGTCGAGCTTGCCGACGGCGCGCGGATGTCCTCGAGCACATCCGGTGTCGGCAACGGCGGATCGGTCACGGTCGTTGCGGCCGGGGAGGTGTCGCTGCGCGGAGCGCGCGGCGACGGGAGCGGGTCGGCGATCAAGGCTTCGACCGAGGTCGATCCCGGCGAGGGCGGCGCAGTCAGCGCGCCGCGGATCGGCTACGCGGGCTCCGTCGCGATCTCTGCCGCAGCGCTCACGCTCGCGGACGGCGCCGAGATCGTGGGCAACACCGCATTGCTCGGGGCGGGCGGCCGAGTCGCGCTCGATGTGGGCTCGTTGCACGTATCGAACGCACGAATCGCGAGCGAATCGACGGCGGTCGGAGCCGGCGCGGGCGCGGCGGGGGAGATCGCGGTCCAGGCGAATGACATCACGCTCGAGAACGCGGCGCGCATTTCGGCCTCGACGGTGGATGGAACGGGTGGCGCGGTCAGCCTCCACGCGGAGACCGTTCGCCTCAGCGGCGGCTCCGACGTCTCGGCGGCGACGACGGGCCTCGGCAATGGCGGCGACGTCGTGATCTCGGCGGGCACGATCGATCTCACGGGCGGCAGCGCGATCTCCGCGAGCAGCTCGGGCTCGGGCAAGGCCGGCGCGCTCCGCCTCACGGCGACCGATGCCTTGGCGCTCGACGCGAGCGCGCTGCGGACGAGCGCGCTCGGATCCGCCGGCGGGGACATCGTTGTCGAGGCAGGTCACAAGGTAGAGCTCATCGATTCCACGATCGGGGCGCAGGCTGGCGGTGTGACGGCGACGGACTCCGGCGGGAACGTCACGATCGATCCGGACTACGTGCTGCTGAACCGCAGCGACGTCCTTGCGAGCGCGAACGCCGGCAACGGCGGCAACATCACGATCGGCGCCGGGTTCTTCGTGGCCTCCGCGGACAGCAAGATCGATGCCACCTCGACGCGCGGGCTCGACGGCGAAATCTTGATCAACTCGCCTAACGAGCTGACGGGATCGGTGCTGCCTCTTGCGACCCCGGCTCCGGTGGTCGCCGGCTTGCTCGCGCAGAATTGCATCCCGCGCCTCGCGCGCGAGCGCAGCACGCTCACCGTGCGGACGCGCGGCACCACGCGCGCGACCACAGGCTATCTGCCGAGCCCGCCGCTTCCGGCGACGGAGCTCGCGCGGACGCAGGACGAGATCGCGCAACCGGCCGAGCCAGCGGCGCGCGTCGTGCCGCCGCGGGTTGCCGGCTGCCGCGGCTAGGCGTGGATCCAATTTGCGGGCGAGCACTATGGCGAAAGCGCAACTGATCGTCCTCTTGCTGGGCCTCGGCACCTCGGCCGCGCACGCGTCGCCCGCGACGACGCCGAAGATCGTCGCCGCTGCGAACGCATTCGTAACGACGCTGAGTGACGCCGAGAAGGGTGCACTGTTTTTCGCGCCGGGCGACACCGCTCAGAAGCAGCGCTGGTCGAATCTCCCGGCCGGCATATTCAAGCGTGCGGGCCTCAAGTGGGGTGACCTCAAGGAGCCGCAGCGGAACGCGTGGCTCGCTCTCATGCAGGCGACGCTGAGCGCGGAAGGCTATCGGCGCGTCGTCGACGAATGGCGCGCCGACGACGCGCTGGCCCGCGAGAGCGGGGCGGGGCGCGGCCCGAACTTCGGCATGGGCTTCTACTGGATCGCCCTGATCGGCAAGCCGTCGGAGACGGAGCCTTGGCAATGGCAGTGGGGTGGGCACCACGTGACGATCAACGCGACGGTCGCGGGCCCGCACGTGTCCCTGACGCCGAGCTTCATCGGCGTACAGCCGTCGACGTTCACCGATGCGAGCGGCGCAACGGTGCGGCCGCTCGGCGACATCGAGCGCGACGCGTTCGCGCTCATGAACTGGCTCGATGCCGATCAGCAACGCGCGGCATCGCTCGCTAGGCGGCCGGGGGACGTCGTGCTCGGCCCCGGCGAGGACGGCAAAACGATCGCGCCGGAGGGCCTGCCCGCAGCGCGCATGTCGGAAGACCAGCGCGCGGCGCTGATGAGGCTCATCGCGCACTACGCGGGGCTCGTGAACGACGAGGACGCGGCCGAGCGCGCGTCCGAGATCCGTGCAGGTCTCGACCAGACTTACTTCGCGTGGAACGGACCGACGACGCCGGGCTCCGCCATCTATTTTCGAGTGACGGGACCGGCGCTCGTGATCGAGTGGTCGGCGCAGGGGCCCGGCTCCGGCGGCGCCCAGCCGCCGAGCCACATTCACGGCATCTATCGCGACCCGACGAACGACTACGCCGCCCGCTTCGTGCGCTGAGCGCTGGCGACGCCGCCGCCCCGGCACGCCACCGGGCTACGACTCGTGAACCGCCGCGCGACTATTTCGCGCGCGCGTAGTCGTACCAGACGGCCTCGACGTTGTGGCCGTCCGGATCGTGGACGAACGCAGCGTAATAACCGGGCCAGTAGTCACTACGGTACCCCGGGCGGCCGTTGTCTCGTGCGCCCGCCTCGAGCGCGGCCTTGTAGAACGCTTCGACCTCTTCCTTGGACTTCGCTTCGAACGCGAGATGCATGGTCTGAACGTCGTCGCGTTGGCCGATCCAGAAATCGGTGTTCTTGCCGTCGTTGAAGCCGCCCGCCGTGCCGTGGTCCATGTTGTTCTTGTAGCCGAGCGGCGCGAGCGCTTTCTTGTAGAACGTCTTCGAAGCGGCGTAGTCGCTGACTGCGAGACCGGTGTGGGCGATCATGGGTGCCTCCTTGGCGTGCGCGTGTCCTACGCCTTCATGGTCGTCGCGCGGTTCGCCGGGGTCAATCAGCATTTTTTCGGATCTTCAAATCACGACCGTTCGGTCGTCGTCGCCGGAGCGCAGCGCATCGCAACCCCGAAAAAGAAACGGGCCGGTGATGCTCACCGGCCCGTCTTTTTTGCTTCGCACGCCGGTTGCCCGGCGCCTTGCTGTGCGTTTTCGGCTTAGCGGCCGCCGACTTCCTTGCGAACGATCGCCGCGCCTTCGGCGAGCGCGTTGAGCTTCAGCTTCGCGACCATGCGGGCCAGCGGCTTCATGCCGCAGTCCGTGGACAGCGTGATCTGCTCGGGTGAGAGGCCACCCTTGATGATCTTGCGGACGCGGTCCGCGACCATGTTCGGGGTCTCCACCATGCTCGTGCGGATGTCGAGCACGCCGACCTGCACGCCTTTGTCCTTCGGGCAGTTCTTCAGGAACTCGACGCCGGCCATGTGGCGGTTCGCGTAGTCGAGCACGAACTCGTCGACGCCCTCGGTGCCCCAGAAATTCGGCAGCACGGTCTGGTAGCCCTCCGGGAAGTTCGCCGACAGGATGTCGTTACCCCACGCGTTGCCGAAGCAGAAGTGCCAGCCGATCTTCGCGTCGACGCCGTCGCACATCCCTTCGATGCTCTCGCGAATCCACTTGTAGTCATCCTTATTGTTCGAGAACAGCGGCAGCCAGGCGCCGAGATCCTCGATCTGCAGGTACTTCGCGCCGTGCTTCACGAGCTCCTTCATCTCCTTGTTGAAGATGGGCACGAGCGCCATCGTGAGGTCCTTGGCGTTCTTGTAGAAGGAGTCCTTGTTGAAGTAGACGTGCCACGCGAGGTTCGCGGGGCCGGCGCCGACGGACACCTTGACCGGGACGTTGCCCGCGGCCTTCTTAGCGATGTCGTAGAGGTCGGGCCAACGCAACGCGTCGCCCGTCTTGTCGACCGCGCCGTTGTTGATCACGCCGCCCCAGTCGTCGAGGAACGTCTTCCCGGCGCTCGGGCCGGCGCCGACCATCGACGGGTGCGGATTGCGGGTCGGCTCGAAGCCTGGGATGCGCTCGTAGAGGTACCAGCAGAACGAGCCGATCACGCCGACGTAGTCGTCGTACCACATGTTACCGTCGGTCACGATGTCGAGGCCGGCCTCGATCTGATCGGTGATCACGGCCTTCACGGCGTCTTGATACGCCTCTTCGTGCGCGACCTCTTTGAACGCCACGCGGATGTCGCGGCCCAACAGTTGCTGCTTGAACCAGCCGGGTCGGGGATAGGATCCGACCATGGTGGTCGGCAGAAGCTTGTTCACGACTTTTTTGACCATCTGTTTGTTCTCCTGGGAAATATCAGCGCCAATACCCCCGAATGCCGGGTGCCATTGAGGCGTCGGAGTATACGCGAGCCCCCGAGGCCTTTGGATAGATGAACCGCCTTCGGATCGATACCTCGATCAGTGCCCCGGGTTCATCAAGAACGGCGGCGGATAGTGCCGGCCGCCGCGCTCGAGCGTGATCCAACGCATCTCGGTGAACTGATCGATGCCGGCCTTGCCGCCGTGACGGCCGAGGCCGCTCGCGCGCACGCCGCCGAACGGGACGTGCGGCTCGTCGTTCACCGAGCTGTCGTTGATGTGCGCCATGCCGGTGTTCAAGCGCCGCGCGACTGCGAGCCCTCGCTCCTCGTTGCGCGTCATGATGCCGGCGGACAAGCCGTATTCGGTGTCGTTCGCGACCTCGATCGCCTCGTCGACGCTCGCGACGGTTACGACTGGCGCAATCGGACCGAACGTCTCCTCGCGCATCACTTTCATGTCGCGCGTGATGTTCGTGAGGATCGTCGGCTCGAAGAATAGGCCCTTGTGCTTGCCGCCGACGAGCACCTTCGCGCCCTTCGCGACGGCGTCGTCGACCTGGTCGCGGATCTTGTCGAGCTGCTTCTGGTTGATGATCGGCCCGATGCAGTTTTGCATCTCGCGCGGGTTGCCGACCTTGAGCTTCTTCGTGTTCTGCACGAACTTCTCGGTGAACTCGGCCGCGACGTCCTTGTGCACGATGATCCGCTCTACCGACATGCAGATCTGACCCTGGTGCATGAACGAGCCGAACGTCGCCGCATTGACCGCCTGCTCGATGTCCGCGTCGTCGAGCACGATCAGCGCGTCCTTGCCGCCGAGCTCGACGCAGCACTTCTTGAGCAGCCCGCCGGCCTTCGCCGCGACCTGCTGACCGACCGCGGTCGAGCCCGTGAAGCTGATGCCGCGCACGAGCGGATTGCTGATCAGCTCGTCGCCGACTTCTTTGACGCTGTCGCGCGAGCACGTGACGACGTTGAACACGCCCTTCGGAATGCCGGCCTCCTCGAGGATCTCGCCGATCAGCAGGCCGCCCGAGACCGGCGTCTCCTCCGACGGCTTGAGCACGACGGTGTTGCCGACCGCGAGCGCCGTCGCGAAACCGCGCGAAGACAAGATGAGCGGGAAGTTCCACGGCGAGATCACGGATACGACGCCGAGCGGCTCGCGCACGACGAGCGACAACTTGCCGTGATCGGACGGTAGGATCTCGCCCGTGACCTGATATGCGGCGGCGGCCGCGGCGCGGTAGACGCCGATGCTGTACCCCGTCTCGAACATCGTCTTGCCGATCCAGGCTCCGCCTTCGTCGACGAGCGCTTCTTGGAATTCCTTCGCGCGCGCGGTCAGCACGTCGGCGGCTTTCGACAAGAGCCGAGCGCGCTCGGAATGCGCGAGCTCGGCCCACTTCGGCTGCGCCTCGGCAGCGGCCTCGATCGCAGCCGCAGCGTCTGCGCGGCTCGCGTCCGCGACGTTCCCCCAGACTTCCCCGGTCGAGGGGTTGTAGACGGGGAAGGTGGCCTTGGTTCTAGCGGCCGACCACTGACCATTGATGAAGAGGTCTCGCTTACCTGCCATGGAATTCTCCTCGCAAGATCTGCGGCGTCGAACGAAGCGACGGGCCGCGGTTTCGTTCTGTTCTTGGATCGCCCGCGCGGAAAGCGGCTCGGTTTGTTCCCCCGCTGCTGCTCGCGCTAGGCTTCTTGGCCCGTAGTATAGGGCAACGCGTCGCGGCATTGGCACTCTCAGGGACCTGGGATTCGCTTGCTGAGCGTGCTCGACGTCGCCTGTTCGAGAGCGTCGCGGTTGCGGTCATGCTCTCGGGCTGCGCGACACTGCCGCCGCACCCGCCGCCTGCGCAGGACACCGCGGCGCCGCCCGCGCCGAATGGGCCTCTGCACGACCACGCCGAGCGGATCGGCGCCGCTATGGCGAGCGCGGCGACGGCGCACTGGCTGCTCGACCGGAGCGAGCTCGCGCTGAACGCCCGGCTCGCGCTGGCCGACGAAGCCGTCGCGACGCTCGACGTCCAGTACTTCGTCTGGCAAAACGACGCGAGCGGCGCGCTGCTCGCGCAGCGTCTGCTGCATGCGGCCAATCGCGGCGTAAAGGTGCGACTGCTGCTCGACGACTTCGCGGTCTCCAAGAGCGGCGCGCTCGTGGCGCGGCTCGACGCGCATCCGTCGATCGAGGTCCGCGTCTTCAACCCGTGGGCGAGCCGAGGCTCGATGTTCGGTGTCGCGGTGGAGTTCCTCGCCCGCACGAAGACGCTGAACCGGCGTATGCACAACAAGGCCTACATCGCCGATGGCCGCTTCGCGATCCTCGGCGGCCGCAACATCGGCGATCGCTACTTCGGCGTCCACGAGCCGTTCGTTGAGGACGACCTCGATGTGCTCGTGAGCGGGGCCGTCGTCGCCGACGTGAGCGCGAGCTTCGAGGAGTTCTGGAATAGCCCCGCGACATATCCGATTGCGCTACTCGACGCGCACGTCGCCAAGGAGGCGGCCAGCGCCGACGCGCGGTTCGCGGAGACGATCGCCGCGGCGGGCTCGCGACTCGCCGCGTTCACTTCGAGCACCGACTGGCACGAGTTCTTCGACGGGCTGCTCGGCACGTTCGCCGCGGGGCCGGCTCTGCTGTTCCACGACGCCGCGGATGCGGCCGAGCCGCGCACG
>Ga0310810_10004639_pt1 | contig 15224 bp, 12 predicted proteins | sample NCmetagenome_FD_207641 | JGI IMG/M metagenome (GOLD analysis project Ga0310810, IMG submission 207641) | Soil microbial communities from experimental microcosm in Duke University, North Carolina, United States - NC | ecosystem: Engineered > Artificial ecosystem > Soil microcosm > Unclassified ...
TACGAGCACAGCGTGCAGTCGAACGCCGACGGAACGTTCACGTTCGACCGCGTGCCGGTTGGCATGGTCAAGCTCACCGGCCATGACGGCAGCTTCACCATGGCCGGCGTGGTCAACATCTCGTTCACCGCGGCGACGGCAACCATCACCCTCACGCTGGGCACGGCGGTCCAGACCGACTACGTGCTGACGAACGATCGCGGATTCCGCTTCAAGCTGACCTCGACGGGCGGCCTCTATGACGGTGGCTTGCCGACGACGCCGTCCGACAGCCGACCGTACGGCGGCACCTACGAATCGACGGTGAACAACGACTACTTCTGCTGCGACTACACGCCCGCGTTGACCGTGTCGGGCCGGCAGTTGACGTTCGGGCCGCTCCAGACCGACATGCTGCTGCAGACGCGGAAGGTGTTCGTACCGCAGAGCGGCGCGTTCGTCCGCTACCTCGACGTCATCGAGAATCCGCTCTCGGTGCCGGTGAAGGCGACGCTGAAGATCTCGGCATACCTCAACATGGCCGCGAGCCGGACGAAGATCGTCGTGCCCGCGAGCACGACGGGCAACACCTATATGGTGCTCGACGACACGCGGAACGGACGGACGCCGACCGCGCCGGCGCTCGCGCACGTCCTGGCCGGCGCCGGCAGCATCGCCGTCAAGCCGTCCCTGAGCTCGACGCCCGAGGAGGGCACGTCGAACTACGCCGAGTATCGCTGGACCGTGACGGTGCCGCCCAACGGCAAGATCGCGCTGCTGCACTTCGGCGTGCTGCGCGAGCCAGCCGATGCCGCGGGTGCCGCGTCGCAGGCGATCTCGCTCGTGAACCTGAGCGATCCCGACGCGCTCGCCGGCCTCAGCGCTGAGGAGAAGGCAGCAATCAAGAACTTCATCATCCCGCCGCCGGGCGGCGGCGGGCAATAGGAGCCTGTATGAGTCTCATTCGAGCGTTCATCGTCTGTGCGGCCGTGCTCTTGCCCACCCTAGCCTTGGCGCAGGCGGGGCCGGCCCGCGCCGCGGCGGCGGCTCAGGATCGGCCGCTGCCGGATTTCCTGGTGCAGGATCCTGACGGGCACGACATCGCCAGCTCGGTGATGGCGGCACAGGCCAAGTGGCTGCTCATCTACGTGACGCCGGACTGCCGTCCGTGCAATACGCTGCTCCGGGCGATGCCGAGGTGGCGCGCGAACGGATTGTCATCGCGTGTCGTGCTGGTCGTCTCGGGGCCGCGCCCGGCGGCAAAACAGTGGGTCGAGAAGATGTTGGCGCCGGAGCTGCAGCTGACCTGGTATGCGGATCCCGACCGCGCCGCGGCCAGGGCGCTCGAGCTCAGCGGGGCTCCGGTGCTCATCGGCGTGCGCAACGGCGCCGTCGAGTGGCAGGTGGGCGGTGTGCTCAACGATCCGGCGGCGCTCGAATCCGTCGTCCGCAGCTGGGTGGAGGACAGACAGTGATGCGCGCGCTCCTGTTGTTCGCCCTTTCTCTGACCGTGGCGCCGCAGAGCGCACCCGCGCAGGCGCCGCCCGCCCCGCCGGCGCACGTCATTGCCGTCTACGCGGATCTCGACAGCACGGCCGCGCTGCGCGCATTCGTCGTCCTTCGCACGTTCGCCGAGCTCCATCCCGGTGCCGCGGTCGTGGAAATCCACGTCAATCCTCCTGACGGACGCGCGCGGGCGGTCGATCGGGCCGCAATCGCGGCCCGGAGTCTGAACGCGGCGCTGCCGATGGCGGAGTTGATCGCGATCAATCATGGACAACGCACCGACGACGATTTCGCCGGGATGGTGCGGCAGCTGGGGCTCGATCAGGCACAGTTCCGGAAGGCCCTGGACGCCGACGGCGACGCCGCGGTGGCGGAGGACGTCGCCGCGGCATCCAAGTTGAAACTGCCCAGGGATGTGGCCGTGGTGATCGACGGCGAGCCGCTCCGTGTGCCGGTGACGCTCACGGAGCTCGAAGCGCGGCTGATCCGGTCACCTGGGTAGCCCTCCACGGGCAGCTCGGTCACAACAGCCCCTCACCGTTTCGCGAGCGACTCGTAGAGCGCCCAGCGAGCGTCGATGTCGTGCTGGGCCTCGTGCGCGAGCTTGCGCGCGGTCTCCGGGTCCAGGCTGCGGAGCACGCGATAGCGCGTCTCCTCGTAGGCATAGTCGCTGAAGGGGATCTTCGGCGGCTTCGAATCGAGCGTCAGCGGAAAGCTCTGCTCGGCCGCCCGCCTCGGATCGAATCGGAACAAGGGCCAGTGGCCGCTCGCCACGGCGTTGGCCTGCTGGCGGAGACCGTCCCTGACTTCGATCCCGTGCGCGATGCAGTGCGCGTAGCCGATGATCAGCGACGGGCCGGGGTACGACTCCGCCTCGAGAAACGCGCGGACCGTCTGCGTATCGTTCGCGCCAAACGCCACGTGCGCCACGTACACGTGGCCATACGTCATCGCCAGCAGACCGAGGTCTTTCTTACCGGTCCGCTTGCCGGATGCCGCGAAGCGCGCCACGGCGCCGCGGGGCGTCGACTTCGATGCCTGGCCGCCGGTGTTCGAATACACCTCGGTATCGAGCACCAGCACGTTGACGTCCCGGTCGGACGCGAGGACGTGATCCAGGCCGCCGTAGCCGATGTCATACGCCCAGCCGTCGCCGCCGATGATCCACACGGACTTCTTCACGAGATAGTCCGCCAGCGCGATCAGCTCCGCAGCCCGCCTGGTCGCGTGCCGGCCGAGGACGTCCTTCAGCAACTGGACGCGCTTGCGCTGCTCGTGAATAGCCGGCTCGTCGCGCTGGTCCGCAGCGAGGAGCGCTTCGGCCAGGCCGTCACCGATTTGCCCGGCCAATTCCTTGACCAGCGACCGGGCCCGTGCGGCCTGATGGTCGATCGTCAGGCGCATGCCGTACCCGAACTCCGCGTTGTCCTCGAACAGCGAGTTCGCCCACGCCGGACCCCGTCCGTCGGCATTGCACGTCCACGGGGTCGTCGGCAGGTTCCCGCCGAAGATCGATGAGCACCCCGTCGCGTTCGCGACCACCATCCGGTCGCCGAACAACTGCGTCGTCAGCTTCAGGTACGGCGTTTCGCCGCAGCCGGCGCAGGCGCCGGAGAACTCGAATAGCGGCTGGAGGAACTGGGAACCCTTGACCGAATTGGCCTTCGCTCTGGCGCGATCCGATTCGGGCAGGCTCAGGAAGAATGCGAAGTTGACGCGCTCCTGCTCCAGGAGCGCGGGCTGCGGCGACATCACCAGCGCCTTGACGCCAGTCGCTTTGTCCTTGGCCGGACAGACCTGCACGCAGAGATCGCATCCGGTGCAGTCCTCCGGTGCGACCTGAATCGAGTACTTCATCCCCTCGAATTCCGCGCCGCGGTAGTCGACCGACTTGAACGTCGCGGGGGCCCCGACCAGGAAAGACGGTTCGATCGCCTTGACACGGATCGCCGCATGAGGGCACACGAAAGTGCACTTGTTGCACTGGATGCAGAAGGCGTCGTTCCAGACGGGGATCTCGGTAGCGATATTCCGCTTCTCGAACTTCGAGGTGCCGACCGGGAACGTGCCGTCGACCGGCATGGCCGACACTGGCAGCCGGTCCCCGTCGCCCTGAATCATCGGCATCGTCACGTCTCTGACGAAGTCCTTGGCCGATCCGCCTGGCCCGGCCTGATGAACCGTCAGGTTCCGGCTGGTGGGCACGCCGATGGCGACTTCGCTCATGCCGGCGAGCGCGGCATCGATAGCGGCGAAGTTCGCCTGAACGACATGCTCGCCTTTGGCGGCGTACGCCTTCTTCGCCGCGCGCTTGATCGCGGCAATCGCCGCATCGCGCGGCAGCACGCCCGCCAAAGCGAAGAAGCACGCCTGGAGGACAGTGTTGACCCGCTTGCCGGCGCCCGCGGCCGACGCTACGGCCGACGCGTCAATCGCGAAGACGCGCAGCTTCTTCTGGGCGATGTGTGCCCGCGCCGAGTCGGGAAGCTGCGCCCAGAGCGCACCGGCCGGGAAGGGACTGTTCAACAGAACCGTGGCCCCGGGGGCCGCATGCGCGAGCACGTCGACTCTGGAGAGCAGCCCCCACTGGTGACACGCCACGAACTGTGCCTGGTCGATGAGATATGTCGAGCGGATCGGTCGCGGCCCGAACCGCAGGTGCGAGACCGTCATGGACCCCGACTTCTTCGAGTCGTAGACGAAATATCCCTGCGCGTGCAGGTCGGTCTCATCGCCGATGATCTTGATCGAGTTCTTGTTCGCGCCGACCGTGCCGTCCGAACCCAGGCCGTAGAAGAGCGCCGTGACGGTCTCGCGGCCGGCGAGCGTGAACTCGCGCTCCCAGGGCAGGCTCGTGAAGCTGACGTCGTCGTCGATGCCGATCGTGAAGTGCGTGCGCGGCGCCGGTTCGTCGAGCTCCGTGAAAACCGCGCGGGCCATGCCGGGGGTGAACTCCTTCGACCCGAGCCCGTACCGTCCGCCGATGACGCGGGGAACGAAGGTGAACGGCGCTTTGCCGGCGCTCAGGATCTCGTTCAGTCCGACGACGACGTCGAGGTAGAGCGGCTCGCCGATGGCCCCCGCCTCTTTCGCGCGATCGAGCACGGCGATGTGGCGAACAGTCGCCGGCAGCGCCCGGACCAGGTGCGCGGCACTGAACGGCCGGAACAGCCGCACCTTCAGGAGCCCGACCCGCTCGCCGCGCTGGTTCAACCAGTCCACGGTCTCGGCGACGGTTTCCGCGCCGGATCCCATCATGATGACAACGCGCTCGGCATCGGGGGCGCCTTCGTAGTCGAACAGGTTGTAGCGCCGGCCCGTCAGCTCGGCGAAACGATCCATCGCGTCCTGAACGAGCGTGGGGCAGTTCAGGTAGTAGGGATTGGCCGCTTCGCGTCCCTGGAAGAACACGTCGGGGTTCTGGGCCGAGCCGCGCAGCACCGGATGGTCCGGCGACAGGGCGCGCGCGCGATGCGCGGAGACGTCGGCATCGTCCACCATGACGTCGAGGTCCGCGTCCTCGAGCGCCGCGATCTTGGTCACTTCGTGCGACGTGCGGAAGCCGTCGAAGAAATGGAGCACCGGGATGCGCGAGGCGAGCGCGGCGCGGTGCGCTACCAGCGCGAGATCCTGCGCCTCCTGCACCGAGCCCGAGGCGAGGATGGTCCACCCGGTCGCGCGAACCGCCATCACGTCGCTGTGGTCGCCGAAGATCGAGAGCGCGTGCGTGGCCAGGGCCCGGGCGGTCACGTGCAGCACGCAGGGCAGCAGCTCGCCCGCGATCTTGTACATGTTGGGGATCATCAGGAGGAGACCCTGGCTCGCCGTGAAGCTGGTGGCGAGCGCGCCGGCCTGTAACGCGCCGTGCAGCGCGCCGGCGGCCCCTCCCTCGCTCTGCATCTCGGCGACCGCGGGAACCGCGCCCCAGCGGTTCAGGCGGCCGGCCGCCATCCAGGCGTCGGCCAGTTCGCCCATCGTGGACGAAGGGGTGATGGGGTAGATGGCGATGATCTCCGACAGGTGGTAGGCGACACGGGCCGCCGCTTCGTTGCCGTCGACGGTGATCCACTGTGTCTGCATGATCGGAGGACTCCCGTTCCCCAGCAGAGCAATCGATGTGCTGAGAGTTTCCGCCGGTCTTCTTGCGCTACCCGCCGACACCTGCCGGAAATCCGTCAGCAGGGGAGCCGGAAGTGCTCCATTCCTCGCGGTTCGACGGATAGTCGGCAGGCGCCACTGAAGGGCTGCGAAACTGACGCACTGTCGTGATGGGGTGATGGAGTCGTGATATGGAAACGGCAGTCGCCGCCGGCCGCGGGCGCTGGAGCAGGTCGGGACCTGGAAACGCGCCGGTACGATGCTTGCGGTCGGGTTCCGGAGAGGTGTCATGAGGGACGTCGCCTACTCGCTCCGGATCCTCGCCCGGCATCCGCGGTACACCGTACTGGCAGTCCTGACCCTCGCCGCGGGCATTGGTGTCACGTCGGCGATGTTCGGACTGCTGGATGCCCTCTACTTCAGACCGCTGCCGATCACCGAGCCGCATCGCCTGGTCGACCTGACGCTCGTCTCTCCGGCCAACCGGTTCGGCAGCTTCTCCTACGAGGAATTCCGCGACATCGCCCGCGCGCCGGGATTCAAGGACGTCATCGCCATCGGCGGCCGGGGCGTGACGCTGAACCTCAATGGCGAGACCCAGCCCTTGCTCATCCACTACGTCTCCGGGCGTTACTTCACGTCACTGGGCATCCCGATGCATCTGGGCCGCGGCTTCACCGCCGCCGACGACCGCGCGGACGTCGCCACGCCGCAGGTCGTCATCAACCATCACCTCTGGCAGGACGCGCTCGGCTCGCCGCCCGACATCATCGGCCGCGCGATCCAGTTGAACAACACGATGTTCACCGTGATCGGCGTCACCGGCCGCGGGTTCGTTGGCCTCAACCGCCCGGTCCGCACCGACGTGTGGGTCGCCACGGCGCAGGCCCCGTTCGTGGTCCCGGGGCTGCGCGACGAGCTGATCAACCGCCGCCATCGCTGGTTCCGTCTCGTCGGCCGCCTCGCGGATGGCGCGGACGCCGACCAGGCTCGCGCGGGGCTCGACCTCGTGCTCGCGCGGTGGCGCGCCGCCGATCCGCGCGATTACGCGGACGCGCAGATCGCCGTCAGCGTCCAGGACGAGGCCAGACGCAAGGCGACGCTCCAGGGCGCGGGCTTCCTGGGCATCATCGGCCTCGTGTTGTTGATCGCCTGCGCCAACGTGGCGAACCTGACGCTCGCGCGCGGGGAAGAACGGTATCGCGAGATCGCCGTGCGCTCGGCGCTTGGCGCGACGCGCGCCACGCTGATGCGCCAGATGCTCGTCGAGAGCGCCGTCGTGTCCGCCGCTGGAACCGCGACCGGCGTGGTGCTGGCAGCCTGGCTGGTCCGCCTGTTTCCGGCGCTACTGCCGCCCGGCACGTCCGCGATCATGCTCGACGTCCGCGTGGATGCCCGGTTCTTTGCGTTTGCCGGCGCGCTTGCCGTGGTGGCCACGACTCTCGTTGGTGTCCTGCCCGCCTGGCGCGGCTCGCGCCCGGACATCACCGGCGGATTGAAGTCGCAGGCGGCGGCCGCAAGGTGGAGCGGACGCGGCCTGCAACTCCGCGACCTCCTGGTCGTCGGCGAGATTGCGTTGAGCGGCATGATCGTCATTGCCGCAGGCGTGCTCGTCCGCAGCTTCGTCGCGAGTCTCGCCGTGAATCCCGGCTTCGACTCGCGCAAGAACGTCGCGACGTTCTACATGGTGCCGGGGCTGAAGGGTTACAACGCTGCCGGAACGTACCGATTCCTCGAGGCGGCGCGTCGCGCAGCCGCGACGATTCCGGGCGTCAGGCGCGTCAGCTATGGCATTCGACTCCCCGCGCAAGGCAATGAAGCGGGATGGGCCGCGTCATTCACGATTCCCGGCAAGGAGCCGCCTGCCGGAAAGGACGCCTTCGAGATCCGCTACACGATGGTCGGGCCCGGCTACTTCGAGGTGATGGGGACTCGCCTGCTGAGCGGCCGCGGGATCCGCGAGACCGATGACCCCGACAGCGCACCGGTGGCGATCATCAGCGAGTCGATGGCGCGGCGCCTGTGGCCCGGCGAGAGTCCGATCGGCCGCCGGATCCGCATGGAGCGCGCGCGGCCGGTCGACCACGAAATCGTCGGCGTCGCCGAGGACATCCGCATCGGCGGGCTGTACGAGGCGCCGGAAATGTACGTCTACGTACCCTATGCGCAGCACCCACAGAGCTTCGGACTCCTTCTGGTTGAGACGCAGGCCGACACCGCGGGCGTCGTCGCCCCGGTCAGGCACCAGATCGCGGCGCTCGACGCCAAGGTCCCCGTCCTTGCCGTCAGCTCCTTCGCCGACCACATGGAGCGCCTGGTCTACGACGACCGGCGCAACGCGTGGATCGGACTCGCCGTGGCCGGGCTGGCGTTGACGCTCGGCGCGGTTGGCGTCTACGGCGTCGTGTCGCTGGTGACGGCGCGGCGAACGAAGGAGATCGGTATCCGGGTGGCGCTGGGTGCCGAGCGGGGTCAGCTGCTCCGTCTGCTGCTGGGCAAGGGAGCCGCGCTGGCGGCACAGGGGACCGTCCTTGGTATCGCCGGCGGCCTTGGTGTGGGCCGCCTGCTGCGCAGTCAGCTGCACGGGGTGAGTCCGGCGGATCCATTGAGCGTCGTTGTCGGGACCTCGGTTCTCGTGAGCGTCGCGCTCGCGTCGAGCTTCCTGCCAGCGTGGCGCGCGAGCCGCGTGGATCCGGCGCTGGCGCTGCGAGACGACTAGTTCTCGCGAGACGGAGGGGCGCCTGGGGGCTGAGAACGCGCGGCCGCGGCGCCGGGTTTCCGTCATCATCCGTACGGATTGCGGGAAACACGCCACTTGATCGCGGCATCCGTCTTGCCTGCTCCGGAAATAGGTCGTTTTCCAGTCAGGAGCTACTTATGAAACGCCTCGTGTTCGTCGCCTGCGCGTCGCTCGCGGTTCTCGTGTTTCCCCTTCGGGCGGAGGCGCAACACGCGCATGCCGACAGCCCGAAGACCACGCTGACGGTTACCCAGTCGCTGGTGGTCGGCACGACGATCCTGCAGCCGGGAGCCTACAGGTTCCAGTGCCGGACGTTCGACGGCCGGACCTTCTTGGTCGTCACGTCGGTCGATACCGGCAAGGAGCTCGCACGCGTGCGGTGCATCCGTGAGACGCTGGATGCCAAGGTGCCCGACTCCGACTTCCGGAGCCTTGGCCGGGAGGACGGCAAGCGGACGCTGATGAGCGTCCGGATCAAGGGTGAAGCCGTGGCGCACCGCGTCCTCGACTAGCGCGCCAGCGCTTCTTGGAGCCGCGTCCCGAACCAAGGGCCAGTGGCCGCTCGCCACCGCCCTTGGCCCGCGCCCCTCGGATGAAAGAGCATGTTCGACCTCAAGATTCGTGCAACTTGCCGCGCTCGAACCAGCTCCACAAGAAGAGCGCTCCGACCACCAAGAGTGGCCCCGAAATTGTGAGCATCCAGTCGAGGCGTCCCTTCGACATCGTCATAGCGTACACGGCGGCGAGGCAAATGAATGCCACGGCTCCGATCCATGGCCATCGAAACGACGCACCCACAATCGTCAGGAGTACGAAAGCTGGGGACAGATGGATCAGAAAATCGGGCAGCGCGTGCAAGAACGGCTTGCCCTCGCTGAACGCATCGAGCGCGAACATGCCGATGAACAGGCTCACCAGGATGCCGATAATACGCGGGCTCCACACCAGCAACCGGCCGGATGTTGCAGTCATATGATCGTCCCCTCCTGAACGTAGGCGAACTGAATCACGCAATGGCCGTACCGCGTCCGACCGCGTCCAGTCTCATCGCGCGTCGCAGTGGAGCGCCGGTACGCCGCTTGCGTGTCTGCGAAACGCGCGAACGAGACCCTGAGTTGACCTCGGATCACGAGAAGCCCTATGAGAAACATCCTGCTGTCGGTCATCATCGCCGCGGTACTGGCGTACGTCCTGGTCGCGTTGGTGCGCTGAACTGGCGCGGCCGCTGGACGGTCATGTCCCGGAAGTCGGCGGTGCGCCGGGGTGTGCCGGGTTTTCGGCGGTCTTAAATCCTGAAGGGCGTGATATTTCAAAACAATTCGACATTGGTAGAGCCGCGAGCGACGGCGCGCATTGTGCGTCTGCGTCCCTCGAACCGTCGATCCGGATGAGACGAGCGAGGTGCCGTCATGAAGACCATGAAAGCCGTCGTGTTCAAGGAGAAGAATCAGATCGCCCTCGAGGAGGTTCCGAAGCCGACTCCCAACTGGGGCGAGGCGGTGATCCGGATTACGGCGACGACAATCTGCGGCACTGACGTCCATATCGTCCGCGGCGAGTATCCGGTCAGGCCCGGGCTGATCGTCGGCCACGAGCCGGTTGGTGTGATTGAGGCGCTCGGTGGCGGCTTGGAACCCGAGTACGAGGTCGGACAGAGGGTCATTGTCGGTGCCATTACCCCGTGCGGCCAATGATGCGGTCGCGATTTTTGCGCAAGGACCGATCGGCCTCTGTGCCACGGCTGGTGCGAAGCTGAAGGGGGCGTCGCTCATTATCGGCGTCGACTCGATTCCGGGCCGGCTGAACGTCGCGCGTCGCCTCGGCGCGAATGTCACCCTGAATATGCCCGGGAGGGAAGGAACGCATGCGCCGGTTGATGGCCATGGTGGCGCATCACCGCATCGACCTCTCGCCGCTCGTGACCCACCATTTCGCCCTCGACGACATCCTCGAGGCGTACGACATCTTCAGCCGGCAGCGCGGCGGCGTCCTCAAGGTGGCGGTGTATTCGGACGCGTCGCGCATGCCGGTGCGGACGCTCGCGGTGGCAGAGGCGGGCGCCTGAGAGAACGACCGGGAGGCCGTCATGTGGACGATGTTCGTGTTCTACGGAGTGGTCAGCGCGGGCGTGATAGCCGCACTTTGGAACGTGCGGCTCTGGGCGCTCTCATGGGGCGCGACGCCCGACGAACTCGCGCGCGTGTGGCCCGGTGACGAGCTCTCGCCGAAGGCGACCGAGATCGCCACCCGCGCCATCACCATCGCGGCGCCGGCAGAGACCGTGTGGGGCTGGATCGTGCAACTTGGCCAGGATCGGTCGGGATTCTACAGTTATACGTGGCTGGAGAATCTCTTTCGCTGCGCCATGCCGCGCGTCGAGCAAATCGTGCCGGAGTGGCAGGAGCGGACGCTCGGTGACAACGTCTGGATGGCCCGGCCTGATCGCTATGACGGCAAGGCCCGCCAGAAGGTCGTGCTCATCGATCCGACTCGTGTCTTGTCGCTCGCGTCACCGTCGGACTGGGGACGGATCGTTCGGCGAGAACGAAGCGAGGGGGGCAACTGGACGTTCATCCTCGTCCCGCTCGATCTCCTCACAACCCGGCTGGTGATCCGGTCCCGCGGACCCGAGTCGCCCTCACTCTTGCAGCGGTTGTTCTGGATGGGCGTGTTCCAGCCGGCGCACTTCGTTATGGAGCGCAAGATGATGCGGCGACTCAAGGTGCTCGCCGAAAAGCAATGGAGTATGACCGCCGCGCACGTCTGGTAGCCGCGGCACCTTGCTGATTCGGACCGACCTGCGCCCAGCGACGTCACGCCACCGAGGAGATGCTCGACGGGATGCGTTCATACCGCGCCCGGATCGTTTGACCAATGGCGCCGGCCAGCTCCGTGCCCCCTTCCGACTCGATGCCGGTCTCGAGTCCCCGCACGCGGGCAGCCAAGGGGCCATCCCGGAACACGTCGCCGATCCACCTCGAGAAGTCGTGCCGCCGCAGATGCCCCTCCACGACGTTGACGGGGAGCGCCGTGATCAGTCCCACGAACTCCTTGAGCGTGCGCGCGCGCGCGACCGGACGTCCATCGGCCGAGAACACGAACGCCTCTGCATCCGAGACCGGCATGTCCAGGTATTTGGTCTGGTGGCGAACGTGCGTGGTCAGTCGCGGCGCGACCGTGAAACGTGTCACGCAGCCGCCAGCCTCCTCGGCGCCGGGCAGAATCGCTGCTTCGTTCGGCTGCAAGTCACGAAACATCTTCGCCGACAGCGGCACGCCCGACCGCCGGCACATCCGCCGCAGCGTCTCGACTTCGTGAGGATCGGTTTCCTTCGTCACGAGAATCACCGCGTCGTCAGGCAGCGCGACGGCGTCGCCCAAGGTCGACACCCGGTAGGTGATCAAGGTTTGGCCGCTCAGATCCGACGCGGCAATGGCCCGGTAGGCCTCGCCCTGGAGCAGGTAGTGCGCCTCGTCCACCACGATGCGGTGTGGCAGGCCGGTCTGGCGCCGCAATCGCCACAGCAGATCCATGACGGTGTCGAGATACTGCAGCTTCTCGCGATGGCGGACCTTTGACAAGTCGATGACGACACTCACGTCCGGGTGGCGGAGCGCTCGCGCGATCTCGCGCGCACGCGGCGGCGGATCGTCCCCGCCCAGCAGCCTGACCCCGGGCAGGGCTTCGAGGGAGGCATAGTCCCCCTCCGGATCGATCACGCAGAGCGAATAACCCTGCAGGATCAGTTGCTCGCACATCAGCCCGGCCAGCCAGGACTTCCCGCTGCCTGGCTCGCCGGCAATGACGACGGGCCGGCCGCGGATTGCCAGGGACACCCCGTCGCCATTGTGCTGGCGTCCCAGGAGCAGACGCCGCCGGCCCATCTGCGCGCCCGTCAGCACGCCGCGCTGGCCGAGACGACGGATGTATGCCGCGACCGCCTCAGGCCCACTGCCCTCGATGACGTCGTCGGCCACGGCGCGCAGGGCGGCGCTGCCCCAGGCGACCGCGACGCCCACCTCGCACGCATCCAGCAGGTCGTGGTCGTTCTCCGCATCTCCAATGGCGATGGTGTTGTGGATGGAGATCCGCAGCGTCGTCAGGGCGGCGCGAAGTCCGGTCGATTTGCCGACGGCCTGGGGCAACACCATGACGCGGCCGCGGTTGAAGGTCAGAACCAGCGGCAACTCCAGGGAGTGGATCGCGTCGATAATCGTGCCCGACGTGCCGGCGTCCGCCTCCACGAGCGATTCGCCGACATCGACGCTGAGGCCGCGACGTTTCAGTTCGTCGACCAGCGCCGGTGGCGGCGGCTGTCCGAGCAGCACGTGGCGGCCGCGAAAAGGAAAGTCGAGCACCGCGCCATTCTCTGCGACGACGACGTCGAAGCAGCCGAGATCGCCGGCGACCCGCTTCAAGTCGTCGAGCCGCCGTCCGGTGGCGAGGATGACGACGATCCCCGCGTCCCGCGCGGCGCCGATCGCCCTGCGGATGTCGGGGTGCATCGCGCCGTGCGTAGCGATGGTGCCGTCGTAGTCGAGCGCGATCGCTCCCAATTTCATGAGGCACTCCGAGATGCCGGTTCTCCGGCGGACGTCCAGAAGAGCCGCAACCGCGATGCCAGCGCGCGGCGCGGACGCCGGGGCAGGCGACTTGCACCAATCTCGATCGGGAAGGCGGTATTGGCGGAATTCCGGCAGCGCCGACCCAATGGAGAGACGCCATGCCAGTCGCGCTGTCGCCGTCGATCGAGGGGCACGTCAGTTCAGGCTTCGAGCCCGTCCGCCAGGCGTTCGAGGACAACTTCGTGCGACGGCGGGAGCTTGGTGGCGCCTGCTGTGTCTATTGCCGGGGCGAGAAGGTCGTCGATCTATGGGGCGGCATCCGGAACAGCGAGACCGGGGAGTCTTGGGAACCGAACACGATGGTCATTGTCTACTCGGCCACCAAAGGGCTGGCCGCGATGACCCTTGCGATCGCGCACTCTCGAGGTTGGCTCGACTACGAAGAACGGGTATGCACCTACTGGCCTGAGTTCGCGCAGCAGGGCAAACAGCGAATCACGGTTCGTCAGCTCCTGGCACACCAGGCAGGCCTGTTCGCGTTCGACGAGCCAGTGGATCGCAGCGTCATCGCCGATCTCGACCACCTGGCGGTCGTGCTGGCCCGCCAGAAACCCGCGTGGGAGCCCGGCACCCGGCAGGCGTATCACGCGCTCACGCTCGGGTTCTACGAAGGTGAACTGTTGCGCCGACTCGATCCACGGCATCGCAGCCTGGGACAGTTCTTCCAGGACGAAATTGCGACGCCGCTCGGTTTGGACGTCTACATCCGGCTGCCCGAGACTGTCCCGAACTCGCGGCTGGCCACGCTGGCGCCGCCCGGGCCGGTGGCGATGCTGCTCGGTTTCCCGATTCGCCTGACGCTCGACACGATGAATCATCGCTCCAACATCTACCGCGCACTCGCGATCAATCCGGGGAGCGCGGTGTGTCTTGACGAGCAGCGCGTGTACGCGCGCGACCTCGAAGTGCCGTCCGGTGGTGCGGTTGGAACCGCTCGGGCCATCGCGCGCGCCTATAGTGTGTTCGCCACTGGTGGCCGCGAGCTCGGACTGCGTCCCGAGACGCTGGCCTTGCTGGCGGCGCCGGCGATTCCCCCGACGCGGGGGTTTCACGACGAATGCCTGAAAGGGGACGTGCAGTTCTCACTTGGCTTCATGAAGCCGAGCGCGGTCTGGCCGTTCGGCAGCGAAAGTTCGTTCGGGTCACCCGGAGCGGGTGGGTCTCTCGGCTTTGCCGATCCGGAAACTGGCGTCGGCTATGCGTATGTGACGAGCCAAATGGGGACTTCGTTGATGGGAGATCCGCGGGACATCGCGCTCCGAGATGCACTGGACGCCGCGATTCCGACTCCTCAGGGGTGACTGCGAACCGTGCGCCGGCCCGTGACGCGGTCGATCACGACGCTATAGACCACCACTTCACCATGTTCGCCCGCCTTGGTCCGGCCTGAGGCGGGCAACCACCATTCCCCACGCTGCCGGAATAGCAGCTCCGCGCGACGGCGCGCCTCGGCGTCTTCCGGCGTCCGCTGAATCTCCAGGTACCGTCCCATCACGACCACTGTGGTCCACTGATGCGAATCCGCGATCTCCTCGACCTCCAGACAGACCTGTGGATTGTCGCGCATCCATTCGATTTTCTGTCCAATCGCGGAAAAGGCATACAGGCAGCGCCGGTCGGGGTCGAAGGAGAAATGGATAGGCACCACATACGGCTGGTCGTGCCGGGCACACCCAAGACGGCCGAGTGTGCCACGGCCCAACACCTCGAAGCAGTCGCGCTCGCTCAACTCATGAATCAGCATCGGTGGTAGTCGCCCGCCTGCGCAGATTCGCGAGTATACCTAAGTTGCGGGCGTCATCGCCCAGCCTGGGTGATGGTCACGACCTTGTCACGCACCGTGATCGTGCCGACACGAGCAGCTGCCCCGTCGTTCGCCGCAACCGCAAAACCAACAGGATTGTCCCCGGTCCTGGGCATGCTGCTCGTAATCGTGATCCAGGCCACGTCAGACCGAGCCGTCCAGACGCAGCGATCCTGGGTCGCCCCCCCACACGTATTCGGGTCGCTCTGCTGAAACACGTCGAACGTGCCGGACCCGCCGGTCGCCACGAAGCTGAAGGCGCTGCGGCTCACGGCATACAGGCAGCCGGCCTGCGCCACGTGAATGTTCTGACCTTCCGTCGGTGTCGGCCATCGGACCATGATGACGCCCTGACGCGGCGCATCGTAGTTATCCGAGAACCCGAAGCTGATGACGCCTGAACCGCTCCCCGACGCTCCTCCCGACACGGTCAGCCATGATGCGTTGGACGTGGCGGTCCAGGGGCAGAAGG
>Ga0310810_10004640_pt1 | contig 15223 bp, 13 predicted proteins | sample NCmetagenome_FD_207641 | JGI IMG/M metagenome (GOLD analysis project Ga0310810, IMG submission 207641) | Soil microbial communities from experimental microcosm in Duke University, North Carolina, United States - NC | ecosystem: Engineered > Artificial ecosystem > Soil microcosm > Unclassified ...
GCCTTCACTTGGGCGTTCTGCTCGCCGATATCGGCGCGCTTCTCGCGCCAGATGGCGGACACCCGCTCGAGCAGATCGACGAAGCCCGGCAGGCCATAGCGAGGCGACTTCGGGAAATAGGTGCCGCCGAAGAACGGCGTGCCGTCGGGCGAAAGAAACATCGTGAGCGGCCAGCCGCCCGCGCCCTGCGCGAACATCTGGTGCGCGGTCTGGTAGATCTGGTCGATGTCGGGCCGCTCCTCGCGATCGACCTTGATGTTCACATAGTCGCGGTTCATGACCGCCGCGACCTCCGCGTCCTCGAAACTCTCGTGCGCCATGACGTGGCACCAGTGGCAGGCGGAATAGCCAACCGAGAGAAGGATCGGCTTGTCCTCGGCTTTCGCCCGCTCGAGCGCCTCAGGTCCCCACGGATACCAGTCGACGGGGTTGCCGGCGTGCTGCTGGAGGTAGGGCGAGGTTTCCTTCGCCAGGCGGTTGGGCATGTCAGGCATTATTGCAGCGAATGGACGCCGAAAAGGTTCTCGAATTCTGGTTCGGTCAGGACCGCAAGCGCTGGTTCGTCAAGGACCCTGCCTTCGACGAAGAGATCCGCGGCCGCTTCCTGCCTTGGTATGAAAAAGCCTTTCACGGCAGTTTCCGTCACTGGCACGGGGAGGCCCGCAGCTGCCTCGCGCTCGTCATCCTCTTCGATCAGTTCCCGCGCAACATGTTCCGCGGCACGGCCCGGGCGTTTGCGAGCGATGGGCTCGCGCTCGCCAGCGCGAGAACCCTCGTCGACAAAGGCTGGGACGCGACCATGACAGCCGACGAGCGCACCTTCGCCTATCTGCCCTTCGAGCACAGCGAATCGCTCGAGGACCAGGAGCTCTCGATGCGGCTCTTCCAGGGAAACGAAAACGAGGAATGGGCGCGCAAGCACTGGGAAATCATCCGGCGCTTCGGCCGGTTTCCCCACCGCAATGCGATCCTCGGGCGCAAGAGCACCCCGGAGGAGATCGAGTTCCTGAAGCAGCCGGGATCCGGCTTTTAGCTTCCGCCGTCGGTGATTGCACCCTTGCTGGCTGTCGACACGAGGCGCATGTACTTCGCCATGAGTCCGGCGGTGTAACGCGGCTTGGGCGCTTTCCATTTTTTGCGGCGCGCGGCGAGCTCTTTGGCCGAGACGTTCAGCCGGATTAGGCGCTTCTTCGCATCGATCGTGATCGAGTCGCCCTGCTTCACGAGCGCGATGGTGCCGCCCACGTAGGCCTCCGGCGCCACGTGCCCGACCACCATTCCCCAGGTGCCGCCGGAGAAACGCCCGTCCGTCAAAAGCCCAACGGATTCGCCAAGCCCCTGGCCGATCAGCGCCGAAGTGGGCGCTAGCATTTCCTGCATCCCAGGCCCGCCTTTGGGACCCTCGTAGCGGATGACGATCACATCGCCCGGCTTGATTCTCCGAGCCATGATCGCCCGCATGCACTCGTTCTCCGAATCGAAGACGCGCGCCGGGCCGGTGATCATCGGGTTTTTGAGGCCCGTGATCTTCGCGACGCAACCCTCGGTCGCGAGATTGCCCTTGAGGATCGCGAGGTGGCCTTCCTTGTAGAGCGGCTCGGACCAGGGGCGAATGACGTCCTGGTCCTTGCGCGGCTCGGCGGGCACGTCCTTCAGCATCTCCGCCATGGTCTTGCCGTGAATCGTCATGCAATCGCCGTGCAGCACGCCGTTCGCCAGCAGGATCTTGAGCACCTGCGGCACGCCGCCCGCGCGATGAAAATCGACCGCGACATAGCGCCCCGACGGCTTGAGGTCGCACAGCACCGGCACCTTGCGGCGCACGCGCTCGAAGTCGTCGATCGTCCATTTCACGCCCGCCGCGGCGGCGATCGCGAGGTAGTGCAGCACGCCGTTGGTCGAGCCGCCCGTGGCCATGATCAAGGCCACGGCGTTCTCGATCGACTTGCGCGTGATGATGTCGCGCGGCTTGAGATTTTTCTTCACCGCCTCCACGAGCACGCGCGCCGACTCGGCCGAGGAGTCGGCCTTTTCGGCGTCGGGTGAGGCCATCTGCGATGAGCCGAGCAGGCTCATGCCGAGCGCCTCGAACGAGGAGCTCATCGTGTTCGCGGTGTACATGCCGCCGCAGGCGCCGACCGACGGGCAGGCATTTTTTTCGATGCCGATGAAGTCTTCCTGGCTCATCTTGCCCGCGCTGAAGGCGCCCACGGCCTCGAAGGCCGACACGATGGTGAGGTCCTGGCCTTTCCATTTGCCGGGCTTGATCGTGCCGCCATAGACGTAGATGGCGGGCACGTTCATGCGCGCGATCGCCATCATGCCGCCCGGCATGTTCTTGTCGCAGCCGCCGATCACGAGCGCGCCGTCCATCGCCTGGCCGTTGACGGAGGTCTCGATCGCGTCCGCGATCACCTCGCGCGAAACGAGCGAGTACTTCATCGCCTCGGTGCCCATGCCGATGCCGTCGGTGACGGTGGGCACGCCGAAGACCTGCGGCTTCGCGCCCGCCTCCTCCAGCGCGCGCATGGCGCGGTCGACGAGAGGCTGGATGCCCGCGTTGCACGGATTCATGGTCGAGTGGCCGTTCGCCACGCCGACGATGGGCTTCTCAAAATCCCCGTCCTTGAAGCCGACGGCGCGCAGCATCGCGCGGTTGGGCGAGCGGGCGGGGCCGTGGGTGATCAGCTTCGAGCGGCGGTTGGCGTTATCGGCCATGGGGAACTCCCTCCTTGAGAGCGGCGCAGTGTACGCGGCGAGAGTGTTGCGATCCAATACAATAGAAATCGTCTAGTGATACCTATTTGGTATGAATAGCCCGGACCTGCGCCAGCTGCGCCACTTCGTCGCCGTCGCCGAGCGGCTGCATTTCGGCCGCGCCGCGGCGGCGCTCCACATCTCGCAGCCGCCGCTTTCGCGCTCGATCCGGGATCTGGAAGCGCGCGTCGGCGCGACGCTGCTCGCGCGCTCGCGCCGCAAGGTGGAGCTCACGCCCGAGGGCGCGCGCTTCCTCGAAGAGGCGAAGCGCCTGCTCGCCCAGCTCGAGCGCGCGGTGCTCGAGGTCGGCCGCATGGCCGCCGGCACCGGCGGGCGGCTGCGGATCGGCTTTGTCTCGCTTGCCGACTTCGGCGTCCTGCCGGGGCTTCTCAAGGCCTACAAGGCGGCGCTGCCCGGCGTCGCGCTCGCCCTGCGAGAGATGCTCTCGCCCGAGCAGTCGGCCGCGCTCGCCGCCAACGAGCTCGATTTCGGCCTGTTGCTGCCGCCCGTTGCTGTCCCCGAGCTCGAGCACCTCGTGGTGCAGCGCGACCGCTTCGTCGCGGCGCTTCCGGCGCGGCATCGGCTTGCACGCGGGCGCGGAGCGCTTGCCGCGCGCGAGCTCGCGGATGAGGCCTTCGTCATGGTGCCGCGCCAGATGGCCCCGGGCCTGCACGACATCGTCAGCGGCATCACCGCGCGCGCCGGGTTCGCGCCGCGCCTCGCCCAGGAAGCGATCCAGATGCAGACGGTGGTGAGCCTCGTCTCGAGCGGCCTGGGCGTCGCGCTCGTACCGGCCTGCCTCGCCAATCTTGGCCGGCGCGGCGTCGTCTACCGCGAAATCTCGGATCCGCATCCCAGGCTCGATCTCTGGCTCGCCTGGCGGCGTGCACCGGGTGGCATCGCCGCCAGCGCGGCCGGCCGCGAGTTCGTCACACACGCGAAGCGCCTCGCGCGCTAATCTCCGGGCCGATGCTCGTCCACCCCAACATCGATCCGGTCGTCTTTCAGGTGGGACCCTTCGCCGTGCGCTGGTACGGGCTCATGTACCTCGTCGGCTTTCTGGGCGCCTGGTGGCTGGGGGCGCGCCGCATCGCGCAGGGCCTTGCGCCGATCACGCGCGCGCAGCTCGACGACCTGCTCTTTTACCTGGTCGTGGGCGTGATCCTCGGCGGGCGCCTCGGCTACGTGATTTTCTACAAGCCCGGCCACTACTTCGCCCATCCGCTCGAGATCTTCGCGATCTGGCAGGGCGGGATGTCCTTTCACGGCGGCTTTCTGGGCGTGCTGGGCGCAGCCGCCTTCTTCGCCTGGCGCAATCGCACCAACTGGTGGGACTTGATGGACTATGTCGCGCCGCTCGTGCCGATCGGCCTCGGCACCGGGCGCCTGGGCAACTTCATCAACGGCGAGCTGTGGGGACGCGTCACGGACGTGCCCTGGGGCATGGTCTTTCGCGACGGCGGGCCGGCGCCGCGCCATCCTTCCCAGCTCTATGAGATGGCGCTTGAAGGCATCGCGCTTTTCGCGCTGCTCTGGTGGTTCTCGTCGCGCAAGCGACCGCGCATGCAGGTGTCGGCGCTCTTTCTCATTGGCTATGGTGTGGCGAGATCGATATGCGAGCTCGCGCGCGAGCCCGACAGCTTTCTCGGCTTTCTCGCGCTCGGCCTCACGATGGGCCAGTGGCTGAGCCTGCCGATGATCGTCGCCGGCGTCGCGCTTTTCTTCTTAAGCCGCCGGAAGACCTAGGCGAGGGCGCGCTCGAGCACGCGCGCAACATGCAGTGCATCGCGCCCTGCGCCGTGGGCGATCTGATGACGGCAGCTCGTGCCGTCGGCGACCAGGAGAGCTTCGGGTGCTGCCTTGCGCACGGCGGGCAGGACGGCTGCTTCGGCCATCTTCATCGAGACCTCATAGTGCTCGGCCTCGTAGCCGAAACTGCCCGCCATCCCACAGCACGAGGACTCGATCGTCTTCACCTTGAGCTCGGGCACAAGGCGCAAGACGCGCTCCACGGCGCCCATCGCGCCGAACGCCTTCTGATGGCAATGACCGTGCAACAGCGCTTCGGCCGCGAGCGGCTTCAGCTCGAGCTTCAGGAGGCCCGCGTCCGCTTCGCGCGCCAGGAACTCCTCGAAAAGAAACGCGTTTTTTGCCAGCACCCCGGCCTCCGGAAAGAGGGCCGTGTATTCGTCCCGGAGCGTGAAAAGGCACGAGGGCTCGAGGCCGACGATGGGAAGCCCATGACCCACCCAAGGCCCGAGCGCCTCCAGCATGCGGCGCGCCTCGGTCTTCGCTTCCTCGATCATTCCAGCGGCGAGAAAGGTGCGCCCGCAGCACAGGGGCTGATCCCCGATGACCGGCATCGCCGTATGCACTCGATAGCCGGCGGCCTGGAGCACGCGGATAGCGGCGCGCGCATTGTCGGGCTCGAAGTACCGGCTGAAGGTATCGACGAAGAGGACGACCTCGCGCTCGCCGGTCTTCGGCCAGGCTCGATCGACGAACGCATCGGCGCGCCAGCCGGGAAGCGCGCGCTTCTCGGTGAAGCCGATGAACCGGCGCCCGACCGCCGCGGCGAAATTGACGAGCGCCGGCACCCGCTGCGCCCAGCGCGCATAGCGCGGCAGGTAGGCGATCAGCTTGTCGCGCAGGCTCGGTGCGTGGCGCGTGCGGTAGTCGGCGAGGAATTCGATCTTCATGCGCGCCATGTCCACGCCGGTCGGGCACTCGCGCTTGCAGCCCTTGCAGGACACGCACAGGTCGAGCGCTTCCTTCACCTGCGCGTCGGCATTCGCGCCCAGCTGGCCTGAGAGCGCAAGGCGCAGCGTATTCGCGCGCCCCCGCGTGAGGTGCGTCTCGTCGCGAGTGGCGCGGAACGACGGGCACATGGTGCCGGCGTCGAATTTCCGGCAGTGGCCGTTGTTGTTGCACATCTCGACGGCCTTGTCGAAGCCGCCCCACTCCGACCAGTTGAGCACCGTCGCCGGCACCTTGGCCGAGTAGCCCGGCTTGAAGCGAAAGAGCGATGCGTCGTCCATCTTCGAGGGCGCGACGATCTTCCCGGGATTCATGAGGCCGCGCGGATCGAGCCAGGCCTTGACCTCGCCGAGCGCCGCCGTGAGCCGCGGGCCGAAGAAAGGCGCGATCCATTCGGAGCGCACGAGGCCGTCTCCGTGCTCGCCTGAGTACGCGCCCTTGTACTCCTTCACCATCGCGCAGGCTTCCTCGGCGATGGCGCGCATCTTCCTCGCACCGTCGCGCCGCATGTCGAGGATCGGGCGCACGTGCAATGTCCCGACCGAGGCGTGCGCGTACCAGGTGCCGCGCGTGCCGTGCTTCTCGAACACGCGCGTCAGGCGCTCGGTGTAGTCGGCAAGGTGCTCGAGCGGGACCGCGCAGTCCTCGATGAAGGAGACGGGCTTTCCGTCCCCCTTCATCGACATCATGATGTTGAGGCCCGCCTTCCTCACATCCCAGACCGCCTTCTGCAGACCGGCGTCGGTGATCTCAACCACGCTGCCGGGAAATCCCAGATCGCCCATCAATTGGCTGAGCTCTTTCAGCTTCGCCTTGACGAGCGAAGCCTCGTCCGCCGAAAACTCGACCAGGAGGATCGCGTCCGGATCGCCCTTGATGAAGGCGTCCACCGTCTTCCGGAACGCCGCGTTCTCGCGCGCGAGACCGATCATCGTCCGGTCGACGAGCTCCACGGCAGAGGGCCCGAGCTTGACGATGTGCTGCGTCTTCGCCATCGCGTCGTAGAAGCGGCCGAAGTGGCAAACGCCGAGAGCGCGCGCGGGCGGCAGCGGCGAGAGCTTCAGGTGCAGCCGCTCGAACCACGCGAGCGTGCCCTCCGAGCCGACGAGCAGGTGCGCCGCGTTCGCGTGCGGCGGCCCCAGATGGTCGAGGTTGTAGCCCGCGACCTTGCGCAGCACTTTGGGAAAACGCGCCGCTATTTCTTCTTTTTCCCTTTCATAAAGGATTTTCAACCGGGAAATAAAATCCTGATACTCGACGGGCCCCGAAGCGTCGCTCATCGGGCCGAACCTCCATCTTTTGCCCTCGGCCGTCACGGCGTCGATGGCGAGCACGTTGTGCACCATGTTGCCGTAGGCGATCGAGCGCGAGCCGCAGGAGTTGTTGCCGGCCATGCCGCCGAGCGTGGCCTGCGCGCTGGTCGAAACGTCGACCGGGTACCAGACGCCGTGCGGCCGCAGCTCGGCGTTCAAGTGATCGAGCACGACGCCCGGCTCGACGACGACGTTACCCGCCTCGAGATTTTTCTCGAGCACGCGGTTCAGGTACTTCGTGTGATCGAGGATGAGCGCCGCGCCGACCGCCTGCCCGCACTGCGAGCTGCCCGCGCCGCGCGGCAGCACCGGAACGCCGGAGTCGGCCGCGATCGCGAGCGCCGCTCGCGCCGCCTCGGCCGTGCGCGGCACGACAATGCCGATCGGCTCGACCTGGTAGATCGATGCGTCGGTGGAATAACGGCCGCGCGAGGCGGTATCGAAGAGGACTTCGCCGTCGAGCTCGCGGCGCAGCCGCTGCGCGAAGGCCGAATCGCCCGGCGCCGCGCTCAACGGTCCTCGGCTTTCAGCTCGCCCACGACGCTGGCGAGCTTGTGCGTTAGATGGTCGGTCAGCAGGACCTTGATGCGCTTCACGTCGCGCGCGCCGAGCGCAGCGAGGATCTCCTCGTGCTCGCGCACGGCTTCGTCCCAGCGCTCCTGCGAGAGGTTGGCCATGTAGCGCGCGCGACGGATGGTGCCGTTCAGCTGGCGGTAGGCGTTGTAAAGCGTCGCGTTGCCCGAGTACTTGACGAGCTTCAGGTGAATCGCCTGGTTGAACTTGAAGTAGCCGGCCAGATCGCCGCGCGCGTGGCAGGCGAGCATCTCGTAGTGGAGCGCGCGGATCTCGTTCAATTGCGCCTCGGTCGCGTCGCGGCAGGCGAGCTCGCCGGCCAGCCCTTCGAGCACGCCCATCACCGCGAGCGTCTCTCGCAGCCGCTCGGCGTCGATCGGCGAAACGATCGCGCCGCGGTTCGGCAGCAGCTCGACGAGTCCCTCGGTGGCGAGCACCTTGAACGCCTCGCGCAAGGGCGTGCGCGAGACGCCCAACTGGGCCGTGAGCAACCGCTCATTCAAACGTGCCCCGGGCGCCAGCCGCCCCTGTACGATCAGGTCTCGCAGCCGGTCGGTCGCCTCCTCGTGGAGCGGCCGCCGCAGGATGGGACCTGTCTCTTGTGCCAGTTCCATTTTGCATGCAGAATACAAAATAGTTGGCCTGGGTGCAAGCCGTGACCAAGAAGTCCGGGCGGGCGCCAGGATTGCATACAAAGGAGGAGGTTGTTATGCCCCGCAACGCCGGCCGCCATTTCCTGCAAATCCCGGGTCCGACCAACGTGCCGGATCGCGTGCTGCGCGCGATTGACTTCCCGACCATGGACCACCGCGGCCCCGAGTTCGCCGTGCTCGGCAAGGAAGTGCTCGCCGGCATGAAGCGCATGTTCAAGACGACGAGCCCCGTGGTCATCTATCCCGCCTCCGGCACCGGGGCGTGGGAAGCAGCGCTCGTCAATACGCTTTCGCCCGGCGATGCGATCCTCATGTACGAGACGGGCCATTTCGCGACGCTCTGGCAGAAGATGGCGCTGCGCCTCGGCCTGGCGCCCGAGTTCATTCCGGGCGATTGGCGCACCGGCGCGGACGCGCAGGCGATCGAGGCCAAGTTGCGCGAAGACAAGGCGCATCGCATCAAGGCGGTATGCGTGGTGCACAACGAAACCTCGACCGGCGTCGTTTCGCGGGTGGGCGAAGTCCGGCGCGCGATCGATGCAGCGAAGCACCCCGCGCTTCTCATGGCCGACACGATCTCCTCGCTCGGCTCGATCGATTACCGGCACGACGAGTGGGGCGTCGACGTCACCGTGGGCGGCTCGCAAAAGGGCTTGATGCTCCCGCCGGGGCTCTCGTTCAACGCGGTGTCCGCCAAGGCGCTTGCCGCCGGCAAGAGCGCGAAGCTGCCGCGCAGCTTCTGGGATTGGGCGGACATGATCGCCGCCAACAAGGACGGCTATTTCCCGTACACGCCCGCGACGAACCTGCTCTATGGCTTGCGCGAAGCGCTGAAAATGCTTCTCGAGGAAGAAGGGCTCGACAACGTCTTCGCGCGGCACCAGCGCCACGCCGAAGCGACGCGGCGCGCCGTGCGCGCCTGGGGGCTCGAAGTGCTCGCAAAAAATCCGGCCGAATACTCGGCCTCGCTCACCGCGGTGATGATGCCGCCGGGGCACGATGCCGACAAAGCGCGCAAGGTGATTCTGGAAAATTTCGATCTTTCGCTCGGCACCGGGTTGACCAGGCTCGCCGGCAAGGTCTTCCGCATCGGCCACCTCGGCGATTTCAACGATCTCGCCCTCATGGGAACGCTCGCCGGCTGCGAGATGGGCCTGGAGCTCGCCGGCGTGCCGGTGAAGCGCGCCGGCGTGCAGGCCGCGATGGACTATCTCGCCGAATGCCGCCGATCGCCGGCCCGCGCGGCGGCATGAGCACGATGCGCGCCCTGCTGAAAACCCTCGGACTTCTCCTCGCGCTTGGCGCGCTCGCGCCGGGCCATGCGCTTGCGCAATCCTGGCCGAGCCGGTCCATTCGCCTCGTGGTGCCCTTCTCGCCGGGGGCGGGCACCGACGCTCTCTCGCGCATTCTCGCCACACGGCTCTCCGATTCCCTCGGCCAGCCGGTGGTCGTCGACAACCGCCCCGGCGCGGGCGGAACGATCGGCACCGAGATCGTCGCCAAGGCGGCGGGCGACGGCTATACCCTGCTTTTCGCGCCGGCCGCGCACGCGATCAATCCGAGCATCTATCCGAAGCTTGGCTACGACACCGAAAAGGATTTCGTGCCGATCTCGATTGCGGCGTCGCTGCCGGTCGTGATGGCGGTCGAGGCCTCGGTGCCGGCCCGGTCGGTGGCGGAGTTGGTCGCGCTCGCCAAGACCTCCCCCGGCAAGCTGACGATGGCTTCGGCCGGAAACGGCACCGTGTTCCATCTCACCGGTGAAATGTTCAAAGGTGCGGCGGGCATCGACATCGTGCACGTGCCCTACAAGGGCGGCGCGCCGGCGATGGCCGCGCTCGTCGGCGGGCAGGTGACGATGGCCTTCGAAACCTCGCTCACGGTCTCGCCGCACATCAAGAGCGGCAAGCTGCGAGGGCTTGCGGTCGCGAGCCCCGCGCGCATCGCCATCCTGCCCGAAGTGCCGACGCTCGCGCAGGCGGGCTATCCGGGGATCCTGTCGGAAAACTGGTACGGCCTCTACGCCCCGGCCGGCACGCCGAAAGAGGTCGTCGCGCGCATCTACGCGGACCTCGCCAAGGCGATCGCCGATCCGGAGATCCGCCAGAAATTCGCGCTGCAGGGCGCCGAGACGCGCGAGCTGAACCCCGAGCAGTCGGCGGAGTTCGTGCGCGCCGAGATCGCGAAGTGGGCGAGGGTCGTCAAGGCCTCGGGCGCGAAGATCGACTGAAAACCGGAGACGCCATGAAGATCGAAGAGCGCGCGCGCGACAAGAGCTTCTACCACCAGCAGACCAGCGAGCGCATGGAGGCCAACCTGCTGACGCCGGCTTGGCCCCTGCGCACCAAAGTGGCGCTCGCCTGCCGCATCCTCGAGGCCGAGGGGCACGAATCCGCGCTCGCAGGGCAGATCACGGCGCGCGCCGACGAGCCCGGGACGTACTGGATGCTCAGCTTCGGCCTGGGCTTCGACGAGGCGCGCACGAGCAATATCGTGCGGGTGGATGGCGACCTCAACATCCTGGAAGGCGAGGGCATGCCCAATCCCTCGAACCGCTTCCACCTGTGGATCTACGAGCACCGCCCGGCGGTGAACGCGATCGTCCACACGCACCCGCCGCACTGCTCCGCGCTCTCGATGATCGGCGAGCCGCTTGTCGCGGCGCACATGGATACCTCGATGTTCCACGAGGACTGCGCCTATCTTCCCGAGTATCCGGGCGTGCCGATCGGCGACGAGGAAGGCCGCCTCATCTCCGAGGCGCTCGGCGAGAAGCGCTCGATCCTGCTCGCGCATCACGGCCAGCTCGCCGCCTGCAAGACGATCGAGGAGGCCACCATGCTCAGCATCTTCATAGAGCGCGCGGCCAAGCTGCAGCTCATGGCGCGTGCGGCGGGCACCATCAAGGCGGTCCGGCCCGAGTGCATCAAGGAGGCGCACGACTATCGCCTGAAGCCCAAGTACGTGGACGCCGTGTTCTGCTACTACGCGCGCCGGGTCCTGCGACAATCGCAGGACGTGTTGAGCTAACAAAAAAACGCCCAGGAGAAAAGAATGTCGCTTCGCTTCTACCGCCGCGCGTGCGCCCTCGCGCTCGCCCTTCTGTCCGGCACTTGCTTCGCACAGGCCTATCCGTCGAAGCCCGTGCGCATGATCGTGGGCTTTCCGCCGGGTGGCGGCACCGACGTCGTCGCGCGCGTGATCTCGCAAAAGCTCACCGAGTGGTGGGGGCAGGCGGTCACCGTCGAAAACCGCGCCGGCGCGACCGGCACGATCGGCGCCGATGTGGTCGCGAAGAGCGCCCCCGACGGCTACACGCTGATCATGGGTCACGTCAATTCGCATGCGATCGCGCCGAACCTCTTCGCCAAGCTTCCCTACAACGCGATCAAGGACTTCAGCGCCGTCGCCTACGTCGGTTACGTGCCGAACGTGCTTGCGGTGCATCCGTCGGTCGGCGTGAAAACGGTGAAGGAGCTGGTTGCGATCCTCAGGGCCAAGCCGGGCCAGCTCAACTACGCCTCCTCGGGCAACGGCAGCACGCAGCACCTCGCCGGCGAAATGTTCAAGCAGCTCACCGGCACGAGCATCGTGCATGTGCCCTACAAGGGGAGCGGCGATGCGATCAAGGACCTGCTCGCGGGCGTCGTGGCGATGAACTTCGACACCATGCCGCCGGTGCTGCCGCACATTCAGGCCGGCAAGCTGCGCGGCCTGGCGATCTCGACGCCGAAGCGCCTGCCGCAGCTTCCGGACGTGCCGACCTTCCAGGAAGAGGGCATTGTCGGCTTCGATGTCTCCAACTGGTACGGCGTCATGGCGCCGGCCGGCACGTCGCGCGAAATCGTCGCCAAGCTCAACGCCGACATCAATAAAGCGATGCAGGTGCCCGAGGTGCGCCAGCGCCTCGAGTCGGTGGGCACGCAGCTGCGCGAGCAAAGCGCGGCCGAATTCGAGGGCTACATGAAAGCCGAGGTGACGAAGTACGCGAAGCTCATCAAGGATACGGGCGTCAGGGTCGAGTAATGGCCGGCGGCACCGTCCTCCTCGAGCGCGACGGCGCGATCTGCACCGTCATGCTTTCCAGCCCCGGGCGGCTGAACGCGCTCGACAAGAACATGTGGGCGCAGCTTGGCGCGGCGATGCAATCGCTGTCCGCCGACGATTCGGTGCGCTGCATCGTGCTGCGCGGCGCGGGCGACAAAGCGTTTGCGGCGGGCGCCGACATCGCCGAGTTCCACGCCGAGCGCGCGAATTCGGCGCAGGCCAGGGCCTACAGCCGCGGCGGCATCGGCCAGCTGGGCGCGGTCGCCGAATGCCGCCACCCGACTGTGGCCCTGATTCAGGGCGCCTGCGTCGGCGGGGGCCTCCTTATCGCCTCGCAATGCGACCTGCGGATCGCGAACGCCTCCGCGCGCTTCGGCGTGCCGGTCAAGAACCTCGGGTTGACGGAGTCCTACGACGAGCTGCGCTCGATGATGCGCGTGATCGGCCCGGCCGCCTCGCTCGAGCTTCTGCTCGAGGGCCGGATCTGGGATTCGAAGGAAGCGTACGAGAAAGGGCTCGTCTCACGCGTGGTCGCCGACGCGGACGTGGTGGCCGAGGCGTATGCGACCGCGCGGCGCATCGCCGAGGGTGCGCCGCTGGTCGCGCGCTGGCACAAGAAATTCGTGCGCCGGCTGCTCGACCCGCGCCCGCTCAGCGAGGCGGAATACGACGAGGGCTACGCCTGTTTCGACACCGAGGACTTCCGCGCGGGCGTCGCTGCGTTCCTTGCGAAACGCAAGCCGGAGTTCAACGGGCGCTAGCTCGGGCGGTGCTATCATGCGCCGCCAAAAAATCAAGGGAGAGAACATGCTGAAAATCCTTTTATCCGTGGCTGCGCTTGTCGTTGCCTCGGCCGCGCAGGCGCAATCCTGGCCCGCGAAACCCGTGACGATGGTGAACCCGTTCGCGCCCGGGGGCGGCGTCGACGCTTTCGGACGGCCGCTTTCGGTGTACTTGAGCAAAAACATCGGCCAGCAGTTCATCGTCGAGAACCTCGCCGGGGCCGGCGGCACGGTCGGCGCGGCGAGCGCCGCCAAGCGCCCGGGCGACGGCTACACGTTCTTCCTCGGCGCAGTGCACCACACGATCGCCGAGAGCCTCTACACGCGGCTGCCGTACTCGCTCACGCGCGACTTCGTGCCGATCACGGTGCTCGCCTACGTGCCGAACGTCGTGGTCGTGCATCCCAAGCACACGAGCATCAATTCGCTCAAGGACCTGATGGCTTACGCGAAAGCCAACCCGGGCAAGCTGAATTTCGGCTCGGCCGGCAACGGCACGACGCACCATCTCGCGGGCGAGCTCTTCAAGACCATGACGGGCCTCAACCTCACGCACGTTCCCTACAAGGGCGCGGGGCCCATGATGCAGGACCTGCTCGCGGGCCAAGTCGACATGGCCTTCGACGGCATGGCCACCTCCGCCCCGCAGATCAAGGGCGGCAAGCTCAAGCCGCTCGCGGTGACCACGGCGACGCACTCGTTCGCCGCGCCAAACGTGCCGACGATGCGCGAAGCGGGGTTGCCGGGCTATGAGGTGACCACCTGGTACGCCCTTTGGGGCATCAAGGGGACGCCCAAGGAAACGATTGACCGGATGTACCAGGAAACGGTCAAGGCCATGCAATCACCCGAGCTCAAGGCGGTGTGGGAGAGCCAGGGCGCGACCGTGGGCGGCGAGACACCCGAAAAATTCGGCCAGCTCGTCAACGCCGAGATCACCAAGTGGGCGAAGGTAGTGAAGGACGCCGGCGCCAAGATCGACAACTAGAACGTCAGAGAATCCCCGCGGCGCGGAGGTCCCGGATCTCCGCGTCGCTCTTGCCGAGCAGCCCTTTCAGCACCTCGTCGGTGTGCTGCCCCAGCACCGGCGGCGCCTGCCGGTATTCCAGCGGCGTGCCCGAGAAGCGCATCGGGCTCGCCACGAGCGGCACCTTGCCAGCGCTCGGATGCTCGAGCTCGATTTTCACGCCGCGCGCCTTCACCTGCGGCTCGGCGAATACCTCGGCGATGTCATAGATCGGGCCGTTCGGCACCCCGGCCGCCTCCAGCAGCTCGAGCCATTCGGCGGTCGTCTTCTTCGAGAAAATGTCCTGCACGATCTTCGTGATCTCGGCGCGGTTCTCGACCCGCTTGCCGTTGGTCGCAAAGCGCGCATCGCGCGCGAGCTCGGGCGCGCCCGCGGCTTCGCAGAACTTGCCGAACAGGTTGTCGTTGCCGCAGGCGATGATCACTTCGCCGTCCTTGGTCTTGAACGGCTGATAGGGAACGATGTTGGGGTGCAGGTTACCGATGCGGCCGGGCGCTTTGCCGGTCGAGAAGTAGTTCGTGTTCTGGTAGGCGAGCAGCGCGATCTGCGAGTCGAGCAGCGCGAGGTCGAGGTGCTGGCCCTTGCCCGTGACCGCGCGGTGGGCGAGCGCGGCGCAAATCGCGATCGAGGCGTACATGCCGGTAATGATGTCCGCGACGGGGACGCCAGCGCGCTGCGGGCCGCCGCCGGGCTGGCCGTCGGGAAGCCCCGTCACGCTCATCATCCCGCCCATGCCCTGGATCATGAAGTCGTACCCGGGGCGCTCGCGGTAAGGACCGGTGTGGCCGAAGCCGGTGACCGAGCAGTAGATCAGGCCCGGGTTGTCCTTCTTCAGGTCGTCGTAGGAAAGGCCGTAGCGCTTCAGATCGCCGTACTTGTAGTTCTCGAGCAGCACGTCGGACTTCGCGGCGAGCGCGCGCACGAGCGCCTGCCCCTCGGGCTTGGCGAGATTGACCGTGATCGACTTCTTGCCGCGATTCGCCGAAGTGAAGTACGCGGAGTCCTTGGTATCGCGGCCCTGGCCATCCTTGAGCCACGGCGGACCGAAGGCGCGCGAATCGTCGCCGACCCTGGGGCGCTCGACCTTGATCACTTCGGCGCCGAGGTCGGCGAGGTTCTGGCCCGCCCACGGCGCGGCAAGCACGCGCGAAAGGTCGAGGACTCGGACGTGCGAAAGAGGGCCGGCCATCAGCCCATCCGGTCGATCAGCAGGCGATCGACCACCTTTCCTTCGATGATGTGGGAGCGCAGGACCTCTTCAGCGTCTTCCACCGTCGGAACGTGGTACCAGACCGCTTCGGGATAGACCACGAC
>Ga0310810_10004641_pt1 | contig 15221 bp, 18 predicted proteins | sample NCmetagenome_FD_207641 | JGI IMG/M metagenome (GOLD analysis project Ga0310810, IMG submission 207641) | Soil microbial communities from experimental microcosm in Duke University, North Carolina, United States - NC | ecosystem: Engineered > Artificial ecosystem > Soil microcosm > Unclassified ...
GCCGCGCGAGTGCCATCCACCGACACTTCCATCTGCTCGTTCGCCGCGGTGCTGCCGTAGAGCAGGCCGAGCGGCTCGGCGTAGAAATCCATGCTGAAGACGTAATCTCCGTCGGCGATGAAAGTGTGCTCGACCGAGATGCCGCCGCGGGTGCCGAGCGGCGCGCCGTCGGCGCGTTCGAGCTGCGACGCGGTCTTCGGGAGCTTGAAGGTCGCCTGCGTCGGACCGCTGGTCGGGTCCCCGACCGCGAGCGTGGCAATCCGGCTCGCCGCCCGCAGGTAGCCCTCCATCAGCGTCGGCGAGAACGTCTGTACGTCGGCGACATTGTCGAAGCCGTTGCTGATGGTGTCGGCGGGGAGGAACGCGGTGACGTCCACGTCGAGGCCGACCAGCTGCTTGACCGCGCGTGCGTACTCGGCCCGATTCAATCGCTGGAACGGCCGCCAGCCGGGATCGGGCGCCGGACCCGCGAGCGCGTCCATCCGCGCCTCGAGCGCCGAGGCCAGCCGGGCGAGCTGCGCTTCCTCGGGCCGCTTCGCGCCCGCCGGCGGCATCATCCCGGCGCGCAGCTTGCGGATCATCTTCTCCGTGGTGTCGCGGTGAGCGTCGGCCGACGCGAGCGTCCAGCCCTGTAGCGACAGGCTGCCTGCCTTGGCGCGATCGCTGTGGCAGGTCGCGCAATACTGCGCAACCATTTCCGCCGGCGCAGCGGGGCTCGAGGCGTGGGAGGCGGCAGGGCCGATCGTCGCCGGTGCGCCCTGGTCGGCCTTGATTCCGGCTCCAAGGGCGCCGGCGATGAGCAGACCGGCGGAAAAGACGCGTCTCATGGGGCTCCCTGGCGTGATCTCGAAGTATACGCGGGGATCGCCTTCGCCCGGCAGACGCGCTACAACGTGACGAAACGACCGAAGATGACAGCCATCACCATGCCGACCGAACCGACCACCAGGGCGCCGGCCAGCCCGACGACAAATGGCTTGAGTCCGACGCCCTTGAACACGCGAAAGCTGGTGCTGAGGCCCACCGCGGCCATGGCGGTGCCGAGCAGGTAACGCGATGCGACGGTATCGCCGATGAAGTCAGTGATTGCCTTCCACCGTGCGGCATCGAACGCTCCAAAGGCGAGCCCGCGGCTGCCGAGGGTCGCGTCCCCGATCGATCGGATCACGGCCATTGCGAGAAACCCGATCACGAACCCAGGCACGTAGCGCGTCCACGAATCCGATGGCGCCGCGCCTGCCCGCTCCCTGCGGCCGCCCGTTTCACGCACGTGCAACCAGGTGAGCACGGGAATCACAACCGCCAGGAAGATGTTCCGCGTCAGCTTCGTGACCGTGGCGGTTCGCAGCACGACGTCATCCGCATACATCTGCTTGTAGGTGAGCGCGGCGCCGACCACCTGCGATGTGTCGTGGACGGCCGTTCCCAGAAAGAGGCCGATCGTCTCGGATCGCGAGAGTAGCGCGTGCGCGAGATAGGGATAAACAAGCATCCCGAAGAGACCGAACGCCACGACGTTGGCCACCGCATAGGCGACCTCGCGTTCATCGGCGTCGATGGCCGGGGCGGTCGAGACGATCGCCGTGACACCGCAGATGCTCGTCCCGGCCGCGACCAGCGTGCCGAGCCGCGGCGGAAGGCCAAGCCGGCGGTTGAACCAGGTCACGAACACCAGGCCCGTGGTGATCGCGGCGACCACCACCGGAAGTCCGGCGAGCCCGAGTTTGAGCACGTCGAAGACACTGAGGCGGATGCCGACCAGGACGATGCCGGCGCGCAGAACCGCGCTGGTGGCAAACTTCAGCCCCGGCGTCAACGCATCGGGCAGCGGCAAGAGATTGCGGAGCAGCAGGCCGAGCACAATCGCGACCGGCACGCCTGAAATGGGGCTGCTGCCGCTCAACCCCTGCGCTGCGAGAATGCCATGGCCAATCTGGTCGGCGAGCCAGAAGCCTGCCAGCATCACCGCGATCGCGGCGAGTACGCCGGGAATGTCCTTCATCGCCGGCCTATTGTTGAATCGCCTTCAGCTGGAAGAACTCGTCCAACGCGTGCGGTCCGATCTCGCGGCCGACGCCCGATTGCTTGTAGCCGCCGAACGGCGCCAGCGCATTGAACCGGGCGCCGTTGATGTCCACCTGCCCGGTGCGCAGCCGCCGCGCGACGTCGAGAGCGCGCTCCTTCGTCGCCGACCACACGCCGCCGGCGAGACCGTAAATCGAATCGTTCGCAATCCGCACCGCGTCGTCCTCGCCGTCGTACGGCAGCACGCTCAGCACCGGGCCGAAAATCTCTTCCTGGGCGATCGTCATGCCTGGCTCGACGTTCGCGAAGATCGTCGGTTCGACGTAATAGCCGTTCGGCAAATTCGACGGCCGCCCGCCGCCGGCGGCCAGGGCCGCGCCCTCGCTCTTTCCCCTGTCGATGTAGCCGAGGACTCGATCGCGCTGGGCCGCCGATGCGAGCGGCCCGAGCCGCGTGGCGCCGTCAAAGGGATCGCCGAGGGTGAGCTTCGCCAGCTGCGTTTTCGCGAGCTCCACCGCCTCGTCGTGGCGCGCCCGCGGCACCAGCATGCGGGTCCATGCAGAACACGTCTGCCCGGAGTTCTGCATACAGTTGTTCACGCCGGCCGGGATCGCTTTCTCGAACGGCGCGTCGTCCAGCACGACGAACGCGGACTTGCCCCCGAGCTCGAGGCACACCCTCTTGATGCCGTCGCCGGCGACGGCCGCCACCCGCCTCCCCGCCGCCAGAGACCCGGTGAAGCTGACCATGTCCACGCCGCGGTGGGCCACGATCGCCTCGCCCACCACCTTGCCCTCGCCGAAGACGATGTTGAGGACGCCGGCGGGCAGGCCGATCTCGTGCGCCGCTTCAGCGAGCATGCCGGCGCTCAACGGTGCGAGTTCAGCCGGCTTGAGAACGACCGTGCAGCCGGCCGCCAGCGCCGGCGCGATCTTGCAGACCACCTGGTGCAGCGGGTAGTTCCACGGCGTAATGCAGCCGACAACGCCGACCGGTTCCTTGACGACGAGAGAGGTGCCGAGCTCCTCTTCGAGCGCGGCGGAGCGGATGAACCGCGCGTTCATCCCGATCATCGTGACCGGGAACTCGACCTGCACCTTTGTCGAGTACGAAAGCGCGGTACCGACCTCGTGCGAGATGAGCTCCGCAATCTGCGGTACGCGCGGTTTGAGGGCCGCAGCCAGTTTGTCGAGCCAATTCGCACGCTGCTCCGGCGGCACCTGGCTCCAGGTCTCGAAAGCGGCGCGGGCCGCCCTCACCGCCTGATCCACGTCGTCGGGAGTGCCGCGCGGGACGCGTCCGACGACGGCTTCGGTCGCCGACGAGAGCACGTCGATGACGCCGGCGCCGCGGGACGCCTGCCAGGCGCCGCCGTAGTAGTGCGAGTCGTAAGCGAGCATGGGAATCCGACCATTGTATTCTGCGCATATGCAGATCAATGGTCGGGCTTTTGCCGTAACCGGCGGCGCATCCGGACTGGGACGCGCCGCGGCCGAGGCGATCATCGCCGCCGGCGGCAAGGCCGTACTCCTCGATGTCAACGCCGAGGCGGGCAAGGCGGCGGAGCAGGCACTCGGCAATTCGGTGCGATTCGCGCAGGCGGACGTCACGAGCGAGGACCAGGTGAAGGCGGCGCTGGACGTCGCCGTGTCGGCATTCGGCAACCTGTCCGGGGTGGTGAATGCCGCCGGCATCGGGCCGGCCGCGAAGGTGCTCGGCAAGAACGGGCCGCACCCGCTCGACCTGTTCGAGAGGACGGTCCGCATCAACCTGGTCGGCACCTTCAACGTGATCCGGCTGGCGGCGGCTGTCATGACCCGGAATCAGCCTGCTGAATCGGGCGAGCGCGGCGTCATCGTCAACACCGCCTCGATCGCCGCCTACGATGGCCAGATCGGGCAGCCGGCATACGCCGCCTCGAAGGGCGGCATCGTCGGCCTGACGCTCCCGGTCGCGCGCGAGTTCGCGGCGGCAGGCATCCGGTGCGTGACGATCGCTCCGGGAATTTTCGACACGCCGCTGCTGGCCGCGCTGCCGGAGGCCGCCCGTGTGTCGCTCGGCCAGCAGGTACCGTTCCCCTCACGTCTCGGCCGCCCCGCCGAATACGGCGCGCTGGTCCGTCACATCCTCGAGAACGAGATGCTGAACGGCGAAGTGATCCGCCTGGACGGCGCCCTCCGCATGGCCCCCCGGTAAAAAGAGACCACGAAGGCACGAAGGACACGAAGGACGCACGAAGAATTTTCTAGGGAAGCACGCGGGATCCAGACAAGAAACACGCGTGACATCCCAATTGATGTCTTCGTGCCGTCCTTCGTGATCTTCGGATCTTCGTGGTCTCTTTTAGGCAAGCAGCAGGCGTGCTGCGGAAATCAGTTCGTTCGAGCTTCCAGTCAGCCCGCCGCCTTGCGCGAGGTCGGGTTTGCCGCCGCCCTTCCCGCCGAATTTTGCGGTCAGCGCCTTGAGCGTGGCGTTGGCGTCCACCCCGGCGCCCGGATGACAGGCGACAACCGCGAGCGCGGGTGAGGATGCGCTGAACAACACGACGGCGGCTCCCGGTGTCGCGGCGGCCGCCGCAGCCATCGCCTTCAATGCCGATGCGTCGAGATCCGGGACGGCCTCGACCACCGCCAGCCGATCGCCGGAACGCGTGCCCCTCGCCACCAGTGCCGTTGCCTCGTGCACGGCGAGTTTCTCTTGCAGGGCACGCAACGTGCGCTGCAGCGACTTGCTCTCGCTCTGCAGCCGCTCGATCGCGGGTGCCAGCTCCTCGGGTGCCACGGACAGGAACTTCTGGGTGGCCGCGAACGCGTCCCGCCAGACGTCGTAGCGTCGGCGCACGCGGACGCCGCAGAGAAACTGTACGCGGGACCCGCCGCGAAACTTCTCCCAGCCGGGAACCGTGATGATGCCGATCCCGCCGGTACGCGCCACGTGAGTGCCACCGCAGGCCGACAGGTCGAACCCGTCGATGTCGATCAGCCTGAGGGTGCCGCCGCGGGCTGGTTCCTTCCGCAGTGGCAATCGCGCCGCTTCGTCGGCGGTGACGAAGCGCACCTGCACCGGATGGTCCTCCCAGATGATGCGATTGGCCTCGTCCACCGCCGCCCCGACCTCGGAGGCAGTCACGTCGCGAGCGAGATCGATCGACGACGATTCGGCGCCGAGGTGGAAGCTCTCGGTGCGATTCGACAGCAGGCGATCGAAAGCCGCCGACAGCACGTGCTGTCCGGTGTGCTGCTGCATGTGCTCGAACCGCCTGCGCCAGTCCACGACACCGTGAACCACTGCCCCTTCGGCCAGAGGCGTATCAGTCACGTGCGTAATGCGGCCATCGTCTTCGTCCACGACGTCGAGGACAAATGCGCCGGTCAAAGTCCCGACGTCGAACGGCTGCCCGCCGGACGTCGGATAGAACGCGGTCCGATCGAGCTCCACGGCAAACACCTCGCCGGCGCCGCTCGACGAGCGAGGCGTGCATCGAACCACGCGCGCGTCGAACGCCGTGAGATAGGCATCGGTGTAATAGAGACGCTCGGTGCTCATTTCGCGGGCAGCTCGAAGAAGAAGATGGCACCGCCGCGAGGCGACGACCGATGGCCGATCTCCCCGTTGTGCGAGGTGATGATGCCGTAGCTCACCGAGAGCCCCAGCCCGGTGCCCTCGCCGACCGGCTTGGTCGTGAAGAACGGCTGGAACAGCTTCGGCTCGTCGGCCGGAGGCACGCCGGCGCCGTCGTCTTCCACTTCGAGGCGCGCCGAGTTCCGGCCGTCGCTGGTGCGGATCAGGATGCGGCGGCGCGCCGGCTCGAGCAGCGCCACCGCCTGCTCGGCATTGATCAGGAAGTTCAACACCACCTGCTGGAGCTCGGTGAACACCGCGGACACGATCACTTCGGACTGATCTTCGATGTCGAGCTGTATCCCCTGGGCCTCGATCTTCCGCTGTCTCAGCTCCAGCACCGAGGTGACCACGTCGGCGAGCTTGACCGGAGATGGCTCGGTGGTCTGCCGCCCGAAGCGCTGGAGGTTGCGAATGATCGCGCTGGCGCGCGTGCTTTCGCGACGAATGAGGCTCAGATCGTGCTTGACCGACTCCGGCAGGTCGTCCTGTAACTCGAGGAGCTCGGCGAAGCCCAGGATTGCCTGCAGCGGGTTGTTCAGTTCGTGGGCGACGCCCGAGACGAGCACGCCGATGGCCGCGAGGCGCTCCTGTCGAATCAACTGGCGCTGCAGCGACTCTTTCTCTTCGCGCATGCGGCGTTCTTCGGCCATCTGGGCCGACACGGCGTCCTGGGCAGCGCGGAGATTCGTGATCATCCCCGCCAGTCCCTGGTGGAGCTCGTTCAGCTCCACAGAGCCGAGGTTCTGCGGCGGCAGCGGTGACAGGTCGCCGGCGGCAACCCGCTCGGCGGTGCGCTGCAGCTCGTTGAGCGCGCGGAGGGCGCGCTCGCTGACCAGCAGCGACAGGATCAGCACGAACGCCAGCGCGCCGAGCATGATCATCACGTTGCGGAGCTCGATCGGCGCGGTGCGCTGACGGGCCACCTCGGTCGGGATGCCCACGCTCGCCAGCCATGGGCCGCGCGAGACGACGGCGTTGCCATAGGCCCGCTCGACGCCGTCGAGCCCGACCCGGACGTCGGTGGAAGGCACTTCGCTCGGCAACCGGGGCCGCGCCGTCTCTGCCTCGGCGAGGCGACCGACGAACCGATCGGACTCGAGGCTGCGGGCGATGACGACGCTGCGCTCGTCAGTCACGGTGATGACGGAGCCCGGCGGCATCGGGATCTTGGTAAACGCGGTCTCGAACGCTTCCAGGTCCACGACCAGAGCGAGCACGCCGCTTGGCGCGCCATCCGCGTTCGCGATGCCGCGAGCCATGACGATGGCGTGACCCAGGTGTTCGGGAGCCCCGAGCACGGGGCTTATGACGGCGGTTTTGGACGCCGCGGCAGCCTTGAGCCAGTCCAAGCCGAGTCGAGCTTCCACGGTCGGCAGCGGCGGCTCGGCCCACGCGACTGGCCGGCCGGACAGGTCGGCGAGGAGGGCGTTGCGGATGGCCGGATCCGCGTTGACGAGCGATCGCAGGACGTGCACCGCCGCGTCGGCCCTGAGGTGCTGCAGATCGGGATTGTGGATAGCGATCTCGGCTGCGTCCTCTGCCGTGTCGAGGTTCCGCTCGAAGTAGGAGACGACGATCGACGACATCGCCAACGCCTCGGCGCGCAGGGTCTGCACCTGCTCCTGGTAGGTGATGCGCGACGCGTAGAGCACGGCGCTGATGACGACAATCGCGAGTATCGCCGCGATACCAACGACCTGCTGGCGGATTGGTTGGGCCATGCTACAGCAGCGTCACCTGGCTTCGGCCACCCGCGCGGCGGGGTCAGCCACGCCGGCTGCGGCAAACCCTGCCGCACGCAGCCGGCAGCTGTCACAGTGTCCGCAAGGCGAGCCGTCGGGCCGCGGGTCGTAGCAGCTGGTTGTGAGGCCGTAGTCCAGCCTGAGTGTCATGCCCAGTCGGATGATGTCGGCTTTCGACATTGCGATCAACGGGGTGTGAACCTGAAACGGCCGCCCTTCGACGCCGGCCTTCGTCGCCAGCCGGGCGAGCGTCTCGAACGCTTGAATGAATTCGGGCCGGCAATCGGGATACCCCGAGTAGTCGACCGCGTTCACGCCAATGAAAATATCGGCGGCGTCGAGCACTTCGGCCCAGCCCATCGCGACCGAGAGGAAGATCGTATTTCGGGCCGGCACATAGGTGGCGGGGATGTCTGCGGCATCCGGCGGCCTGTCCATCGGGACCGGAACGGCCGCGTCGGTGAGAGCCGATCCGCCGATGGCCGAGAGATCGAGATCGAGCACCAGATGGCGCACCACACCGAGGGATCGAGCGACGCGCCCGGCGGCCTGCAGTTCCTGCGCATGACGCTGGCCGTAACGGAAGGTCAGCGCGTATAGATCGAATCCATCCCGTCGCGCGACGGCCGCCGCCGTATACGAATCGAGCCCCCCACTGAGCAGGACGACCGCGCGCGCCATGCTGGCTTAGTATTACACCCCGCGGGTCTGCGGGTCCCAGATGTATTTGTGCAGCTGGAGTTGCAGCCGAACCGGCAGGCGATCGGCAAGCAGCCATTCCGCGACCTCGCGGAGCGACAGCTCGCCGTGGACCGGCGAGAACAGCACCGTCCCGCAGCACTCGGCCAGCCGCTCGCGCTCGACAATGTCGCGTGCGTACTCGTAGTCGGCGCGATCGGCGATGACGAACTTGACCTGGTCGCGCACTGTCAGCTTCGAGAGGTTGGACCAGCAGGTTTTCTCGGCTTCGCCGGACCCGGGGCACTTGATGTCCATCACCCGGACGACCCCCTCGGGCACGTTGGCGATGCTGCGGTGCCCTCCGGTTTCGAGCAGGACCGTCTTCCCCGCGTCGAGCAGCCGCTGCATAAGCGGGTACACGTCTGCCTGGAGCAGCGGCTCGCCGCCGGTGATCTCGACGGTCGGGCAGCCGTACTCGTCCACCCGCGCGACGACTTCGTCGATCGACATCTTCCGTCCCTCGTGGAACGCGTAGGGCGTGTCGCACCACCGGCAGCGCAGATCGCACGCAGTCAGGCGAACGAAGACACACGGCTCGCCGACGTAGGTGGACTCACCCTGAATCGAGTGGAAGATCTCGTTGACGGTCAACACAGCAGGTCTCGCAATCCATAATTGTAAATCGGCATGGAGCTCCGGATCGGGACTTCGGGGTGGCACTACCCCGGCGGCCGTGGCACGTGGAACGGGCTGTTCTATCCCCTGCCGGAGGAACGGCCGCGCGGATTCGACGAGCTGCGCTTCTACGCCGAGCGCTTCAACACCGTCGAGATCAACAGCACGTTCTACGGCCAGCCCCGGGCGGCGGTGAGCCTGGGCTGGGTCCGGCGCACACCGGCGGACTTCGAGTTCTCGGTCAAGCTCTTCCAGAAATTCACCCACCCGGCCACCGCGCCCGATACCAGCCCGGTCAGCTCCGTCGATGTGGACGCGTTCAAGGGTGGCATCGAGCCGCTCGCGGCCGCCGGCAAGCTCGGAGCGCTGCTCGCGCAGTTTCCGTCGCGCTTCCACGACACGCCGGACGCGCGCGAGTACCTCGCCTGGGTCATGCGGACATTCAGGGACTACCCGCTCGCGATCGAACTGCGCCACCGCTCGTGGAGCGACGCGGACCGCGCCACCCGTGCGTTGCTCGCCGAAGGCGGCGCCGCCTGGGTACAAATCGACGAGCCGAAGTTCCAGTCTTCGATCCGTCAACGCTTGATGCCGAATCAGGCGACCAGGCTCTATGTCAGGCTCCACGGCCGCAATGCGGCAGACTGGTGGGAGCACGAGCAGTCCGAGGATCGCTACGACTACATGTACGCGGCGGACGAGCTCGCACCGATCATCGCGAAGCTGCGAGCGGCTCGCGACCAGGTGCGGAAGCTGTACCTCTACATGAACAATCACTTCGCGGCGCAGGCGGTCGCCAACGCCACGATGGTGCGCGAGATGCTCGACGAGCCTGTGACCGCACCAATGCCGCCCGAGCTGATCGAGGCGTATCCCCAGCTCGAAGGCCGAGTCACGGTACTGCCGCGGGCGCGCCTGTGGTAGCCGCTACTGCCGAACCGTGACGCGGATGATTCGATCGGTCACCTGCAGCTTGGTGACGACATCCATGCCGCTGATCACCTTGCCGAACACGGTGTACTTGCCGTCGAGCCGCGGCTGCGGGCTCAGCGTCACGTACCACTGGCTGTCGGCCTTGGTCGGATCGTCGAGGTGCGCCATCGCGACCGCGCCGCGTACGTGGGTGCGCGTCTTCGTGATCTCGGCCACGCCGATCGGCGTCCCGCTCCCGTAACGTCCCCACTCAGCCTGCTTCGTCATGTCACGGGTCGTTGGATCTCCGAGCTGGACGACGAAGTTCGGAACGACACGGTGAACGCGGAGGCCGTTGTAGAACCGCTTGTTCACCAGCTCGACGATGCGGGCGACGGTCTTCGGCGCTTCGTTCGGGTAGGTCTCGAACTCGAACGTGCCCTTCACGGTCTCGACGACGATCACCGGACCGGCCCCGGGCGAGGTCGGTGCGGGCTGTCCGGCCGGCGCCGCGGCAGCGACGGCAAGCACACATGTGATCAGTGCAAGACGGGCGGTGAAAATCATGATCGATTCGCGCGTACGCCGATCCGGGGGCAGGCGGCGGCGATCGCGCACGTGTCGCATCGAGGATACACCGGCCGGCACACGTTCTGGCCCCAGGTGACGAGGTAGAGATTGATGAGCGGCCACCAGCGGGCACTCGTGTTGCGGTAAAGCCCCTGCTCGGTCTCGCCCGGCAGGCTGGTTTCCACCCATCCGAGACGGTTCGAAATCCGGTGCACGTGTGTATCCACGCAGACGTGACGCCGGCTCTGGAAGGCGAGGATCATGACGAGCGTGCCGGTCTTGCGGCCCACGCCGGGCAACGTGACGAGCTCGTCGAGGCTATCGGGGACTCGTCCGCCGTACTTCGACGCCACGATCGCCGCAGTCTCCTGGACGTGGACGGCCTTGTTTCGATAGAAGCTGACCGGATAGATCAGCCGCTCGATCTCCTTGACGGGCAGTTTCGCCAGGCTGCGCGGGGTGCGGGCGCGGCGGAAGAGGCGCGTGGCGGCCGCGTGCGTGGTCGCGTCCTGCGTGCGAGCCGACAGGAGCGTGGCGATCAGGATCTGGAAGGGATCATCCTGCTGGCTCTCGGAGATCTTCTCGATCGCGGGCAGCGCCATGCCGTCGATCTCCCGCGCCAAGGTGCGCATGACGCGTTCGACCGCAGCCGGCTTCGGCCGTTTCATGGCTTGGGGCTTGGGGCTTGAGGCTTGGGGCTTGGGGCTTGGGCGTGATTCGGCTACACCGGGGTCAGCGGCGGCTTGCCGCCAAGCACGGCCAGCGCGTTCGACGCGGCCAGGTCCGCCATCGCCGTCCGCGTTTCGGTCGTCGCGCTGGCCAGGTGCGGAATCAGCAGCGCGTTCTCGAGCGGCAGCAGGTCGGGGTGGACGATCGGCTCGCGTTCGTAGACGTCGAGCGCCGCCCCAGCCAGGCGGCTATCGCGGAGCGCCCGGGCCAGGGCGGCTTCGTCCACGACCGGGCCGCGCGAGGTGTTGATCAGAAACGCGGTGCGCTTCATCCGCATCAGCGACTTCTCGTTGATCAAGTGACGGGTGTCTTCGGTCATCGGGCAATGGAGCGACACGACGTCCGACGTCGCCAGCAGCCGGTCGAGCGGCATGTGCTCCGCGCCAGCAAGATCGATTGGCTTCCTCGCCGTATACGCTACCTGCAACCCGAAGGCCGGCGCCTTCTCGGCTACCGCGCGGCCGATCCGGCCCATGCCGACAATGCCAAGCTGCTTGCCGCGCAGCTCCATCCCGAGCATGTAGTCGAGCGCCCAGCCGGTCCACCTGCCGGCACGCACGACGCGCTCGCCTTCGCCGAGTCTGCGGGTCACCGCCAGGATCAGCGCCCAGGTGAAATCGGCACAGGCGTTGGTGAGCACGTCCGGCGTGTTCGTCGCGGCGACGCCGCGGGCGCGGCAGGCAGGCACGTCGATGTTGTTGTAGCCGACCGCAACGTTGGCGACGACTCGAAGCGAAGGCCCGGCCGCGTCCAGTACGGCCGAATCGATGGTGTCGGTCAGCAGGCAGACGACCGCATCCTTCCCGCTCACGCGCGCGAGGAGCTCCTCGCGCGGAATCGCTCGCCGTTCGGTCCAGAGATCGACGCTGCACGCCGTTTCGAGGCGCGCGATTACAGAGGCCGGCAGTTTACGGGTGACGAGAACGGAGTGGGGCACGGTTTGGGTTCGCGAAGTGCGCGGCGTTCGGGGTGCCGGAGCTGTGCGGGCTTCAGGTCAGTGTCCGTGACACTCGCAGTAGCCGCAATGGTTGCAGCGGACGGCCGGCTCGATCAGACACATCACGTCCTCGACCGGGCGGGCAATGGGATAGCGTGCGAACGCGAGTGGGACGGGTTGCGCGGCGGGCGGCTGGCTCGCCGGCGGCACCTGCGAAGCGTTGGCGCCGCCCAGGTGCCGGGCAATTGCGCTCCTCACCAGCTGGCGGATCTCGTCGTCAGTCACTGTCGAATTCCCGCGTCAGTCTTCCTGCACGTCGATGTCGTCCACGATTCCGACGATCGCTGCATCGACCGGCGCCAGCCTGCGGCCGAGCGCCTCTCCGGCCGCGCGGCCTTCGAGCACGACGATCACCCGCTCGCTGACGCCGGCGCCGACCGAGTCCACGGCCAGGAGCGTGTTGCCGCGAGCCTCGCCGCCCGGCGTCTCCGGCTGCACCAGCAGCAGCTTGGCGCCCTCGAACTGGGGCCGCTTCATCGTGGAGACCACCTGGCCGACGACCCGCGCCAGGATCATCGCTCCCCCAATGTCCAGTGGTCGACGATGCCGACGATACCCGCGTCGGCAGGGACCTCTACGGGGTGGAACGGAAAGCTCGCCTCTTTGCCGCGCACGAAGAACACGTGCTCCCCCACTCCGGCGCCGACCGAATCCACGGCCACGAGCGGCCGGCCCGCCGCTGCACCGTCGGCGGTCAGAGGCTGGACGACGAGCAGCTTGACGCCTTCGTAGCAGGGATCCTTCCGGGTGGCAACGACGTCGCCGATGACGCGGCCCAATTGCATCGCGTTACTCGCTGAGATCGACGTGATCAATGATGCCGACGACCGCCGCGTCCACCGGACAGTCCTTCATGCCGGCCGCCATTCGAGCCGAGCTGCCGCTGACGACGAGGACGGTCTCGCCAACGCCGGCGTCGACCGTATCGACCGCGACGAGGTAGTTGCCTTCCACCTTGCCCTGCGGATCCACGGGCCGCGCCAGGAGCAGCTTGTTGCTGACCAGGCGCGGGTCCTTGCGGGTGGCAACGACGGTGCCGACAATGCGGGCGAGAAGCATGCGCAGCCCCTCAGGCCACTGAAGTGGCCGGCGGGGTTACCCCTTGGCGATGGCCTTGCCGATCGGCAGGACGTCTTCGAGGTTCGCGTGCGGGCGCGGAATGACGTGCACGGACACCAGCTCGCCGACGCGGCGTGCGGCGGCGGCGCCGGCGTCGGTCGCTGCCTTCACAGCCGCGACGTCGCCGCGCACGATCGCCGTCACGTATCCGGCGCCGATCTTCTCCCAGCCGACCAGCGTGACCTTGGCGGCCTTGACCATGGCGTCGGCCGCTTCGATCATCGCGACCAGCCCCTTGGTTTCGACCATGCCGAGTGCTTCACCCATTTAGCTGCCTCCAAAAGGACCTGAGGTCCTGGGGTCTTGGGGTCTTGAGGGTAGAACCCTCAGCCCGACCCCTCAAGACCTCAGGACCCAAGACCTCAAGACCTACCTCAGAGCCTTCACGGCGTCTTCGATGAGCGCGGTGAGCTCACGGTATGTTAGCCGAATCTCCCCGTCTTTCGCCGCGCTGCCTGCGGCAACGAGACCAGGCGTGTCGGGTACGAGGCGAGCCGCCGACTGCGGCGCCTGCACCACCTGGCAGGCCAGCTGGCCATCGGACACCGGCGGCTGGGCATCGTCGGCGCAAATCGGCGCCGGCGAGGCGATGCCGTAGGTGCCGCGCAGACCTTGCAGGCGCTCGACCTCGGTTCGGGAAATCAGGTGCTCGCGCCCGAGCATCCTGGCCACCAGGCTGATGGTGGCAAAGTGCTCGATCGTTTCCATCCGGTAGTAGGCGGCGTACACGTCAGGGCCGACCGCGAGAGCGCCGTGATTGGCGAGCAGCAGGCCGTCGTGCGCCTTGACGTACTTGCGGACCGCCGCCGGCAGTTCCTCGGTCGACGGCGTGGCGTACTCCGCGATGGGTATGCTGCCGAGCGTCGTAATCACCTCGGCGAGCACGGCGCGGTCCAGCGGGATGCCGGCCACCGCGAAGCCGGTGGCCGTCGGCGGGTGGGCATGGACGACGGCGCGAACGTCGGGCCGGTGCCGGTACACCTCGATGTGCATCTTGAGTTCGGACGAGGCGCTCCGCTCGCCGGCGAGCTTCTTCCCTTCGAGGTCGGTGATGACCATCATGTCCGGGGTCATGAACCCCTTCGACACAGCGGTCGGCGTGGTGATCAGCCGCGACTCGTCGAGCCGGACGCTGATGTTGCCGTCGTTGGACGCGACGAAGCCGCGGTGCCACAGGCGCCGCCCGCACTCGACGATGTCGGCTCGGATCTGCTCCTGGGTACGCACGCGGGAACCCGGTTCAGGCCACGTGCCTGGCGCGGCACGCCTCTGAACAGAAGTAGACGACCTGGCCCCGGGCTACGCCGCTCAGCGCCTTGCCGGGAACGACGTAGGTGCCGCAAACCGGGCACTGCGCCATTTTCACGGCCGTCGGCGGTCCGCTCGGACGCCTTGGGCCCGGCGCTCCCCCGCCCATCGCGCCCCGAGCGACGCCTTCGATGAGGCGCCAGGCCGCGCGCGCCAGGAAGACAAAGAACAGGAAGAGGAGGAGCGCGCGGAGCAGCACGGCTTACTGGGCTCCGGTGGTTCCGGGCGGGTGCGCGTTGCGAAGGCCCTCGAGTCCCTTCTTCGCGGCCTGGCCTTCCTGGCTGTTGGGAGCGATCGCGACGACCTCTTCCCACGCCTTGGCCGCGCCCTCGAGATCCTGCTTCCCAAAGGCGCGCACGATGCCCATGTTGAGCAGCGTCTTCAGGTGCTTCGGATCGATCGACAGCGAGTGCTCGAACTGCTTTATCGCGCGGTCCGGCTGGTTGGTGTAGTAATACGCGACGCCGAGATCGGTCGACACGTTCGCGTCGCGATTGTTCAGCGCGAACGCCTGCTCGTACCAGCTGATGGCCTGGGGATATTGCTCGGCGTCGAAGTAGAGATTGCCAAGCTGGACGCGAGGCTGGACGTCCTTCGGGTTCTGCTGCGCGACCGACTCGAGCGCCTTGGCCCTCTCCGGGTCCACCGGCACGGCGCGGCTTCCGGTCTGCGCGGTCTGGCCGGCAGGCTGGCTCTGCGCCGCAGGGGCGGCGGTCGCCACTCGTCCGCCGCGCGCCTGCTGGCTGCCCAGCACCCAGCCGATGATCACACCTACCAGGACGCCGGAAATGCCGAACACGATGGAATCTGCGCGCATCAACGTAACCGTCAGGATAACA
>Ga0310810_10004642_pt1 | contig 15221 bp, 15 predicted proteins | sample NCmetagenome_FD_207641 | JGI IMG/M metagenome (GOLD analysis project Ga0310810, IMG submission 207641) | Soil microbial communities from experimental microcosm in Duke University, North Carolina, United States - NC | ecosystem: Engineered > Artificial ecosystem > Soil microcosm > Unclassified ...
GTTGGCGACGAGGCGCCCGCGGATGTCCAAGTCGCGCACGAACCAGCGCAGCGTCAGCTCGTCGACGAGCGGCACGACGTTGTAGGCGATCGCGCCGAGGGCGATTGCGAGCGGAATCAGGAAGCGCAGCGAAAGTCGCATTGAAGGGGGGCGTACGGGGCTCCGCGCACGCGCGGCGGCGCAACGAATTCAACCACAATTGCGGGACGAATTCGACCGTGCCGCGCGGCGCGCGCGGACTAGAATCCGGCATCGGGAACCCGGTTCTCGAGCCCCGGGTCTAACGCCGTTGCCAGGGGACGACAGAAGGCGCGCACGAAGGAGGCGGGAAAAGGGAGGCAAGAAAAACAATGCAGGAGCTCTGGTGGTTCCTGCCCGGATGGCCGCTGGTGATCGGCCAGTTCGTCGTCTTCGGCGCGCTCCTCATCGGCGGGCTGCTCGGCGGCGAGATTGCGCAGCGGCTCGCCGGCCTGCCGCGCATCACGGGCTATGTCGTGGTCGGGATCCTCGCCGGGCCGGAGGTGCTCGGGCTGCTGCGCACGCCGCTCTCGGGCGAGGCGCGCGCGCTCATCGATCTCGCGCTCGGCCTGGTCGTGTTCGAGCTCGGGCACCGGCTCGATGTCGAGTGGCTGCGAAAAAACCCCTGGCTCGCGCTCGCCGCCGTGGGCGAGAGCGTCGGCGCGTTTTTCGCGATCTACGGAGCGATGCTCTACTTCGGCTATTCGCCGCTGCTCGCCAGCGGCGCCGCCGCCGTCGGCACCGCGACTTCGCCCGCGGTGGTGATGCTGATCGCCCACGAGCTGCGCGCCTCGGGCCAGATCACCGAGCGCGCGATCCTCTTCACCGCGGTCAACTGCGCCTTCGCCTTTGTGGCGCTCACGCTGCTGCTGCCGTTCCTGCACCTCGAGCAGGAGGCCGACCTGCGCACCGCGCTGCTGCACCCGATCTACCTGCTCGGCGGCGCGCTGCTGCTCGGCTTCCTCGCCTGCCAGCTCATGCTCACGCTCGCGGGCTGGCTCGGCAAGCGCGAGGACCGCCAGTTCATCCTGCTGATCGCGCTGGTCGTGCTCGTGGTCGGCCTCGCGCGCGCGGCCGGGCTCACCGTGGTGGTCGCGCTGCTCGCCTTCGGCGTGTTCGCGCGCAACCTCGACTACGACCACGCGCTGCTGCCGCTGCGCTTCGGCTACGCCGGCCAGCTCCTCTTCGTGCTGCTTTTCGTCCTCACCGGCGCGAGCCTCGAGTTCTACGGCCTGCAGACCGCGTGGGTGGTGGTCGCCGTCTACGTGCTGGTGCGCTTCCTCGGCAAGGCGTTCGCGATCCTCGTCCTCGGGCGCCTCTCGGGCCTGCGCGCGGGCGGCGCGGGCCTGCTCTCGGTCGCGCTCGTGCCCATGTCCGGCGTGGCGGTCATCATGGTGCACGACACCGAGGCGCTCTTTCCGGCCTTCGGCGCCGAGCTCGCCGCGGTCGTGCTCTCGGCGGCGGCGCTGCTCGAGCTGGTCGGCCCGCTCGCCACGCAGCTTGCCCTGCGCCACGCGGGCGAAGCCCATCCCGAGGACGGCGCGGGATGAATTTCGCCAAGAGCGAGCCCCTGTCGGTCGGCGTCGAGCTCGAGCTCCAGCTTGTGCGCGCCCACGACCGCGACCTCGCGCACGAGTCGGGCGACCTGATCGAGCGCCTGAAAACGAAGGAGGTGCCCGGCGCGATCAAGCCGGAGGTGACGCTCTCGATGATCGAGCTGAACAGCTCGGTCCAGAAGGGCTTCACGGGCATCGCCGCCGAGCTCGACGCGCAGCGCGCCGCGGTGGTCGAGGCGGCGAGCGTGCTCAACCTCGGCGTGTGCGGCGGCGGCGCGCACCCGTTCCACGACTGGAGCGAGCGGCGCGTATTTCCCGACGAGCGCTTCAAGCAGGTGGTGCAGCGCTACGGCTATCTCGCCAAGCAGTTCACCGTGTTCGGGCAGCACATCCATATCGGCTGCCCGGACGGCGACGCGGCGGTCTACCTCGTGCACATGCTGACGCGCTATGTGCCGCACTTCATCGCGCTCGCGGCCGCCTCGCCCTTCTACCAGGGCGAGGACACGCAGTTCCAGTCCTCGCGCCTCACCGCGGTGAGCGCCTTTCCGCTCTCCGGCCACATCCCGTTCGTGCGCGACTGGGCCGAATTCACGGCGTACTTCCAGACCATGCGCGATTTCGGCATCGTCGAGAGCATGAAGGACTTCTACTGGGATATCCGTCCCAAGCCCGAGTACGGCACGATCGAGATCCGGGTGTGCGACACGCCCCTCACCGTGCGCCGCGCGGCGCTGCTCGCCGCCTACGCGCAGGCGCTCGCCGCCTGGCTCCTGGCCGAGCGCCCCGCCGAGCCGGTGCGCGCGATCTACCAGGTCAACGCGTTCAACCGCTTCGAGGCCTGCCGCTTCGGCTGCCGCGGCGCGATCGTCGATCCGTTTGCGCGCCGCAAGCGCACGATCGGCGAGGACATCCTCTCGACGGTCGCCGAGGCGATGCCGCGCGCGGCATCGCTGGGCGGGGGCGAAGCGCTCGCCGAGCTCGCCGCCGGCGTGCGCGGCAACTACTCGGCCGCCGACTGGCTGCGCGAGCGCCACACGGCGACCGGATCGCTGCCCGACGTGGTGCGCGAGGCCTGCACGCTGTGGGCGCGCGCCTGAGCCTATTTCTCCAGAAGCCGTAGCCGTTTCGCCAGCCAGCGCGTCGTCGGCGCCTGGATGAGGATGGTCATCAGCACCGCGATGAAGGTCACCGAGGCGATCACCTCGGCGCCAGGCGCCTTCATGCCGACGAGCATCCCCGCGAGCGCCGCCGGGATGACGCCGGTTTCCCGCGTCCAGCACATGAAGAGCATCTCCGCGAGCGTCCAGCGCGCGCGCCGGTCGGGCAGCGCGCAAACGAACACGGTGACCGGCCGGGCGACCAGCATGAAGAGCGCGACCAGCGCCGCGCCGCCGAGAAGGTATTTGTTCATGAGCGCGAAATCCACCTGCGCGCCCAGCAGAATGAAGATGAACATGCGCATGACGAGCGCGGTGGTCATGACGAATTCCTCGAGCCGGCGCTGCTCGGCCTGGCTCATCTCGAAGCCGAAGGCGTCCTTGTTGCCGATCACGATGCCGAAGACGAACACCGCCATGAATCCCGAGGCGGCGAGGCCGTCGGCGGTCAGGTAGGCGCCGATCACCGCCATCAGCGTCACCACCGGGGCGTACTCGGCGAGGAAATTCCACCGCTCGTGCGCGATCAGGAGCGCCGCGAGATAGCCGAGCACGCCGCCTGCGACGATGCCGAGCCCGGATTCCCTGACCAGCTTCCAGGCGGCGGCGCCGAGCGAAAACTCGCCCGCGCCCATCGCGACGCCGAGCACGCTGAAGGTCGCGATCGCGCCCATCGCGTCGTTGAAGGCGGACTCCGACATCACGGTCTGCGCGACGCGGTCGCGCACGTGCACCTGGCGGAAGATCGGCACGAGCGTCGCCGGATCGGTCGAGGCGAGCGTCGCCCCGAGCAGCATCGCCACCATGAGCGGGAGCCCGAGCAGCAGGTGCGCGAAGTAGCCGGTGATCGCCGCCGTGATCACGACCCCGAGGGTCGAGATCACGAGGATCGTGATCCACACTTCCTTCAGCACCTTGAGGCGGAGCGAGGCGCCGCCGTCGAAGAGGATGTAGCAGGAGCCGAAGATGAGGATGATCTGGTTGAGCGCCGAGTCGGCGCGGATGTTGACCAGGCCCGTCGCCGTTGGCCCGAGCAGCATTCCGACCAGCAGGAACACCGCGACATCCGGGATGCGCGCCTTCTGCGCGAAAAAGCCGCTCAGCGTGCCGATGGCAAGGATCGCCCCGAACACCGTGAGCACTTGTTTGGCGATTTCGATCGAACCGGCCTGCTCCATGTGCCCCCTGAGACGGGAATAGCGCGCTTGAAGAAGTGTATTCCACATCCCTGGAGTCGCCTTGCGGCCCGTGCGAGCGGGGGGGTAGAATCGCGCGGCTATTCGAACGGGGCCCGAACCCCGCGAACCCACCACTTGTTTTAGGGAGAAACCAGACATGAGCAAGCATGACAAGAGTGTTGCGTCACGCCGCAAATTCCTGACCGGCGCTACGGCGGCTGCGGCCGGCGCGGCGACGCTCGGCTTTCCGATGATCGCCAAGGCCCAGGGGCCGATCAGCATGCGGTTCCAGTCGACCTGGCCCTCCAAGGACATCTTCCACGAGTACGCGCTCGACTACGCGAAGCTCGTCAACGACATGACCGGCGGCGACCTCAGGATCGAGGTCCTGCCCGCGGGCGCGGTGGTGCCGGCGTTCGGCCTCATGGAGGCCGTCTCGAAAGGGACGCTGGACGGCGGCCATGGTGTGCTCGTTTATTCCTACGGCAAGAGCAACGCGCTCGCGCTGTGGGGCTCGGGCCCGGGCTACGGCATGGACGCGAACATGTTGCTCGCCTGGCACCATCGCGGCGGCGGCAAGGAACTGCTCGAGAAGCTCTACTCCTCCGTCGGCGGCAACGTGGTCTCGTTCCCGTACGCGCCGCTCTACACGCAGCCTCTCGGCTGGTACAAGAAGCCGATCACCAAGCCTGAGGACTTCAAGGGCCTCAAGTTCCGGACCGTCGGCATCTCGATCGACGTCTTCACCGCGATGGGCGCCGCCGTCAATGCGCTGCCCGGCGGCGAGATCGTGCCGGCGCTCGATCGAGGCCTTATCGACGCGGCCGAGTTCAACAACACCTCGTCGGACCGCGCGCTCGGCTTTGCCGACGTCTCGAAGATCTGCATGCTGCAGAGCTACCACCAGAACGCCGAGCAGCTCGAGATCACGTTCAACAAGACCAAGTACGACGGGCTGCCCCCGAAGCTGAAGGCGATCATCGCCAACGCGGTGGATGCCGCGTCGGCGCAGATGATGTGGAAGGCGATCGACCGCAACTCGCAGGACTACATCGAGCTGCAGGTCAAGGACAAGGTCCGCTTCTACAAGACGCCGGATTCCGTCCTGCGCGCCCAGCTCGCGGCCTATGACGCCGCAGCGGAGAAGAAGATGAGCACCCCGATGTTCAAGGAAATCGCCGAGTCGCAGCGCAAGTTCGCGGAGCGCGCGGTGAAGTGGGAGCAGGATGTTGTCGTGAGCCGCAAGATGGCCTACGACCACTACTTCGGCAAGAAGGCCACTGCCAAGAAGGCCTGACGCGCTGGGCACCACGGGACACCATCCGGGCAACCGGATGGTGTCTTTGTTTGTAGGGATGGAAAGCTGGCGCGGATGTCAGCGTTGGCAGCGTTGAATAGGGCGCTGCGTTCCGGCTTCACGGACTGATTCATGCAAAAAGCTCTGCTAGTCGTCGACGAGATCAGCACCTGGGCGGGCAAGGCCTGCGCCTGGCTGATCATGCTCCTCATGTTTACGGTGTGCGTCGAAGTGTTCAAGCGCTACCTTATGAACGCGCCGACCGCGTGGATCTTCGATGCGGAGAACATGATGTACGGCACCCTGTTCATGATGTGCGGGGCCTACACCCTTTCCCAGGACGCCCACGTCAGGGGCGATTTCCTCTATGGCTCGATGAAGCCGCGCCTGCAGGCCTCGCTCGATCTTGCGCTCTACATCCTCTTTTTCCTGCCCGGCGTCATCGCGCTGCTGAAGGCGGGCATCGACTATGCCGAGATTTCGTGGCGCATCAACGAGCATTCGAACGTGACCTCGAACGGGCCGCCGGTTTACCAGTTCAAGACGGTGATTCCGATCGCCGGCGCGCTGGTGCTGCTGCAGGGGCTGGCAGAAATCGCGCGCTGCGTGGTCTGCCTCAAGACCGGCGAATGGCCCGACCGGCTCAAGGACGCCGAGGAAATCGACGTCATCGAGCAGCAGCTTGCCGGCAGCACGCTCGTGGACGAGGCCTCCCGCAAGGAGGCGATCGAGCGTGCGCACGACATCGACGAGGCCGCGCATCACCGCATCGGATCGAGAGGGAGCGAGCGCTCATGAGCGATCCCGCGCTTGGCCTTCTCATGCTCGCGCTGATCGTCGTCGTGATCATGCTCGGCTTCCCGACCGCGTTCACGCTGATGGGGCTGGGCATGGTGTTCGGCGCGATCGCGCTGCACGACCCTACGATTCCCTGGCACCAGAACCGCGTGCTCGACCTGATGGTCGAGCGCACCTACGGCGCGATGAACAACGACACGCTGATCTCCATCCCGTTATTCGTGCTGATGGGATATGTGATGGAGCGCGGGGCGCTGGTCGACAAGATGTTCTACAGTATCCAGCTCGCGTTCCGCCGCGTGCCGGCCTCGCTGGCGGTTGCCACGCTCATCGTCTGCACGTTCTGGGGCATCGCCAGCGGCCTGGTCGGCGCGGTGGTCGTGCTGATGGGCGTGATCGCGTTCAATCCCATGCTGAAGGCCGGCTACAACGTGAAACTCGCCTCGGGCGTGATCACCGCGGGCGGAACCCTGGGCATCCTGATTCCGCCGTCGGTGATGATCATCGTCTACGCGGCGGTGGCGGGGCAGTCCGTCGTCAAGCTTTACGCTTCCGCGATGTTTCCGGGGTTCTTTCTTTCGTTCCTGTATCTGGTCTACATCATCGGATGGGCGCTCATCGATCCGAAGATCGCGCCGACGCTGCCGCCCGAGCAGCAGCGCATTCCGGTGCCTGCGTGGATCCCGCGGTTCCAGCAGGCGTATTCGAACAACATGCTGCTCGGCCTGGCGAAGGCGGTGTTCCTGCCCGGCAAGGCGGTGGGGCTCGAGACCGAGAAGGGGCGCATGGGCTACGGCGGCGTGCTGAAGAATCTCTTTGCCGCGCTGTTTCCGCTCATTCTGTCGGCCGTCACGCTCTGGGGTGTCTGGTGGTACGTCGTGATCCACCAGCAGTCGGATGCGAAGGCGCTGGAGGCGGTGACCGCGTCGATCAAGAAACAAGCGGTGCCCGATCCGTCCGCCAGGCCCGCACAGGAAGAGAAGCTCCAGGAGATGGGCGCCAACGCCGAGGCCGAAGAAGCAGCGAAGGAGCCTGAAGGCCTGCAGGAAATGGGCAGCCCCGAGCTCCTGGAGCAGGGCGAAAAGGCGCCGGCCGAGGCCGGTCCGCCGCCGCAGTTCTTCCTCTATTTCTGGCTCATCGTGGCCGCGACCGCGTTGGTCTTGCTCTGGTATTACTGGAAGCTGCAGGCTGAGGCGTTCGAGTTGCTCAAGCTGCTCATCTCCTCGGTGATGCCGCTCGGCATTCTCACGATCGTGGTACTCGCGGTGATCCTCTTCGGCATCACGACGGCGACGGAGTCCGCGGGCATCGGTGCCGCAGGCGCGTTTCTCCTGGCGCTGCAGGCAGGCACTTTCGACTGGGAGCGCCTGAAGCAATCGGTCTTCCTCACCGCCAAGACCACGGCGATGGTGTGCTGGCTGTTCATCGGCTCGGCGTTGTTCTCCGGCGTGTTCGCGATCCTCGGCGGCCAGCAGCTGGTCGAGCAGTGGGTTCTCGCCCTGAACCTGTCGCCGATCCAGTTCATGATCCTGTCGCAGGCCATCATCTTCATCCTGGGCTGGCCACTGGAATGGACCGAAATCATCGTGATCTTCGTGCCGATCTTCCTGCCGCTGCTCAAGCATTTCAACATCGACCCGATCCTCTGGGGCACGCTGGTGTTCGTCAACCTGCAGGCGGCGTTCTTGTCGCCGCCGGTGGCGATGTCGGCGTTCTATCTGAAGGGCGTCGCGCCCAAGCATGTCACGCTCAATCAGATCTTCGCCGGCATGATGCCCTACATGATCATCGTGATCGTCTGCATGGTATGCATGTACATCTGGCCGGGCATGACGCTCTGGCTGCCGAACTACCTCTACGGCGGCGGTTGAGCGCGGCATGGAAGGCGATTCGCCCGCGGCGTTGACGGCCTCGGAGGCCGCTCGGTTGATGCGCGAGGGCGCGCTGACTTCGGAGGATCTCGTCGGCTCCTGCCTGGAACGTATCCGCCAGGTCGAGCCTGTCGTGCAGGCTTGGACCTACCTCGATGAGGGGAGCGCTCTGGAGCAAGCGCGCGCCGCCGACGAGCTGCGCCGTTCCGGACGCTATGCGGGCGCGCTTTGCGGTGTTCCGGTCGGCATCAAGGACATCATCGACACCGGCGATATGCCGACGGAAAACGGGACACCGCTGCACAAGGGCCGCACCCCCCGCGCTGATGCGAGCGTCGTTGCGCGCTTGCGAGCGGCCGGGGCGGTCATCATGGGCAAGACGGTAACGACCGAGTGTGCGTATTTTCATCCGGGCAAAACCTGCAACCCTCACAATCCCGAGCACACGCCCGGCGGGTCCTCTAGCGGCTCGGCCGCGGCGGTCGCCGCCAGCATGGTGCCGCTTGCCCTCGGCACCCAGACCAACGGCTCGGTCATCCGGCCGGCCTCGTTCTGCGGTGTCTACGGGTTCAAGCCGACGCACGGTCTCATTCCGCGCACTGGCGTCCTGATGCTCTCGCGCACGCTCGACCATGTCGGCATCTTCGCTCGTTCGCTCGCAGATGCGGCGCTCGTGGCCGAGGAGCTCGTCGGCTGGGACGAGGGTGATCCCGATACGAGGCCGCGGGCGCGCACGCCCTTTGTCGCGCTCGCCGGGGAGGAGCCGCCGATCCCGCCGATGCTCGGCTTCCTCAAGACGCCGCACTGGGAGCGCATGGACGACGATGCGAAGCAGGGCTTCGCCGAGTTGATCGACGCGCTCGGCGAGCGTGTGCAGGAGATCGAGCTCCTGCCAACGGCCGAGCAAGCCTGGAACTGGCAGAAGACCATCATGGAAGCGGAGATGGCGGCAAACTTCGAGCGCGAATGGCTCGAAGGGCGCGAGCGACTGTCCAAGCCGCTGCGCGCGCTGATCGAGCGTGGTCGCGAAATCCGCGCGATCGACTATCAGAAGGCGATCGCGGGCGCGGTGCCGATGAATGAATCGTTCGAAGAGCTCTTCACGCAGCAGTTCGACGCGATCCTCACGCCCGCGGCGCTCGGTGGCGCGCCGAAAGGTCTCGCTTCCACGGGCGACCCGGCTTTCTGCACGTTGTGGACGCTCTCGGGGCTGCCGGCGATCACGCTGCCGCTGTTGCGGGCTGCCAATGGAATGCCGATCGGCGTGCAGCTGATCGGCCGCCGCAACTACGACGCGAGGCTCTTGCGCACCGCGCGCTGGCTGGAATCGGCGCTCGCGCCAAAAAAGAAACGCGCCAAGGCGCGGGGGAAATAGCGCGGTTTTTTTAAGGCGCCGCCGCCAGCGCCCTGAGCACCCGCAATTCCTCGCGCAACCGCTCGAGCTCGCTGCGATCGGCGAAGGCCAGCACCCAGTGGGTCAGGCGCCCTTCGGCGCTGTGCACCATGCCGATCGAAAGCTCGACATCCGCGGCCATGCCGTCCTTGCGCCGCGCGCGCATCTGCAGGCGCGAGGGCGCCTCGTCGAACATGCTGGCCGCGCCCTCGGACTCCGGAAAAAGCAGCGTGATGACCGGCTTGCCCTGCGCTTCGTCGGGCCGGTACCCGAAGAATGCCTCGAACGCGGGGTTGACGTAGGTGAGCGGGCGGCCTTTGGCGGTGGCGTCGACGAGCGCGACCGGGAATCCGCACGCGGTGAGCGCGGCGCGGCTGAGCGCGCTGTCGGCGAGCAGCCGGGCCAGCGCCGGGGCTTGCGGGGCGCGTCCCTGACCATTGGGTGCGCCGCTCGCCACCTTGTCAGAAAGCGTCATGACCTGCTTTTGCCACGCTGTCGCTCCGGTGGCAAGGCCGCTTTGTGGGGTTTGTCACACCCCGCGCCGAAAATTCAGGCCGCGCGGGCGTGCCGGGCGGAGAGGGAATAGCAGGTGCGGCGCAGCCGCGCGAGATCGGCGCTCTCGATGGCTTCCTTCAGGTAGCTCATGTTCGCGTCGATCTCGGCCTGGTACAGGCTCGGCCCGTCGAAGTGCGCCTCGGCGTAGCGGTCGGCGGCGCCGAGCTTTTTCATGATGCGCTCGCGCGCGACGTACTCGTAGAAGCCCGGGGTCTTGTAGATGAGGTCCTCGGGCGAGGCGTAGCGCACGATTTCGCGGCCATCGGCCGTCTTCTCGCGCGCGACCGATCCGAGCACGAACTCCTGGTAGAGGAACTCGCGGCATTTCTCGAGGTACATGCGGTCCGACATCTGTCCGATCAGGTCGGCCGCGCCGACCATGAAGCCGAGCAGCCGGTCGCGCGGGTCGTCGACCTTGATGTCGTCGAGGTCCATCTCGTAGCCGGTGAAGTGCACGAGGCGCGCGGCCAGCTCCGCTTCGGCGCCGAAGCCGATGGTCGGCAGGTAGCGCAGCAGGAAATCGGCGCTGCGCGAGACATGCACCTTCGTGAACACCGCGCCGTTCTCGACGCTCGTTTCCGAAAGCCGGCGCATGTAGCCCGAATCGTGCAGCAGCGCCATCACCACGCCGAGAATCGCGCGGCGCGGCCCGACCCGCTCGGAGCCCGGGCGCGAGCGGTCGTGCCCGTCGATGAGCCGCGCCATGGCGAGCGTCATGTCGAGCGTGTGCCGGATGTCGTGGTACAGGGTGTCGCAGGGCAAATAGCCGGGGTAGCGGCCCTCGAAGAGCGCCTGCACGTCATCGAAGGCGCGCGTGAGCGAGGCGAGCTGCACGCCGGGATAGCGCGCGGAAAAGATCTCGGCGACCGCGTCGCGAACCTGCGACGCTTCTTCTACGTTGATCCGGTTGCTGACGTCGTTCTGGTTCAACCGCCCGTTCATCGGCGTCGGATCCCTCCCCGGACCCTGTTTCCTCCTGACACTTCCTGACCCATTATCAAGCTTTCCCTACGTTGCGGGCAAGGGCTTTTATCTCGTTGTCTGCCGGTGCCGGTCAAAAGCGGGAGCCGGCCGATAAGCCGGGTTCTGTGCGGAAGCCGTCCCGAAGGGGGCCCCCCGACAGCCATTCCTCTGGACCCGCAGTTGCCTGGGGGTTCTAGCCACCTACCCGCAAGCTCGGCCGAGCCGGCCCTATGTGCGTTGCCGCACGCGCTTGCCTATTTGGTGTTGCTCCGGATGGAGGTTGCCCGTTTCACCCCGCCGGACACTTGCGCATCCGGCGGACTCGTCTCTGTGGCCCTGTTCGTCGCCTTCACGCACGCTTGCGCATGCATTTATACGCGCCGGGGTGTTACCCCGCATCCTGCTCTGCGGAGCCCGGACTTTCCTCTGCGCTTTGCAGCACAGCGACTGTCTAGCCGGCTCCCGGACGGGATTTTACCGCTCCGCCCCGGAAACCCCGCGAAAGACGCGCGCGTCGTCGTAGAACCCGGGGATCCCGTTACCCGGGTACCAGCCGGGGTAACCCATGACGGGAAGGGGAGGCAAGTCCCGGGGCGATTGCGGCTGCGTCCCGATCCACTCCGCGCAACGCGCGTCCAGGTCCTCGCCCGGCGCGACAAAGACGACCTTGCAGGTGATTCCGGGATAGGGCTCGAGCGCCTGCTCGAGCACCGCATGGCCGAGGACCACGATGCGCAGGTCCCGGTGCCTTTCCAGGAAAAGCGTCTTCCATTGGGCGCCGCGGACGAGCGCGGCGACCTCGTCGCCGCAGGCGGCGATCGCGCCGCCTTCGTCGAAGATCGTCAGCATGTCGCGCAGTCGCCCGCGCTTGCCGCCTTCCCCTGGAATTTCCCGCGCGTGCATCGCGTTGATGCGCGCCTTGGTTTTGGGGTAGGCGAGCCAGACCAGCGCGTTGAACAGATCGTGCTTGTTGTCCGGCCGCGTGCTGACCTCGCCCGACCGGAACAGGTGGACTTCGTAGTACGGGTTCGAGGGCCGAGGCTCGACAAACGTGATGGCCTTGCCGCTTTCGGTGCGCAGGCCGCGCGCTTGCGCAAGGCGATTCAATTCCGCGAGGGAGAATTCCCGCAATTCCCGCAGCACCGGCCGGAGCGGGTCGAAAATCGGGTGGGCTAGGCGAGCTTCCAGGGAATGGTCTCGCCGGCGCGCAGCGGCACGACGCGCTCGCCGCCGAAGGCGAGCGTATGGGGGACGGTCCACTCCTTGCGCTCGAGGGTGATCGAGCCCTCGTTCTGCGGCAACCCGTAGAAGGCGGGTCCGAAGCGGCTGGCGAAATCCTCCAGCCGGGCGAGCGCGCCCGCCTCTTCGAACGCGGTGGCGTAGAGCTCGATCGCGGAGTGGGCGGTATAGATGCCGGCGCAGCCGCACGCGGCCTCTTTCGTGCCTTGCGCGTGCGGCGCGCTGTCGGTGCCGAGAAAGAATTTCGGATTGCCCGAGGTCGCGGCCTCGACCAGCGCCTCGCGGTCCTCCTCGCGCTTGAGCACCGGCAGGCAGTAGTGGTGCGGGCGGATGCCGCCCAGGAAGAGCGCATTGCGGTTGAGCAGCAGGTGGTGCGCGGTAATCGTGGCGGCGACGTGCGCGCCGGTCACCTCGACGAACTGCACGGCCTCGCGCGTGGTGATGTGCTCGAGCACCACTTTCAGGTTCTGGAAGCGCTCGATCGTCGGCCCGAGCACCTCCTCGAGGTAGACCCGCTCCCGGTCGAAGACGTCGATGTGCGGATCGGTCGTCTCGCCGTGGATGAGGAGCGGGACCCCGAGCTCCTCCATGCGCTCGAGCGCGCGAAAGCAGCGCGAGATTCGCGTGACGCCCGCGTCCGAATGGGTGGTCGCGCCGGCGGGGTAGAGCTTGACGCCGTGCACCCGGCCGGAGAGCTTCGCCCGCGTAATCTCCTCGGGCGGGGTGTCGTCGGTGAGGTAGAGCGTCATGAGCGGCTCGAAGTCGGCGCCTTCCGGCAGGGCGCCGAGGATGCGCTCGCGATAGTGGAGCGCCTCCTGCGTCGTGGTCACCGGCGGCTTCAGGTTCGGCATCACGATCGCGCGCCCGAAGCAGCGCGCGGTATCGGCGAGCACCGAGGCCATTCCCGGGCCGTCGCGCAGGTGCAAGTGCCAGTCGTCCGGCCGGGTGAGGGTGATGCGGTCCACGAAGGCCGATTTTACTTTGGCTTCTTCGGGGACGGCCGCGGGGAAACCGGCCGCAGCGAAACCGGCCGCAGCGAAACCTTGTAGAGCGCGTTCCTCGATACCCCCGTGATCTTCGCCGCGAGCCGCGCGGCGTCGCCCGCGGGCAGCTTGTCCGAGAGAATCTTCAGCACGCGCTCGCCCTCGGCGAGATCGCGCTCCATTTCGGGACCGGGGCCGAGCACCAGCACGAATTCGCCGTCCTGCCGGTGGGCGCCCTCGAGCCAGGCCGGCGCCTCGGCGAGCCGCATGCGCGCGACTTCCTCGAACTTTTTGGTGAGCTCGCGCCCGATCACGATCTCGCGTTCCGGCCCGAGGCGCTCGAGCAGCGCAATCACCGTGTCGCGTATCCGGTGCGGCGCCTCATAGAGGATGACGGGCTCGGCCCCGAGCTTTTCCAGGGACGCTTTTCCGGCAAAAAAGCCGGCAAAGCGGAACTGCGGAGACGAAAACCCGGAGGCCGACCAGGCGGCCATGGCCGCGCTCGCGCCGGGGATCGGCGTCACGCGCACGTCCTCGCGATGGCAGGCCTCGACCAGGCGCGCGCCCGGGTCGGACAGGCCCGGCGTGCCGGCGTCGCTGATGAGCGCGATGCTCTTTCCCTGCAGCAGCAGGTCCAGCAGCTTTCCCGACTGGAACGCCTCGTTGTGCTGGTGCAGCGAAACGAGCTCGGTGGCGATGCCGTGGCGCGCGAGCAGCGTGCGCGACGTGCGCGTGTCCTCGCAGGCGATCAGGTCGGCGGCACGCAGGACCTCGATCGAGCGCGCGCTCGAATCGGCGAGGTTGCCGATCGGCGTGGCGACGACGTAGAGCGTTCCGGCGGCGGTGCGGGTCAAAGGCGGTCAACCTGGCGCGGGGCGGTGCCGTTAAGACTGCCATGAACCAGGCCGGCGCGCGAGCCGAGGAGTTGTGCGCGGAGCTCCTGCGCAAGGCCGGGCTGCGGGTGCTCGCGCGCAACTGGCGCTGCCGGCACGGCGAGATCGACCTGGTCGCCGAGGAGGGCGGCACGCTCGTCTTCGCCGAGGTGCGCCTGCGCCAGGATGCGCGCTTTGGCGGCGCGGCCGAGAGCATCACCGCCGCAAAGCGCGCGCGGCTCATCGCCGCGGCGCGCCTGTACCTGTCGCGGCGTCCGGAAGCCGACTGCCGGTTCGACGTCCTGCTGCTCGACGGCCTCGAGGCCGCTCGAATCCAGTGGATTCGCAATGCGTTTGGCCTTTAGCCTCGCCCTCCTGCTTCTCGCCTTGCCGGCGGACGCGCAACGCGTGCGGCTGCTCGTGCAAAGCTCCCCGCTCGCGGGCTTTCGCTACGGCGAGGCGGCCGCGCTCTGGCCGCAGCTGCGCGTCGGCGACGAGCTCGCGCTCGTGCGCGAGGCCGACAACCCGCGCGACGCGAGCGCGGTGCGCGTCGAGTGGCGCGGACACAAGCTCGGCTACGTGCCGCGCCGCGAAAACAGCGCGGTCGCGCACGGCCTGGACCGCGGCGCGCCGCTGCGCGCGCGCCTAAGCCGGCTCCAGGAGCATCCCAATCCCGCGCGCCGCGTCGAGTTCGAGGTCTACATCGAGTAAAATCGCGCGATGGGCCACGCCGAACCGAGCGCGACGCTCGAACAGCGCATCACCGGCCATTTCAACGACAGCGCCGCGCTGAAGCTCGCCGCCGCGAAGACCCTCGCCGCGCCGATCGCGCGCGCCGTCGCGCTCATGGCCGAGTCGCTGCGCTCGGGCGGCAAGGTGCTCGCCTGCGGCAACGGCGGCTCGGCCGCCGATGCGCAGCACTTCGCCGCCGAGCTCGTCAACCGCTTCGAGCGCGAGCGCGCGCCGCTCGCCGGGCTCGCGCTCACCACCGACAGCTCGACCCTCACCTCGATCGCCAACGACTATCGCTACGAGCAGGTGTTCGAGAAGCAGGTGCGCGCGCTCGGCCGCAAAGGCGACGTGCTGCTGGCGATCTCGACCAGCGGCAATTCCGCGAGCGTCGTCTCGGCCGTGCGGGCCGCGCGCGAGATGGCGATCCGCGTCGTGGCGCTCACCGGCAACGGCGGCGGCGCGACGGCCGCCGGGCTCGGGCCGGAGGACGTGCACGTGTGCGTGCCGCACCAGCGCACCATGCGCATCCAGGAAGTTCACCTGCTCGTCCTGCACTGCCTGTGCGACGGCATCGATTTCCAGCTCTTCGGAGAAAAAAAATGAAGC
>Ga0310810_10004645_pt1 | contig 15219 bp, 13 predicted proteins | sample NCmetagenome_FD_207641 | JGI IMG/M metagenome (GOLD analysis project Ga0310810, IMG submission 207641) | Soil microbial communities from experimental microcosm in Duke University, North Carolina, United States - NC | ecosystem: Engineered > Artificial ecosystem > Soil microcosm > Unclassified ...
GCGTCGATTCCTGCAAGCGGCTCACGGATGATGCCGCTCACGAACGACGAGAGCGCCGAGTTCGGTTTCCCGGGCCGGAGGGCCACGGTTGGCACGCGGCAGGCGATGCCGTCCACGAAGCCCCGCCGTGAGTATTCGCTCACCAGCGTCTCGGCGATGACCTTTGCGGCGCCGTACGACGACTGCGGCCGCGGCACCTGATCCTCGGGCACCACGTCGGGTAGCGGCGCGCCCAGCGTCGCGATCGTGCTCGAGAAGACGAACCGCGGTGGCGTGGCCAGGCCGCGCGCGCGATCGAGCAGCGCGCGCGTGGCGTCCACGTTGACCCGCAGGCCCACGTCGAACTCCGCCTCCGACTGGCCACTCAGCACGGCGGCGAGATGCCAGACGACCCGCACATCGCGATCGACGATGGCGCTGATGAACCCGGCGTCCGTGATGTCGCCGACCCTGGACTCCACGCGCGGATCATCGATGGGGCAGGGCGCGAGGTCGGCGGCGATCACGCGCGAAACGGCCGGTACCGCGGTACGTCCCGCGAGCAGCTCCGAGAGGAGGCGCCGTCCCAGGAAGCCCGCGGCGCCAGTGACGAGGATCTTCATGGCGCTGTCATGTTACCGTTCGCAGCGTGAACGCACTACCGAAGGTCGCCATCGTCACCGGGGCTGGCTCCGGCATCGGCAGGGCGGTGACGCTGGGTCTGCTCGCGAACGGCTTCGCTGTTGTCGCGGCCGGCCGGCGCGCCGAGCCGCTCGCCGGGACGCTGCAGCAGTCGCCGGAGGGCCGCGAGCGTGGCCTGGCGGTACCGACAGACGTCACCAACGCGCAGTCGGTCAGGGCCCTGTTCGACGCCACGAAGGATCGGTTCGGGCGCCTCGACGTGCTGTTCAACAACGCCGGCATCAGCGCGCCTGGCGTGCCGCTCGACGAGCTGACCGTCGATCAATGGCGCGCGGTGGTCGACGCCAACCTGACAGGCGCGTTCCTGTGCACGCAACAGGCGTTCCGGCTGATGAAGCGGCAGGACCCGCGCGGCGGCCGCATCATCAACAACGGGTCGATCTCGGCGTACGTGCCGCGGCCGAACTCGGCGCCCTATACCGCCAGCAAGCACGGCATCACCGGGCTGACGCGATCCACGTCGCTCGATGGCCGGGCCTGGGACATCGCCTGCGGGCAGATCGACATCGGCAATGCCGCCACGGACATGACCGCGCGATTCGCCGTGGGGGTGCTGCAGGCGAACGGCGACACCAGGGTCGAGCCCCGGCTCGACGTGTCGCACGTCGTGGACGCGGTGCTCTACATGGCGCGGCTGCCGCTCGACGCCAACGTCCAGTTCCTCACCGTCATGGCCACCAAGATGCCCTTCATCGGGCGGGGATGATTGCATGGCCGGTTGAGGTTGTCCCGGCCATTGCACCCCGCGTGCCGTCCGAGTACTCTGCCGTGCAGCATCCCCCGAGCATCGAGTGAAGCGAGTAGGCCGATACGAAATCACCGAGATGATCGGCCAGGGTGGGATGGGGACCGTCTACAAGGCGTTCGATCCCCTCCTCGCCCGGGTCGTCGCGATCAAGGTCATTTCTGCGCAGTTCCACACGCAGCCGGAGCTGCGGGATCGCTTCTTCCGCGAGGCCCGTGCCGCCGCGCAGCTGGCGCACCGCAACATCATCACCATCTACGACCTCGGCGAGGAAGAAGGCCTGCCGTATCTCACCATGCAGTTTCTCGAGGGGCGCGACCTCGAGCAGCGGATGCGCTCGCCCGAGGGGATGACGCTGGCGCGCAAGCTCGAGATCGCGCTCGCGATGGCCGAAGGCCTCGCCCACGCGCACGGCTCGGGTGTCATCCATCGCGACATCAAGCCGGCCAACGTCTTCATCACCGACGACGGCCAGGTGAAGATCCTCGACTTCGGCCTCGCGCGCCTGGTCACCTCCGAGCTCACGCGCAGCAACGTCATGGTCGGCACCGTGAACTACATGGCGCCCGAGCAGCTGCGCGGCGAGAAGACCGACCACCGCAGCGACATCTTCTCGAGCGGCGTCGTCTTGTACGAGTTGTTCGGCGGCAAGAAGCCGTTCCAGGCCGACTCGTTCGCCTCGACGATGCTCAAGATCCTGCAGGAGACGCCTGAGCCGCTCGACTCGCTGGATCCGGAGCTGCCGCCGGCGCTCGTGTCGGTGGTGGATCGTGCGATGGCGAAGGCGCGCGAAGACCGCTACCAGTACATGATCGACCTGCTGCGCGATCTCGAGATGATCTACGAGCCGCTGCGCGGCTCGGATCGCCGCGTGATCACCGAGGTCAGCTCGGCGCTGCGGCCGGGCCCCGACGGCAAACCGAAGTCGCATCCGCCGATCTTCATCGCGAGCCCCGACGCGCCGACGATGGTGGGCACGCCCTTGCCCGAATCGCTGCGCCAGACCGTCGCCGAGCTGCCGCCACCGCGGCCCGCGACGCCGGTGCCCTCGCGGCCGCCGACCGCCGCCCCGCCGGCTGAGCCCGCGCGGACACCGCCGTGGCGAACCTACGCGATCGGTATTGTCGCGCTCGCAGCGGCAGTGGTCGCGTTGCTCGTGTGGAGCAGCCGTCGGCCGCCGAGCGCGCCTGCGACGCCAGTGCCCTCGGTGACGACGACTGCCCCGGCGGTGCCCGAGCCAGCGAAAGCGCCCGAGGCACCAGCTGCCGTGCCGCACCCCGAGACTCCGGATGCGGTGCCTGCCGATCAGGGTGTCGCGAAGGCCGACGCGGCTGCGGCCGAACGGCAGGCGCGCGAGGATCAGCAGTCGCTGGCGCGCATCGCCGCGGATAGGGAGCACGTCGCTCGCGCGTCGACGTCGCTCGCGAACGCGAAGAACGGCGCGGCGGCCGTCAACGCGCGGGAGCTGGCGCCGGATCTGTTCGCGGCCGCGGAGAAGCAGGAAGCCTCGGCGAAGGACGCCAATGCCCGGCAGCAGTACGCCGCGGCCGCGGCTCGCCTGGAAGCGGCCGCCGCGCTGTTCCGCAGCGCGGAGAGCACGGCCCGCAGCGAAGCGGAAGCGAGGGCCGCCCGCGCGCGCGCCGCGGAAGAGCAGCGGCAGCAACAGGCGCCAATTCCGGCCCCGCCCGTCACCGCGGCACCGGCGACGAAGCCCGAGCCCGCGGCGCGGACCGAGCCGCCGGCTGTGCCACCGCCGGCGCCAACGCCGGCGCCAGCGCCGGCCGCTCCCGCGCCGCCGCGATCCGAGCCCGTCACTCTGCCGCCGCAGACGCGGACCGCGCGCGAGGCCGGCTCGGCCGTCCTGCAGCGCTATATCGCGGCACTCGAGCACCGCGACATCGCCGCGCTCAAGGCCGTCTGGCCCTCGCTCGGCGGCTCGCAGCAGGCGGCGATCGAAGCCGAGTTCGCCAACGCGCGCGAGATCGACGTGGAGTTTGTCGATCCGAAGATCGACGTGGCCGGGCAGACGATGACCGTCAGCGGCCGGCGGCGGTACTCGCTGCGGACACGCGACGGCCAGCAGCTGCGCAGCGACACCATCACCACGCTGGCGCTTCGACAGGCGGGCGCGGACTGGGTGATCGAATCGGTTCGCCACCAGGCGGCCCGGTAACAGTTTCGGAGGATCCCATGGGTCGGCGTGTTCTGACGTTTCTGGTGTTGTTGCTGGCTCTCGCGTCGCCCGCTGCGGCGCAGACTCGCCCGGTGCCCACGCTGTCGGAGGTGTTCCACGACCTGTTCGGTCCCAACGGCCTGGTCGTCAACAGCGAAGCCGTGCTGCCCGACGGGTCCACGCATTCGGCGCACTTCAACAGCGCCTTTCAGTCGAACTTCACGCAGTTCAACGTCGCGCTGGCGAGCCAGTTGACTAGCCTGCCGCTGCCATCGCCGGCGTCGGGCTTCACGTACCGGTTCGACGCGACTACCGGCACGTTCGTCAGAACGAGCCAGAGCTTCGGTCCCATCCTCTCGGATCGCGCCGAGACGATCGGCCGCGGCAAATTCTCGTTCGGCTACAACTACCAGTTCTTCTCGTTCGACAAGCTCGAGGGCATCGATCTCAGCCGCGTGCCGTCGGTGTTCACGCACGACGACTTCCAGCTCGGCGGCGGCCGCCGTGACGTCGTTTCGACGAGTAACGCCATCGATGCCTCCGTCGCGCAGTTGACGGGGGCGCTGACCTACGGCGTGACGGATCGGCTGGACGTCTCGCTCGCGGTGCCGATGGTCACCACGCACCTCGACGTCCTGTCGGCCGCGACCATCGTGCGTGTCGGCACCGGCACGGCACACGACATCCACTTCTTCCACGATCCCGACGCTTCTGACGGACTCGGATCCGAACGGACGTTCGAGTCCGGCGGCTCGGCCACCGGGCTGGGCGACCTCATCGTCCGCGTGAAGGCCGGCGTCTTCCGCGAATCGCGGCGCGGGCTGGCGCTGGGCCTGGACGTGCGGATGCCCACGGGCGACGAGCGGAACCTGCTGGGATCGGGCGCGCCGGGGGTGAGGCCGTTCCTGGCGTTCTCGTCGTCGTACCGGAGACTGTCGCCGCACATCAACGTGGCCTATCAGTGGAACGGGTCGAGCATCCTCGCCGGCGATCCGGAGACGGGGGAGAAAGCCGACGTGCCGGACCAGTTCCAGTGGGCCGCCGGCACCGACCTCGGCCTGACCGACAAGTTCAGCATGACCGTCGATTTCCTTGGCCGCCAGTCGATCAACTCCCCGCGCGTGCGCCTCATCGAGTTCGATGCCATTGGCCCGGCGGGCTCGGCCGTGCTGAACGACATCGCGTTCGATCGCCAGTCGTTCTGGTCGTCGAGCGCGGCCGTTGGGTTCAAGGCCAACGTGGCCGCGCGGCTGCTCATCGACTTCAACCTGCGCTTCACGATGGGCACCAACGGCCTGACCGATCGCGTGACGCCGCTCATCGGCATGGAATACGGGTTCTGACACCCCGGGGACTGGCAGCCGCCTTGCGTCGATCGAAGGCGGAGGGTGCCATGATTCGGAAGCTGAAGAGCGGTGAATACCGCCTCTACTCGCGCAAGACGGATAGCTCGGGCAAACGGCGCAACCTTGGAACCTTCAGGAGCCGGAGAGCGGCAGAGAAGCACGAGCGCGCGATTCAATTCTTCAAGCGGCAGGGCTGAATGCTATCGCGCGCGTGTCGTTCGGGCCGGACTACGGGCTGGCGTTCATCGCCAGAGCCTGTCGTTCCATGACCAGCGACAGATGCTCTCTCAGTGCCGGCAGCGTGTCGGCAGCAAAGCGCTTCAGGTCGGCGTCCGATCCGTGAGCCGCCTCCTGCTCGAACGCGGGGATGTCGGTCTCATGGTCCCGCATCGTGGCCTCGAGGTAGGCCCGATCGAACGCCGCTCCACTCAGCTTCTCGAGCCGCGAGCGGCTCTCCTCGCCCTCGCTGCCAGGCGTGCTTGGCAAGTGCCAGCCTTTTTGCGCGGCCAACACCAGCAGCATCTGATTGGTTCTGACGTGATCGGCCTGAATGCGAGCGGCCGCTCGCTTGACCGTCTCGCTGCGGCCCTTCTGCAGCGCCAGTTCGGCCAGCGCAACCTGGGTCGCGCCGCCCTCGGCGGCCTTTCGGGCGAACGCCTGCTCGGCATCCACATCGGAGGCCGGCACTATGGTGAGTGCGATGGGGGCGCCAGGCGGCGGATCATCGGCCGCGAGCCCGGCCATCACGAAGCCGGCCGCGCCGATCATCATGCAACCAATCAGGACGGTATAAGGCCGCATGAAAGCCTCGATGCGCGTCCTGCCGGCAGAGACGTCGAATGCACTATCCGGCAGCGTTCTGGTCATGGTCGGCCCGCCCCCTTCCGTGCGTCCTCTCGTCAAGCAGCCCGCATGCCATAGCGCCCAGGCGGATCGGCAACCCACTGCCGAGCAGTTTTCACAGATAAGCCTGAAGCTGTAGCGTTCGCAGACTCGAGCTGCCGCGTGGTGGGGTGGCGTGGGCGTGTCGGTATTGCACGGTCGACGCAAAAAACTACATGGTGTGCGTCGCCGTCATGTCAGTGGGCCGGTTCCACTGGCTCCGCGACCAGGCCGAGAGGAACGGATCGCCAGCCGCGCCACATCTGCCGCCGGCCGTTCGCCCGCAGCAGCATCTGCGCCGAGACGCCCCCGTCGAGCGACACGGCACGGACGCAGCCGAGCCCCCGCATCACCTCCGCCATCTCGGCGAGGGTGAGGCCGATTGGGACCGAGGGGATCAAGTCGCCCAAGCCGTTGAACCTGGTGATGGAGAGGATCACTCTCCCGTCCTTTAGCACCCCGATCGCGAGCCGTCCGTCGTGATGATCGACGTCCACGCCAAACCCAGGCTCACGGATCTCGCGCCGGATCTGGCCGCGCACGTTGAGCAGCGTCGGGTAGGACTGGAAGGCCTCCGTGATTTCCCCACGAGCGCGCTCGGCATCGATCTCGTTCGCCTCGAGCCACCTCAGGCGGCCCGTCTTGTCCCAGGCAATCGCCGTGGACAGCGGCCCGCGGCCGGGGGGACGAATCTCTCTGCCGTGCATCACCACCCAGCCCCAGGGCGTGATGCCTGTGAACTGGCCGGTGTTGGTGGCCACGACGGCGCGGTCGGGGGCCTGGTCTACCGACCATCCCGGGAAGACACCGTGGATCCGGGCGGTGAGCCTGAATCGAAACACGGCTGGATCGACCCGCAGTGCGACGACCCGTGTGTTCCACCCCTCCCCACCGCCACGGACCCCAATGACCGCTTGGTCGATGCCAGGCACTTCGCTCTGCCACAAGACGCCATCAGCGTGCGCGGCAGACCGCTGTCCGGCGGGCAGCGAGACGGCGGCCAGGAGCGCCGCGCCGAGGTACGTGCGCGTCCTCATTGCCACCCGAGCGCCTTCTTCAGCGCATCCTTGTGGTTCAAGATGACCGTTCTATCGTCGGTTGCGGGCGCCGGCTGCGCGGGATCTTCCCTGAGCACGTTCATGATGCACTCGAGGAACAGGCCGTGATCCCTTTCGTCGAGTCCGAGCGCATCGCGCTCGGCCTGCTGCGCCTTGCTCTCCGCATCGGCCCTCGCCTGGTTCGCCATGGCGGCGGCGGCTTTTTGGTCGGCGATGGCGGCTTCTTCTTCCGCGGACGCCGCAGTCATGCCTGCGATCCCGGAAGTTGACGGGTCCTGCATGCACTCGCCCTGCGCCTGAATGGCCAGCATCGGCTCGGTGATGCCCTGCTTGGCGAGCGCGGCCTTCTTCTTCTCCATACAATCGTGCAACGCGGCAGAGCCCTTGCCGCCGCACGCGCGGTCCGCGTCGATCTCGAGCGCGTCGGTCAGCGGATCGAGCCGCTTCCTGATTTGGTCGGACTTCGCCTGGTCGCCTTTGTCGTCGGCGTCAGCTACGAGGGCCTCGAGGCGGGCGATTTCTTTCGACCGCGGGTCCTTCTCTTTGAACGCATCCTTGCAGTCCGCGTTCGCCATCATGGTGTTCATCGTGTTGGCCGCTCGCTTTTTGGCGAGTGCGTCCGCTTCGGCTTGCTTCGCCCTGGCTTTCGCCATCACCCCTTCGGCTCTGGCCATCTCGTCGTCGTAGACCTTCTTCTTCACCTCCTGCGCCTTCAGGAACTTGTTGATCAGGTCCTCGTTGATTTGGGAGCACTGGAACCCGCGCGTCGCCGGCGTTGGGGGGGCTGGGTCCGCCGTCTTCGCGCCGGGAACAGGAGCCTTGGGAACCTTCGGGATCTTTGGAAACTGCGCGTTCACCGTGCCGATGACGGCGAGGACGCCGGCGCCTACCAGCGGCAGCAACGCAAGACGACAGATGGACATGGGAGTCTCCCGGCCGCCCCGGTCACGGGCGGCGACGGCGCGAGCAGCAGGAACACGAGCGCCGGCAGGGGCAGGCGAGCAATGGAGATCGAAGCGGGTGCCCGCATTCGGCCGGATTACGCGCGGCGCCGGGCGATCGGAACGCCGGCCGGCTGGGCGCCGGCTCGAATCACTCACTCTGATGTGTCGAGCGCTCCCATGCAGCGTGATGCTCGCGGATGATCTTCAGGATCGACGGCCCGTCGTCGACGCAGATGGGGATCGTCATGTCTGCCGCGCTCGCAAGCGGGACGTCCGGCCTCAGCATGTGCTTCGAGCACCACTCGACCAGCTCGGCGTACATCTTGCCGGCCAGAATCAACGGAGTGTTGCGCAGCTTCTGAACCTGCAGGAGCTGCCACACCATCATCGTCTCGAGGACGGTGCCGATGCCGCCTGGAACAACGACGAACGCGTCTGAGAGAAGGACGAAGTGGTGGAGACGCGTGAAAAACGTACCGTGTTCGAATGCTTCGGTCACAAACGCGTTGACGTCCTGCTCGAACGGGAGATCCACGCGGATTCCCAGTGACCCCTGTGCGGCGCCGGGGTTTGCCACGTGAACGCCTTCGTTGGCGGCCTGCATCAGTCCGGGTCCGCCACCAGTGACAACGACGCAGTCCATGCGAGCCAGCTCGGCTGCCAGATCGCGGACGGCCTGATACACCCAATGGTCTCGCGGTACGCGGGCAGATCCGAAGATCGTCACCCGGTAACGATCGCGCTTCGTCGGCCGCAGGCGCGTCAACGTGTTGACCGCCTCCCACAGCTTGAGCGTGGTGGAGGTCACGACCTCGAGCACCTGTTGTTCGTCGGCGAGGCTCACCAGCTCCGACGTCGCCGGGTCACTGCGCTCGGTCATAGTCAGCCGTCCTCATCCTGACGAGGATCTCCGGAGCCTGAGTCTACCTCCGCGGCGTGCGGCCGAAGTCACGGCGCGCCGACGAGGATCGGCGCTGCCCAGAGCCACGGATGTTCGGGGTACGTGACCGAGGTGTTGCCGAGCGTGCCTTTGACACGGCCCGCGCGCAGGTCGCGGATCAGCGCCAGCTGGGCGGTGCGAAGCGCCCGATCCTTGGTGGCGCCGGCGGCGTACTCGCGATAGAAGCGCGTCATCAGGCGCGCGGTGGGGGTGTCGCTCACGTCCCACAGCGTGGCGACGACACTGGGTGTGCCGGCGGCCATGAAGGCTCGCGTGAGCCCGGCGATGCCGTCGCTGGAGATCGGCCCACGCGCCGAGCGGCACGATCCGAGCACCACCAGATCGCTCACGAGCCTCAGGTCCGCGATCTCACTTGCGGTGAGACGCCCATCGTCCTGGCTCGTCACGTCGCCGGTCCCTGACGCGAGCAGCAAGTGGCTGCCGAGCGGATCGGTGTCGCGCACCAGCGCGTGCGTCGCGAAGTGCACCACGCGGGCGTGCGGCAGCGCGGCCCGGACCGCCGGCTCCGACGCCGCGCGGCCCATCAGCGTGTCGGCCGGCTCCTTGAGGACCGTGGCGATCGAGGCCACTTCTGCACGTGCGCCGGGAAGCGCGGGAAGGGCGGCCCCGGACTCGGCTGGCGGCGTCGGCGACGGATCCGCCACCATCAGGTCGCGGGGATTGTCCGGCGCCGCGCGCGATGCGCGCTCGATGGCTTCGAGCAGCACCGCGCCGCTCGAGGCGTAGTGCAGCGCGTGGCGCTCGACCAGGTAGTGCCCCCCTGGGTCCAGCAGCGCCGCAAACGGCAGGGACAGCAGCGGCCCGTGCGGGATGATCGTGATGCGCGCGTCGAGATCCGCGGGAAGGAAAGAGGCGATGGGTGCCCAGAGCGTTGTGTAGAGCGCACGATACACATCTCGGGGCGGCATGCTCGTCGTGACGGTGCCGGAGGCGGACCGCGAGAGCTCGAGATCGGGCGCGACGTCCACGGCTTTCTTCACGGCGCGGCGCAGGCCGGGCACGCCCTCTCGGATGGGCGCTCCACGCACACCGCCGTCCCGTGTCACCACCCAGACGTACGAGCCCATCGGATGGGCCCAGTAGATGACCAGCGTTGTCGAGAGACGATCCGCGAGCCTGATGAGCCCGCTGGCATCGAGCGAGGGCACGGTGCGCGGGCTGTCGGACAGCGGCTCGGCAGACGCGCCTACGCTGCTGCTCGTGCCGAGCAGCCAGCGCCCCGTGTCGGCGTCCTCGCTTTCTTTCGCCCGCCGTGCCGCCAGCAGATCGCCAAACGCGCGCGAGCGCGCACGTTCGGCGGCCGTCAGCGCCTCGCGCGGGCGATCGCGCCGCATCATCAGATCCACCATGAGGGCGTACGCGTCGCTGAAACGCTCAGCGAACCCCCGCTTGAGAAAGTCGACGGGCGCGAGATTGGCGCGATATGCCTCGAGCCGGGTAATGACGTCGGCCAGTGTCAGCTCGGCCTCGTCGAGACGTTGCCGTGCGACGGCTGTCTGCGCGGTCTCGATGAGCGCGCGGACCTCGCCGTCCACCAGGCCCAGCCGCTTCGCCGTCGCGACGGCCCGCGCCGCGCGGTCGGCCGACTCGTCGAGTCGATGGAGCTCGCGGTAGGCCTGCGCGAGGTGAATCAGCGGCAGGACCGTGGTCTCCACGCCCGGCATCGACTCGGATGCCTCGAGCCGGTCTGCCGCCTCCTGCCAGTGTCCGCGCCTGAGCGCGATCCATGCGACCGACTCTTCCAGCAGCCGGACGTTGGTGGCGATGCCGGTCCGTTCGGCGGCACGAAGGCCAGTCATCATGGCCTCCTGCGCCTCGACGTTGCGTCCGAGCTCCGACAGCGAGACGGCGAGCCCCTGGTAGTTCCAGACCTGCGAGTCGAAGTCGCCGCGCGACTGAGCCAGGCGGATGGCTTCGCGGTGGACCGGGATGGCGTCGGCGAAGGCGCCGTGCGCGCGAAGAGCCCAGCCAAGCGCGGCGAGCGCGTCGCCGAGGTGCGGGTCAGCCTTGCGGCCGTACGGGCGCAACGCTGACACCGACAGTCGCAGCTCGACGAGCGCGGGGCCCGGCAGGCCCGCATCGAGCAGCCCGCCACCCCAGCGCGCGCGCGCCCGCGCCTCCAGGAGGGGGTCGTGCAATTCGTGTGCGATGGCGAAGCAGCGCTCCGCGTACGGCCGGCGTTCGAGGCCGGTCATCTTCACGGCGATGTCGTCGAGGACCTCGAACTCGCCGGGGCGGTCGCCTGCGGCCACGAAATCCGCGCGGGCGTCTTCCCACAACGCCTGTGCCGCGTCGGGCCGCCCGTCGCCGTAGTGGATCCACCCCGCCCATCGGCGGGCCCAGCCGGCTTCGTCACGGTCACCGTCTGCCACCGCCGCCTCGAGCGCCCGCGCGAACGCCTCGGCAGCATGCGTGCGCCGGTTGAGCGCCACGTACGCCAGTCCGAGTGCGCGTTCGGACCGCGCACGCTGGCGTTTCGTCAGATCCGGACGACACGCGATGGGCGTCAGCAGGCTTTCAGCACGTGTGGGGTCGCGATCGTCGAGCAGCGTGAACGCGCGCTCGATGATGGCATCGACGGACGCGGGCGAAGGCGTCTCGATCGCGGTCTGACGGCCGTGGCTTTCGGATTGGGGCGCTGAATCTTCAGCGAGACGGTCGCCGGGCGCAACTTCAGTAGCGCCGTAAATTGAATCTGCGGCGAGACGGTCGTAGGGCGCAACTTCAGTAGCGCCGTAAATTGAATCTGCTGCGAGACAGTCGTAGGGCGCAACTTCAGTTGCGCCGTAAACGGCCGAAGTAAAGTTCGGCCCTACGTACGAGATGTGGAGAGCGGCGAGAAGGAACAGCGGCGTGGGGGCCCGTCGCACGCCACGGATGTTACCGCAGAGCTTGTGTCGCCGCGCAGGCGCGTTGCTGGTAGCCGCCGGCAGCCGCGCAGAGTGCGGCCAGGCGGTCCCGGGCGGCTGACGTCCGCCCGGCCCTTTGTTCCGCGGTGGCGCGATACCACTCGACGTCGGCCCGTCGGGCCGTCTCAACCTGTCGGGCCGCGCGCTCGAGCGGCGCCAGCGCGTCGCCCGGCCGATCCGCCAGGAGCAGCGCCACCCCCAGGTAGAGCGCGGCTTCGCCCGACTCGGGGTAACTGCGCGCGACCTCCTGCAGCGCGGGAACCGCGTCGGCGTATCGGCCCGCCTGATACGGCGCCAGCGCATCGACGAGCGCCGCGCTCGCCGCGCGGTTCTCGGCCGATCGCGAGACGCCGACCGCGGAGAGCGGCACGCGCACGGGCAGCGCCTCGACCGTCCACATGGTGACCGTGGTCGTGACGGGCTTGTCCACCGACTTGTCTGCCATAGCTCCGCCAGGAGCGGCGGAAGCGGCGCCAGCCGCGGAGGCGGATGCGACAGGTGCGGGTGACACTGATGCGGCAGGCGTTCGTATCCACCACGCGATCGACGCGGCGCACCCGATGACAAGCGCGGCGGAGAGCGGCAGCCGCCAGAATTTCGTCGGGGATCCGCGCTGGAGCACGCGAGCGAGGACGGCGGACTCGATCGCTGGATCGGACGCGTCGAGCTTCATCGACTCGAGGTCAGCCACCAGCCGTGCGCAGGCGTCACATGACGCGATGTGATCGTCGAGCGCCGCGTGGACGTCGGCGTCGAGCAGCTCTGATCGGCGCGCGAGCAGCAGATCGGGATCGGGGCAGCCCGATCGCGCGAGCCGCCACGCGGCAGCCTCCTGACGGAGCGCCTCCTCTGGTATCTCCCCGAAGGGTGAAATCTCCTCGCTCACCCTGCCATCTCCTTGTCGATCTCCCGTAGCAACTGCCGCGCGCGCTGCAAGTGTCCCTTCACCTGGCCTGACGTGAGCCCGAGGCGTCCGGCGACCTCGTCAACGGTGTAGCCCCACGCGTAGTGCAACTCGAGGCACACGCGCTGCACCGGCGCCAGCCGATCGGACCTGAGCCACAGCGGACCGGCGGGCGGCCGCACCGGAGAAGGCGGGCGGCTGGCGAGCCATTGCGCGTGACGTTCGCGCACTTTCTCGCGGCGCCAGTGGTCCCGCGCCTTGTTCCGGACGACCACGAACAGCCACGCCGGCAGCTCATCGACGTGAATCTTCGCGAAGTGCCTGTGCAGCTCGAGAAAGGCCTCGGCGACCAGGTCTTCGGCCAGGTCGCGCCGGCCGACGACCGACACCGCCAGGCGGAACACGGCCGCGAAATGCTGCCGATAGACGCTCTCGAAACCTTCCATGGGGATTACGTGCGCCGCGGGTCAAAGCGCACGGGCAGGATACAACGGACGAACGTCAACCTCCGTTGACGCCCGTGCTCCAAAACAGAACACTCAGGGGTGCTTGGGGACAGTCCCCAAACTACGAGACGCCGCGGGCGATCAGCGACAGCACGGCGACGAGCATGAGAAACGTGGCCAGCACGCGCCCGTTGCCCGGCCCCTGTTCCTTCTGGAGCGCGCGCCACACCGCCGCCGCGGCGACCAGGATCAGCAGGCGCTGCTCGGTCAGCATCAGCGCTACCGCAATCGCCGCGACGACGGTCCACCGCTCGGTACGGCTGAGCGCGTGGAACCCCCGCGACCCATCGAGCTGCCAGATGGGAATCAGGTTGAACAAGTTGAGAAACGCGGTGAGGTGCGCGATGGCCAGCCAGATGCCCGCGTCGGTCGCGAAGTAGGCGCCAAGCGACGCCAGCGCGGCGCCCAGGCCCCACACCGGCCCGGCCAGGCCGATCTTCGCGTCGACGACGGGATCGGTGATGTGCTGCCGCAGCATTACAAGCGCGCCCATGCCCGGGATGAAGAGTGGCGCGCTCGAGTCGATACCGAGCCGTCGCAGCATCGCCACATGGCCCATCTCGTGGATGTAGATCGTCACGACCAGGCCGAGCGCCAGCGGCCAGCCGTAGACTGACCAGTAGACGCCGAAGAAGGCGAACATCGAGACGAACGTGCTCGCCTTCGTCAGCCCCAGCAGGAGGAATTTCAGCTTGCTCCCCAGGATCAGCGCAGCCGTGCCCGCCCCCCCCGCAATGCGGGCCCATCCGGAGGTCTTGCGCGACGAGCTTGCTGCGGGATCTCCCGGCGTCGTCTGCGCGTCGCCGTCGATGCGCCGGTTGAGCTCGGCGATGCGCTCGCCGACCATCGCGTGCTGACGGGAGTTCAGCGGCAGCAGGCTGCGCGCCGACTGCCAGTGTTCACGCGCGGCGAGCAGCTCGCCAGCGTGGGTGGCGCGGTCCGCGTTCGCGGCCAGCTCCTTCAGCGTCTGCGCGTGGATCAGGGCGCCACAGGCAGGGCAGGCCAGCGTGCCGTGCCCCACTTCGGTCCCGCACTGGGGGCAGGCCGGCATCAGGCGGTGGCTGGAGCCGGGGGTGAGGTGCCGATGCGGAAGGGCCCGCTGATCTGCACGACGGGCGCCGCCGTCATCCGCATCGACTGCCGTATGCCGAAGAAGATGATGAGCGCGGTGATGAGGCCACTCGGCATCGATCCGATGACGACGATGACCGGGAGCGCCGCCACGAGTCCCACCGTGTAGGCCAGGAACAGGGCAGTTGACCGCCTGGCCGGCGTCGTGCCGGAACTGGCCTCCGCCGCTGCCGATGGCGCGTCGTCAGACGCCTGGGCGCCGTTTGCGTGCGCCGCGCGCCGCTCGTCGATGCCCGCCTTGACGGCCAGCGACGTGTAAGCCAGTCCGACGGCTCCGTACGTGAGAAGCGCGGCGAGAATCTGGAACCGAAGCCCGCCGCGTCCGCCCGCACCCTTCCGGACGGCGTAGCCGACCATGTAGCCGATGAGGATGGCGACGAGCCCAATCTCGAAGTGAGTGATGGCGATCACCGCGTAGTAGATGGCCGCGCCCGCCAGCGCGGCACCGAGCCCGAAGATCGCCGCGATGGCCAGCGGCACCAGGCCTCGTGGCGTCTCAGCCACCGCCTCGATCTTCTGCCGGCAGTCGGTGCAGAACGGGCGGCCGTTGATCTCGTAGTATTCGGCCTCGAGCCTGGTCTGACAGCCGGCGCACACCACTGCGGGCGCGCCGTTGGCGGCAGGCGGCAGCTGATCCGTCACTACCCGTTCGAACTGGAGCTCGTTCCCGGTGGTGGAAGTCTCGTCGGCCACGGTGCCCCCAGCGGTGCCGCCCGTCAGTCCTCAATCGCCAGACACGGGCGAGAGTTGTATGATGGCGCCCAGAATAGTGCCACACGGAAAGGATCGGTCAGTTTTCGCGAAGTAATCCTTGCACGTTGTCGACTTTTTGGGGGAGGTTTCCATGGGCGTAGGAGCCTGGAGGCGGAGCGTGCTGCTGCCGTCTCTCGTGTGTAGTGCTCTGGTTCTGATTTGTCTGGTCCCCCGGCCAGCCGCGTCCCAGGTGCTCTACGGCTCGATCCTGGGCGATGTCAAGGAC
>Ga0310810_10004647_pt1 | contig 15218 bp, 6 predicted proteins | sample NCmetagenome_FD_207641 | JGI IMG/M metagenome (GOLD analysis project Ga0310810, IMG submission 207641) | Soil microbial communities from experimental microcosm in Duke University, North Carolina, United States - NC | ecosystem: Engineered > Artificial ecosystem > Soil microcosm > Unclassified ...
GCCCGGATTGCAGGCGCAACGGTATATCCCGCAGCGTGAGTCGCGCGCCGGGTGGAATACACACAGCACACGGCACTTGCCGGGGACTGAACCACGAGCGCCAGCCACGCAGCTCGGAACGCTGCTCCAGTTCGGCCGGCGACGTGAATCCAAGAGTTCCGGTGGGAAAGCGGTGGACGATCAGATCTTCGCCTTCCACCGCGAGGCGAGTTCTGACTTCGGCGAGAGAATAGTCGCACATGGGGGCGTCTCCGATTTAATAGACACCCCTCGATGGGAGAGTGTTTCTAATTCCCCGCCAGGATCTTCTCGAGCTCGTCGGCGCCCGCCTTGGCGACGATACCGTCTTGAGGGGAGGTCGCGCCGCTGATTCCGATCGCGCCCACGATGTTTCCGTGCGCCGTCAGGGGAAGTCCGCCTTCCACCGGCAGGGCGTTGGCGAGCGTCATCACCACGATGCGTCCGCCGGCCACTGCGTCTTCCAGCGCCTTGGTGGGGCGCTTAAACAAAAGAGCACTACGGGCTTTTTGCACCGAGACTTCCTGGCTGCCGAGCTGCGAATCGTCCATGCGCTCGAGATACATAAGGTTGCCGCCGTCGTCGACGATGGCGATAAACATGTTCCAGTTATTCTTCTTCGCCTCTTGTTCGGCGGCGGCGGCGATGCGCTTGGCCGCGGCCAGGGTGAGAGCTTTCTTATCGGCGAGCATGTGGCTCAGTGTAGCAGGGCGAAACAGAACTCCTCCTTGGGTATGTGCGCTATATGATAGATCCATGAGAAACGCCGCCTGGATTTTGCTCCTGGCCAGCCTTGCCGCCGCTCAAGTCCCGGCCATCGACTGGAACGCGCAGGAACCCGAGATCCTGCGCCATTACAGCGCCCTGGTCCAGATCGACTCCAGCAACCCGCCGGGGAATGAGACGGCCGTCGTCAATTACCTCAAGAAAGTCTTCGACGCGGAAGGCATTCCGGCGCAGGTCTTCGCGCTGGATCCGGCGCGGGCCAACTTAGTGGCGCGCCTGAAGGGCAACGGCAGCAAGCGCCCCATTCTGGTGATGGCCCATACCGACGTGGTCGGCGTGCAGCGCGACAAATGGCCGGTGGACCCGTTCGGCGCGATCCGCAAGGAAGGCTATATCTGGGGGCGCGGCACCGTGGACGATAAAGACAAGCTGGCCGCGAACCTGATGCTGATGCTGCTGCTGAAGCGCAGCGGCACAAAGCTCGATCGCGACGTCATCTTCCTGGCGGAATCGGGCGAGGAGGGAACCACCGCGCCGGGAATCGAATTCATGGTGAACCAGCACTTCGACCAGATCGATGCCGAGTACTGCCTGACCGAGGGCGGAGGCGCCACGCTGAGCAAAGGGCGCGTGACGGCGGTGACCGTCTCGACTACGGAGAAACTTCCGCGCCGGATCCGGCTGGTGGTGAACGGAACGTCGGGTCACGGATCTGTTCCGCGCACCGATAACGCGCTGGTGCACTTATCCGCGGCGGTGGCCAAGATCGGCACTTGGGAAACTCCCTTGCGCATGAACGACACCACACGAACCTATTTCGAGCGGCTGGCGCTGATCAGCACTCCGGAGATGGCGGCCCGCTATGCGGGCATCACCGATTCCGGCCGCACCACGGCGATCCAGCGCTATCTGGCGCAGAACGAGCCGATGCACTATTCCATGCTCCGGACTTCGGTGGTTCCGACCATTCTCAGCGCCGGATTCCGGATGAATGTAATCCCGTCACAGGCGGAAGCTACGATCGATGTCCGCATGGCTCCAGGCGAAGATCCGAACGCGTTCTTCGATCAGATGCAGCGCGTGATCGGTGATCCATCCGTGAAAATCGAGCGGCTGACCGACGGCGAGCGGCCTCCCACGCCTCCCTCACGGCTGGACACGGAAATGTTCCGCGCGCTGGAGGCCGTGAGCAAGCGGATGTATCCCGGCTCAGTGACTCTTCCGACCATGCTGACGGGCGCCACCGACATGGCTTTTCTGCGAGCGAAAGGAATCCAGAGCTACGGCATCGGTCCGGCTTCGAGCGATACCGACCGCACCAACTATGGCGCGCACAGCGACGTGGAGCGGCTGCTGGAACCGTCACTCTACAGCTTTGTTCGCTTTACCTGGGAAGCAGTCACTCAAGTGGCTGGTTCGCCGCGCTAAGTGGTCCTTTAGTCCTATACGTAATGCTGCCAAAACAGCGCTAAATTAGGCCGTTTTCTCCTTGATTTCGTCCCGTCCGAGCCGTAGTGTCATAGAAGCGATTCTGTCGGAGGAACCCGCTTTGACCACAGTACTGCGCAATATCTGTCTTCTGCTTCTGCTCGCTCTTTTGCTGCCGATGCTGTTTCTGGCGCAAGGACCGGTCTTCACAACCGGCCAGTGGGTGGCGGACCTGAATCTAACCCAAGCCCGCACTGGCGCCTGTACGGCGATTCTGGCGGACGGCCGGATGCTTGTCACCGGCGGCGTCGGAAGCGATGGAGCGCTCACTTCGGCCGAGTTTCTGGGATCTGGAACGGCGGCTCCGATGGGCGTTGCGCGCAGCGAGCACCTGTGCGTGACCCTGCTGGACGGGCGCGTACTAGTGGCGGGCGGGCGCACGAGTGGCAACGCGGTCACCAACGCCGCTGAAATCTTTAACCCCTCGACGGGCGTCTGGACCCCCATCTCTTCCGCGCTCGAAGCGCGCGCCGGGGCCACGGTTACGCTGCTCAACGATGGACGGGTGCTGATCGCCGGCGGCGATGGCAGCGCCATACCGCTGCAGACCATGCAGATCTTCGATCCCGCTAGCAGCCAGTTTTCGAATGCCGCTCCCATGTCGTCACCGCGGAAAAACCACGCCGCGACGCTGCTGAGCGACGGACGCGTGGTAATCGCGGGCGGTTCCAACGGCTCGGCTGCGCTGGCGAGCATCGACATTTACGACCCGGCCGCCAATTCGGTTTCGAGCGCGCCTTCGATGGCGGCTCCGCGCGCGGGCCTGAGCGCCACGGCGCTGCTCGACAAGCGCGTGCTGCTGGCCGGCGGCGGAAGCGCGACCACGGAAATCCTCAATGTGGCGGCGAGCAGCATCGCGCCCGGACCGGCCATGAGCGCGGCGCGCAGCGGCCACCTGGCCAGGCTCCTGCCCAACAACAACACGGTGCTGATGGCAGGCGGTTCCTCCTCATCGGCCGGCGCGGAGATCTTCGTCCCCTGGCAGAACCAGTTCCAATCTTTCGGCACGTTGTCGAGCGCGCGTACTGGGGCCACCGGAGGCGCGTCCAAGCAATCCGCACTGGCTCGCGTGGCCGGCGGCACGGATGCTAACGGCGTTTCACCAGCAGTGGATGCGGTACGCTTCCCGACCGTGGTTTCGGATAAAGACGACTACTCGCCGGGCACGACGGCGGTGATCACGGGCACTGGTTTCCAGCCGGGCGAGACCGTGACGCTGACGTTGCAGGAGGATCCGAACCTGGACACGCATGGCCCATTCACGTCGGTGGCGGACGGCAGCGGAAATTTTACGAATAGCAGCTTCGTGCCGGATGTGAATGACGTAGGAGTGCGATTTTATTTGGCGGCGACGGGTCAAAGCTCGGGGCTGACGGCGGGGACGACGTTTACGGACGCTAGCGATGGGAACAAGTCGATCTTCAGCGATACCAACAACACTACACCGACCACCAACTTTGGAACCTTAGCTCCCAATGCGTGTCGCGGCTCCTTCCTAGTCGCACTCCAAGGGTCCAACCTCGCCACACCTACGCCGGCCACCGCGACTCTTAGCTCGGTCCCCGCCGGGGCCACGTTTTTTTCCGGAGCAGGCTGTGCGGGCAGCCCAGTGACTTCGGTGACTGTGACACCGAGTTCGGCCGCCTTTTCCTTCAGCATTGCGTCGTCCGGGTCGTACACCATCAAGGGCGTCGGCGTCTGGGACAGTAGTAGCAACGACGCGAACGCGACAGTCACCGTCACCGGCACCACTCCGACTACGACGACCGTAAGTTCCTCTCAGAACCCTTCCACGTTCGGCCAGCCGGTATCCTTCACCGCTACCATCACGCCGAACACGGCGACAGGATCAGTCCAGTTCATCGTGGACGGCAGTAATTTCGGCGGGACGGTCCCCGTGTCGGGCGGCACTGCTACCTCCGGAAGCACCTCTTCCTTGACGGTCGGCAATCACACCGTCTCGGCGAATTTCGTTGGGACTGGCACATTTTCCAACAGCAGCGGTAGTTTGGCCGGGCTTGGCCAGACCGTCAACAAAGCCACCCCCACGATTACGTGGGCCAACCCAGCCGACATCACCTACGGCACGGCGCTGGGCGGAACGCAGTTAAACGCGACAGCCAGTGTCCCTGGCGTCTTCGTCTACACTCCCCTATCCGGAACGGTGCTGAACGCGGGGAATGGACAGACGCTGCACGCCGCCTTTACCCCTACCGACACGGCTAGCTACAACAACGCCAGCAAGGACGTACTAATCAACGTCAACAAGGCCACCGCAACAGTGGTGGTCACGCCCTACACAGTGACGTACGACGGCAATTCGCATTCGGCGACCGTCGCCTCGATCACGGGCGTGAACAGCGAGACGGGAGCCACGGTCGGCATCGTCACGCTGAACACCACGCACACGAACGCGGGCACGTACTCCAGCGACTCGTGGAGCTTCGCGGGCACTGCCAACTACAACAACATCGCCAGCACGACGATCACCGACACCATCAACAAGGCCACGGCCACGGTGGTGGTCACGCCATACACGATGACCTACGACGGTAATTCCCACACGGCGGCCGTCACCTCGATCACGGGTGTGAACAGCGAGACGGGAGCCACGGTGGGCACCGTCGATGTGAGCAACACGTCACACACGAATGCGGGCACCTACGCCAGCGACACGTGGAGCTTCACGGGCGCCGGCAACTACAACAACATCGCCCCCACGACGATCACCGACACCATCAACAAGGCCACGGCCACGGTCGTGGTCGCGCCGTACACCGTAACGTACAACGGCCTGGCGCACACGGCGACCGTCACCTCGATCACGGGCGTGAACAGCGAGACGGGAGCCACGGTCGGCACCGTCGATGTGAGCAACACGTCGCACACGAACGCGGGCACTTACGCCGGCGACACGTGGAGCTTCACGGGCGCCGCCAACTACAACAACATCGCCCCCACGACGATCACCGATACCATCAACAAGGCCACGGCCACGGTGGTGGTCACGCCGTACACAGTGTCCTATAGCGGCCTGTCCCACACGGCCACCGTCACCTCGATCACGGGCGTCAACGGCGAGACGGGGGCCACGGTCGGCACCGTCGATGTGAGCAACACATCGCACACGAACGCCGGCACCTACGCCAGCGACTCGTGGAGTTTCACGGGCGCCGGCAACTACAACAACATCGCCAGCACGACGATCACCGACACGATCAACAAGGCCAACGCGACGGTCGTGGTTACGCCGTACACCGTGACCTACGACGGTCATTCCCACACGGCGGCCGTCACCTCGATCACGGGCGTGAACGGCGAGACGGGAGCCACGGTCGGCACCGTCACACTGAACACCACGCACACGGATGCCGGCACCTACTCCAGCGACACGTGGAACTTCACAGGCGCTGCTAACTACAACGACATCGCCAGCACGACCATCACCGACACCATCAACAAGGCCACCGCGACGGTGGTGGTCACGCCGTACACGGTGACGTACAACGCCCTGGCGCACACGGCGACCGTCACCTCGATCACGGGCGTAAACGGCGACACGGGAGCCACGGTCGGCACCGTCGATGTGAGCAACACCACGCATACGGGCGCGGGCACCTACTCGAGTGACTCCTGGAGCTTCACGGGCACCGCGAACTACAACAACATCGCCAGCACGCCGATTACCGACACCATCAACAAGGCCACCGCGACGGTGGTGGTCACGCCGTACACCGTGACGTACAATGGCTTGCCCCACACGGCGGCCTACACGATCACGGGCGTGAACGGCGAGACGGGATCCATCGTCGGCGCCGTCACGCTGAACACCACGCACACCGACGCGGGCACTTACGCCAGCGACACGTGGAGCTTCGCGGGGGCGAACTACAACACCATCGCCTCCACGACGATTACCGACACGATTTACAAAACCAACGCGACGGTCGTGGTCACGCCGTATACGGTGACCTACGACGGCTTGCCCCACACGGCGGCCTATACGATCACGGGCGTGAACGGCGAGACGGGGGCCACTGTCGGCACAGTCACGCTGAACACGACGCACACGAACGCCGGCACCTACGCAAGCGACTCGTGGAGTTTCACGGGCACTGCCAACTACAACAACATCGCCAGCACGACGATCACCGACACGATCAACAAGGCCACCGCGACGGTCGTGATCACCCCGTACACCGTGACCTATGACGGCCTGCCCCATACGGCGACCGTCACCTCGATCACGGGAGCGAACGGCGAGACAGGGGCCACCGTCGGCACCGTCACGCTATACACCACGCACACGAACGCGGGCACGTACTCGAGCGACTCCTGGAGTCTCGCGGGCACTGCCAACTACAACAACATCGCCCCCACGACGATCACCGACACGATCAACAAGGCCACGGCCACGGTCGTGGTCGCGCCGTACACCGTGACCTATAACGGTCTGTCCCACACGGCAACTGTCACCTCGATCACGGGTGTGAACGGCGAGACGGGAGCCACGGTCGGCACCGCCGATGTGAGCAACACCACGCATACGGGCGCGGGCACGTACTCGATCGACTCCTGGAGCTTCACGGGCGCCGCCAACTACAACAACATCGCCCCCACTACGATCATCGACACCATCAATAGGGCCAACGCGACGGTCGTGGTCACGCCGTACACCGTAACGTACAACGGCCTGCCCCACGCCGCGACCTACGCGATCACGGGCGTGAACGGCGAGACGGGACCCACGGTCGGCGCCGTCGATGTGAGTAACACCACGCATACGGGCGCGGGCTCCTACGCCGCCGACACGTGGACCTTCACGGGCGCTAACTACAACACGATCGGCCCCATAACGATTACCGATACTATCTACAAGGCCAACGCAACGGTTGTGGTCACGCCGTACACCGTAGCGTACGACGGCCTGCCCCACACGGCGGCCTACACGATCACGGGCGTGAACAGCGAGACGGGGACCACCGTCGGCACCGTCACGCTGAACACCACGCACACGAACGCAGGCACGTACTCGAGCGACTCGTGGAGCTTCACGGGCGCCGCCAACTACAAAGACATCGCCAGCACGACGATCACCGATACCATCAACAAGGCCAACGCGACGGTCGTGGTCACGCCGTACACAGTCACCTATGACGGCCTGCCCCATACGGCGACCGTCGCCTCGATCACGGGAGCGAACGGCGAGACAGGGGCCACCGTCGGCACCGTCACGCTGAACACCACGCATACGAATGCCGGCAACTACGCCACTGACACGTGGAGCCTCGCGGGCACTGCCAACTACAACAACATCGCCAGCACGACGATCAACGACATCATCAACCAGGCCAACGCGACGGTCGTGGTCGCGCCGTACACCGTGACCTATAACGGTCTGGCCCACACGGCAACCGTCACCTCGATCACGGGCGTGAACGGCGAGACGGGAGCCATCGTCGGCGCTGTCACGCTGAACACCACGCACACGAACGCGGGCACGTACTCCAGCGACACGTGGAGTTTCACAGGCACCGCCAACTACAACAACATCGCCCCCACTACGATCATCGACACCATCAACCAGGCCAATGCGACGGTCGTGGTCACGCCGTACACCGTGACCTACGACGGCCTTCCCCACACGGCGACCTACACGATCACGGGCGTGAACGGCGAGATGGGAGCCACCGTTGGAACCGTCGACGTGAGCAGCACGTTGCATAAGGATGTCGGCACGTACGCCAGCGACACGTGGAGCTTCACGGGCACTAACTATAACCCCATCGCCCCCACTACGATCATCGACACCATCAATAGGGCCAACGCGACGGTCGTGGTCACGCCGTACACCGTACCCTACGACGGCCTTCCCCACATGGCGACCTACACGATCACCGGCGTGAACGGCGAGATGGGGGCTACCGTCGGCACCGTCACGCTGTACACCACACACACGAACGCGGGCACGTACTCGACCGACTCCTGGAGTTTCACGGGCACCAACTATAACAACATCTCCAGCACGACGATCACCGATACCATCAACAAGGCCAACGCGACGGTCGTGGTCACGCCGTACACCGTGACCTACGACGGCAATTCGCACACGGCGACCTACACGATCGCGGGCGTGAACGGCGAGATGGGAGCCACGGTCGGCAGCGTGACGCTGAACAGCACGCACACGAACGCGGGCACGTACTCGAGCGATACGTGGAGCTTTACAGGTGCTGCCAATTACAACAACATCTCCACCACGACGATCACCGATACGATCAACAAGGCCAACGCCTCGGTCGTGGTCGCACCGTACACCGTGACGTACGACACCAATTCGCACACGGCGACCGTCACCTCGATCACGGGCGTGAACGGCGAAACGGGAGCCACCGTCGGCACCGTCGCGCTCAACACCACACACACGAACGCGGGCACGTACTCGACCGACTCCTGGAGTTTCACGGGCACCCCCAACTACAACAACATCGCGAGCACGACGATCACCGATACCATCGGCTCGCGGCCGACGGTGACAGTCCTCACTTCAAGCCTTGACACGTCCGTTACACCGGTCCGTGTCGGCCTCACGGCCACGGTTTCCTCCGGTGGGCTGACGCCCCTTGGCTCGGTGACCTTCACCGACAGCATCGCGGGTCCATTGGGCACTGTTAATCTCTCGGGCTTCACGGCGGCACTACAGACAAATGCGCTTGGATTGGGGCAGCACGTGATCACGGCCACGTACACGCCTACTTCCTCGAACTTTAGCGGCAGCGCATCCGGCCCGAATACGGCGCCGGCCGCCACCATTACCGGTCCGGCAATGGGTTCTCTAAACCCCATCGGCACGCCGTTTAACTTCACCGCCACATTCACTGACACGACTGGCACCACGCCTACTACGGCCGCCTGGTCATTCGATACGTCCGTTAGCGTTGCGGGTAGCACTATCAACGATGCGTCTAATCCGCGAACCATATCGAAGTCTTACGCGCTCTCGGCGGCAGGAGTTTACGCTGTAAGGCTGACAGTGAATGACAATGTGGGCGGTATCACTATGGTGAATTCCATCAATGGCGATCCTGCCTTTAATGGCGATCCGGCCTTTGTGGTGGTCTACGATCCGAGCGGCGGGTTCGTCACCGGCGGCGGATGGATCACGTCGCCGATCGTCACGGCTTTGCCCCAGTACATGAGCGTTTCCGGAAAGGCCAACTTCGGTTTCGTGTCCAAGTACCAGAGAGGAGCCAACGTGCCCACCGGAGACACGGAGTTCCAGTTCAAGGAAGCGAACATGGACTTCAAGAGCTCTACCTATGACTGGCTAGTGGTGGCTGGGGCTCGTGCGCAATACAAAGGCGTTGGCACCATCAACGGATCCGGCAACTACGGCTTCATGCTGACCGCGATCGACAGCAGCGTGAACGGCGGAGGGAACGCAGACAAGTTCCGGATCAAGATCTGGGACAAGAACAACGGCGACACGATCGTGTACGACAACCAATACGGCCAGACTGACGATAGTTCCGCCGGGACTGGGCTCGGCGGCGGTAGCATCGTGATCCACAACTAGCCGCGGCGGGCATCCGCGCTCGAGTATCATGAAACGCGGATGCTCACGGCCCTCACGCGCGAGGTCAGTCCGGCGATCGCCAGGTGCGAGCTGGAATTTCTGGATCGCCAGCCTATCGATCCGAGGCTGGCGGAGGAGCAGCACCGGCAATACCAGGCGTGTTTAGCCGAGCTCGGCGCGCACGTTGAAGAACTGCCGGCGGCACCGGACCTTCCGGACAGTGTCTTCATCGAGGATCCGGCCATCGTGCTGGATGAGATCGCGGTGATCACCCGCATGGGCGCTCTCTCGCGGCGGGGCGAGCACGAGGCTCTGGCGCGGGCGCTCGCGCGCTACCGGGAACTGCGCTCGATCGAGGCGCCGGGGACGCTCGAAGGCGGCGACGTGATGCGCGTCGGCAAGACGCTGTACGTGGGATACTCGCGGCGCACCAATGTCGCGGGCATCCAGCAACTGGCGGGGATGGTCCATCCGCTGGGATATTTCGTGGTGCCGGTGGAGGTGCGCGATTGCCTGCATCTCAAAAGCGCCTGCTGCTACATCGGCGACGACACGGTGCTGGCGAATCGCGCCTGGATGGATCCCGATGCGCTATGCGGGCTCAGGATCCTGGAGGTTCCGGCCGACGAGCCGCGGGGCGCGAATTCCTTGCGGATCGGCGATACGGTGCTGCTGCCCGCTGCGTTTCCGCATACTTGCGAACTGCTCGAACACTCGGGGTTTCACGTGCGCCGGATCGACAACTCCGAGCTGCTCAAGGCCGAAGCGGGAGTAACCTGCACGAGCCTTATTTTCGAAACGACCTAGAAGCGCACCAGCGAGCCTTGCAGTTGCCCGATCGATTCCGGCGAACCGGTGAACAGGTCGGTCGGGAATTGGCGGCTGCGGGCAATCTCGCTGGCGATGGCGCCAGCGCTGAAATTGTTCACGCCCATGCCGGCCAGATATTGCAGGCGCAGATCGATGTCGCGGTTGATCTGCGCGCCCGCCAGCCACTGGCGCAGGTCGGCTGCGCGGCCCAGATAAGTATCCAGCAGACTCAGCGCGTTGGGGAACCCGACGGCTTCGAGCGACGCGCGCACCTTGGCGTAATCCGGGCGATCCAGGCGGGCTTGCAGCGCATCCACAGCGATCTTGGTGGGTTCCGCTTGGCCCAGCAGGACCACGTCGTAGCCTTGCCCGTTATTGTCGTTGGCCCAGATGGTTCCGTTGGGGAACACATCGAAGAACGTGGCGATCTCACTCTTCACGGTGTCCGGATCGCTCTCATAGAGCGGCACCCATTGCGTAATCACGCCGCCCGGGTTCAGGTGCCGCTTGCATTCCTCGAAATATTCTTTCGAATACAGCGTCGCGGCGCCTTTCACCCAGGGATGGATGGGATCGGAAGTAATGACATCGAACTTCTCGGCCGTGGTGAGCACGAAGTGACGGGCATCGTCGAAGTGAATATCGGTGCGCGGATCGTTCAGCACGTGGTAGTTTTCGTCGCCAAAATATTGGGTAGCCGCGGGAGGGATCAGCTTCTCGATTTCGCAAATCACGATCTTCGTGATCTCGGGATACGTTGTGAACGATCCCGCGGTGACGCCCGCGCCAAAGCCGACGATCAGGACCGAGCGCGGGTCTTTGTTCACCAGGGCCGAAATATGCCCCAGCATGCGCTGCAGGCGCATATCGAAAGGCTCGGTGGAAGCCTCCACCTTGCCGCTGACGTGGAAATAGCGCTGGCCGCCGGGAAGCTGCGAAATCACCACGGACGAGTTCATGCCTTCGCCGACGTAGAGCGGCTGGCCGGCGTCGGTGGTAGTGATGCTGCGGCGCCCGTACGCCAGAGAGAGCCACGGAACATCATCGACCGTGCGAACCAGCAGCGAGATCACGACACAGCCCGCGAATACGTATCCCATCAAGGCTTTTCCCACATAAACGAGCGCCAGTAATGCCGCGAAGGCGGAAACAGTCATCAAGATTCTTTCAGCATTCCTGGTTCCCGCTAGCGGAATAATCACGATGCTGAACGCCAGCGCGCCGAGAATCGCGCCTATGGTGTTCGCCGCATAGGTCTCGCCGGCCACGCGCCCGGGATCTTCGCCCGGCGCCGCCACCGCCGCCAGCGCCAGCGGAAAACTCGCGCCCCACATGATGGTCGGGGGCAGCACCGCCCAGAAACTACGCACCAGGTCGATCTGGAATGTGAACCACGGGCTGGTGGAGAGAATCGGATTCACGGGCCAATAGGGAACCGAATCGGCCAGCATGAATGCGGTCCAGCCGACGCCCGCGGCCGCCAGGAACTGGCAGATTCCCAACGCCACGCGCGGGCGGATGGTCGATCGCGCCAGCAAGGCTCCGGTGCTGCTGCCGATCCCCAATCCGACCAGAAACACAGCCAGGATCACCGAGAACGTGTACACGGTGGCGCCCATCATGGTCGCCAGGAGCCGGGTCCAGACGACTTCGGCGCCCAGGGCGCACATGCCGGAGATTCCAATGACGAGATAAACAGTCTTGGCGTCTTTCCCCCGCGGGGCGGAGGCCGCAGGCGTCACCTCGCTTGGTTTGTATTCCGCGGATCGGGCCAGCAGCAGCGCGAATCCGCCCACGGCCGCGTTGATGAATACGGCGATATACGTAGTGAACGCCATGTCATACACGCGCAGCAGATAGAATCCGGCCAGCAGGCTGCCGAACACCGCGCCCGCGATATTTCCACCGTAGAAGAACCCGAGCCAGGAAATGCCGCTAGGAGTCGTCTCGATCCAGCGCGCGATGGCGGGGAGAGAGGCGCCCATCAAAAGAGTCGGCGGCAATAGGCACACAGCCGCCACCACAGCTCGCAAGAAGACGCCTTGGAGTCCGATGCTCGCAACCGCGGCGTACACGCGGTCGAGAACTGGAATCGCCCACAGGACGAGCAAACCGAGCACTCCGATCCCCAGTTCGAGATATGCGTACACGCGCAGCGGATGATGCCGGGTTGAAATTTTCTTAGGCAGAAGGATGCTGCCCAGGCACATCCCGCCCATAAAGGTCCCCAGCAGAGCTCCGAGCGATACCGCGGAAGATCCGATCGCCAACTGCAGCAACTGGAACCAGACGATTTCGTAAATCAGCGCCGCGCAGCCGCTTCCGGCGAACAGGATCAGCAGGATGGGGAGGTAAGGGCGCGCCGAGCTTTGGTGTTGTGGCATGTAAACGGACTATGATACCGAGAGTGACGACCTTCACGGCGATTCTAGTTACCCAGGACGGTGGGAACACGTCCGCATCCATCCAAAAACTGGAGCGCGGCGCGCTTCCGCCCGGCGAAGTTCTGGTGCGGATCGCCTATTCCAGCCTGAATTACAAGGACGGCCTGGCGGTTACCGGACGGCCCGGCGTGATCCGCGCGTTTCCGATGGTCCCGGGCATCGATTTCGCGGGCACTGTGGAGGAATCGAGCTCGGCCGATTTCAAGCCGGGCGATGAAGTGGTGGTGACCGGATGCGGAACGTCGGAAATTATGTGGGGCGGGTACGCGCAACTGGCGCGGTTGAACGCCGAACATATCGTCCCGCTTCCGCGCGGGATGACGCTGGTGCAGGCCATGGGCATCGGAACGGCCGGGTTCACCGCGATGCAGAGCCTGCTTGCGCTTGAGAAGCACGGGCTCGAGCCGGGAGGCCGGGAAGTGCTGGTCACCGGCGCCGCGGGCGGCGTCGGCAGCATGGCGATCGCTCTGCTGTCGAATCTCGGCTACAAGGTGGCGGCGTCCACGGGCCGCCCCGAGCTGCACCAATATTTGCGGGGCTTGGGGGCAGCAGAGATTCTGAGCCGGACGACGTTGGCAGCACCGTCGAAACGTCCGCTCGATAGCGAACGCTGGGCGGCGGCAATCGATTCGGTGGGCGGCGAAACGCTGGCGGCCGTACTGCGATCGCTTGCGATCCACGGGAGCGTGGCGGCCTGCGGGCTGGCCGGCGGCGCGGCTCTCAACACAACCGTGTTCCCGTTCATCCTGCGGGGCGTGAACCTGCTGGGGATCGACTCGTCGAAGGCAACCAAGGCGCTACGCCTGGAGATCTGGTCGCGGCTGGCGAAGGATCTGCCGGTAAAGCTGGTGGACTCCATGACCGATATCGCTCCGCTGGCGAAAGTGTTCGAGCTGGGCGAAAAGATTCTCGCCGGCCAGATTCGAGGCCGCATGGTCATCGATGTGAACGCGTGATGTTAGCCTGAAGGTGATGCGCGCTCAGCTCGCCTTCGGCCGCACGGGCCTCGAAATCGACCTTCCCGATACGCACGAATACAGCGTGCTCCAGTGCCCATCGATCGCGCCGCTGGAGGATCCGGCCGCAGCGATCGAAGCCGCGCTGGATCGTCCGGTTTCTGGTGATTCGCTAGCTACGCTAGCGAAAGGAAAGCGTACCGCGGCGATCTCGGTTTGCGATATCACCAGGCCAGCGCCGAATCCAATCGTGCTTCCGCCGCTGCTGCGGCGTTTGCAGGCCGCGGGCATTCCGAAAGACGGCATCCGTATCCTGATCGCCACGGGGCTGCACCGCGCAGCCACATTAGCCGAAATCCGCAACATCGTCGGCGAGGAGACGGCTGCGAGTTTCGAAGTGCTCAATCACGACGCGCGCAACGCCGCGCAGCATCGCCGTCTGGGCACAACGCGCTCGGGCACGCCGGTATTCGTCGACGAGCGCTTCATCGGCGCGGATCTGCACCTGTCTCTCGGATTCATCGAGCCGCACTTAATGCTGGGATTTTCTGGAGGACGCAAGCTGGTGGCGCCCGGCCTGGCCGCAGAGGCGACCATCAAGGAACTGCACAGCTCGCGCTTCATGCGCGATCCGCGGGCGCGGGAAGGGTCGATCGACGATAATCCGCTGCACGCCGAGCTGCTCGAAATCGCGCGCATGGCCCGGCACGATTTCATCATTGACGTTTCACTCACCCGCGACCGGAAGATCGCCGCGGTATTTGCCGGCGAGCCGGAAGCCGCACATCACTTTGGTGTGAAGTGGGTCGGACGTGCGTTAATGCAGACGCTCGATCAGCCGTTTGACGCCGTGATCACCACGGGCGCGGGCTTTCCCCTGGATATGACGTTTTACCAGAGCATCAAGGGAATTACCGCAGCTTCGCAGATCGTGCGGCAGGGTGGAAACATTCTCCTGTTCGGCGCTTGCGATGAAGGCGTCGGCGCGCCGGAATTCACGCGGATGGTCTGCGAGCACACCTCCGACACCGAATTCCTGCGGTCGATTGAAGGCGTGCCGGTCACCATCGATCAGTGGCAGCTCGAAAAGCTGGCGCTGGCGACGCAGAAGGCGCACGTGTCGTACTGCGTGCCGGGCGTGCCCGAGCAATTCATCGGCGGATTGTGGGGCCCGGGATTCCGAAATCCCTCCGAGGCCGT
>Ga0310810_10004648_pt1 | contig 15218 bp, 7 predicted proteins | sample NCmetagenome_FD_207641 | JGI IMG/M metagenome (GOLD analysis project Ga0310810, IMG submission 207641) | Soil microbial communities from experimental microcosm in Duke University, North Carolina, United States - NC | ecosystem: Engineered > Artificial ecosystem > Soil microcosm > Unclassified ...
GTGTTACTGCGATTTTTACCGAGAGATTATCCCGAAATGCCAAGCACCTCCACGAGGCAAATCGGATGCTTCCATTTAACCGCATCTGTCGTCGATAAAAAAATTGAAAAACTCGCCGCAACCCAATACAAATTTTGGGATAGGTCTGTGCATCGAGCATCAAAAGCTACGAACTCGCGGCTCGCAGAAACTAGCTTTATCCCGATTTGCTCGATGAATCGGAGAATTACCCAACGTTTCCTTTGCTTTTTTGGCGTGCTGGAGCTCACTGCGCTCGCAGCGTTGGCACATCCCGTTGCCCAAGGCGCAATGGATATTGTCGTAAGTGCCGATTGCATCGAAATCCAGGCCCATATCTCTACCGAGGAAGTGTTCGTTGCCGAAGCTTTTGGCGGGAAAGCGGATGCAAAAGGAAGTCTCGACGATGTTTGGCGTCGGCACGGAGGCTACTTCCTCTCGCATTTTCAGCTCACGGCAGATGGCGTTCCACTCGCTGGAGAGGTCCGCGGCATTTCGCCACCGGGGAAAACCGTATCCCACGTTACTTATGCCTTAAGATTCGATCTTCCCGTAGGACACCAAGATCCTGGCCGGATTGTTTTGCGGCAAAATGTGCTCAACGAATTCATCTTCGCGCCTGGCAATCGATGGGAAACAAGCTATATCGTCCGCATTTCACAGCGAGATCGCCCAACGCGGGAAGGACTGCTTCTAACCTCGCGCGAACCACTCGCCTTCACTTGTAGCTGGACCGCGTCCACTGTCGGAACCGCTACCTCGTCACACTTGGACGAGCGCACCATGGCTGGCGCGTTCTTACGACACGGCATTCGGCATATTCTTGGCGGATACGACCATCTGCTCTTTGTCGCGGGTCTTGTGCTCGCAGTGGTCAGCATTTTTGATCTGTTGAAGGTGGTGACCGCGTTCACCATTGCGCACACCCTCACTTTGACGCTCGCCGTCCTCGATATAGTGCGAGTCTCCCATCGCATTGTGGAGCCGATGATCGCCGGCAGTATCGTTCTTGTCGCGCTGCAAAATCTTCTCTGGCCGACCCGAGCTCGCGGATGGACAAGGCTTGGGGTCGCATTTGGTTTCGGACTTTTTCACGGCCTTGGTTTTGCTGGAGGACTGCTCTCGGCGATGGAGGGGATGGCCGGAGTGGCGATTGTCACCGCGATCGCTGCATTCAGTTTTGGTGTTGAGATTGGCATCAAATCGTCGCACTGCCACTTTTTGGAGTGCTGAAAATAACACGTGCTTACAGCAGCAGCGCTGCCGATCCCGAATGGATTCCGCGCTGGGCCACGTCTGTCGGGTCGAGCGCGATCTGCGCGGCGGGGCTGGTGTATCTCGTCGCCGCGCTGCGTTGACGCTCGCCTCTGCCGTTATAGAAGGGGATAGCGTTGTCGAACGTGATTTTGCCGAAGCGGGAAACTAAAACTCCTTCGTGGAGTTCGTCGCAACGAGCCAAGAGTGCATGGCTTAGCACCAACTTCATTCGACTCTCCTCACATTATCGCCGGTGATGACTAGAATATGCTGGGCCTTAGTGTACGTATCTGCAGTTACGGAGCTTTCAATTTAATCAGTCCCGCGAAAGCTGCAGAGCGTATTGAATCCGCTCTCGAACAGCAGGCGATAGTGGATGGCGTGGATCGTTAATTCTAGCCTGGGCGTTGAGTTAAAGTGTTCAGTGCGCCTGAGTAAGCAGATTGAGCATGCGTTGGTGATGGCGAGGCAAAAAAACGGAGGCTTCAATAATGCGCGTGGAAGTTCGCATAATTCGGGTTGAGCTGAGCGGCTTGCTCCAAAAGACCTTCGCCCGCTTCGACCTTGTCGGCGGCCAAGTGAATCATGCCTGCGTGATACCACAAAAAGCAATCTTTGACGCCGAAGGAGAGCGCGGTTTTGGAAAAGCCCAGCGCCTGAGAGAATTGTCCGTTTCGGAAAAAAGCCCACGCCATCTGGTCAGCAGTGAAGGCGTTTTTACGCAATTGAAAATCCGCCTGGGCCCATTTGATTGCCTGCGCGCCGTCGGTCCGCGTGTCGGCAAAAAAATCAGCCAGGTGGTGAAAAAAATGGACGTTGCCTTGTGCGGTAGAGGCGAGGAATGCGGCGCAGGCTTGGTCGTGCCAGGATTTAGCCAGACTAGGTTTGCCGGCGTACAAATATACATCGCCGAGCGCCTGTCGAAATTCCGGTTTGCCAGTGGCAGTGATCAGTCTTTCATAGCGGCCGATGGCCGAAGGAAATTTCCGCTCGGCAGCATCCAACTCAGCTAAGGCTGCTTCGGTGAGCCAATAATTGCCGTAGGCCTGCTCGGCCCGCTCATAAAAGTGCCGAGCTCGGGCGTAGTTTCCGCGCTGAAACTCCATCCGTCCTTCTTGGATCTCCAGCCAGGCAAAGGAGCGCATGTCTTTCGCGGTAATGAGCGCCTCGGCAGTTGAAAAATGTTCTTCGGCCGACGCAAAATTTCCGGCCAGAAAATCCAGATGCGCCAGCCGCGCGAGCGCATCCCAGCGCTCGCCGTAGCGCCGGGTTTGCTGGCAAAGATTCGCCGCGTCGGTGTAGCGGCCCTCCTGCTCGGCAAGGTCGACTTGTAGGAGAGCAAAGTTTTGATCCCACTGGATTGGCGGAATTTTTTCCAGCAGGGATTTTGCTTCAGCGACACGATGTAGCTTCAACTTCAGCGATGCGGCCAAAAAATAAAGCTCCTGGCAGGGCCCGAATTTTTCCAGCGCGGTTTGGACGGCGGTCGCAGACTTTTTGATATCGGCGACGTTGCCGGTTAAACAAGCACGGCGATAAAGCGCGTGAATGGATTCGCTTTGCGTGTTCGCCGTACTTGCAGCGGCGTCGATTTCGGTCAATTCTTTTTCGTAATTGGTCGCGGCGAAAAGATTGCTAGCCGCGACGATCAAACAACAAATCCAGCGGCACATGGTTATCAGGGGATCGGCCAGGGGTCGGCCAGATACGGAAATTCTGTGAGGAAGGGTTTGTCGTTGGCCAGCGGGTTGGGCGGCGTTTTGGGTCCAATCGGTGCGCTGTCCCACAAACTCTGATTAGCCAACGTTTCGATATTGTATTTCTTGCCGCCGACCTCGGCGTTCATGTCCAGAAACAATGAGAGGAAACGCGTAGCGACCTGATCTTCGAGGCGGCGGCCATATGGCCAGGTCCCTGTCGTGTCCATGTCAATGGCGCAGACATTGGGGATGAAAATCTCGATCGGGCGGCGGAGCGGAATCGGTTTGCCGCTCTTGTTCCAAGAATTGTCCGGCATGTTGAGTTGCTGGAAGATGACTTTTTTGACGCGGGGAAAAGCCGCTAGTGCACTGGTCACTTCCTTGTGGACCGGCAGCGGTGAGTTGCTGTGATCGAAGGCCGTCTTCAGCCCCAGCGCGGTGATTGAGGGGCCAAAACCCCAGCCGAGATGCGCCAGGCGTTTGATCAAGAGAAACGCCTGGTCGAAATCGTAGGCGCCGAGTTGTTTGTTGTCCTCGCGCAAGAACAGCGCGGCGTCGGCAAAGGGCTGTCCATCTGTGTCTACTAGTTTGTATCGGTGCAATTCCTCGTCCAACTCGGAAGGACTGCGCGCTAAGTCCGGTTTTTGATTGGAAATTTTTGTCAGCAGCACCGCCGCCAAGAGTCCTGAGCCAGCGACGACTACTCCAACGGCGAGGATGAGCGCACGCGAAATCCAGCGGCAGCGAACACTCCGAACGGCCCACAGCAAAAGCAAAATTCCCAGCGCGATAACCAAAGCTGGCAACGTGACGGGATACTCCAACCAAAATGCCCGGAGCACTGGCGGCTTTTCGTCGGAGATGGCGGGGACTTTTCCGGTGGCTTTGCGGACCCAGCTTTCGCCCCAAGCGTTGACAATGCGGTCTTGCTGCAGGTGGGCAGTGAGAAAGCTCAGTGGAATTTCCACGATAATGGCGTTAACGTTTTTGCCAGCCTGCGCGTCCGTGCCGCTATAGACGAAGCGAAAATTTCCTTGCGCATCTTTGTGGTAGGCGTTGCCATTCCAAGTCGGTGCACCCGGCGGCAAATCGAATTTTTCGCCCTGACCGTGCTTGGGGTGGGCAGAGTCGAAATTGAAAAGGTCGTTGCCTTCGAGTTCAATCAGCGTTTTCGGAATCGGAAGCTCGCGCAAATCGGTTTGAGATTGCTTGATGTGATAAAACTGCGGCGCGTAATTGATGGAGCGGAAAAATCCCGGCAGGTCATTGAAAAACGCGTCGTCTCGACCGCCGACGTAGGCCTTAATTGCGTTGTTGAGAGTGACGGCTTTGTTCAGATCAATAACTTGGGAAATATTTTCGCCGATAAATCCGCTGAATTGAATTCTTGCCTGCGTGGCGGAAACCGGCACGACGCGAATTTCAGCTGGGTGAAGACTTAAATATTTTTGCGTCACAGCGCTCAAATATTTGAGCATAGTGCCCAGCGTAGGCTCGGCGTCCGCCAGCGGCGAATACCTCGGGGTGGGCGCGACCAAAATCCGGTAAAGCAAATCCGGATCAAGAGTCCCCGCACGCGGAATGGAGGCGAAGGTCAGCGCCATCACGACTTTTTCTTCGCCGCCAGGATTATCCGACGGCCAGCCGAAAAAGTCATAGAGGTCTGCAGGGTTGGGTTCGATGTCGGAAAAAATCGAGTTGACCGCGTTGGGGTCGTTGTGATCAGCGGCGCGCATTGCGGTCGGAAGAACAAGAACCGTTAGGAGCAATGAGAGAGCGAAGTTTTTCATATCATCTGTTAGCTAGAAAGTTCACCTGCCAATAAATCGGATAGTTCCACGTATGTTTTCTGGGCGGAGCTGCCGCGCTTTCCAATTTCGTTTTCGCGCGAAAGCTGCAAAGCGTGCTGGATCCGCTTTTGAACAGCAGGTGGTAATGGATGCAGCGGATCGTTAAGCGTGGCCTGGGCATTGAGGTAGCGCAGCGCATTATCAAAGAAGTAATCCTGGTAAAACGCGCGAAGCCTCGGATGCAAAAATGCCCGTTCCGTGGCAAGCAAGATGTCTCCCCGGTTAGCCGCATCCGGCAGATCCCAGTCCATCTGAAAGTTTCTGTTCAGTCTCTCACTTCAACGCCGGATTTCCTCCAGCCGGGCGAAACTCCGTCAGTTCAGCGAGGCTTGGAGCGGTAACAGGAAATTTCGACTTTTATTGACTGGAGTTTCCGGAGTCTCTGGCCCGATTGATTTCCTGCCGGTTGCGCGATGAAATTTCATAAATGACTCTGCGGGCACGATTCAGCGAGCCCAGCGGGCGCAAATCCCTTGTTGTATTCCACGGAGAGAAGGTCAAATGCTCACCTTGTTCTTGGTCAAAGGCATCATCCAGTTTTTGGGCTGGAATCCGAAGGCGACCCACATGCACCGGAACGGATTGCATTTCATCCCACGCAACCGAATAATCTTCGATGGGCATTTTTCTTTTTTCGGCGCCATCACGCAGCCGCTTCTGAAGGAAGAACTCAAAATCCGCGCTTCGCTTCTCGACATGGGCCTTTACGACGTTCTTTAGGTAATCGTCGCTAAGTTTGGCTGGCAGACTTGTCGGTTCAGGCTGGCTCGGCCGAATCAAGTATTTCACGGCAATATTGCCCAACCGGAAAGGCGCTACGCCCCAAAACTTAGTGTTTAACGGATTGTCCTTCGGCAATGCCTTCAAGCGGTATAGGAGTCCTTTTAAGTTCCTGACCAAGGCGAGAGCTTTATACCAGGGCCCTCCGTCAATGGCCTGCATCAGTGATTTGTAATCTCTTACGTCTGCGGCGATGTAAGCTGGCTGATTGAGAAAGAGAAAATCTTGAGTGTCCTCCTGCTGGATTGGAAGCAGCTTTTCGGCGGAGACCCCAAGGACTTTGATTGCGAATCCAAGACTTGGAATCCTGGCGGTGTCTGGACCGCTCGGGCCATCGCCGTTTGAGAGTCGCACCACCGCTTGGAAGACTGCCGGTTCTCTAAAAACGCCATATTTCAGATCGGAATCCTGGTGGTCGAACACCTCAAAGGAAGCCCTCAGACATCCATGGCTCTTGGCGTGAATCGCTCGCCGGGCTGTCACTCCTTTATTGAGATAATGTTTGGCAAAGTGCCGGTTGAACAATCCAACATAATCCCTAAGAAGGTCGGTTTCGCAGGGAATGCGATACTCGCCGATTGACGTATCGAGTTCGAAATCGAACATGAAAATTTGTCAGCTGTCCTGATGCCAGATGTTTCCTAGCACATGACTGTCGAATTTGCGACAACAAAGACCTGCTCCGAATGCCCTTCGCGTGCGTCGGCTTAGATTGGGCGCGCCCTTTGTTCCTCTTCCACATTGATCAAATTGCTGCTGCGACTGCGGTCGTAAGTACAGATAGGAGTAAGAGCCGTTGGAAAAACAAAACCAACGAGCAAAAAAGAAGAGGAAGCGCTCCAGAGAAACCTTCAACCACGATCAATCGATCTTTAAACTAACTAACCACCTACCACACTCGCCCCGCCACACTTGACATCTTACATAGGGGTTAGATTCTGAGGTGGCGGGCTCCAGAAGACGGCGAAGAACCTAGCGGAGAAAATCCTCCGCCTGATTTAGATTCCGTTTGTTGATGTCGAGATTCGAAAAACCTCGGCTCCTCGTCAACACAATTCGCCGGTAAGCAGAGCTTTCAATTTCATTATTTCCGAGAAAGCCGGAGCGCGTGCTGAATCCGCTCTTGAACAGCAGGTGGTAATGGATGCCGCGGATCGTTAAGCCTGGCCTTGGCGTTGAGGTAGCGCAGCGCATTATCAAAAAAGTAATCCTGGTAAAACGCGCGAAGCCTCGGATGCAAAAATGCCCGCTCCGTGGCAAGCAAGATGTCTCTCCGCTCAGCTGCATCCGGCAGATACCAGTCGGTGCCGTAGATTAGTTTTTTGCTGAAACGATAATGGAATCTTCCGGTAGCTGCGTCTCTTTGTGGCGACTCTTCAAAACATTTGGCAAGACGGTCGACCAAAAAAGCTTCGTTGTTAAGATCGATCAAGTTGGCATGGGTCGTGATCTCGCAATACACATTCGGGAACTCGCGGCAAAGGTCATAGACTTCCTTGCCCCAGTCCGAATACTTGGTCCCCCCGAACCAGAAATCTTCTCCGCCTGCATGCCCGAGGCATAACCGGAGTCGGCACGGCGAACCATCGGGCGAAGGATGCTGCTCAAGAAACTGGCGCCAAAAATGAGGGTCCGAATGATAAAGCCCGTAGCCTTTGCGCGCTTCAAACTCGCCTGTGCCGCAATGCACGAAAACGGGAATGTCGGTTTCAATGCACCAGAGGAGGAGCTTCTCGAGTCTTTCGTTAAGGGCCCCATTTGCATCACTGCCCAAGCCTCTATAACGGGCGTCCCATTGTTGACCAGGGAATTTGGTCAGGACCAACGTTGGTCGTGGTTTAATCCTATTCCCCGCCGGCCGATAACCCGAAGGTGGATAGACTTTGACGCCCCAGGCGCCATGCTCCTCGACCGCCGAGCGCACCAATCGAAGGCCGTCGCCAGGCTCGTTAGTAGGCCAATGATCCCGATATGGATTGTATGCCACAAAGTAGATCATTCCGGACCCGGACCTATTCTGATAGTTCTCGATCCTCCGCAATTGCTGACTCTCAAAGTCCAACAGAGCGCCTCCGTCTGCCGTCTGGTCGTAAACCGGAGCCAGATCTATCATGTGCGAAACCAACAGGGGATCGCCTTGCATCGGAACGTCCGAGTAAGCGAGGCGGAAGAGCCGCGTCAGGTCCAAATCGTTCTGGGTTAGCAGCCATAGGAAGCGCACGAGTCCGCGGTATGCACTCGGTTGATCCGCCATCTTGAAGCGTCCCTCCATACCCATCATGTGAGCTGCGGCCCGCATGGCCATTCGCTCTTGAAGGTTCATGCTGTCGGCAACTTGATCCAGTCGCCTCATCTGCTCGCGCGGCGAGATTCCTTTATCCCAAGCGCCAGCCGCTGCCGCCTTATCTAATAAACTTAGAAAAACCTGGCAAACCGGCCCATGATAGTCATGGCGTGGTCGAGTATTCCGCTTCACTACAGGCATTCCAGCCGCAGGCGCGATTTCGGTGCGCTGTATTAAAGCATCGGCGAGGGTTTCCGCGCAGCCATCTGAAATTAACCAAGTGACCGGAGGGAAAGCGTCCCGTTTTCCAAGGACGATACCTTTTAGAGGTAAGTACCGTGCGTTGAAAGTATGCGTGTGGATGTCGATGATCGGAGTTGTTCGAGCCAGGTGATCGCTCACTGGGTCGATTTGCCGTAGTTGCGCACGTATTTTTGCTTGCTCGGCATTGAGCCGAATGGCGGGAGACTGACACCCAACCGACGCGATGATAAAGCTGATGCTCGCAAGGCAATGGCTCGCGACAACTACATTTTTCGATGAAACAGAGCGGCGGACCGAGTTTACTAAACTCTTGATGAGAATATGAAAATTCCTCAAGATTTTGCCCTGATCGGTCTCAATTCGCGGCGAGCGATACTGCGAGGATCATTTCGGTCATTGCGCCACGGAGGATGATGAAAATGAATGACGAAATCGCCGTTATAGGAAGCGGCCGCCTCGTCGAAGACGATCTGGCCGATCTTCGTCCACGGTTCCTGGCCGGTCAGGAATTCGGCGACGGCTTTCCATTTCGTGCCCGTGTCGGAAACGGCGATATCGAAGATCAGTTTCCGTTTCGGCGTGGCATCGCCGCGGTCGTAGATGATGCCGAGGATTTCCTCTCGGAAATCGGCGCCGTCGCCGCCGACCTTCGGCGTTTCGTCGGCGACTGTGAGACGCATGAAGCGCGGGCACGATGTGGGTGTGTCCTTGGATTTTCCGAGCTCCGCGATTTCATAAAGCTGCCGCTCCGAGTTTTTCGTGTCTCCCGCCAGCAGGGTCAGACCATTGATGAGCAGGAAGACGATGTCCTTGCCACGGTTCCAGGGTGAAACGGGCGGCGAGTTCGTCAGGATGGCTTCGCGAATGTTGTTTGTAAAGGTCGCGCCCAAATCTTCCTGCGCGAAAAAGTGGGCGGGACCTTCCGTCGGAATCTGCGTGACGTCATCTTTGGTGGAATAGATTTTTCCGACGAGCGCGAGCGAACGATAATGTCCGCCCCACGGCTTCGAGCCGCCCGTCGAGTACCTCGCGATGATGCGGGCTTCCGTGCCGGATTTGAAATAGCCGGTGTAATTCTTGTTCTCCGGGGCGCCGGTGATTTTCCATGTGCCGGTGAGGCAGATGCCCATCGGATGCAGCAATCTCCGGAATCCTTGCCGGTCGGGACCCCATCGCAGGTCGGCGCGCGAGCGGACCGTCCGCTTTGCCGCTTGGTAGAGGAAGTATTTCCCATGCGGAAAGAATCCGCGCAGGATGCTGCCTAGGGTTTGTTTGTAAATCGGAAGCAACCGGCGCTCGGGGCCGCCCCATTTATCGCCATAGTAAGGGCTGTCGAAGACCGCCTTCTTCACGTTTTCATAGGAATCGGTGGCGGTCGGGCGGTCCTGCTTGTTGACTCCCTGGTTTCCAGGCGGGAACGGCTCGCGTTCCCGATCGTTGACGCCGAACCGGCGGCCGAGCGCGAAGATCCAACAGACTTTGAAGATCGCTATGACGGCTGCTCCAAAAATCAGGCGGCACGCCTTCTTGGAAGGTTGCGCCATTGCTTCCATCGTCGGCCCCGAAAGGTTTGGCGCGGTGACGGCTTGGAGCAGGCAAATGGTCAGCAGCGCCACTACGATGACGACGCCGCGAGTGATGTTCGAGCGGACCGTGAAAAGGAGCAGGATCGTTAGAATCACGATTGCCGCCACTTCAACAAGCTTCAGGGTCTGCCAGGTGAAAATCTTGAAATTCGGGAAAGCGATTGCGGCGGAATCGGGCGCGCGAGGGACTTCGAAAATTTTCGTTTTCGGTGGCCCTCGGAAAGAATCCGTCGCCGGCACCGTGAAACCGGGCTGCATGGAATCAGCGATCTCCCGCATGGTCCAGCGAGGGGCAAGGTAAGGAAACTGGGCCATGAACTGCTTGTCGTTGGTCGTCGCGCGCGGGGACTGCCTCGACTCGGCATAGGAAAGCTCCAGCAGCAATGTCTCACCGGCATCCGCCAGAGTCGCTGCGACGTCGTCGTCCAGCGCTCGCCCGTTGGGGAATTTCGCAGGTTTGCGCAGATCATAAACCATCACATCCGGCACGGAATCGTAATGCCGGTGCGCTTCGAGCGGGCTGAGAAACGTCGCCAGAATATCCTCCATGACGCTTGGCCGGTCGTGGACTTGCGTGATGGCCTTCACGTGCTCGGACGGATGCTTTTCATTGAGGTAGCCGAACCGCGGGAGCTGCGTGCGCAGGGAGCGTCCTACGTGGTCGATCTGCTCCCCCTTTTCCTTGTGCGTCGTCGCCCAGAGAAGGATCGCGCGATGTCGCGCTGACGGTGGGAGGCTGGAGAGCGGGATGCTGGTGACGACCCCAACGACGTTGCGACGAAAGAACCGGGGAAAAATGAACGGATCGTCGAAAATGCCGGCCTGCACGTTGATCAGACCTGGTTGGAATTCGTTGCCGCCTTTCGTGACGATGTTGACTTTGCCAGGGATCCCTTCAAAGCGGGTTTTGGTGATTATCGCCTCGGATTGTTCCGGCTCCGCATCATTCTTCACAAGATCGAGTTCGAACTCGATCAAGCCTTCTTCCGCGATGCCGTCCGGTTGCGTAATGATTCCTCCGTAAAGGGCCTGCATCGTGCGATCAGACTCGTGCAGCGAAACCAGATTGCCCCGGGCCGCGCCGGTGAGCTTTTCCAGTTCTTCAGCGTAAATCTTGCCGTCGCGCGTTTTGTGTTCGTCGAAGAACCGGACCGGAGGATCGACATCGAGATGGACCCGGAACTGGTAACCTTTCAAGTTCAGCGCGCTGATTTGTTGAGGTAGCAAGGACCGCCGCATGCAAAGGCTGATGATCAGTTGATCGCCGGTAACGGTCGGGTCGCCCTCCGTTACCAGCTTGCCCTCCTTGTCCACAATAAACGCGTGCAGGTCCGTGATGTTCGCTTCCGCGGATTGTTGGACCTTGAAGACATAAAGGCTCATGGGATCGGCGTGATCGGAGGCGTGGCAAAGGTTGTACGAGCTGCAGAGGAGGATCGTAACGCCGCTGGCGGCCAAACGGAGGAAATGGATTTTCATAGGCATTAGGCAGATTGAATGACTTTGCGCCCGATCTGTTCCCCGAGGGCGCGGTAGCATTCCCATTGGATGTCGTCGAAAACTTGATCAAAAGTCGGTTGCTGTGGAAAATCTTTGTGATCCTTACCGTAGTTAATGATGTCTTCACTGAGCTCCTTGCCGAGACTGGGCTTGAGCAGGAGAATCCAGGAATCCGGAGTCTTCTTGCCGTCGTAAGTGACCTGCGCCAACGCAGCATGGTACGGTGTTTCGCGATCACTGATCTCCTTTAGGGCGCCGAGGGTGTTGGGATTAATCCACTGCTCGAGCAGCTTTGGAGGCTGGTGCGTACCGAAAAACGCCGCCCAGCCGGCGGGCCGGACACCCCCACCCGGCGGGTTCGGGTTGAGCCATGTAATCTCCGCGCCGAAATCTTCGCGCGCTTCCTGGATGAGCAACGCCACGTCGCCCCAGCTATATTTGGGGTCCGCTCCAGCATCGCTCAGAACGATGAACGGCACCCGACGGCGCAGGAGTTCGTACGCTCCGGTCACTTCGAAGTGCCCGCCATCGCTCAAGTACCAGAACCAGCGGGACGGCCCGTGAAAACGCGCGCGCCATTCGGCCAGTAGCATGCTCTGCGCGCGGAAAAGCGTGATCGGCAGCAGTTTCAGGCGGCGCCATAGCGGTTGCGGATAGCGTTCGGGGCGCTCCTCGTAGCGAATCCCAGAGTCCCACCAGTAGCCGAGTCGCACATTGGTCAGCCCCAAGAACAGCGCGAGCGAGAGCCGGGTTTCCCGTCCGACGCCGGTCGAGAAAGCGGCACCCGAGATGCCCGTCCATTCGCCCAGCGTGAGATTCTCCACTTCGGCGCTTTCGCTTCGCTTCGTTTTGAGGACGTGGAAAGCGTATGGGTCGTTGGAGACAGGCAGCGCCTGGAGCGCAGTGAGCGGCGGCTCGGACCGTTTGATCATCTGTTTGCCGAATCGGGGAAGGAACGGCTGCGTATCGTCGCCATCGACGCCGGCCAGCCATCGGCGAAACCTTTGCCAGCGTGGCAGGGAATCGGGCTCCGCCCAAAGCGCGAAATATTTCCGGCCCACGCTGACACCGTGCGGCGTGACGCACATCGGGAGACCCTTGCGCTCGCGGATGTCGCGCGCCGACGCAGCATCGACGGTTTCATTGATGCAAACATTGATCAAATGTAGCGGACCGCCCTGCTGCTCGGGATGGTATTCGTGCCACGGAATGTCGTCCTTGGGATGGGCGATGCCGACATCGTGGCCGTCGCTGCTCGTCGCGCCATAAACGCGCTCTTCGTTCGAGGCTCCTTGGAAAGTGCGGACGAGCCGCGAAGCGTAAGTCGCCTGGAGCGACGAGAGATTTAAGAACTCGAAGGCGCGCCCGATCGAGAGTGAAAAGGCGCCCGTCACGCCGATCACGAAAACTCCCCAGCTCCAGCCCGGATAAGCGATGAAAAGCTTGTGGGCAAAGACATCGATGGCAAACAGCAGGAAGATCGCGAGCGGAATGCCGAGAACCGACGCGAGGTTCTTCAGCGAAAATCCTTTTCCTTCTCCCGTCGAAACCTGCTGCTTCGCGCTCATCGCAATCTTTTGCAAAAATGGAAGCAACGGTGCGAGAGCCGCTGCTGCGGCAGCCAGCGCCCCAGCCGCTCCTTTTTGCGCGAAGAGGATTGCGAACGTATCGAGCACGACCCATGCGGTCAGCGCGAAAAAAATGAACAGCGCCTCGCCGATTGAACGGACGACACGGTTGCGGACGATGGCGCCGACGTGCCGCCGGGCGTCCTCGGTTTCGCGGCCGCGGATCGTCCCGAGGCGCGTTGCTTCCTGCCACAACCATGCGAGCACCAGCACCAAATTTATGCCGGCGGCGTAGAGCATTCCGTGAGGAATCTTGAACGCGATGAGCGAGCCGGTGAGGAGCACCACCCAGGCGATCAGGGAAAAGAACGGATACGGCCGATACGAATCGATCCGTGGCGCGAGCCAGTAACCGAGCGTGGCCGGCAACACCGCGAGCCCGAGCGCGAGCACCGGCAGCCACCACCAAACGGAAAGCGTCAGCCCGCATATTACCGGCGGCGCGAAATGCGGCCAGAGAAGCTGGTGCAACTGCATGGCACCGGACCGATCGAGTAAAATTGCGACGCCGTGTGGCAACCAGGCCAGCAAGCCGAAGGTCGTGAAGAGCACCGCTCCGAGCACGAGATAAACGCTGACAATGTTTCGCCAGAGAACCGCGAGGTTCAGGCGCAGATCACTCGTGCCGGTGGCGAAGATGTAGTTGGCTTGCGTCCGGAGCCATTGCAGCGGCGCGGAGCGGGTGTCTTTCAGCGTCTCCTGCACGCGCTCGCATGGGTCGCCCGCCATTTTCACCGTCTCGCGAGTGAAAAGCCGGCCGAGGAAACTGCCAATGAATGCGCCGCCGGAGACGGTGGAAAGGAAGTCGATGTCGCGGAGACGATTCTTCTCCGCCAGCGCCTGCAGCACGCCAAGCGCGAAGGTCGAACTGCGGATGCCGCCGCCGGAAAGCGCAAGCCCCACCGTATTGCGAGGCAGTCGGGATTGGTCAGCGTCGGTCTTTGATTCATCCGGAAGAACCGCCGTCGGGTTTGCTTTGCTGCGCCGCTCACGGACCGCCTCCGCTTCCTCCTTTTCGAATGCCGCCGGATAAACGTGTGAAATGGAATCCTCGATCAGCGTATCGGCGGCCTTTTCACTGATCATGAAAATCGGCGCTAGGATGAAGTAGCCGGGAATCTTGGGGAAAATGGAGGCATCGACGACGCGCAAGCCATCCACGCCGTGCACGCGAAAGCGGCTGTCGAGTACGGCCCCCTTGTCCGCAAGTTTCCTCGTATCGGCTTTCCACGAATCCGCGCCGATGCGGCACGTGCAGGAGCAGTGATGCCCCCATGCCTGGGTCCGGATCCAGCGTTCCATTTCGGGTGACTCATCCTTGATGTTTTCACCCGGCTGAATCTCGCGGACGAACTGCTTCGGATTTCTGGCGTTGACCTTGCGCATGAAAGCGACGGCATCCACCATCGCCGCGAGGTCGCGCTTGCTATGGACCAGCGTGGCTTCGTTATCGGCCCACTCTTTTTCGGCCTCGCACCGTTTCTTTTTTAAGTCGTCGGGAATCGGCTTGCCGGACCGCGCCAACGCATCGCATTTATCAACGACGTTCTTTAGCTTTGCCTCCAGGTCGGGCCGGTCGTTCTCGGCCTTCTCGTTAAAGGCGTCGAAACAAATCTCCGGCATGTCGAAAGGACTGGCGGTTCGCAGCCGCACAGTGCCGTCATGGTTGTTCGTATAGGCCTTAAGAATGACCCAACTCCAAATGCGGTGTTTGTCGGCTTCCTTGTAACCCAATGTTTCCTTGAACAGCTCATGGGACCAGTTCCAGTAGTAACCGCGGAAAGCTGCCGGCGCGCCAAAGGTAAACAGGTCCGACTCGGACTCGCCTGCTTCCACGACCGGTTTGGATCGGCGGATCACGGCCAAAGTCCCACCGTTCGTGGCGTAAAGACCCGTTTTATCCCGCAGCCATTGACGCCGGGCGGGGTCGGTGTTGTCACCCGGCTCGAACGAGATGCCATCGAGCGTGGCAAGGTCTTTGTCCAGCTCACTGACCACCGTGACCTCATAACGATCCTGCAGGTTCCGGCCTACGCCGGGAAGATCGATTCGCAGCGGTTCTTCAGCGGTTGTCTGCATGAGTCGGCCTTTAGCATCGTGCAACGCGCAGGCGGCGGGGTCTTTCTGCCTGGCAGCAATTGTCTCGAGGTGACTAACCTCGCCGATGCCCGAGAGCATTAGGATTTGCGGCGTATTGAATGCCCCGCCCGACAGAATGATTTCACCGCCCTGTGCTTTCGCGAAGTAGGCCACAGACTCCTTTGGCGGAGTTTGGCTCTGGACCGGGCTGGCCTCATAGAGATGATTCCCGATCGCGCACTCCACGCCGATCGCCCGCGGCGCATCCTCGC
>Ga0310810_10004649_pt1 | contig 15212 bp, 12 predicted proteins | sample NCmetagenome_FD_207641 | JGI IMG/M metagenome (GOLD analysis project Ga0310810, IMG submission 207641) | Soil microbial communities from experimental microcosm in Duke University, North Carolina, United States - NC | ecosystem: Engineered > Artificial ecosystem > Soil microcosm > Unclassified ...
GACGCTGGCCGTCAGCATACCCGCGTTCAGCCAAGGTATCTAAAAGCCCTTCAGCGCCCTGTTCGAGCACATTCAGTGAAGCATGCTGAACCAGGGCAACCCGGAAAACCCTTTCTGTTTGGGTCGGCGCAGATGAGGTCCGGCGGGATCGGTTTCGGGATCCCCTATCCGTATAGAGCAATACGCCCGCCGCCAACGCGATGAGTGCCACGCCGAGTGCGAGGCGCCTGACTGTTTCAAACATTGCTGGTTCACGCCCATGCTGCAGAGAGCACGAGATAGTTCGTGGTTTTGGTCAGGTTGCCATACACGTCCCGCCTTGGTCGAGATGTTTGTTACGACCCTAACGCGTCTGGCTTAGTCGCCTTTTGGCCTGCGAAACTCCTTTCGCAGTTTTAACCGGTTTTTATTGCCCTCTCTTTTGTACTCCATCCGATCCGACATTTTGCGGACCAGGTAAATGCCCAAGCCCCCAATCGAGCGCTCTTCCGCGGGTAGATCGAGCTGCGGTTCGGGCGCAGCCAATGGGTCAAAGGGATGTCCGTCATCGGTAATTACCATCAGCAATTCGCCTTTGAAAAGTGAAAGACTGACTTCAATGAAATGCTCCTTCGTATCGTCATAGCCGTATTTGATGCAATTGGTGGCAAACTCTTCAATGGCCAGGTTAGTGAAGTATTGAATCTCCGCGGGAGCGCCGCGTTCGGCAAGCCAGGCTGATGCAGTATCATTGGCCGGTGGGATTGCCTCGAAGGTGTTTTTGATCTGAAGCGTGAGCTGGTCAACCATGTTCAGAATAGGAAATAAGCATTTGGGCGGCCACCAGCTCTGGCATAGGTTTGATTCATCCCGCAAATGATGGACTGAATCCTGCCAGTGTGGGCAAATCCGGATACCAAGTCCAGTGACAGTATCATTTCGTCACTGAAAGGAGCGCATCTTGATACTATCACGAACGGTGCGGAGCTTGCGACACACGGAGCGCGGGACGTCCCGGCCCGCAGCACGTCGGCCCGCGTGACCGTCCTGGGAGATCCAGAGCTCTCCCGACCTGCTCCAAGCTGCTGCGGGCCGGGACGTCCCGCGCTCCGATGGCAGTATCCAGATGCGTACCACTGAAAATGGATTCCTTCCTCAACTTGACACGGCGGATTCCTTCCGTAGCGTACGATTAATGCCCGCATCACGAATCGACAAAGTTGGGTCCGTGTCTGAGACCCAGCGACTCGACTCCTTGGGCCCGAGGTTGGCTCGAGTCTGAAAGGAGGAGATATGCAACCGCAGTCCGCGAAATCTGTTGAAGCAACGTTAGCGGTAGACGAAACCGGGTTTGAGTGGCCCATCGCCTTTATGCGACGGGAACAGTTCAAGAAAGGAGAATACCTTTTCAAAGCTGGTGAGCCCGCGGAGAAGCTCTTCTTGATTGCACGCGGCTTGATCCGTCTCCCTGAACTGGACCGCTCCATTCAACCGGGGCAAGTGCTTGGTGAGGTGGGTATCTTTTCTCCCAACCGCACTCGAAGTGCGAGCGCCTTAGCCGAAGAGGATGTTGAGACCTACACCATGGGCCGCGAGGAGGTCTGTCAGCTTATGAGTCGCGATCCGAGCCTTGCGACGAGTCTCATTGAGGTGGTCCTCAAGCGCATGTTGGGCCAGCTCAAAGGCGAAATCGAGGCCCGAGAACGCATCAACGCCGAACTGCGCATCGCTCGCAGTATTCAGGCGAGCATGTTGCCTCGAGTTTTCCCTCCCTTTCCTGGCCGGAAGGAATTCGAGCTCTATGCGATGATGGAGCCGGCCAACGAAGTAGGTGGCGACTTCTATGATTTCTTCCTCATACAGGATCACAAGCTCTGCGTCTTGGTCGGTGATGTTTCGGGCAAAGGTGTTGCCGCAGCCCTGTTAATGGCCCTCAGCAAAACCCTCTTGCGAAGCGAGGCGGTGCAAGGTTTTTCGCCAAGCGAGGTCGTCGCTCGAGTGAACAATGCACTTTGCGCTGAGAACCACGAATGCATGTTTTTGACCACCTTTTGCCTGATCTTGGATACGCGCACGGGTGAAGCGCAATACTGCTCAGCAGGCCACAATCCCCCTCTTTTCCGTTCCAAGATGGGCAATCTCCAGTTCCTGGAGGCCGAACCGGGACTGCTGGTGGGATATGAGGAGGGTTTTCATTGGCAATCATTTTAAACCAGGGGACATCCTCTTCCTGTACACGGATGGAGTGACGGAGGCTGAGAATTCCGGACGGGAAGCTTTTTCTGAGGAGCGTTTCCGGGCTGCGATAGCCACACTACAGGTCGATGACCTCGCGCAAATCGTCGATGGCGTACGAGCCGATATCGCTCGCCATGCTCAGGGACAACCACAGTCTGATGATATCACCTTGCTTGCCTTAAGATTCAACGGGCCGATTGGACAGTAAGTGCGACCTTGCTATTTCAAAGGTAAGTCGCAAGCCGCTGACTTGCGAAACATGCAATCGACTCCGTACGCCTCGAGCCCGGCTTATAACCCTCCTCGCGCCGTCGTGTGAACGGGTTGTTGATTGAGGCAATCTTTGACGAATGCTTCAAAGTCGGTCTTGAATTTCACTCGCGAGGGTTTGTGGATGTAGAGCATGTGTCCGGATTCGTAATAGGAAAAGCGCAGGTTGGCGCGGATCGGAGGCTCGAGGTTCATGGCCGCGACGACATTCTCGGCGCCAAAAAATGGTGTCGCCAAATCGTAGTAGCTGCACGTCACCCAGATCTTCAGATAAGGATTACGCGTCATCGTTTTGCGCAGATCTTCCGCTGTGTTGGGATATCCATTAGCTGCATCACCAAAATTCCATGGCTCGACGTCAGCCATCAGTTCATACGGAATATCGCTTTCAAAACGAAGCTCGCGACGGACGTAATCGTTAAACGCGGCGCCCAGCGGGCCATTGACCGCTTCGTCGCTGGGATCGTATTCGGCTTGCTGATCACCCGCCACATCCGTGCCCGGCTCGTAACGGAAGCCGCTGAATCGGGCATCGAGTCGACCCAGCATTTTCCCTTCCGCGCGGAGCAGATGTGTGAAGAAATAAATGTCCTTGATGCGGAGTTTCCATTGCAGGACATCGCCGGCAGGCAAGCCGGTAAAGCGGCTGACTTCTCCTGCCAGGCGTTGTTTCTCTGCTGCACTGACCTGGTCGCCACGCGCCAGCGCCGAAGTGTATTCGCCGGCGGCGAACTTCCGAGCCGCCTCGACCACCTCAGCGAGGCTGCCGCCCTGGAGATCGGCCGGAAGCTTCTTGTGATACCAGGCGCTGGCCGTGTAGCTGGGCAGGAACTGAATGTAAGGATCATTGTTTTGGGGCGAGAATTGCAGAGCCTGAAAATTGAGCGCGGAGGAAACCAGGATAATCCCATTGAAATAAAGGCCGTAGCGACTCTGCAAATAATCGGACAAACCGGCCGCCCGGGTCGTGCCATAGCTCTCGCCCATTATGAACTTAGGCGAAAGCCAGCGGCTGTTGCGCGACGTATAAAGCCGGATAAAATCCCCCACGCTCGCAATATCTTCCTTTAGACCGTGGTACTGATTCGGATCCTCCTTGGCCACCGGACGGCTATAACCGGTGGAGACCGGATCGATAAACACCAGGTCAGTGAGATCCAGCCAGGTCGATTCGTTATCCACCAATTGATAGGGAGGAGGTGGTGCTTCTCCCTCATCGGTGAGATTGGCGCGACGCGGCGCCACCGAAGCCATGTGCAACCATACCGACGAAGAGCCCGGGCCGCCGTTAAAGGCAAACGTCAGAGGGCGCGTGCCCGGTTCCCCGGCATCGTCCAGCGTGTAACCGACGAAGAAGATCTTCGCCTTGGCTTTCAGGCCATCTTTGGTCTTATTAGCCTCCGATTCAGTCTTTGACTCGGCTTTGCTTTCCGAACCAGGTTTGGAACTCGGCGGTTTGACCAATGGCTTCCCCTCCTCTTCCTTGAGCACAATATAACCGGCGGTCGCATGGTACTTCAGCGTCTTGCCACCGAGCGTTACCGAATGTGAGGTGACAGAGAGGGGCGGATCCTCGAAGTACTTGGTCTCGTCCTTGGTATCCGATTGATGCTCGCTTTTGGTGTCCGGTTTCGCAGAGGTAGCGGCGTTAGTTTGCGCAAACAACAGTGCCGGCAATGCCGCCAGGGGCAAAACCGGCAGCAGTATGGAACGGGTAACCCGAAGCGATCGAAATCCAATTCGTGGGAAAATCATGGCGCACTCATTCTCACGAATCACCGGCCTAGGCAAGCCGAATTGGCCAAAGAAGGCGCTCTTTGCCCGTCCAAATCAGGCAGGGTAGGCTAGCTTTAGTTCAAGCCAAAAGCGACTTCCCTGTCCGCGCTGCGATTCGACCCCAACCTTGCCGCCCATCCGTGTTGCCGTTTTTCTAACGAGCGCCAGGCCGACTCCTGTCCCGGCCTGAGGGCTTGCGCCGCGTGAAAACAAATCGAAAATGCGCGGCAGCATGCGTTCCGAGATTCCGGTGCCATTGTCTTCCACCCAGAGCCGCACCCAATCGCCCCGCAATTCACCTCGAACACGCACGCACGGCCGTTTGCCCGGTTCGACGAACTTCACCGCATTGCCCAGCAGGTTCGAAAAGCATTGCGTAAGTCCTGCTTCATTCCCCAGCACCACGGGCAGGTCGTTTTCCACGAGGATGTGCGCCTGCGAGTTTTGAAACTCGGGATAGGAATCCACCATTTCGCGCACCAACTTGCCGACATCTACGGGCTCCAAACGCAGCTCTTGTCGAACCGCTTTGCTGTAACTGAGCGCGTCGATAATCAGCGTGTCCATCCGCGCGGCGGCGGTAATGATTCTCTCCAGGAACGTCCGCTGCTCCGGTCCCTCCAAATCTCTATAATCTTCTCGCAGAACCTCGGCAAAACCTCTCATTGCCCGCAGCGGTGCCCGCATATCGTGCGTGATTGTATAGCTGAAATGCTCGAGCTCATTGACCATTTCCTGCAGCTTGGCCGTGCGCTCAACCACGAGCAGTTCCAACTCCTCCTTTTTCTGCTTGCGCAAGTTCGCCATTTCGACGTGCGCCGCGACCCGAGCCAGAAGCTCGCGAGCGCTGAATGGTTTTATGAGGTAGTCATCAGCACCTTCCTGGAGGCCCTCCACTCTTGATTCTTCGCACGCACGCGCAGACAGCAGGATCACCGGCACGGTTTTAAGCTCAGGATCTCTGCGTAGTTCCTGCAGCAAGCCAACGCCGTCCAGGTGCGGCATCATGATATCGCTTAAGATTAAATCCGGTCGCCGCTCGCGCGCCGTCGCCAGGGCCGTTTCTCCGTCGGCAACAGTTTCGACCTCGTAACGCTCGGATAACAAGCGGGCGACGTACTGCCGCATATCCGCGTTGTCGTCTGCGATAAGGATACGAGGGCAAGCCTCGCCGTTTGTCTTTCGCAGAAATGAGGTGACCAGCGGTTCATTCTGCGAAGGGACTTCGATCGAGGTTGTGTTGTCTGTATCGTGCGGGAGCCAACTGAGCGCCTCTTCCACAAAGGGCGCGGCGCCGACAGCCGTCGAGGCCAGATTGCGACTGGCACCGATGCGTTCGGGCGGCAGATGCTCTTTGCCTAATGGCACTCTTATAATAAACGTGGCGCCCCGGCCGATTTGGCTTTCGACCCGTACATTGCCACCGTGCAGTTTCACCAATTCCTGAACCAGCGCCAATCCGATGCCGCTACCTTCGTGGGTGCGGCTCCTCGCATTGGTTACTCGATGGAACCGTTCGAAAATCTTCGGTATTTCCTCTGGAGGAATGCCCACTCCCGTATCCTGAACCCGCAGTTCTGCCATATTCTCCACCGCACCCAGGCTGACTCCGATTTGGCCCTCAAAAGTGAACTTGAACGCATTGGAGATCAGGTTGAGCACCATCTTCTCCCACATGTCACGGTCCACATAAACCGGCTCCGGCAGCGCGGGGCAATCCAAGTTCAGTCTTAAACCTGCCTTTTCTATCGCTGAGCGAAAGACGCTGCCCAACTCCCTGGTGAACGCGCTGAGATCCGTTGGTTCGAACACCGCCTGGACGCGTCCGGCTTCAATGCGTGAGAAATCGAGCAACGTATTTACCAGCCGTAACAAGCGCAATCCGTTGCGGTTAGCCAATTCCAACTGCTCTTTTGCTTCAAGCGAAAGGCCAGGCTGGTTACTGGTCAACAAATCTTCAATTGGACCCAACATCAATGTCAGCGGTGTCCGAAATTCGTGACTGACGTTGCTAAAAAAGGCGGTCTTGGCCCGATCCAACTGTGCCAGCGCCTCCGCTCTTTTTCGCTCTTCCTCATATGCACGGGCCTTGGCAACAGCTGCGGAAATCTGGGTTTTCATTAGGTCAATGAAATCCCTGTAGGCTTGATCCAACTGGAGGCGAGCGCTCAGGCCGACGACCATCACCCCTGCGGGGTGGGGGTTGTTGGAGGGAATCGGAACGATCGCCGCTTGCACCGGTGGGTCCGACCAGGGGCCCTGCGGAACAGTTGAAAAATACCTGGTGAGGTTTTCCACAATTTGCATCGAACCTTCGCGGAGTACTTGGGAAAAAGGCCACGCGCTGCTTTTTGCTTCAGCTAAATTCACTGTTCGAGGAGCCTCCAAATCCATGCCGACTCCCGCTGATCCTGCCAGGCATGCTCTTTTCCCGCTGCTGTCTATTAAATAGATCAGCGCAAATGGAACATCCTTCGCGTGCGATTCCAGGGTTTTTGCTGCAAGCGCGCACGCCTCTTCTGCCGTGTTGGCCTCTCCGACATGTGCTGCAAGGTCGCGCAGCGCTGCAACGCGACGTTCAGCGACTACCTTTTGGGTGATCTCGTGAACAGTGGCCAGCACTCCCCCAATGCCATGGGGCGCCGTCTCATCGGGTACTGGGCTGTAAGCAATCGTGAAGTGGCTTTCCTCGAGAAATCCGTGACGGTGGACTTCGAGGAAAATATCATCGTCCCACGTTGCTGGCCCGCCTTGAAACGGGCGGTCAATCAGCGGACCTATAACGTGCCAGATTTCTGCCCAGCATTCCTTGGCCGGGCGGCCCAAGGCGCGGTCGGGGTGTTTTGCGCCGGGAACGGGCCGATAGGGATCGTTATAAAACTGGATGTAATGTGGTCCCCACCACAGGAGTTGTGGGAATCGGTTGGCGAGCATGATACGCAGCATCATGCGAAGGGCAGGCGACCAAGTTTCCATTGGTCCTAAGGGTGTGCTTGCCCAGTCAAACGCCCGGATCCGCTCACCCATCTCACCACCCCCCTGTAAAAATCCCTCTTCCGGTGTCAACCCGGCTTCCCACCCGGTCCTCTCTACCGGAGATACATCACTCAACAATGCCATTGTTTCCTCAGGATATTTATCGCGCCATCGCTCCGGGCGCTGTTGACCTGCCGCTGGTGGGTTCAGAGGTCTGCCGTAAGCTGCTCTATCGGCCTCGCTTTAGCAAAGCAAATTTAAGGTAGGAGTTGTTTCCAGTCCCCGTTTCAATCTGTCAGAGATTTTTGGTTTGCCCTGCTGGGCGGTTCTCCCGACAATTATGATATGACATTTAAAAAGGGGCGAGCCTTCCTGTTAGTTCTCTTCTGTTGGATGGCATCGACGGTGCGCGGGGAACTGATCCTGACGAATTTCAGCGCGACCAACCTGATGAAGATCATGCCGGTAGGTGATTCGATCACTGACGATTGTTCCGTCAACGGCGCCTGGCGGCTTTACTTGCAGCCTTTGCTCGAATCCAACCACATCGCGTTTACCAATACCGGCCGCAACGTGAGCGCCGCGGCAACGGGATTCACCAAGCGAAGGCACGAAGGCTACTGTGGCTCGGTCATTGGGCCGCCGGGCGTTTTCGCAGTCTACAGCTACAGCACTACCGATGCTTACCTCCAGCGGATCATCAGAGATGCGCTCGCCATTACCAATAATCGCCCGGATCTGATGTTGATATTGATCGGCACCAACGACATCGGGCGCGGGCGCGACCCCTGGAAGGTCGCGACCAACGATATGCCGATCCTCCTGGACTTGATCCTGTCGAATGTCCCGAACGCGAATGTTTGTATCGCGAAAATCACCACTCTACAGAGCGCCGGTCTGGGCTACAGCGCTTATGCTACCAATGTGCCGATTTACAATGCCGCCCTGCAAATGATGGTCAATCAGCGCCGGGCATTGGGACAAAATATTTTTCTGGCCGACATGTATTCCGTCGTCGATTACGCCACCATGTTTCTGAGCGACCATCTGCATCCCAACCCGCTCGGGTTGAAAGCCATCGCCAACGAATGGGCTGCGCGCATCGAGACGTTTCTCATCCGGACCAATCAGACCGCGACCTTATTCATCCACGGCGGAGCCGACTGGAAATACTTCGACCAGGGTCAGGACCTGGGCACGAATTGGACTCGGGCCGATTTCGATGACAGTGCCTGGTACGAAGGCGCCGCTCGACTCGGCTACGGCGATCCGGCCACGGCCACCGTCTTAAGCTATGGTCCGGCATCAACGAACAAATTCCCCACAACTTATTTTCGCCGCTCATTCGTCGTGCCCTGGAACCTGGTCGTTACCAACCTCACTTTCCGCCTGGCCTGTTCGGGAGGCGCCCGCGTGTGGCTGAATGGGAGCGAGATTTACCGCACGAACCTGCCTGCCGGGTCAATCAGCTACACCAATCTCGCGTCGAGTTTCAGGACAGCACTCGCGGCCCACATTTTTTATCCAACAAACATTCCCGTTACCGGTTTGGCAGCGGGAACAAACCTCGTCGCGGTGGAAGTTCATCAAAGTTCACTGACTTATCCCACGTTGGGTTTTGACCTCGAGTTGATCGGCAGCGGTTACTTGCTCCCGGCGCCGTCCCTCTCGATCGCCCCAATTGGCACCAATATGGTGCTCAGCTGGCCGGTCACCAATGGCAGCGGCTTTGCTCTGCTTTCGGCCTCAAATCTAACCAGCACTGCAAACTGGACCACAAGCACGGCAAGCTTTCAAACCAACGGTGATCAAATCGTTGTGACCCAATCCCCGGATACCAGCGCAAGATTCTTCCGTCTGCAGCGGCCTTGAAGTTCTTCGCCTCTTCGCGCCTTCGCTTTTCAACAGCAAAGACGGGAAAGACGCGAAGATTAACGCCTTTACCGCGTCCACACGAGTTGCCCGTTGAGAAATCCTACAGAAGTCTTCTTCTCAGCTTCGCGCGTTTGCTGTTTCTCGGGTTTAGGCGTCTGCGCCTCGGTTGCATGTTGCTCAAATCAGGTGGACACTGTTCGAGATGAAAATTGAAAAAGTCACTGTGGGCAGCGGCGCCTCACCCAGACACGGCGACACGGTTACTGTCCACTACACTGGCTGGCTGACGGACGGCACTAAATTCGACAGCTCAGTCGATCGGGACGAACCGTTTTCGTTTGTCTTGGGCGCTGGCCAGGTTATCCAAGGTTGGGACCAGGGGGTTGCCGGCATGCGCGTCGGCGACAAGGCGCGCCTAACCATTCCGCCCCAGTTGGCTTATGGCGAGCAGGGGTACCCCGGCGCGATTCCGCCCAATGCCACCTTGATTTTCGAGGTCGAGTTGCTCGCGATCTCCTAGCTCCCAGTGAGCAGCTATGAATTCACACCGCAACCCGAAAGCGCCCCTGAAACTCAACCGGCCTTTTCGGGCGGGCCGCCACAACCCCCGCCTCCGCCTCCCAAGCTGACCGCCCGGGATCTGTTGGATCCCGGCGAAGAAGGAAAGCGGATTTTTGTTTCAGACTACGTCGAGGTCCGAGACTTGGCAGAACTCCTCGGGTTGAAGCCATTCAAAGTCGTCGCCGAGCTGCTCGAGATGCGGCTCTTTAAACATGCCGATGACCTGATCGATTTCAAGACGGCTGCGAGCGTCGCTAACCAGCACGGTGTTGTGGTCGAGCGGCTCTTTTGAAGTAAACCGTCTGCTCAACGGATTACTCCAACAAAACCACCGTACGGCAAAAACTCGACATCCAAAACATCCCCTGCGCGAACGCTCCGCTGGTCGGTATTGAAGCTTCGAGCGGTCTGGCCATCGCGGATTATAGTTAACTGATGTTCGCCTGCTTCAAGCCAGCCTGGAATCGTTAGTTTTTCGCTTCGTTTCTCTTCCAGACTGTTGATGCCCGCCAGATACCAACGGCCGCCGTGGCGTCGGGCTAAGATCACATACTGGCCGGGATACCCTGCAACAAAGCGCGTTTCATCCCACGTCACCGGCACCTCTTTCAGGAACTGCTTCGGGATCTCCGGCAGACCCAAATAGGCTTCGGCTCGATCGGCAAAATGCAACCAGCCGCTCTCAAACACTACGGGTAAAGCTATTTCATGTGCCCACGTCGTCAGGTGCGCATAACGATTGTCAGTCAAGCCAACCGGCGTGTAGTCCATCGGGCCGACTGCATTTCGCGTAAAAGGCAAGATGCTGTTTTGGACCGGTGCGCGCCGAGGGTAAGCCCCGTCGAAAATATAACACTCTTCACCGCGCACCGCCTCCATCGACATGAGATTTGGATAGGTGCGCTCCCAACCCCGCGGCACGGTGCAGCCGTGAAAATTAACCAGGATTTTTTTCTGCGCCGCATCGCGCAGGATGCCCTGATATAGCGCGATGACGTCCTGCTTGTCCGACTGGAAGAAATCAATCTTTGCTCCCTTCACTCCTTTCTCCGCGAGCCAATCCAGCTCAAAGTTGCGCACCGGACCAAAAGTGAAGCAGTCCCGCGGCTTTTCCGTCACGATATTGTGTGGACCTCCCGAATTGTACCAGAGCAACGTTCCAATGTTCTGCTCGCGAGCGTAGCGGATCACGTCGTTGACGTTGCCGTCTTCCATGATCGTCCAGTTGGCATCCACCAATACATATTCCCAACCCATTTGTACGGCGAGGTCGATGAACTTCTTTTGTTTTGTCGCGCTTTTCGGACTGGGATTATCTGACCACCAACTCCATGCGACGCGTCCGGGCTTAATCCAACTCATATCCGCCTCCTTTGAGGCCGGACTGACATCCGTGACAAGCGTGGATTCCAGGATGGTGCCGAGGCTGCCCAAAACTATTACGCGCCAGGGAGTATTCCACGGCAATGTCGAAGAGGGCTTCTCTGAATAGCTGCCATTGCCCTCGCGCGGGTCAGGAAAAGCGACTCGGTATATGCCATTTTCTGCTGTGTTGGACAGACGGGTCCCGCAGTAGGTGTCATCCAGGCTGGCTTCGGTGATCAGGCCCCAGGTATTTCCGTCCGCGCTGCGATACAACAGGGGAAACGACCAGCCGACTTGATTCGCCGCGGGCGTTCCGACCTTCATCTCTGACTCGTAATATGTTTCATACGCGGGTGAGTAGGTGCCGGCCTTGTCGCTCGGTGCACACCAGAGCCGGGCATCTGGCGGCAAGGCGAAGCCCGTCTCCTCAGACGCAACCGTCAGCCGCTCAGAAATTGTGCCGGCTATTTCGTACCGGAACGCGACCCCGTCCAAATACGCCCGCGCTTGAATAGCCAGGGTTAAGCCTTCGGGGTTTCGGAATTTGAAAGTGATTGCCTGCGCCTGATTATGACAGACGCGGCGCTTGCCATGAACCAACTCGTATTGCTCGTCAATCTGCCTGACAGGCTCAACACGATCGAATCGAAGCGAACGTGAAAGGTCATGACCTTTGAGGATCACTCCCATTGGCGAAGTGTGAATCATCCTGGTGCGTGCCCCCTCCCGTCCATACTCAACCTCATAATTCACCTGCCCGGAGTTGTTTAGTATTAGCGACATCTTGACTAGCCCGTTGGGAGAACTGACAGACCAGGATCGTTCCGCACAGCGGGCAAGGTGTAAATGGCCCAACGCAATCAGAACAATGAGCGGCTTCAAACCAGAATAGGATCTTTTCATTATCGTGGGCTCAAAAATTAGCGGTTTTGCGATGCACGGCAAGAATCTAACAGGGGTCCAACCGAGGGCTTGGTTTGCATCGGAGCGCGCCCCCAAGTATTCTCAATTTCAATTTCCCGATGCTGACCACTCTCATTTTCGGCGGCGTGGCAACACTGTTTTTGGCGATGGGTCTATCGACCTTGTTCCATTTGCAGTGGGTTCGGCGCTTGCCGTCTTTCAAGTCATCCAACACCCCAGATGGCTCAATCTCACCCTCAACCAAGTTGGTCCGTTGCTCCGTGGTGATTGCGGCGCGCGATGAGCAGATGCGAATCGAACAAACTGTCCGCCATCTTCTCGCTCAAGTGGGAGTAGAGATCGAACTCATCGTCATTGATGATCGCTCGACTGACCAGACTGGTGACATTCTGAGGCGTTTGGCCGCCGAGGATTCCCGTCTGCAGATTAAACGCGTTGACATCCTGCCCGAAGGTTGGCTTGGCAAATGCCACGCCTGCCGCGTCGGTGCCGATGCAGCAACCGGTGAATGGATTCTCTTTACTGATGCCGATTGCTGGTTGCGGCCCGACGTAATAGCCCGGGCAATTCGCCTGGCGAAAGTGGAGGGCGTCGACCATGTGACGCTGACGCCAGGTATTGCCGCGCGCACCCTTTCGGCTCGGGCCTGGCATTTGGCTTTCCTGGTGACGCTTGCAAACTGGATGTCGGGGGTGAACCGTGATCGACCACGCGCTTACTTGGGGCTTGGAGCCTTCAACCTGGTGCGGGCTACCGCGTATCGGGAATGTGGCGGCTACGAAGCATTGCGATTGACGGTTCTGGATGATGTTAAGCTAGGCCTGCTGTTGCGGCGCGCAGGGAAACGAACCCGCGGATTCCTTGGTGCGGAAGACGTGGAATGTCACTGGAGCCCAACCGTCCTTGGTATGATCAAGATCATGCAGAAAAACTATTTCGCCGCGCTTGATTTCAGGTTGGGACTGGCGTTGGCCGCGGCGGCGGCAGGAACTCTCCTTTTATGCACCGCCCTCCTCGGGCCTTTGACAGGAACAAAAGCGGGGCTCGCTGTCGCAGTTGCTCCTTTCTCGTTCGTTCTCCCGGCAGGAGTTTTTGCCCGTCGTTTGGGCTGGTCCTGGCGGACGGCAGCGCTCGCTCCCTTCATGCTCCCCGTGCTCCTGTTCGCGATGCTCAACTCCATAATCGTTACTTACCGTCACGGTGGCATCTGGTGGCGAGACACCTTCTATCCAATTGACGTGCTGCGCAAAGGCGCGGTGCGGTGATAGAACCGCTGGTGAAGCAACTCACCGAAAGCTCTACCGTCGCGGGATGCTGCGCCTAAAACTCAGCTCACACGCCCGACGCCAGTTGCGTTGACTGCCTGCCCCTATCGGGCATGTTCAGCGGATGGAATTGGACCTCGAAAATCAATTCGCCGACGGGGCCTACCCGATCCTGGCCAGCCTCGTCACCCCACGCCCAATTGCTTTCATCACCACGGTCAGCCCCGACGGAAAAATCAACGCGGCACCCTTCAGCTTTTTTAACCTGCTCGGTGCCGACCCGCCGATCCTGGCCGTGGCTCCGGGAGACCGGGACGATGGTACACCAAAAGACACCGCCCGAAATATCCGACTGACGCATGAGTTCGTGGTCAACCTGGTCGACGAAGCCATTGCGGGGGCGATGAACAAATGCGCCGCGTCGTTCCCGTATGGCGCTAACGAGCTCGAGTACGCCGGGCTACATACCTGCAAATCATCAGTCGTCAAACCGCCCCGAATCACCGAATCGCCTGTCAGCCTCGAATGCAAAGAGTGGGGCACGCTCCAGATTGGCGACAACCGAATGGTCATCGGTCTGATAAAGCGGGTGCACTTGCGCGATGAACTGTTCGACATCGAAAAAAAGCGCGTCAAGAGCGATCAACTCTTCCTTATTGGCCGCATGGCCTCACCACACTGGTATTGCCGGACTCGCGATCGCTTTGAGATGATTCGACCCGATTAAGTCTTATGAAACTCCGGTGGCTCGTTTTCCTGGTGCTCTTTTGGATATCCAATGCTCCGATTGACTTATCGGCCGCCCCGGTGCACACCACCGTCTCGATTGTCGACGACGAGTTTTACATCAATGGAAGGCCGACCTACCTGGGCCGGTCGTGGCACGGGCACAAGATCCAGGGCTTGCTTCTGAACGCGCGGCTGGTGCAGGGCATCTTCGACGACCGCAACACCAATACTGTTTCCGGGTGGTCCTACCCCGATACACGGAAGTGGGACCCGGAACGGAACGCACGCGAGTTCATCGCGGCGATGCCGGAATGGCGGAGCCATGGACTGCTCGCATTTACCATTAATCTGCAAGGCGGTTCGCCGCGCGGATACGTCAGCGCCCAGCCTTGGCACAACTCAGCTTTCGAGCAAGACGGCTCCTTGCGGCAGGATTACACCGCCCGGCTTGCCCGTATTCTCGACCGCGCTGATGAACTCGGCCTCGTGGTCATCCTGGGGTATTTCTATTTTGGCCAGGACCATCGACTACAGGATGAAGCCGCGGTTCTGCGCGCCACCGATAACGCGACGCGCTGGATTTTCGACCACGGCTGGAGCAACGTTCTGGTAGAGATCAACAACGAATGCAACGTCCGGTACACGCACGCCGTGTTGCAACCTCCCCGTGTCCACGAACTCATTAAGCGGGTCCAGACAACCAGGGCTAATGGCCGACGTTTGCTCGTCAGCACCTCGTACGGTGGAGGTGCTATTCCGGAGGAAAACGTCGTTCGCGCCGCTGACTTCCTCCTGCTCCATGGGAATGGTGTCTCGGATCCTAAACGGATCGGAGATATGGTTTTGGAGACTCGCGCGGTCGTTGGTTACACTCGTAAACCGATCCTCTTCAATGAAGACGATCATTACGATTTTGAGAAGCCCGAGAATAATTTCACCGCTGCCATCGCTGCTTTTGCATCGTGGGGTTTGTACGATCAAGGCACCAATAATTACCAAGATGGGTTCCAATCCCCGCCAGTAAACTGGGTGATAAAAACTTCGCGGAAGCAGGCGTTCTTTAAATTGGTCGGCGAAATCGCTGGTGAGCCCAGGTAAAGCGGCACACCCCAAACCGCCGGCCGATTCTAGAGTCGAATTGCGCGAATCGCAAATCAGCCTATTTTATGGCCATGACCCAATCCGAAAAAGCAGTTCAGTTTCAAGCGCTACACCAACGCGCCGGTGCATTCTTAATTCCCAACCCCTGGGATG
>Ga0310810_10004650_pt1 | contig 15210 bp, 13 predicted proteins | sample NCmetagenome_FD_207641 | JGI IMG/M metagenome (GOLD analysis project Ga0310810, IMG submission 207641) | Soil microbial communities from experimental microcosm in Duke University, North Carolina, United States - NC | ecosystem: Engineered > Artificial ecosystem > Soil microcosm > Unclassified ...
CCGCAGGTCTGGCGACTGGCCCATATTCGGACATCTCGCTTGGCAGAACGATCGTCGATCTGGAAAAAACCGAGACGTCCTCTGCACGTCGCGATCGTTTGTCCTGGTTTGCGGCCACCCTTCCAGTGGTTGGCGTCAGCTATTACCGCTTAAGAATCACCGACATACAGGGATTTGGGCCTACAGGGCAGCCATCCGTGAACCGACAAGATACACGGACCGGAGTGTCTATGCGATCGCTTGCCGCGAGCCAGTTCGGTCTGACGGTCGTTCAATCGCTTCTGCCGGGAGTGCATGCCGGAGCCACATTGAAATACGTGCGCGGGACGGTGCGCGTCGCCACCGACGACGGTTCACGTTCGGACAGCGATCTCCTCGATGCGGGTGAAGACCTCGAGGGGGGGGATGCGAACAACGAGTTCGATCTGGACGCCGGTGTGATGGTTGTCGCCGGTCCGGTGCGTCTCGGGGCGGTGATGCGAAACATTCGGCAACCCGATTTGGGGACTGACGCCGCGCCGTTCGTATTGCCCCGGCAGACGCGAATTGGAGCGGCGATCGATGCCGAGCAAGCGGGTGGTCCGCCGTTCATCTTCGCGATTGACGCCGATGTGCGGCGCTACACCACGGGGGCCGGTGATCGGCGCGTCGTCGCTCTGGGCGCCGAGCGATGGCTCTGGACCAAACGGATCGCCGTGCGTGGCGGCGCGCGGTTCAACACGGTCGGCGCCGAAGAGCGCGCGGCGACGGCCGGGGCGAGTGTCGCGGTGCGCAACGGTTTGTACCTCGAAGGCTTCATCGTGCACGGCGGCGCAGAAGCCGAGCGCGGATGGGGTCTCGGTACGCGAGTGAGTTTTTAGGCTTCGGGCTCAGGGCTTAAGGCTTATGCACACGCGTTTGCGCAAGTGCTTACGCCGAAGCCTCGAGCCCGAAGCCGACTGATTTCATACGATGGCCGTACGCATTGGTGAGCTTCTCCTCAAGGAGAAGCGCATCACCCCCGAGCAGCTCCAGGAGGCGCTGAACTATCAGCGCCAGAACGGGGGGAAACTCGGCTACAACCTGATCAAACTCGGGTACGTCAAGGACGAGGAGATCACGGCGCTCCTCAGCAAGCAGTACGGCGTTCCCTCCATTGCGCTCACCCAGTTTGAGATCGATCCCGCGGTCGTCAAGCTGGTGCCCGCCGAAACGGCACTGAAGTATCAGATCGTACCGCTGTCGCGCGCCGGCGCGACGCTGACGATCGCGATGACGGATCCGACGAACGTGTTCGCCATGGACGACCTCAAGTTCATGACGGGCTACAACGTCGAGCCGGTCGTTGCGTCTGAAACGGCGGTCGTCGACGCGATTCAGAAGTATTACGGCAAAGCGGCGGGCAACGGCAATGGCAATGGCGCAGTCGGCCCGACGGCACTCGAAGTCGCGAGCAAGGCACTCCAGGAGATGCCGGTCGTCGACGACGCCGTGGTCGATGTCGTCGAGGAGATCGAAGAGATCAGCGCCGAAGCGCTCGCCCAGCAGGGCGAGGAGGCGCCGGTCATCAAGCTGGTGAACGTCATCCTCCTTTCCGCGATCCAGAAAGGCGCGAGCGACATTCACATCGAGCCGTACGAAAAGGAGTTGCGCGTCCGTTACCGCATCGACGGCATTCTCTACAACATCATGCAGCCGCCGATGAAGTTCCGCGACGCGATCACCTCGCGCATCAAGATCATGTCGCGGCTCGACATCGCCGAAAAGCGGCTGCCGCAGGACGGGCGCATCAAGGTGCGCTTCCAGGACCACGGCGTGATGAAGGAGATCGACTTCCGCGTCTCGTGCCTGCCGACGCTCTTCGGCGAGAAGATCGTCATGCGTCTGCTCGACAAGGACAAGCTGATGCTCGACATGACCAAGCTTGGCTTCGAGCAGGAATCGCTCACGAAATTCGAGTCGGCGATCATGCGTCCGTGGGGAATGGTGCTCGTCACCGGGCCGACCGGGTCCGGTAAGACCAATACGCTGTATTCGTCGATCTCGCGCATCAACACGTCCGAAACCAACATCATGACGGCGGAGGACCCCGTCGAGTTCAACCTGGTGGGCGTGAACCAGGTCCTGGTGCGCGAGAGCATCGGCCTCAACTTCGCGGCGGCGCTGCGCAGCTTCCTGCGTCAGGACCCGAACATCATCCTCGTCGGCGAAATCCGCGACTTCGAAACGGCGGAAATCGCGGTGAAAGCCGCGCTCACCGGCCACCTGGTGCTGTCAACGCTCCACACCAACGACGCGCCGAGCACGGTCAACCGTCTGATGAACATGGGCATCGAACCGTTCCTCGTCGCCAGCTCGTTGAACCTGGTGTGCGCGCAGCGCCTCGTGCGCCGCATTTGCAAGAACTGCTCGGAACCGCACCCCACACCACCCCAGGCGCTGATGAATGCCGGGTTCAACGCCGAAGATGCCAAGACGGTGGTCCCCAACAAGGGCAAGGGCTGCGAAAAGTGCAACAGCACCGGCTACAAGGGTCGCGTGGGGTTGTACGAAGTGATGGAAGTCACCGAGGACCTCCGCGAACTGATTCTGGTGGGCGCGTCGGCGCTCGAACTGCGGCGCAAGGCGGTTGACGAAGGAATGATCACGCTGCGCGGCAGCGGCCTTCGGAAGGTAAAGGAAGGCGTCACGACGATCGACGAAGTCGTCAGGGAGACTGTGAAGTAAATCCCAAATTTGCTTATGACCTTACCTGAGCTCCTCAAGAAGACGGTCGAACTGCAGGGCTCCGACCTGCACATCACCATCAGCACGCCTCCACAGGTGCGCGTGCACGGGCATCTACAGCGGCTGGACGGTCCGGAACTGGCGCCGTCCGACACCAAAGCGCTCACCTACAGCGTGCTGACCGACTCGCAGAAGAAGCGGTTCGAGGAAAGCCTCGAGCTGGACTTTTCCTTCGGCATCAAAGGGCTCGCGCGCTTCCGGTGCAACATGTTCAACCAGCGCGGCGCCGTGGCCGCCGTCTACCGGTTGATTCCCGAGAAGATTCGCAGTTTCCAGGAGCTCGGCCTTCCACCGGTCCTGGCCGCGCTGGCCGAACGGCCGCGCGGCCTCGTGCTCGTCACCGGTCCGACCGGCAGCGGCAAATCGACGACGCTCGCCGCGATGATCGACAAGATCAATCAGGAGCGGAAGGATCACATCCTCACCATCGAGGATCCGATCGAATACATCCATCCTCACAAAGGATGTCTCGTCAACCAGCGGGAAGTGCACAGCGATACGCAGAGTTTCTCGATGGCGCTCCGCGCCGCGCTGCGTGAGGATCCCGACATCGTGCTCATTGGCGAGCTGCGCGATCTCGAGACGGTGGAGGCGGCACTCCGAATCGCCGAAACCGGCCACCTGACGTTCGGCACGCTGCACACCAACTCCGCCGCCCAGACGATCAACCGCATCATCGACGTCTTCCCGGCGCATCAGCAGAGTCAGATTCGCACACAGCTGTCACTCGTGCTCGAAGGGATCGTGTGTCAGGCGCTGCTGCCAAAGATCGGCGGCGGCCGGGCCTGTTCGCTCGAAATCATGCTGCCGACGCCCGGCATCCGGAACCTGATTCGCGAAGACAAGGTCCATCAGATCTATTCGGCGATGCAGACCGGTCAGGAAAAGCTCGGCATGCAGACCGGCAATCAGTCGCTGGCCTCGCTCTACATGAAGAAGATGATCAGCCTCGAAACGGCGCTCGGCTCCTCGTCGAACAAGGAGGAGCTGCAGGAAATGATCAACCGTGGCGTGGGCGTCGTCGCAAATGCGGGTCTGGGGCGGGCCGGGATGCCAGCACGACCGGTGGTCGGCCGATAAGTAAACGGGGCTTCCGGCTCCAGGCTTCCGGCCTCGGGTAAAGCACGGAGGTCGGAAGACCCGACGCCTGTAGCCGAACGGTTTACACACATATGCCAACTTTTGCCTACGCCGGCCGTACGCGGTCGGGTGAGACCGTGACGGGCGAACGTGCCGCCGACACGATGGATGCGGTCGTCGCCGCGCTGCGTCGCGAGCAGGTGCTCGTCACGCAGATCAATCCGGTCAAGGAAAAGGCAGCCGGAAAAACGGGGCGGGCGAAGCGTGCCAGGGGCGTCGCGGCAAAAAACCTGGCGGTGTTCACGCGCCAGTTCTCCGTGATGATCGACGCCGGCCTGCCTCTGGTGCAGTGTCTTGAAATTCTGGGCAGTCAGGAAGAGGACAAGAACTTCGCGTCCGTCATTCTGGCCACGCGTGGTGATGTGGAGAGTGGCGCATCGCTTGCCGACGCGATGAAGCGGCACCCGAAAGTGTTCGATCCGCTGTTCACCAACATGATTGCCGCGGGTGAGGCCGGCGGCATCCTCGACACGATTCTCAAGCGGCTTGCGACCTATATCGAAAAGGCCGTCAAGCTGAAGGGACAGGTCAAGTCCGCGATGATCTATCCGGTGGCCGTCATCGTGATTGCCACCCTCGTCGTCGGCGTCATTCTCTGGAAGGTCATTCCGACGTTTGCGAGCCTGTTCGCCGGGCTCGGAGCCGAGCTGCCGCTGCCGACCCGCGTCGTGATCGCGGCCAGCAATGGCCTGGTGCGCTTCGGCCCGATCATCATCGTCGCCCTCGGTGCGGCCGGCTACGGGTTCAAGCAGTACTACGCAACCCCCAAGGGCCGGAGGGTCGTCGACGCCGTCGTGCTGAAGCTGCCGATTCTCGGCTCCCTGATGCGGAAGATTGCCGTGGCGCGCTTCTGCCGCACGCTGTCAACGCTGCTCGCATCGGGCGTGTCGATTCTCGAGGCGCTCGACATCACCGCCAGAACTGCCGGTAACGCCATCGTCGAAGAAGCGATTCTGACCACACGCAAGAGCATCGAGCGGGGCGAGACGATCGCGCAGCCGTTGAAGGAGACGGCGGTCTTCCCGCCGATGGTCGTGCAGATGATTGGCGTCGGCGAGGCAACGGGCGCGCTCGACACGATGCTGTCGAAAATCGCCGACTTCTACGAAGAAGAAGTTGACGTCGCCGTCGCCGGCCTGCTGACACTGATGGAGCCGTTGATGATTGCGCTGCTCGGCGGCATCGTCGGCGGCATCGTCATCGCGATGTACATGCCGATCTTCAGCCTGATCAGCAAGCTGACTGGATAGAGAGACTGTTTCGAAATCGAGAATGAATCTCCGAGCCAGGCTCTCAACGCTCATCGCCGTGCGCGTGGTCGTCAGCACGGTACTGCTGGGATCGGCGATCCTCGTTCAGCTCAGTCGCCCCGGATCGTTTTTGCTCGATCCATTCTTCTTCTTGATCGGCCTCACCTATGCGCTGAGCGTGCTCTACCTGGGATCGCTGCGCTACGTCGATCGATATCCATGGCTTGCCGATGCGCAGCTCGGCGCCGATGCGATTCTCGTATCGGCCTTCATCGAGGTGACCGGCGGCATCACGAGCTACTTCTCGTCTCTGTATCTGCTGCCGGTCATGGCGGCGAGCACCATTCGGTTCCGTCGCGGCGCGCTGCAGGTCGCTACGTTGAGCGCGATCCTGTACCTCGCGCTGGTCACCGCCCAGTACCTCGAGCCGACCGCGTTATTTCCAGCCTCGTGGCAGGCACTCGGTCGACTGGAGCTGCCGAGCCAGCGGTTTGCGCAGTACACGGTTGCGATCAACCTGTTCGGGTTTTTCGCGGTCGCGTTGCTCTCCGGCTCGCTCGCCGAGAACCTGCGGTCGGCGGGTGCGCGACTCGAACATGCATCGAACCAGATTGCCGACCTCCGCGCGTTCAATCAGTACGTCATCGACAGCATGTTGAGTGGTCTGGTCACCGTCGACATGGCCGGCCGCATCCTGACGTTCAATCGCGCCGCGTCCAGCATCACTGGCCTGCCGTCGGGGCAGGTGATCGGCCGCGACGTCACCGAAGTACTGCAGTTCCCGGCGCACTTCACAGGACGGCTGCAAACGCTCGGGACAACCCGCAGTCAACGAGTGGAGCATCAGTACCGGTCGCCGGATGGGCGGTTGTTGGAAATCGGTTTCACCGTGACGACACTCTCCCTGCCCGACGGGCGAAGCGGGTATCTGTTTACGTTCCAGGATGTCACCGACGTGCGTCGTCTCGAGCGCGGCGCCCGGATGCAGCAGCGGCTCGCCGCCGTGGGTGAAATGGCCGCAGGCATCGCCCACGAGATTCGAAACCCGCTCGCCTCGATGTCGGGGTCGATTCAGGTGCTTCGGCAGGAATTGCCGCTCACCGAAGAGCAGGCGCAGTTGATGGACATTGTGCTGCGCGAGTCGGAGCGGCTCAACGACACGATCAAATCGTTCCTCGCCTACGCACGCCCGCAACGGGTGACGTTGACCCGTCTTGATGTCCGCCGCGTCGTGCAGGATACCGCCACGCTGCTGCGCAACAGCGCGGAGGTACGTGAAGAGCACGTCGTTGCAGTCGATCTACCGTCGCAACCGGTCTGGTTTGACGCGGACGAAAATCAGGTCCGGCAAATTCTTTGGAACCTGGCGACCAACGGCGTCCGAGCGATGCCCGCCGGTGGCCGCCTGCTCATGTCCGCGAAGGTGCAGCAGGAAGGTGGCGTCGAGGAGCTGACGATCACGATCGGCGACGAGGGACGCGGGATTCCTCCATCTGAACTCGACCAGTTGTTCCAGCCCTTCCGTAGTTCGTTCGACAAAGGCACAGGACTCGGCCTCGCCATCGTTCACCGTATCGTCACCGACTACAACGGATCGATCCAGGTGTCTTCGACCGTCGGCAGCGGCACCACGGTCCGTGTGCGCCTGCCGATGCGCTTGCCAAAGCTGGCTATCAACGAGAACGCCTCCGTCGTGAGGGCTGGAGCAGCCGCCGTATGAGTCCGGCCTCGACTCAGACACGCGTCGCTTCGTCAGACGGGCATCGAGCGACCACCGACGGCAAGGTCCGCATTCTCATCGTTGACGACGAGCCGTCGATGCGGGAGATGCTCCGAATCGTCCTCCGCCGGGATGGCTACGATGTCCAGCTGGCAGACAGCGGCCGCGAGGCCATCGATCAGCTGCGCCAGAACAATTTCGACCTGCTTCTCTCGGATATCAAGATGCCGGACGTCAGCGGCGTAGACGTGCTGCGCGCGGCGAAGGAAATCAATCGCGACGTTGTGGCGTTCATGATGACCGCCTACGCGTCGACGAGCACCGCTGTCGAGGCGATGCGGCTTGGCGCCGTCGACTATTTCACTAAGCCGTTCAGCATGGACGAGCTTCGCCTGAAAATCCGGCAGCACCTCGAGTCGCATCGGCTGAAGCAGGAGAACGTCCTGCTGAAGAAGGCGCTCAAGACGCGGTACGAGTTCTCGAACATCATCGGCCGCAGCGAGCCGATGCTCGAGGTCTTCCGCATGGTCGAAACCATCGCCAAGACCACGAGCACCGTCCTCATTACGGGCGAATCGGGGACGGGCAAGGACCTCGTGGCGCGGGCGATTCACTACAACTCACTGCGCCGCGAGCGCCCGTTCGTCGCGTTGAACTGCGGCGGCGTTCCCGAAACGCTTCTGGAATCGGAGCTGTTCGGCCACATGCGTGGCGCGTTCACCGGCGCAGACACCAACAAAAAGGGTCTGATCGAGGTCGCAGAAGGGGGAACCGTGTTCCTCGACGAAATCGGCGAGATGACCACGACGATGCAGATCAAACTGCTTCGCGTGTTGCAGGATCGCCGGTTCCGTCGTCTCGGCGGAACGGAAGAAGTGCAGGCCGACATCCGCGTCATCGCCGCGACGAACCAGGATCTCGAGAAGGCGGTCGCGAGCGGGCGGTTTCGCGAAGACCTCTTCTACCGGATCAATGTCATCCGGATGCATCTTCCACCCCTGCGCGAGCGCACAGATGATATTCCGCTCCTTGCGGAGCACTTCCTGTCGAAATATGCCGAGCAGATGAAGAAGCCGGTGCGCAGCGTGGCACAGGCGTCGCTGCCCCTTCTGCAGACGTACGGGTGGCCGGGCAACGTCCGCGAACTGGAAAACGTCATCGAGCGCGCCGTGGCCCTCGAGCAGACGCCGGCGATTCTTCCGGATTCGCTGCCGCCGCAGATGCGGACGCCTGGAGCAACAATGAAGGCCGATGCGGATCCCGGATCGCGCCCTTCGACAGGTTCAGGGCGCACCGAGGGTCTCGAGGGCCGCATGCCCGATCTCGGCTTGATGCTGCCGGATCTCGGCGAGGGGTTTGATCTCGAGGCGCGCGGCGAGGATTTTTACCGCCATTACATTGCCCTGGCGCTCGAGCGCGCGGGCGGCGTTCAGGTGAAGGCGGCCGAGATGCTCGGTATGAGCTTCCGGTCATTCCGCTACTACGCGAAGAAATTCAACATCCGATGAGCGGAGTGCAGAAACGCGAATGCCGAAATGCGAACGTGCTGACGAGCGGTGTCACATCAGCAAAATTTTGGCAGCGACTCGTTGACAGTTTTTGCCACCCCGTATAATTGACGATGCGCGTCAGCGTTTCGTAAGTTATAGCAGCTAAGAGATTTCAGGACTTTCGTCGACGCACTGTTCAGCCTGGCATCACGGTTGAAGTTGGCTCGGCCATACGACACAGGCGCCGTGGACGAAGCGGCGATATGGTAACGAGCCGCCGGGCTTCGGCCCGAGCGCTGTCAAGGAGATTGAACGTGAAGAGAATGCAGAAGAACGAGGGTTTCACCCTGATCGAGCTGCTGATTGTTGTCGCGATCATCGGAATCATTGCGGCTATCGCCGTTCCAGGCCTGCTGCGCGCCCGGATGTCGGGTAACGAAGCGTCGGCGATCGGATCGATGCGCGCCGTAAACAGCTCGCAGGTGACGTACGCGGCCAGCTGCGGCGGCGGTGGATATGCGCAGTCACTCGTGGATTTGAAAGCGCCAACGGCTGGTGGCGACCCGTTCATCAGCCCCGATCTGCAGGGAAGCAACAACGTGACGAAGAGCGGGTATTTGATCGCATTGGCAGCGGGTGCGAACTCTGCAGCCGTGCTCACAACCGCGGATACCTGCAACGGCACGAACTCATTTTCGACGTATCACGCGACCGCAACCCCGGTCAGCGTCAGCCAGACAGGAACGCGCGCCTTCGCGACCAACAACAGCGGCACGATTTATCAGAATTTCACGGGCACGATCATCGCGAATACGATGGCATCCACGCAGATCCTTCAATAGCCACGCCGGCTTCTCCACGCACGACGAGAGGTGCCCCTTGGGGCACCTCTTCTTATTTCTGCCGACCCTTCTTGCTGTTCCCTTGGCAATTCTTGCCGTTGCGTCGTTCGAGGCTACAGCCTAAATCACAGTCTAGACGTCAGTTAGCTATGATTAGGTAAGTCCTTGAGCACGGCACCTCGCTTGCCGCAAGGTGATACGACCGGGCGCCGGGCTACACGAGCGGCGGGCTTCGGCCCGCGCGCTGCCAAGGAGATTGACGTGAAGAAAATAGAATCAAACAACGGGTTCACCCTGATCGAGCTGCTGATCGTTGTCGCGATCATTGGCATCATTGCAGCCATCGCGGTCCCGGGCCTGCTGCGCGCCCGGATGTCCGGTAACGAAGCGTCGGCCATCGGGTCGATGCGCGCCGTCAATAGCGCGCAGGTCACCTATGCGGCGAGTTGCGGCGGTGGGGGATACGCCGAGAGCCTAGACGACTTGAAGAAACCCACTTCCGGCGGCGAGCCGTTTATCAGCCCCGACCTAGCGACCAATGGCGTTGTGAAGAGCGGGTATAACGTTGCTCTTGCCAAAGGCGCCAACTCGCAGCCAGTGTTGACCTCGGCAAACACGTGCAATGGGACGAATTCATCCTCGACCTATCACGCGACGGCATCTCCCGCCAGCGTCGGACAGACCGGCACGCGCGCGTTTGCAACCAACAACAGCGGCACGATCTACCAGAACTTCACGGGCACGGCCATCGACGTCAATATGACTGGGGCGCAGATCCTCCAGTAAGCATCCTGAGCCACTATGAGAGGTGCTCTCCGGGGCACCTCTTGGCTGTGGCCCGACCTCTAACGTGGTATCTATCTTGCTGGAGTATCGTTCACCGCAGCCATTGACTGCACTGACGACATGTGCAAAGACGACGGCTTCACACTTATCGAGCTGCTGATCGTAGTAGCGATCATTGGCATCCTGGCAGCGATCGCCGTGCCGGGTCTGCTGCGCGCCCGGATGTCGGGTAACGAGGCTTCGGCCATCGGCTCGATGCGGACGGTCAACAGCGCTCAAGTGACCTACGCGGCTACCTGCGGCGGCGACGGCTACGCCCAGGACCTGGCGACTCTGGCCACACCGCCGATGTCAGGCGGCGACGCATTTATTGGCGCCGACCTGAGTGTCAACGGCGTACAGAAGAGCGGCTACGTCATTGCGCTGGAAGCGGGCGCGAATTCCGTGGCCGTCCGGACCTCTGCGACCACCTGTAACGGGACGAACTCCTTTTCGACCTATCACGCGACCGCAACGCCTGGGACGGTCGGTCAAACCGGCACGCGCGCGTTCGCCACGAACAACAGCGGCGCGATTTTTCAAAATTTCACGGGCGTGGCCATTCCGGTCACCATGGCCGGCGCGCAAATCCTGCAATAGGTTCATAAGGTTCATAAGGTTCAATAGGTTCAGTAGGTCCTGTTCATTGGCTTCTCCAGGTTCGGTGGCGCCACTTGAACCCCTGAAGAACCTTGTAAACCTACTGAACGGGACCCCTGAACCCAATGAACCTAATGAACCCCTTGAACCCCTAATTCCGGTCCAGTAGGATTCGCGCAGGCACGCATCATGACTAAATACGCACGTCCGCTGATTCTGGCGCTGGCGGTCCTCGCCCTTGGGGCGTCGATTGCGGCCTTGTACGTCCACTACCGGATCATTGCCGATCCGACCTATACGAGCTTCTGCGACATCAACGAAACCGTCAGCTGCGAGGCGGTGCTCGAAAGCCCCTACGCGACGGTGCGCGGGGTGCCAGTTGCGGCGGGAGGAGCGATCTGGTCGACGCTCGTGCTGTTGATCGCCGCGTTCGGCCTTCGGCGCGACAACACCGACGCGTCTGCGGCGGCGGCGGGCTACATCTTCGTGCTCGCCACGGTAGGCCTTTCCGCGGTTCTGTATCTCGGTTATGCCTCGTTCTTCGTCATTGGAAAGATGTGCCCGATCTGTCTGACGATGTACGTGTCAGTGATCGGCGTTTTCCTGGTGTCGGGCGGCGCCTCGATGGCGCTCAGCGCGCTGCCGTCGCGGGTCTCCGGCGACCTTCGCTCGGTTGTCAAGAGCCCGACGCTTGCAGTCCTTGCGCTGTTGTTCATCGTCGGTTCCGTGTCGCTTGTTGCGTTCTTCCCGCGCGCCGAGGAGCAGACGGTGACGGCCGCAGGTGAGGTCTACACCCCGCCCACGGAAACGATCGACCCGGACCAGCTCGCCGAGTTCAACAAGTGGATCGACGCACAGCCTCGGGTGAACGTCCCTGTTCAGGCCAACGGCGCGCAGGTCCTGATCGTTAAGTTCAACGACTATCAGTGCCCGTCCTGTCGTCAAACGTACATGGAGTACAAGGGCATCCTTGCCAAGTACCAGAACAACCCGAAAGTGCGCTTCGTGACAATGGATTTCCCGCTTGATTCGGAGTGCAACCCCGGTGGTGGCATCCATGCCTCCGCGTGCGAGGCAGCGGCGGCGGTCCGCATGGCAAAGGCCAAGGGCAAGGGCCCCGAGATGGAGGAGTACCTCTTCTCGAACCAGGAAAAGTTCACGCCCACCTTCATCAAGGACGCGGTCAAGCGGGTTGCAGGCGTAGCCGACTTCGATGCCGAGTATCCGAAGGTGCTCGAGCAGGTTAAAGCAGACGCGGCGCTCGGCCGACAGCTGGATGTGCAGGCAACGCCGACCTTCTTCATCAACGGCCTGAAGATCAACGGAGGGTTCCGCCCGGTCTTCTTCGAAGCCGTCATCGAGCACGAGCTCAAGAAGGGGAGCGCCTCCTGATGTGATGGACGCGATCAGGACCGAAGCTCTCACCAAACATTACACAGTCGGTTTCTGGCGTCCGCGTCCGTATCTCGCGCTCGATGGCCTGACCATGCAGGTCGGGCTCGGCGAGGTGTTCGGTTTCCTCGGGCCGAACGGCGCGGGAAAGACCACCACGCTCAAGCTGTTGATGCAGCTGATTTATCCGACGTCGGGGCTCGCCGAGATCCTCGGTAAGCCTGTCGGAGACGTCGCCGTCAAACGGCGCATCGGGTACCTTCCCGAACAGCCATATTTCTACGACTACCTCACCGCCGAAGAGCTGCTCCACTACTTCGCTGCGATTTTCGGCTATGCGCCGGCCGAACGTCGCACCCGTGCCGCAGCGCTGCTCGACGAAGTCGGCATCGGCGCCGAGCGCCGGCTTCCGCTGCGCAAGTTTTCAAAAGGCATGCTGCAGCGCGTCGGCATCGCGCAGGCGCTTATCAACGAACCCGAGGTGGTGTTCCTGGACGAACCGATGTCAGGGCTCGATCCGCTGGGCCGTCGCGAGATTCGTCAGTTGATCCTCCGGCTGCGCGATCGCGGGTGCACAGTCTTCTTCAGCTCACATGTCCTCGCGGATGCGGAAACCCTGTGCAGCCGCGTGGCGATTCTGGCCAAGGGCCGCTTGGTGGCAGCGGGCCGCCTTTCAGAAATGCTCGCGTTTGAAGTGCGCGGATGGGAGCTGGTCGTCAGCGGTCTGAAGGACGAGGTGTTGACACGCGCGCAGCAGCGCTATCACGTCACTCGTGCGACGCGTCTCGCCGAAGAGCGGTACGCGCTGGAGCTGCCGTTAACGCCGCCGCCCGAGCGCACGCTCGCGGAGCTCGTTGGTCAGGGAGCGGCGCTCGTCTCGCTGACGCCGATGCGCGACACGCTCGAGGATTTCTTCGTACGGCAGGTGAGCGGCGCGCAGCCCTCACGTTTTTCTGAAAGCGCATGAAAGTCATCGCGCACGTCGCCGTGAATGTTTTCAAGGAGTCGGTTCGCGACAAGGTCCTCTACAACCTCGTCGTCTTTGCCGTGCTGCTGATGTCCGCGTCGTACTTGATTGGTGAGCTCACGGCGGGGCAGGACGTCAAGATAATCAAAGATCTCGGGCTCGCGTCGATCTCCGTGTTCGGCCTGCTCATTGCGGTGTTCATCGGTATCGGCCTCGTCTGGAAGGAAGTCGAGAAACGCAGCATCTACACGCTGCTCGCCAAGCCGATGCGCAGGCAGGAGTTCCTGCTGGGAAAGTATTTGGGCCTTGTACTGACGCTCTTCATCAACGTGGCGGTGATGACGGCCGCGTACTACGCGGTCCTCGCATACATGCAGGCCATCTCGCCGCCGAACCTCCGTGCCTCGTGGCCGGCGCCGGCAACCGATCCGGCGCTTCTCAAAGCGATCGCGCTCATCATGCTCGAGCTGATGCTCGTGACCGCCATTGCCCTGCTGTTCTCAACCTTCTCGAGCCCATTTCTGTCGGCGATGCTCACGACGGCGGTGTGGGTCATTGGACATTTCAACCAGGACCTGCGCGACTACGGTGCGACCATCCCGTCGGCCTTGGCGGCTTCGATCGCGCGGGCGGTGTACTACGTCATCCCGAATTTCTCGGCGTTCGATGTGAAGCTTCAAGTGGTACACGGCCAGGCGGTCTCTCTCGGTTACATCGGTCTCACGATCGCATACGGCCTCACCTACATCGCGCTCGTGCTGTTGACGGCCGTGATCGTGTTTTCGAAGCGGGATTTCAAGTGAAGATTCATCCGGCCGCATGGGCGGCGCTCGTGGTGCTGTTCGCCGCGGTGATCGGCCTGCAGATGCTCCAGGCCGCCCAACCGCCGCTCGCCACACCGGAGGGCGTCGCCACGAACCTGCTGTACGTGCGCTCGCCGCAAGTCCTCAGGCGCGCAACGCTCTCGTTCCAAGCGCTCCTTGCGGACATCTACTGGATTCGCGCGGTTCAGCATTATGGCGGGACGAAATTGTCGAAGGCGCCGAACAAACAGTACGACGTCCTGTATCCGCTGCTCGATTTGACGAGCTCCCTCGACCCGTACTTCGACGTGGTCTACAAGTTCGGATCGGTGTTTCTCGCGGAGCCGTATCCCGCAGGCGCCGGCAGACCCGACGAGGCGATTGCGTTGCTGCAAAAGGGGCTTCGCACAACACCGGACAAATGGGAACTCGCGCAGGGAATCGGCTTCGTCTACTACTGGTGGCTGGCGGATTATCAGAGCGCCGCGATGTGGTTCAACCGTGCCGCCGATATGCCGAGGGCGCCCGACTGGCTCCGCCCATTGGCGGCGGTGACTCTGGCGCAGGGCGGCAATCGAGCGTCGTCGCGAATGCTCTGGACCGAGATTTCGCGCAATGCGGACGCCGACTGGCTGCGCGATCAGGCAAGCTTCCGCCTGAAGCAGTTGGACGCACTCGACGGCATCGATTTCATTCAACGCATCGTGGATCAATACCGTGCGCGGACCGGCGCGCCGCCCACGTCATGGGATGACATGATGCGCGCGGGGTTGCTGCGCGGTGTACCTCCCGATCCGACCGGCGTTCCGTTCCAGTTGGAGCCAGCGACAGGGAAGGTGACACTCGATCCGCGTTCCTCGCTCAATCCACTGCCGAGCGCCGAGCATCCTCTTTGATGATCGCTGCTGCTGTTCTTCTGTTCGGCCTCGGCCTCGTGGTCGGCAGCTTCCTCAACGTCTGCATCTACAGGCTTCCCCGCGAAGAATCGATCGCGTGGCCGGCGTCGCATTGCACCACCTGTAACCGGACCCTGCGCTGGTACGAAAACGTTCCGGTCCTGAGCTGGGCGCTTCTGCGCGGTCGATGCCGGACGTGCGGGTCCCGCATCTCGATGCGTTATCCGATCGTCGAACTGACGACCGGTGCGCTGTTTCTCGCGGGTTATCTGGCGTTTGGCCTGACGCCGCTGCTTGCGGCGCGACTCCTCTTCGGGTGCGCGATGGTCGTGCTGTTTGCCATCGACCTCGAACATCAGATTCTCCCGAACGAGATCACATTGCCGGGCATCGTCATCGGCTTCCTCCTCAGCCTTGCGTTTCCGCCCGGGTGGACCAGCTCGCTGATTGGGCTGCTCGTCGGCGGTCTGTTCCCGTTTCTGATTGCGGAAGCCTACCTGCGCATCCGCGGCCGTGAAG
>Ga0310810_10004651_pt1 | contig 15207 bp, 15 predicted proteins | sample NCmetagenome_FD_207641 | JGI IMG/M metagenome (GOLD analysis project Ga0310810, IMG submission 207641) | Soil microbial communities from experimental microcosm in Duke University, North Carolina, United States - NC | ecosystem: Engineered > Artificial ecosystem > Soil microcosm > Unclassified ...
CGGACCGGTCGCGAAAGTCGACGCGCGCGTCTTTGCACAGAAACTGCCCCCCGACCCACGCGATGTCGCGGCAGCGATGATGCAATTCGAAAGCGGCGCGACCGGCCTGCTCGCCACCGTCCGTGCTACGCCGATGTTCTGGCGCATCCACGTTTTCGGCACCAAAGGTTCCGCGGAGGCGCGCGAGGAGACCTCGCTTACGGTCGCGATGATCGGCGGCCAGCCCGAAACGAAAACCTTCCCGCCCGTGGATTCTCTTGGCGTTCTGCTTGAGGCTTTCGCCGAAACGATCGAAACGGGAAAGCCCTTCCCTGTGTCAACGACCGATATGCTCGACGTCGTGGGCGCCTTCGAGTCAACAATTCGCTCAATTGACGCGGGCAAGCCGATCGCGGTCGCGCGCCGCTAATTTTTACCGCGTCGGCGCACCTCCCGAATGACCGCGCTGTTGTCGAGATCCGCCTCACCGGCGTGCACACAGGCCTCGAGCACCGCGGCGTGTACTTCAAGCATCGACAGTTTCTGACCGGCCGCGGCTGCCTGATCGAGCATCAGCTGAACATCCTTCAGCGTCTGCCTGATACGGCCCTCCGGCGAAAAATCGCCGCGCACCATTTTCGGCCCTTTGGTCTCCATCACCTGTGAATACGAAGCCGAGCCGCGTGCGACCTCCAAGAACGCGGCGGGATCAAGCCCGAGGCGCTCGGCGAACACGAGCCCTTCCGCAAGCGCCAGGCGATTGAGACCCAGAATCAAATTGACGGCAAGCTTGGCGCGGCCGCCATCACCAACGTCACCGATGTGGAACCGGCGCGCGAAAAGTGCATCCAGAATGTCTTTCACCTCATCGGCGATTGCGAGATCGCCGCCGATAAGAGCGACACCGTCGCCCCGGCGCACCTGATCGCTGGTGCCGGAAACCGGCACATCAAGATAGCGGATGCCGCGCGGAATAACCCGTCTTGCGAGCGCCGCCACCTGGTCGGGATCGCAGGTACTCATGCAAAGGACGATCCTGCCCGAACTGTCGCCGAGCGCCGGCAACAGATGATTTTCGACCACATCCTCGACCTGTTCGGTGCTGAACACTGCAATGATGATGCAACGAGCCGATTTTGCCAGTTCACCGATCGACTGAACCGGCCGGCCTCCGATCTCGGCCAGCCGCGTGCAGCGGGCGGGATCGATGTCAAAACCGATCACCGGAAATCTTGCATCGATAAGACGGCGGGCGTAGACCTCGCCCATCAGGCCGAGACCTATGATAGCAACAGGAGCGCTCATCGTGATGAGACGGTCGGCTTACGCATGCGCAAAATCCCAGTACAGTTCGCGCGCCTTGCGATAGAGCGGTCCCGGCTGCAATGAGCGTTCGTCGATGCGGTTGACCGGCATGACCTTTGAGTAATTGCCTGACGAGAAAATCTCATCCGCGTTCTGCACGTCGCGGTAGCTCAATACTGTTTCGACCACGTCGACGCCGGCATCGCGCAAAAGCTTGATAACACGCTGACGCGTGATGCCATTGAGAAATGTGCCGTTCGGCGCCGGGGTGAAGACAACACCGTCCTTTCCGATAAAAATGTTGGCGGTGGCAAGCTCTGCGACGTTTCCCAGCAGATCGAGCACCACGCAGTTGCCGAAGCCGCGCGCGTTTGCCTCGAGAAGGGCACGCGCGTTGTTGGGATAGAGGCAGCCCGCCTTGGCGTTGACCGGCATGCACTCAAGACTCGGCTTGCGATAAGGCGACAGGGTCACGGAGAAACCTTCGGGTTTCCGCATGGGAGCCTCGTAAAGGCTCAAGCACCATTTTGTGGATTCCGGATCGGGCGCCACCAGCAATGTGCCGCTGCGCTCGGCCCAGTACATGGGACGAATGTAAAGAGCCGCATCCTTGTCAAAGCGTTTCGTGCCCTCGCGGGTCAGATCGAGCCATTGCTCGGCAGGGACGGCTGGCTTGAGGTGCATGGTTTCGGCAGAAGCATTCACCCGCGCGCAATGCAGATCGAGATCGGGTGACACGCCTTCAAAGGTGCGCGCGCCGTCGAACACCGAAGAGCAGAGCCAAGCGGCGTGATCGCGCACACCCATGATGGGGACGTTCCCTTCGCGCCATTCGCCTTCGTAGAAGGTCCAGGTCTTCGACCAGTTTTGTCCCGGCATGGGCCATCTCCATTACGAGCCATGCGCGGGCTTGACCCGCGCCTCCATGGTGCTTCCACTACGGGAAGTTCATGGACTGCTGGATCCCGGCAATGACGAACTAACAGCGCAATCTTACGATACCGCCGCTGCAAAAGACTACGGGATCCTCATTGGAGGAATTGATGTCGATTTTCGTTTTTGACGCCTACGGAACGCTGTTCGACGTCCACGCCGCAATAGCGCGGCACCGGCAGGAAATGGGACCCGACGCCGACCGAATCTCGTCCGTTTGGCGAACCAAACAGCTCGAATACAGCTGGACACTCACGCTGGCCGGGCACTACACGGACTTCTGGACATTGACCGAGCGTGCGCTGGATTACGCGCTGGCATTCGTCCCCGGCGCGAACCAGGCGCTCAGGCCGAAGCTGCTGGATGCCTATTTCAGGCTCGACGCATTTCCCGATGCGCGCACGACACTCAAATCGTTGAGGGCAAAAGGCTGCAAGACCGGCATCCTGTCGAATGGGTCGCCGGCCATGCTCAAGGGCGCCGTTGATGCAGCCGGTATCGGCGGCGACCTCGACGCACTATTGTCTGTTGATGCATTGAAAACGTTCAAGCCACGGCCGGAGGTCTATTCTCTTGTCACGCAACACTTCGGGTGCAAGCCCGGCGATGTCACCTTCGTCTCCTCGAACCGCTGGGACGTAATGGCGGGTGTTTCCGTTGGCTTCCGTAGCATGTGGATCAATCGCGCGAAATTGCCCGACGAATATCCTGACTTTGCGCCGACTCGAGTTCTGACCGATCTGAATGCATTGGCGGAATTCGCCTAGCACTTTGGTCGCAACGAACCCGGCTGGCGCGACCGCGCATCACGGCCTATATGCCGCCTGCACACGCCCGAACTATTCCCCTCCATGCAGCCGATCATTTCCGTCAAAGGCCTGTCGAAAAGCTACGCGTCCGGATTCAAGGCGCTCAGCGGCATCGATCTCGACATCCGCCGCGGCGAGATATTTGCGCTGCTGGGACCGAACGGGGCCGGCAAGACCACGCTGATCGGCATTATTTGCGGCATATTGGTACCTACGCAGGGTAAGGTCACGGTCGATGGCCACGACATCGTCAAGGACTACCGCGCGGCTCGCTCGCTGATCGGGCTGGTGCCGCAGGAACTTCATACCGACGCTTTCGAAAGTGTCTGGGCAACGGTGTCGTTCAGCCGTGGGCTGTTCAACAAGCCGAAGAATCCGGGCTACGTGGAGAAAGTGCTGCGCGCGCTTTCTCTCTGGGACAAGAAGGACAACAAGATCATGACGCTGTCAGGCGGCATGAAACGGCGCGTGCTGATCGCCAAGGCGCTGTCGCATGAGCCACAAATCTTGTTTCTTGACGAGCCAACCGCCGGCGTTGACGTCGAACTGCGCAAGGACATGTGGCAGGTGGTCCGTGACCTGCGCGATTCCGGCGTAACGATCATCCTGACCACGCATTACATCGAAGAAGCTGAAGATATGGCCGATCGCATCGGCGTGATCAACAAGGGTGAAATCGTCCTCGTTGAAGACAAGAACGAACTGATGCGCAAGCTCGGGCAGAAACAACTTGCCCTGCATCTGCAGAAAAAGCTCGACGCAGTGCCAGCGGAGCTTTCAGCCTACAATCTCAAACTGGCGGCGGACGGCATGGAGCTGGTCTTTACGTATGACAGTCAGGTCGAGCGCACGGGGATTACAGGGCTCCTAACGGATCTAAGCCGTGCGGGAATCCGCTTCCGGGATCTGCAGACCACGCAAAGCTCGCTTGAGGACATATTCGTTGGATTGGTGAGCGACCGGCGATGAACCTGCGGGCTGTGCAAGCGATCTACCGGTTTGAGATGGCGCGCACAGGCCGCACCATCTGGCAGAGCATTGTCTCGCCGGTCCTTTCTACGTCACTCTACTTCGTTGTCTTTGGTGCCGCGATCGGCTCGCGCATCACCGAGATCGAAGGCGTCTCCTACGGCGCATTCATTGTCCCCGGCCTGATCATGTTGACACTGCTCACGCAGAGCACCATGAATGCATCCTTCGGAATTTATTTCCCTCGCTTTACCGGGACGATTTACGAAATCCTTTCGGCACCAGTGTCTCCATTCGAGATCGTGCTCGGCTACGTCGGAGCGGCGGCAACGAAGTCGATCATTCTCGGCCTGATCATCCTGGCGACGTCCTGGCTTTTTGTGCCATTGCAGATCGCGCATCCCTTCTGGATGGTCGCCTTCCTGTTGCTGACGGCAGCGACATTCAGCTTGCTCGGATTCATTATCGGTATCTGGGCTGAAGGCTTTGAGCGCCTTCAAATTGTACCGCTGCTTATCATTACACCTCTGACCTTTCTCGGTGGGACGTTCTATTCAACCAGCGTGCTGCCGCCGGTCTGGCAGACAATCGCGCTGTTCAACCCGGTCGTTTATCTGATCAGCGGTTTCCGCTGGAGCTTCTTCGAGATTGCCGATGTGAGCCACGGCGTCAGCGTCAGCATGACACTTCTTTTCCTTGCCGCCTGCCTCGCTACCGTGTGGTGGATGTTCAGAACCGGCTACAAGCTGAAAAAATAGCCGCTCACTTTCCCGTGGCTTTGGAACAAGCGCCGCGCACTGGGGTAAGTTCTTGCGGGCTTGCATGCAGGGAGGCATACCGATGTCGCATTCACTCAAGACATTTGGGGCTTTGGCAATTGCGACCGCACTATCATCGACGGTCCTCGCCCAGGGACTCGTCACCCAAAAGAACGTCTCGCTTGCCATGGCTCAGACGATCGCCCAGGCGGCGCTGGCGCAATGCGAGAGCATGGGCTTCAAGGTTTCAGTCGCGGTCGTGGACAGAGGCGGCTTGACGATCGTCATGCTCCGCGGCGACGGCGCCGGGTTGCATACGCCGGAAGGAGCCGAGCGCAAGGCTTACACCGCGCGCACGTTCAGCCAGCCGTCTGCCGATTTCGTGAAGCGCCTGTCTGACAGGCCGGACACGGTCGGCTCGCGGCAATACACTCGCGTGCTCGCACTGGGTGGAGGCCTGCCCATCAAGGCCGGCAATGAGGTCGTGGGCGCGGTCGGCGTCTCAGGCTCGCCGGGCAAGGACGACGTCTGCTCGCAAGCCGGCATCGACAAGGCCGCTGATCAACTCCGATAGCCGGCGAAGGCACTAGGCTTCTGCGAGCGCGTGGAGGATGCGCGCCCAGGAGCGGATACCCTTATGATAGCACTTCAGGTCGAACTTCTCGTTCGGCGAGTGCACGCGGTCATCATCGAGGGCGAACCCGACGAGAAGCGAATCCATCCCGAGCACACTCTTGAAGTCCGCGACGATAGGGATCGATCCGCCGGCGCCGACTGTGACGGCCTTATGCCCCCACTCTTGCGCGAGTACGTCCCGCGCCTTGTTGAGTGCCGGATTATCGAATGACAGCTGCAAGGGCGGCGCTAATCCAAAATTGCCAAATTCCACTTTGCAGTCCGAAGGCAGTCGCTCGCGCACAAAGGCACGGAAAGCGTCGCGAATTTTTTCCGGATCCTGCTCGCCGACCAGCCGGAATGAGACCTTCGCGCTGGCTTCGCCCGGAATGACGGTCTTGGCGCCCTCCCCGGTATATCCGCCAATAATGCCGTTGATTTCGGCCGTCGGACGCGTCGTGACCATTTCGATCAGCATGCGATCCTTTTCGCCGGACGGTTTTTTCAGACCGATCGGGCCCAGAAATTTTTCCGGCGTCAGATTGAGGCTTTTCAAGTCGGCCTTGATGTCAGCCGGCAGTTCTTTCACCCCGTCGTAAAAACCGGGAATCGTGACGCGCCCATTGCCATCCCACATCGCGCCGAGAATTGCGGATAGCAGGCGCAACGGATTTTGCGCCGCTCCGCCGAACACGCCGGAGTGCAAGTCGCGGTCGGCGCAGGTAATTTTCACGTCCTCATAGACCAGCCCGCGCAGAGACGTTGTTATTGCGGGCGTGGCGGCATCCCACATCGCCGTATCGCAGACCAGCGCAAGGTCGAGCTTGAACTCTGCGGCATTGTCGCGCACAAACTTGAACAAATTGCGCGAGCCACATTCCTCTTCCCCCTCGATCATTGTGGTAATGGGTAGCGGCAGCTTGCCGTTGACCGCTTTGAAGGCGCGGCAGGCCTCTATGAAGGTCATCGCCTGCCCCTTGTCGTCGCAGGCCCCGCGCGCGATAATGATTTTGCGCCCGTCGGGCAGCGTTTCGACGCGAGGCTCGAACGGCGGCGTCTTCCACAAATTCAGTGGATCGACGGGCTGGACGTCGTAGTGCCCGTAAAACAGCACCCGGGGCCCCACCGCCCCGTTCGCTTTTCCAACCACAACAGGATGACCTTCCGTCGGGCGCACGCTTGTCTCAAAGCCGATTGATTTCAGGTCTGCGGCAACGTACTCCGCGGCGGCGCGGCACTGACCGGCGAAGGCTGGATCCGTCGAAACCGATGCGATCCGTAACAAAGCGAACAAACGGTCAAGACTTTGGTCAATATTCCGATCGATGCGGTCGAGAACCGCGTCGAGTGCGCTCATGAGCAACTCCCCAAAAGGCAAGGCCGATTGAAAACCCGGATGATCAGCACGTGGCTCGTATATCCTTATTTTAGCGAGGCTTTTCGGCAACAGATGGAACGCCAATAAAGTGCCTGCAACGTCTACATCAAGTTTTATGATCGCACCAATGGGCAAGAATGCATCTTACAGAGATTAGATGGCGTTCAATGCCGCAACTTCCAGCAGGAACCTTGTTGCATCTCTTCTCGCCACGCGATGTTACTCGAAATGCCACTAAGGTGCGCCGGTTGAATGTTGCAACGCAGTCGCACCCGAGACAAATGCGACTCAACCCCGCTTGTCATGACCGAAATCGGTGTTCAATATGGACTTCAATCCGCCACAAGTGCGGGGGGTGAGGGGTCATGGATGAGTTAGTCGCCCGTCTCGTCGCCAATGTCGGCGTCGACCGCGGGACCGCCGAGAAGGCGGTTGGCATTATCCTCGGCTTCCTCCGCAAGGAGGGCCCGCCTGACAAAGTACAGGCTCTCATTGATCGCCTTCCGGGGGTAGAAACCCTACTCGCACAACATTTGGAATCCGGCGGCGCGTTTCCCATGAGCGGCATCATGGGGGCGGGAACGAAAATGATGTCGGCAGGGCTGAGCATGGGTCAGGTGCAAGGCGTCACTCGCGAAACCATCGCCTATGCCCGGGAAAAAATCGGCGACGATGCCGTCGGGGAAATCGTCGGAGCTATTCCGGGCCTAAGTCAGTTTGTTTGAACCGTTTGATTTGAACGATAACGAGAAGAAAAGGCATCGGAGGCACGGAATGTCCTATCCCATCACCGATATCGACGGGGTCGACGGCGAGGTTGCCGCCGTTCTCAAGTCGGTGGGGATCAGGTCAACCGACCGCCTGCTCGAGGCGGCCCGTACCGTGAAGGGACGCAAGGTGCTCGCCACGAAAACCGGCTTCAACGAGAAACAGCTGCTCTACTGGGCGAACGTTGCTGATCGCATGCGGATCAAAGGCGTGCGCAAGGAGTACGCGGAACTGCTGCAGGCGGCGGGCGTCGATACCGTCAAGGAACTCAAGTATCGAAACCCGATCAATCTCGCCAAGGCGATGGCCGACGCGAACCGGAAGCGCAAGGTGGTTCGGGTTTTGCCTTCGGAAAAAATGGTCAAGCGCTGGATCGAAAACGCCAAGCTGCTGCCGTTAAAGATCACCTACTGACACATCCACGCGCGCTTGACAGCCCCCCGCCGACCGCGCAAAGCGACCGGCATGGGAATGGCCCGAACCCTCGAAATTGGTGCCGGATCTAGGCAAAAGTCCGCTTCCAACGTGCTTGGGGAGCTGCTGGCGCCCGGCCGCCCGCTTGTCATGGGCATTCTCAACGTCACACCGGACTCGTTCTCGGATGGCGGCCGTTTCTTTGAACCCGACAAGGCCATCGCGCACGCCCGCCAAATGGCCAGCCACGGCGCCGATATCATTGATATCGGAGCGGAATCCACCCGGCCCTATGGAGGCCCGGTTCCAGTGACGGCCGACGACGAAAAGACCAGGCTCGCAACGGTATTGCCCGCGGTCGTCGCCCTTGGCGTGCCGGTGTCGATCGATACCATCAAGGCTTCAATCGCGGCCTGGGCGCTCGACCAGGGCGCGGCGATCGTCAATGACGTGTGGGGTCTGCAGCGCGATCCCGAGATGGCACCGCTCGTCGCCAAACACGGCGTGCCGGTGATCGTGATGCACAACCGCGAGTCGGCGGATCCAGCCATCGACATCGTTGCCGACGTGAACGACTTTTTTTCACGCTCCCTCGAAATCGCTGGCCGTGCCGGTATTGCACGTGAGCGTATCGTCCTGGATCCCGGGATTGGCTTCGGCAAAACCCCCGAGCAAAGCATCACTTGCATCGCCCGTCTTGGCGAGTTCAAACGTTTTGGCTTGCCCATGCTCGTCGGGGCATCCCGGAAGCGATTCATCAGCACCGTGACACCATCCACACCGGATGAGCGTATCGGTGGCTCGATCTCGGCGCACTTGCTGGCCGTTGAAAAAGGAGCCGCGATCATCCGCGCGCATGACGTGACGGAAACCGTGCAGGCGTTGCGGGTGGCTGCTGCCATCGAGGCTGCGCGATGAGCGACCGGATTTTCGTCAAAGGTCTTGCTCTTCACGCCTATCACGGCGTGATGCCGCATGAAGCCAAAGTAGGGCAGACTTTCATCATCGATCTCGACCTCGAGATCGACCTTTCGGCGGCTGCGCGCTCGGACAAGGTCGTCGACACTGTTTCCTACGACAAGGTCGTCGATTGCGTGAGCAAAGCGTTTTGCGCCCAACGTCTTCGCCTGATCGAGGCCGCCGCTGGCCGCACCGCCGACGCCGTGCTCGCAACTTTCCCACGCGTGCGATCCGTGCGCATCACGATACACAAGCCGCACGCCCCGATAGCGGCCACCTTCAGTGACGTCGGGGTAACGCTTGTGAGAAGCCGTCATGCCTGAAGCGCTGCTGGCGCTCGGTGGCAATGTCGGAAACAGCCGCGCCATTCTTGATCGCGCCGTCGGGTTGCTCTGCGACGGAAAAGAAGTGCGTCTGATGGCCCGTTCGTCCGACTACCGAACGCCGCCCTGGGGCTTCAAATATCAACCGCATTTCGTGAACCTCGCGATCATGGTTGAAACGACACTCGGCCCACGTGAGCTTCTGGCACGCGCCCAAGACATAGAGCTCAGACTCGGCCGCGACCGCGCGCGCGAAAAGCGCAATGGCCCACGCACCGCTGATATTGACATCCTTGCTTATGATGACCTGACTTTAAATGAGCCGAATTTGACCCTGCCGCACCCGCGCTTGTTCGAGCGTGCCTTTGTGCTGGTACCGCTGGCCGAGATCGCGGGAGATCGCGTGATTGCCGGTCGGCGCGTCGATGAGGCCGCCCGTGCCGTAGACGCCGGCCAGATCCATCGTTTGCCCTAACCGTCGATAGCCCCGTCCGGCCGACTGTGCCATTTTGCCATTATGAGTGACAATTTACCCCTCGCAGCGGAGTTCCCGCCGACCACCCGGGACGACTGGCGCAAACTGGTCGAGACGGCCCTTAAAGGGGCCTCGTTCGACAAGAGGCTTGTGAGCCAGACCTATGATGGGCTGAGGGTTGAGCCACTCTATCCCCGAGCTGCGTCGGCGCCTGTGATCGCCGGCCGTCCCGCTGTGCCTTGGCAGGTGATCCAGCGGGTCGATCACCCCGACGCAAAGACCGCCAACAAGCAGGCTCTGGACGACCTCGAAAACGGCGCAACCGGATTGAGCCTCGTCTTCGCCGGAAGCGTCGGCGCATATGGTTATGGCCTCGATGGCACGAAGGAATCGATCGCCACCGTGCTCGACGGCGTCTACCTCGACACCGGCATCGCGCTCGAGCTCGATCTCAGCGCCCAGCACAAAGATGCCGGACAAAATCTGGCGGCAGTACTGAAGGAGCGCGGTATCGCACCGGACAAAACGCAAATTCGCTTCGGTTATGATCCGCTCGGGGCCAAGGCCCGCAGCGGCAGTTCGCCTTTGCCGTGGCCGCAGATCGCAAAGCTGTTCGCCGAGATTGTTGCTGATCTGTCAGCGCGAGGACTTCCTGGACCGTTCGCGGTTGCCGATGGCCGTCACGTTCACGCCGCAGGGGGTAGCGAGGCGCAGGAACTTGCTTTCGTCATCGCCAATGCGGTCGAATATCTTCGCGTTTTCACGCAGGCCGGCATCTCGCTCGAGGCTGCACGCAAGCTCGTATGGTTTCGACTCGCCGCCGACACCGATGAGTTTCTAACCATCGCCAAGTTGCGGGCCCTGCGCAAACTCTGGGCGCGGATCGAAGAAGCAAGTGGGCTGACACCAAAGCCTGCATTTCTATCTGCCGAAACAGCGTGGCGGATGATGAGCACACGCGATCCCTACGTGAACATGCTGCGTACGACGATCGCTGTGACCGCGGCGGGCGTCGGCGGCGCCGACGCGATCAGTGCCCTCCCCTTTACGATCGCGCTCGGTTTGCCGGATGCTTTCGCGCGCCGGCTGGCTCGCAACATGCAGCTTATCCTTCTGGAAGAATCCAATCTCTACCGCGTAACCGATCCGGCGGCGGGTGCCGGGGGCGTCGAGGCCCTGACGGCGGAGATAGCCAAGGCGGCGTGGACGCTGTTTCAGGAGATTGAGGTTGCTGGAGGTGCCGCAATCGCCATCGAGCAGGGTTTGGTCCAGAAAAAAGTTGCGGCAACGCGCGCGGAACGGCTGAAGGCTATCGCACGCCGCAAGGATGCACTCACAGGCGTGAGCGACTACCCCGATCTTGGCGAATTGCCGGTCAAAGTCCTCGACGTACCGCGTGTTAGCGTGCCGCCGATGCCTGCAAGCATCACGTTTGAGGGCCTGCCGCCGATGCGGCTAGCCGAGCCGTTCGAAGCCTTGCGCGATGCGTCCGACCGCGCGCTTGCCAAGACCGGTACACGGCCGAAAGTCTTTCTGGCCAATCTCGGCAAACTGTCCGATTTCACGGCGCGGGCGACCTTCGCCAAGAATTTCTACGAGGCCGCCGGCATCGAGACCGTGACAAATGACGGATTCAAAAGCCAGGCCGACATGGTTGCTGCTTTCAAGGCGTCGGGTGCAAAACTTGCCTGCCTGTGTTCGTCGGACAAGGTGTACGAAAGTGAGGCGCCGAGCGCTGCTAAGACACTCGCGGCAGCTGGCGCGCTCGTGCACCTTGCCGGCCGACCGGGCGACAAGGAGCAAAGTTGGCGGCAGGCCGGCGTGAAGGACTTCATTTATATGGGTTGTGACGCGCTTTCGACCCTGCAAGCGGTACATGGTATTCTTGGATTCAAATGAGTCAGGTCCCAAACTTCGCCAAGGTCGATTTCCGCGATACGGCCGTGCCTGCAGGCAAAGGCTCGGCCAGCCCTTGGGCGACGCCGGAAGGTATCGCGGTCAACCCTGTCTACGGAGAAAGGGACCTCGCCAGCCTCGACTTTCTCGACACATATCCGGGCAAGGCACCTTACCTTCGCGGCTCCTACCCCGCGATGTACGCAGCACAGCCCTGGACGATCCGGCAATATGCCGGCTTCTCCACCGCCGAAGACTCCAACGCGTTCTATCGACGCAACCTCGCGGCAGGTCAAAAAGGCCTTTCCATCGCCTTCGATCTCGCCACACACCGCGGCTATGACAGCGACCATCCGCGCGTGGCAGGCGATGTCGGCATGGCGGGTGTTGCAATCGACTCTATCTACGACATGCGCACGCTGTTTTCGGGAATCCCGCTCGACCAGATGAGCGTGTCGATGACGATGAACGGAGCGGTGCTGCCGGTTCTCGCGCTCTACATCGTTGCAGCGGAAGAGCAAGGCGTTCCGCACCAGAAATTGTCGGGCACGATCCAGAACGACATCCTCAAAGAATTCATGGTGCGCAACACCTACATTTATCCGCCCGGCCCGAGCCTGCGCATCATCTCTGACATCTTCGCCTACACGTCGGCGGAAATGCCGAAATTCAATTCGATTTCCGTATCCGGCTATCACATGCAGGAAGCCGGGGCGACGCAGGACCTTGAGCTCGCTTACACGCTCGCCGATGGCGTGGAGTACGTGCGCGCCGGATTGAAAGCCGGGCTCACCATCGATCAGTTTGCCCCGCGTATCTCCTTCTTCTGGGCGATCGGCATGAACTATTTCATGGAGATCGCCAAGCTGCGCGCCGCGCGACTGCTCTGGGCTAAGTTAATGAAGCCGTTCAAGCCCGACGATCCGCGCTCGCTCTCTCTCCGCACGCATTGCCAGACGTCCGGTTGGTCACTCGCCGCGCAGGACGTGTTCAACAATGTCGCCCGCACGATGATCGAAGCGATGGCGGCGACGCAAGGGCAGACCCAGTCGCTTCACACCAACGCGCTGGATGAGGCGCTGGCCCTGCCAACCGATTTTTCGGCGCGGATCGCGCGCAATACCCAGATCGTCCTGCAACAGGAAGCGGGCGCCACCCGCATCGTCGATCCGTGGGGCGGCTCTTATTACGTCGAGCGATTGACCTACGAGCTCGCGCACAAAGCCTGGGGCCACATCGAAGAGGTGGAAGGACTTGGCGGCATGGCCAAGGCGATCGAAGCCGGCATACCCAAGCTGCGCATCGAAGAAGCCGCCGCGAAGACCCAGGCACGGATTGACGCCGGCGTGCAATCCGTCATCGGGGTCAACAAATATCCGCCGACCGACGAAACACCAATCGATATTCTCAGGATCGACAATTCGGCCGTGCGCGCCCGCCAGATCGAGAAACTCAAACGTCTGAAGGCCGAGCGAGATCCGGTTGCCCTGCAGGAAGCCCTCGATGCGCTTACGCGGGCGGCCGACCGCGGCAATGGCAATCTGCTTGCGCTCGCCGTCGATGCCGCCCGCGCCAAAGCAACCGTGGGTGAGATTTCATCGGCGCTTGAGAAGGTATTTGGCCGCCACCGCGCCGAGATCAAGGCGATTACAGGAGTTTATAAGCGGGAGGTCGGCATGACTGGCGCCGTTGAACGTGTCCGCACGGCCGTTGAAGCTTTCGAGTCAGCCGAAGGCCGCCGTCCGCGTCTGCTCGTCGCCAAGATTGGGCAAGACGGGCACGACCGCGGTCAGAAAGTCATTGCTTCCGCATTTGCCGACCTGGGCTTCGACGTCGACATTGGGCCGCTTTTCGCAACTCCGGCCGAAGCGGCCCGCCAGGCGGTCGAGAATGACGTTCATATTCTTGGCGTGTCTTCGCTCGCCGCGGCCCACCTCACGCTAGTACCGGAGCTCAAAGCCGAGCTGAAAAAACAAGGCCGCGACGACATTATGATAGTCGTCGGCGGCGTCGTGCCACCTCAGGATTACGACGCGCTTATGAAGGCGGGCGCAGAAGCAATCTTTCCTCCCGGCACGGTGATCGCCGAGGCTGCGGAAAAGCTGCTGAAAAAGCTCAACAAGCGGCTCGGGCACAGCGAAGAGGCCGCGGAGTGAAGCGACTCTTCTACGCCGCCGTTGCCGTCCTTTGCGCGTTGGCACTATCAGGCTGCGTCGATTCGTCCGGGCCGCTTCTTTCCGATGCGCAGCCTGTTTTGGGCGAGCAAGTGCGGCTCCAGTTCTACTCTTTGCGCAAAGGGACCGCCGACGAGCCTGGGCAGGCAACCTATAAATGGGACCGCGGAACCTATCAGCGCACGGCCGGCGGCATGACCGATGTCGGCTCGTTTTCGGTTCACCCGTTGGCGCGCGACATCTTTGTCGTGCAGAGCGCAGCGGCAAAACGTCCCGGCATGTTCGAATACGCGGTCGCGCGCAGGCTCGTGGATGGCGTTTATCAGGTGATCGCTATCGATGAAGCCGATGCAGACCGCCTGACGCGGGCTCGCTTCTGCAAACGCACCAACGACTCGTCTTGCCGCATCGAAAAGCGCAATCAGCTCTATGCTTTCGCGCATGCCACGGCTGAGCGGAAAAAAGGTCAAGGCGGCCTCGTGCTTCGCCTCGCGGATGGCGTTGCAGAATCCTCGCGCTAGCATGATCATTCCCGAGGCTTGAGGATTCGATGGCTTCGCGCAACCTACCGCCTACCGATCTGGTTCGGGGCGTCCGCTCGGGCGACCGCGCGATGCTGGCACGCGCAATCACGCTGATCGAGAGCAAGCGCGCGGATCACCGCATGACCGCGCACCAGCTTGTGCAGGAGCTGCTGCCGCTCACCGGCAAAGGCGTGCGCCTCGGCATAACCGGCGCGCCAGGTGCCGGCAAATCGACCACGATTGACGTGCTCGGTACCCACCTGACCGGCAAGGGTCACAAGGTTGCGGTTCTTGCCGTTGACCCATCCTCGACGCGGACCGGTGGCTCCATTCTCGGCGACAAGACGCGCATGGCGCGACTCGCGAACGATCCGAATGCGTTCGTGCGACCGTCGCCATCGTCCGGCACGCTCGGGGGTGTCGCCGCAAAGACTCGCGAAACCATGCTCGTATGCGAAGCGGCCGGCTACGACGTCGTCATGGTGGAGACGGTGGGCATCGGCCAGTCGGAAACGGCGGTCGCCGACATGACCGACTTTTTCCTCGTGCTGATGCTGCCGGGCGCCGGAGACGAATTACAGGGTCTCAAGAAGGGCATCGTCGAACTCGCAGATATGATCGCCGTGAACAAGGCCGACGGCGACAACATCAAGCGGGCCAAGGTCGCGGCAGCAGAATACAAGGCCGCGCTCAATATTCTCGTCCCGCAGTCGGTCTCCTGGACTCCGCCGGTCATCACGTATTCCGCGCTTACCGGCAACGGCATCGAAGACCTGTGGGCCCACGTGATCGCGCACAAGGAGAAAATGACCGCAACCGGCGAGCTGACAACACGGCGGCGCGAGCAGCAGGTGAAATGGATGTGGACCATGCTCGAGGAGCGCCTGACCGCGCGGCTCCGCAGCGATGCCTCGGTGCGCGCCAAGC
>Ga0310810_10004653_pt1 | contig 15206 bp, 9 predicted proteins | sample NCmetagenome_FD_207641 | JGI IMG/M metagenome (GOLD analysis project Ga0310810, IMG submission 207641) | Soil microbial communities from experimental microcosm in Duke University, North Carolina, United States - NC | ecosystem: Engineered > Artificial ecosystem > Soil microcosm > Unclassified ...
CCAGCGCAAGTCCAGACGCGCGGATACGGTGCAACGAAATTCCGCTCGTCCGCGAACGGCTCAATCGAAGAACAAAGTGCAAATCGCCGAGTGGAAGTCGTGGTGCGCACGACGGAAGGCTAGTTCTAAATCCCGCGAAACTGTAGGGCGTCGGTGTGAGACGCCACCTTCAAAGCGTGCTTGAAAATGGCGTTTCACAGAAACGCCCTACAATAACAGGCGCAAAGTTTACCAGTTTTTGATCCAAAGATTTTGCTGCGTGGCAGGAGACGATGCTGCTGCAGAAGTGCTCCAAAGATCGAATGTGGGATTATAACCCGGAGTGGGATTCGGGTTCGCAACTGGATTGTTAATTGTAGAATACCCGTAGCTGTTGCCGAAAGGATCCTTGATATACTGCACGGCTTGGGTTTGGTCAGCGGGAAATAACATATTTGGCTTAAACACAAAGTAAGATTTTGCTCCAGTGTTTGGAGTACGGCTGCCTGCGGTTGCACCAAATAACGCGTTGTACAGATACAGACTAGCCGCCTGATAAGCATTTGGATCGAGCGACGTCTGAGCGTTCAACGCATTGGTATCTGGATTGGCAGGGTAAATTCCGGTATCTGACTTATAATTTTCGCAGGCTGCCGCAATGGAAGCGATTTCGGTTTCAGCCCTCGCCCGGCCGCTTTTCTTCCGGGCATAGCCGACGGTGGTTAAAACCAATCCCGCCAGAATCATGATGATACTAACTACGACGATTAGTTCGATTAGAGTGAACGCGCCATAGTCCCGATCGGCGCGGTCGGCACGAGTGCCATTCGCTAGACTTTGGCAGCAACGAACGCCTTTACAACCACTGGGGAGAACTTGTTTTGTCATTGGGATGTCCTCATTCGTCGCCGATGCCGATCACGTTTGTTGTTGCAAGCCGGTGATGATGCTGATGAGCGGCGTGAAGAGAGCCAGAACGATCGTACCCACGATCACGGCCAGGAACACGATCATGATCGGTTCCAGCATCGACGTGAGAGCGGCCACCGCGTTGTCCACCTCGTCGTCATAGACCTCGGCAATCTTTAGAAGCATCTCGGGGAGTTTGCCGGTCTCTTCGCCAACATCAACCATGCTGACCACCATTGCCGGGAACACTTTGCTAGCTTCCATCGGCTGCACGATCGATTCGCCTTCTTTTACGCTGTCATGCACACGCGCGATTGCACGAGCGATGGCGGCATTGCCCGCAGTCTCACGCGTAATATTCAAGGCCTGCAATATCGGAACACCGCTCGTAACCAACGTTCCCAATGTGCGCGCAAAGCGGGAGATTGCCGTTTTCCGGTTCAAGTTGCCGAAGAGCGGCATCCGCAATTTGAAACTGTCGATGGCCAATCGCCCTTTGCGAGTTCGGCCGATAAAGTTGTAAATCACCACAATCGCCACAACTGCCCCGAGCAAAATCAGGCCGTGGTGTTGCATAAACCCGCTGACGCCGAGAACGAACCGCGTCGCGGGTGGCAGCGGTTTGTCGCCAAGTAAATCGTGAAAAATTACTTCAAACCGCGGGACGATAAACACGAGGAGGAAACAAAGGATCCCCAACGCCATCGTCATCACGATGATCGGATAGACCATTGCCGAGAGGATCTTGTTTCTTATCCTGGCGGCTTTTTCCTGAAATTCAGAAAGCCGGGTAAGCACAAGTTCGAGCACGCCGCCGACCTCGCCCGCCTTGACCATGCTAACGTATAGATCGCTAAAGATTTTCGGATGCAGCGCCAATGCGTCGGAAAACGTGCTGCCGCTCTGGACAGAGTCGGCGAGCTTGTCGATTGTTTTCTTCATCAGCTTGTCCCGTTCCTGTTTTGAGAGAACGTTCAAGCTTCTCAACAGAGGCAAGCCGGAATCGATCAGCGTCGCCAGTTGGCGAGTAAAGATCATCAGGACCTTTGACCTGACTTTTCTGCGCTGAAAAAGAGCGATGCCTTTTTTCGCACGCGGTTTCGTAGCCCCCGCCGCCCTTGCTGCGCGTCGGCCAGCGTCCTTGCCGTCGGTCCCACTTATTGCCTCCTCGATAACGCTGGTCGGGAAATAGCCGGCCTGACGCAGTTGACTGATCGCAGCGCTGCTTGAAACCGCCTCCAGTAATCCGGATGCTTCCTGTCCCCGGGCATCAAGAGCTACGTAGTTAAAGCGTGGCATGGGGCGTTATTTTACTTAGGTCAACGGTTTATGTCGAGCACGACCAATCGGTCATGGATTTAGGTGTATCTCAGCACTTCTTCGATTGTTGTGTCGCCTGCAAAAATGCTGCGTAAACCGTCCTGGCGGAGCGTGATCATTCCAAGCTCGATCGCTTTTTGTTTGATCGTCACTGTTGGCGCGCGCTCATTTATCAACTCACGGATTGGATCCGTGATCCGTAGAAGCTCGTATATACCCTTACGTCCTTTGTAACCGGTGTTGTTACAAGTGTCGCAACCTTTGCCGTAGAAAAATTGTTTCTCACCAAGGTCGCGCCGCGAGATACCGAGTTCAGACAGCAAAGAGTCATTCGGACGGAACGGCGCGCGGCAATGACTGCAGATGCTGCGCAACAGTCTCTGACCGAGCACGGCTTCCAGGGTTGACGAAATAAGGAACGGTTCCACGCCCATATCGATCATGCGCGTAATCGCACCGGGCGCATCATTGGTATGCAGTGTGGTAAAGACCAGATGTCCCGTGAGCGACGCCTGAATGGCAATTTGCGCCGTCTCGAGATCGCGCGTCTCGCCCACCATAATGCGGTCGGGATCCTGGCGTAGGAAGTGCCGCAACGCGCGCGCAAAAGTTAAGCCGATCGCTTCGTTCACCGGCACCTGAACGATGCCTTCAAGATCGTATTCGACTGGTTCCTCCGCGGTAATCAGTTTCGTATCGATCGTGTTGACCTTGCGTAAGCACGAGTAGAGCGTCGTGGTTTTTCCTGAGCCGGTGGGCCCGGTGGCGATGAAAATGCCGTTCGGTCGCTCGATCATTTCGAGCAAAAAATTGTAGATGTAGTCCGGAATGCCGAGCGCTTCGAGATCGAGATTGACGATGCTGCGATCCAGCACGCGCAGCACCAGGCTTTCGCCGAATTGGGTCGGTAAGGTTGAGACGCGCAGATCAACGTTGCGTCCCGCGATTTGTTTTTGAATCCGACCATCTTGCGGCAGCCGTCTCTCGGCAATGTTCATGTTCGCCATGACTTTCACCCGCGAAATCACCGGCAGCGCCAAATGCCGTGGCGGCGGCGACATTTCGTAAAGAGCACCATCGACGCGATAGCGGATTTTAAATTCGTTTTCGAACGGCTCGAAGTGAATGTCGCTCGCACGGTCCTGAATCGCCTGATAAAGAATGAGATCCACAAAACGGATGATCGGCGTCGCATTTGCCTCGGCCTCAACCGCGGCTTCGCCGTCGGTCTCGCGCAATTGCAGCGCTTCGCCGGCTTGACCGAGCTGCTTGAGCACCTCCTCCATGCTGGTGGTGTCGGTGCCGTAATACTGCTTGATCAGCTCCTCTATTTGCTCCGGCGGCGACACCACTACTTGAATGTCTTTGCCAAGTGCGAAGCGCAGGTCCTCAGCGATGTGCAAATCAAATGGATCGACCAGCGCCACCCGCAGCGATCGTTCCTTCATGTCAATCGGCAGGGCCCCATGTAACCGCGCAAGGCCGCCGGGAATGAGACGTAAAATATCCGGCGCGATTTCGTGCTGGGTCAGATCGAGGAATTCAGTACCGAGACCGTTGGCGATCGTTTCATAAAAGTTTGGCTCATCAATGAAGCCGCCATCGATCATTGCCTGCGCCACGGTTTTGCCGTTTAACTCTACTTCGCTCAATACGTCTTCTGCTTGCGCACGTTCCAGCACGCGCTGCTCGACAAAAAACTCAGCGAGTTGTTTTTCAGTCATAACGGTTTCAGCTCACGTCACCGACGGTTATTGAGATGATCTCTTCGGCGGAAGTCATTCCTGCCAGCACCTTGCGTACGCCGTCTTCGCGTAATGTTCGCATGCCCATCTCGCGGGCTCGTTGCCGCAGGATAAAAGTCGACGTTCGCTTGTTGATCATGTGGCGCACCTCATCATCGATGACAAAAATTTCGAATATGCCCATTCGCCCCTTGTAACCGATCTGACGGCACAGCTCGCAGCCAACTGGCCTCATGACTTGTGCATCCAATACCTGTCCGGGCTCGATCCCGAGCGCTCGCATCTCGGTGTCCGTAAGTTCGCTCGGTTGTTTGCAGTTGCTGCACAAACGGCGAACGAGTCTTTGCGCCATCACCGCGCGGACTGAAGATGCAACCAGAAATGGTTGTACGCCGAGATCGATCAAACGGGCGACAGCAGAAGGCGCGTCATTGGTGTGCAGCGTACTGAAAACAAGGTGACCGGTAAGGCTCGCGTTCGTTGCGATGCTTGCGGTCTCAAGATCGCGGATTTCGCCGATCATGATGATGTTTGGCGCCTGCCGCAGGATGGAACGCAACGCAGCCGGAAAGGTCATGCCAATTTCGGTGTTCACCTGCACCTGGTTGATGCCGGTCATCTGATATTCGATCGGCTCTTCGACGGTGATGATTTTGCGGTCCGGTTTGTTGATGTAATGGAGACACGCATAAAGCGTGGTCGTTTTTCCCGAACCGGTCGGACCGGTGACGAGCACGATGCCATCCGCCAATCTGAGCAGGCGCTCGAAGCTCTCCTGGTCATCCGAGAAAAATCCAAGCTCAGGCAATCCAAGTTTTAGGTTGGATTTATCGAGAATGCGCAAAACCATGCTCTCGCCGTGATTCGTCGGCATGGTCGAGACACGAAGATCGACCGGCTTCTTTCTAATCCTTACCTGAATCCTGCCATCTTGCGGCAGACGCTTCTCCGCGATACTCATCGAGCCGGTCATGATTTTGAGGCGGCTGATAATGGCTGACTGCAGACGCTTCGGCGGCGATTGCATTTCCTGTAGCACACCATCGATCCGAAATCGCACGCGAAACTTTTTGTCCATCGGTTCGAGGTGAATGTCGCTGGCGCCGGCGCGATGCGCCTCGAGCAGCAACATCGATACCAGGCGCACAATCGGCGCGTCTGCTTCGTCAATCGGGCTAGCTTCCGTGCCATCGCCAATTTCCAGCCCAAGATCGATCTCTTCGCCAATTTGCTTTTGCAGTACATCCGCCGCTTCATCGGCCGTGCCGTAGTATTTGATGAGCGCTTCCCGAATTTTTTTTGGGCTCGTGCAAACCAGTTCCAACTCGCGTTGAAGGAGAAAACCCAAACTGTCGATGGTATCGATGTCCAGTGGGTTACCGACTGCGACCACGAGCCCGCTCTCACCGAATGCGACCGGGATCACTTTGAACCGCCGCGCGTCTTCGCCCCGGATTTCGTTGATGACCTGTGGCGGAATGATCATCGTGGAAATGTCGATCCAATCCATGTGCGCTTGCCCGGCCAGGGTGCGCGAGACGTCGACCTCCGACAGAGCGCCGTCATTAATCAAAACATCGAGCACGCCGGGCTCGCCGTTCAGGTGCGAGCGTGCTGTATCGATTTGTTTGCTGGTAAGGAGTCCTCCGTCCTGGAGAACGCCGAGCACATAGTCTTCGTTGTTTTGCACCTAGGGGAAAAACGCTAGGCCTAGTTTAGCGCAAACCGGCTCCATTTCCAGCAAGGCGATCAACCGCAACAAAAGTACGCCCGAAGCCTACAGACAAACCTACTTCACACTTGTTGTGATCACTTCCAGCTGATTTTGATCGGCATTTGGCACATACAGAGTCGAATCATCTGGCCCGACGGTTACGTTGCGCGGGAACGCATCATTTGAATATGCGGAAACCGTTTGTACTACGGTCGGCGCCGCGGGGTTGCTGACGTCCATGATCGCCACGTTGGCGGTGCAAGGTAATGAACCCGGAGGCGGGTGGTTACCGCACGCGCGCCCCGTTTGCCAAAACCGGTTGGAGTTTGCCACGGCCAAGAGGGTGTCATTGTTAAATAACGCCATCCCTACAGGAGCAGTCCCATGGGTGTCGCTATATCCAACGAACGCGTTGTTCGGTGAAGCCGACACCAGCGCTGAGCGATTGAAACCTAAAACTTGATACCCACGAGCGTCTGGATCCGCTGGCACAGGTAATTGGGTATTTCTGCCACGCGCTGCGACCCAAACATATTGACCGTCTTGCGTTTCAACTGCCCGAACTGGCGAACACCCAGCGGCAATAATCGTGACGATCGAATCCTGTCCCATTCCTTTTGTTGCCATGTCGACATCGATAACTGCCAGCAGGCCATTTTGTGAATTTGGACGTCCATCCGACTTATTATCGCAGGCGTTTCCAATAGGGCGCCCCCGGTAATCGATATCGCGCCGGCAACCTGGGCAGAGGACGACTCCGTTCCGGGTCAAGCGGACGTTGGTCGGGTCCCGATATACAGTTGCATTTTCCGGATTGACACCTGGGCCGGACCCTTCGCATGCCGCATAAAGGTATCTGCCGTCATGCGATATCGTTATTCCCGGGATCGTGTTGCCGCCCGGTATGTATATGGTGTTGTATGGTTCGACCGGTTCTGTCCCCACAAATCTACCAGAACCGTCGCGTACCACGTGGATGACGCCTATTGTCCCTCCCCCTGTTTCAGTCGGTGGGGTTGGACTGGGCATTTTCCCGTATTCGTTGGCAACAAATGCAAAGTTCCCGTCAGATGTAACGGCCACATCGAAAGTCCCGGGAGCGCAATTAGGGCAATCATTGCAGTTCAGGATTGGATATTGTGGGACCTGTATAACGCCGTCCATGCCACACGGTTCGGTCAAACTAGTCAGACGAAAAAATTCGGCGCCTTGCCTCTCAATCGCAGCGCCGACGCTGACTTGCGGCGAACCCGGGAAAAACTGCATTCCATCGACATGTTCTACAGACGGTGCGACGGGGGGCGATGGGAAATCAATGACGTGTTGGCCGCCGCACGGGTTACTGAAATCAGAGGTGCTGAAAACCTGAACACCCGTGGTGAAAGTGGTTGGGGGCGGGCTAGGCTTATTGGGACACGGTGTGGTGGCCCCAGTTACCGAGACAAGAACATTAGCGCCATCATCCGTAACCAGCGCATCATTCGGGGTTCCGAATGTCGGATAGAACTGGGCCTGCGCCGTCACCCTGTGTGGCATGGAACGCGCTGGATCACCGTATGAAATTCCTCCTGCCCCCCAAATGAACAGCGTTAGGGACGCACCCACCAGGAGGACCGCCAGGAGCAAACGTTTCCTGACCAACCCACAATCAGGTGACGCATCAATTTGGCAGTTTTCCGGAGCGGAATTCGTTAGGCCAGTTGTCGATTTTTTTCTTTTCATTTTTCTTGTGAAGGTTGAGCCGTTGTCTCAGCCAGGGTACCGCCCCTACGGCATACTCAATCTGCCGGAAATAAGTAAAACCGGGGGAAGACGTTATCAGGGAGGTCTTTTACGAACGAAGGGGCAAATTGTCGAACTGTTTTTACGGTCCGAAAAACAATTCCAGACCCTACACGGTCAGGTACCCTTTTGTCAGGCTTCTCTTTAGTCGAAACGAACAATCTCGGAACGCCATTCACCTGGCTCGAGCCCTGCCGTTTGGAATTTTATGACGCCAGCCTCTTCTTTCGCGAGCTTCCTATTGACAGTCTATACGTATCCCGATATTCTGTGATACAGAATGTCTATACGAAGAAATAGGCCGACGGAATTGCTGCAGGGCACTTTAGATTTACTCATTCTCAAGGCGCTCGCGCATGGCCCACTGCATGGGCTGGCAATTGCGCATCGAATCGAGCAGATTACAAACGGCGCCTTTGAAGTGAAACCGGGTTCCCTTTTCCCGGCTTTGCACGGAATGGAAGAAGCGAGTTGGCTTGCCGCTTCATGGGGCGAATCGCAGAACGGCCGCAAAGCGAAATTTTATCGACTGACGAAGGCCGGCCTTCGTCAATTGGAAAAGGAAAAGAGCGACTGGCGCAGAGTTTCGAGTGCCATCGCGGCCGCGCTGAGAACCGCCTAACTAATGCGAAGTTTCGTCAGTCGGACTCTGGCTCTTTGTCGAAACCTGTTCAGGCGGACAGCGGTCGAGCAGGAGCTTTCGGCAGAACTGGCGCAGGCTTTCGAGTTTCTTGTCGAAAGCAAAATCCGCAACGGCGCACCAAAATCGGAAGCGCGACGTTTGGCCGCGATTGAATTGGGTGGCGTTGAGCAACTGAAGGAAGAAATCCGAGAGTCCAGGGCCGGCTATGATTTGGAGGCTTTGTTTCAAGACGTGCGTTTTGGCTTGCGAATGCTGCTAAAAACGCCGGGCTTCACGATTGTCGCGGTCACGACGCTCGCGTTGAGCATCGGCGCCAATACCGCCATTTTCAGTCTCGTAAACGGCGTGCTGTTGCGGCCCCTTCCGTTTCCGGACGCTGAACGCATCGTCTACTTCGAAGGCAAAAATCCGGCGGCAGGCATCACCGACAGCAATATTTCGTATCTCGATTTCACCGATTGGTCCCAACAAAGCGATCTCTTCGCGAGCACTGCGGCGTACTGGACCGGGAACGCCGACCTTAGTGGCGACGGAGCGGAACCGGAGGCCGTTCCCCGCGCGGGCGTGACGACCGGTTTCTTCTCTGTGCTAGGTGTCCAGCCTGCTCTCGGGCGAGCGTTCGTTCTCGAAGATGACAAACCAGCCTCATTCAACGGCGGCCGGGGTACCGTAGCGATCATCAGCCATGGCTTGTGGAAGCGCCGCTTCGGATCCGACCCGGCCATCATCGGGAGGGTGGTCCAGATGAAGTCGAGGCCTCTGACGGTTATTGGTGTGATGCCGCCGGGGTTTGAATACCCGGAGCAAACCCAGATTTGGGTAAACAGCGCGGTTAATCTCTCAGAAGAGCCGCGAGACAACCGCGCGTGGTCGGCGATCGGCCGTCTCAATTCTAACGTTGATCTGAAGCAAGCGCAGACTCGCGTGAGCGCCGTCAACGCGCAGCTCGACAAGCAGTTTCACCAGACGAACAAAGGCTGGGACGTTTTCCTTTGGACGCTCCACGAACGGCTGGTTCGGGAGGTGAAACCGTCGCTGCTCGCGCTCCTTGGCGCCGTCGGATTCGTACTTCTCATTGCCTGCGCGAATGTGGCCAATCTCCTTCTTGCCCGCAGCGCAGCGCGGCAAAAGGAAATTGCGATCCGGGCCGCGATGGGTGCGAGCCGCTCGCGCGTTCTGAGACAGATGCTGACCGAAAGCATTCTGCTCTCGGCCATCGGCGGGGTTGCCGGACTCTTCTTGAGCATTTGGTTAACCAAAGTGCTGATGTCGATGTTGCCCGAAGGCGCGCCGCGGATGGAACACGTCGGGATTGATTATCGCGTCCTGGCGTTCGCTCTCGGCGTCTCGGCGCTTACCGGCATTCTCTTCGGCATCGTCCCTGCCCTCCAGGCCTCGAAGCTCGACGTCACCAGCGCATTGAAAGAAGGCGGACGCAGCGCCGAAGGACATCGCCGGACAAGCGCGCGCAGCCTTCTGTTGATTGGCGAAGTCGCTTTGTCGCTGATGTTGCTGGTTGGCGCTGGATTGCTCATCAAAAGCTTCCTCCGTCTCCAAGAGATGCGGCCGGGCTTCAACGCCCACAATGTCCTCATCGCAAACCTGGCGTTGCCTTACCCAAAATATCGGTATGAGCAGTTTGAGGAATTTTTCCGCCAGCTGAAAGAGCAACTGGAAGCGATGCCTGGCGTGCAAGCGGCCGGAGGCAGCATGAATCTTCCGCTCAACGCGAGTGGTTACGCGATCGGACGCGGATTTATTCCGGAAGGCCGGCCGCTCACGGTCGACGAAAATAGGGACGCGATGTTCTCCAGCATCACAGGCGATTATTTTCGCGCCCTGCAAATTCCGTTGCTTTCGGGACGCACCTTTGAACTTCGCGACAATTTTGACGCACCGAAGGTGGTAATCATTAATGAGACCATCGCGAAACGCCATTTCGGTTCGGCCACAGAGGCGATCGGGAAACGCCTTTCCATCTGGCACGACGAAAAATTCATGCGCGAAATCGTCGGCGTGGTCGGAGATACCAAGACCAGTTCTCTCACCGGAGAGGGGGGCGCGCAAATCTACGTGCCGAACGCCCAGTCACGGGAGAATTTCATGGGCCTGGTGATTCGAACCGCCGGCGACCCTGCCGCTTTTGCTACCACCTTGCGACATGAGGTGCAAGCGCTCGACAAAGACCAACCGATCTACAACGTTCGCACAATGGACGACGTGGTCGCGAACTCGTTAGGCACGCGTCGCGTGTCGATGCAACTCTTCACCGTCTTTGGCAGCGCGGCGCTTCTGCTCGCAGCCATCGGCATTTACGGCGTGATGGCTTACTCGGTTACGCAACGCACGCAGGAAATCGGCATCCGCATGGCGCTCGGTGCGCAGAAATCGGATATCCTTCGACTTGTGGTTAGGCAAGGCATGACCCTGACCTTGATCGGCGTCATTGCTGGAGTGGCCGGCGCCTTCGTGCTGACGCGGATGATCGCGAATCTGCTCTTCGGCGTGAGCGCGAGCGATCCGGCGACGTTCACAGCGATCGCGCTGCTACTCATCTTTGTTTCCCTAATTGCCTGTTACTTGCCGGCCTGGCGCGCCGCCCGGCTGAATCCCACTGTCGCGCTAGCCGAGAATTAGTTGGCGCGATTTTGCCCCTGCTGGTCGCAGTGATCCCAAGCTACATCCACGCTCGCTGGAGCAACTCCGAGTCGGCCCAGCGCAATTGTTGCGACAAGAACGAACTGCCCGAGCTCGTCCTTGTGAGATGGCTTTTTTTGTATTGCAAAAACCCCGGAGCCTACGGGGCTCGAACCCGCAACCTCCGCCGTGACAGGGCGGCGCTCTAACCAATTGAGCTAAGGCTCCAGCAGAAGAAACAGAGTGTAAAGGCGCACATCTTCAGTCGCAACTGTTGAGTCGACGTTGCCACTCGCAGTCGATTCTTTTTTCAAAGCGGAACCCTGAAACCCATTTCTGCGCAACAACACGATGAACTTTGCGGTTGAACATTTTGGAGACGCATAGCGTCGAACATTGCGAACACGACTGATGACGGTATAATTAAATCGGTTCGGCGGATTGACCCAAACCATAATGAGCGACGAGCGCAGCGAGGGATTGCAAGGCGAAGGGGACTCGGGTCCGGAAACTATCCTCGATTCATTTGATCAAATGATCGGGTCGCTGCCACCAGGCGACCCAGTTCGGCGCGAATTGTTGCAGCTGCGCCCGCAGATCCTCGATCAGCAGGAAACCATGATCGAAGCGCGCCGGATGATTGAAAAGCTTGAGGAAGTCGTCAAAAAAGTGACTTCTCCCGCAAACCGGATCGGCACGTTTCTCGGCGCCACTTCGAAGGAGACAGCGCATATCGTGGTCGGGGGCGCCGATTATTATTGCAATGTCGATCCGCGCATATCGCTCTCGAGGTTGAAAAAAGGTACACGGGTTTTGGTCAACGAAGCATTCGTCATCGTTGGTGATCTGGGATTCGAGACTGCCGGCCCGGTGACCAAAGTCACCGAAGTAATGGGCAAAGATAGATTGCGAGTGGGCTCGGAGCACGGATTGCATTCGATGGTGCTTCAGCGCTCCTCAGAACTTGCCCACTCCAACTTAAAATCAGGCGATGAAGTCCGCGTTGACTCCAATTACCGCATGGCGTTGGAGATGCTCTCAAGCCCGAAATCGGACGAATACTACCTCGACACCGTGCCCGCTCTGCCGTGGGAAAGAGTCGGCGGTCAGGAAGCGGCGCTACAAGCGATCAAGGACGCGATCGAGTTGCCGCTGTTGCATCCTGATCTCTTCAAGAAATTTGAGCACGCTACCCCGAAGGGTTTTCTGCTTTACGGGCCGCCGGGTTGCGGCAAAACGCTCATTGGAAAGGCGACTGCATTCAATTTAACGAAGCAGCTCGGCGAAAAAACTGGAACCGAAATGCGTGAATATTTCATGCACGTCAAAGGTCCGGAGATCCTCAACATGTGGGTCGGTGAATCGGAACGAATGGTGCGCGAAATCTTTACTACGGCGCGCGACAAACGAAAGGAAGGTTTCATGCCGTTCCTTTTTATCGATGAGGCCGAATCAATCCTCGGCACACGACGCGCATCGCGATATTCGAACATTCTTTCCACGCTGGTGCCGATGTTTTGCTCGGAGATGGACGGAATCGATTCGCTCAATGACGTCGTGATCATTCTCGCTTCAAACCGCGCTGATCTAATTGATCCCGCAATTTTGAGGCCAGGGCGGATTGACCGAAAAATCAAAGTCAACCGACCGGATAAGGAAGGAACGCGTGAAATTTACCGCATCTATCTCACGGACAATTTGCCGTACGATGGCGTGCTGGCGAAGGAGGCTGATGGGATCGGTGCGTCCATCGAACGTTTGATCGAGCGGTTCGTTGACTGGCAATTTGCTCGGCGTGACGAAAACAAGTTTTTGGAAGTGACCCTGCGCAGCGGCCGCAAAGAAACGCTTTACCGCAGCGACCTGATCAGTGGTGCGATCATCGCATCAATCGTGGAGCGCGCGAAAGCGATTGCGATTAAACGGGCCATCGGGACCCAACAGGACCAAGGAATTCGAGAAACGGATCTACAACTAGGGTTCAACGCTGAGTACGCGGAGAACGACATTTTCCCGGCCACGGACATTACCGAGGATTGGCTTAAGCTGATCGATTACGATCCGGAAAACGTCGTAAAGATTTCACCGGTTAGGCCGATCTCGGATGCCCGCTTGCGTCCAACGTCGGTGATCTAATGCGCGTCGAAAGCTGATAGCTTGCCGCGTATGACCGAACCCCCTCGGTTAACAGCAACCCGCCTACCCTGGGAGAACTCTATAATATTTTGTGACTATCTGCGTGAAAGATCGACGGTGAAGAGTGTTGGAACACGATAAGGGAAGCAGGGATTAAATGAGACGCGTCTTTGGGTTAGAGACGGAGTACGGTATCACGCTGTCCGGCGCGGAGACGGTGGATGTGGTCGCCGAATCAATCGAGCTGGTGCACCGCTACACAGATCACGGCGCGCTGATGAAATGGGATTATGACCTGGAAGATCCGCACCTCGACGCTCGAGGGTTTCGCGCCCGGGAACTACTTCAAGACACCGACGAATCGGCCTACTACGAGATCGACAAACGTCGGCCACTGAGCTTCGAAGAAATAAAAAGCGACCTTGTGCTTTCAAACGGCGCACGGTTCTACAACGATCACGCGCATCCGGAATATTCGACTCCCGAATGCACAACCCTGCAGCAGATTGCCGCACAGGACAAAGCCGGCGAGCGCATCCTCGCGGAATGCGCGCGCCGCCGAAATCAAAAACTACCGCCCGATTACGAGGTCCGTCTTTACAAGAACAACACCGACTTTGCCGGCCACAGCTACGGTTGTCATGACAACTACCTGATGACGCGTGACATCCCGTGGGACCGGATCGTCTCTGGCATCCTCCCGTTCCTTGTCACTCGCCAGATTTTTTCCGGCGCAGGAAAAATGGGAATTGAGGGAGAAAGCAGCCAGGGAGACCCGGGAATTTATCAGATATCGCAACGCGCGGATTTTTTCAGCGTGATAGTGAGCATCGACACGATGAATCGCCGTCCCCTGATCAATACACGTGATGAGCCGCACGTGGATGCGAGTCGCTACCGCCGGTTTCACGTGATTCTCGGCGATTCCAATATGAGCGAGTGGGCCACAGCGATGAAAATTGGGACCACCGCGCTGGTTCTGGATCTGATCGAGCGTGGTGAAGCGCCACAACTGGAGATTGCGCAGCCAGTTGACACTAATAAATCGATCAGTCGGGATCAAACTTACGATTGGATCATCGAATTGAAGGACGGCCGAAAAATCTCGGCGATCGATGTGCAACGAATTTATTTGCGCGCTGCCAGCAAGCTCTGGCGCAATCCTCCGGACGGCGAGCACGCATGGATCTTGTCCGAATGGGAAAATGTGCTGAACGACCTCGAACGCGACCCGATGTCAACGCGGGATCGCATTGATTGGTCTGCCAAAAAATTCCTTTTGGATGCATTGCAGCAGGAAGAAAAACTTTCATGGAGCGATCCATGGCTGCAATCGATCGATCTCGAGTATCACAATCTCGATCTCGACCACGGGTTGTACTATGAATTGGTCCGTAAAGATCTGATGCGACGCGTCACCAGCGAGGACGAAATCAAGGGCGCGATCTTTAATCCGCCGGAAACGACACGCGCGTTTTTCCGTGGCCGTGCCGTGGCACGTTTTAACGACGAGATCTCATCTATCCAATGGGACGAAATCGTCTTTTCAAACGGCGCCTACTCACACCGCGTTGCTCTGCCCGAAGCCGCAATGGACGCGCGCCTCGACGCGTTGAATCACGCCGCGCGCAATGGCAAAGATTTCCCGGAGTTCATGAGCGCCGTCGCCCAGATCGGGTAAAGCAAATACGTCTCATACGTCTCATTTGGCCCCATACCCGGATAGGACGAATACGACCTACTCCCATTCGATTGTACTCGGTGGTTTGCTGGAGATGTCGAACACGACGCGATTGACGCCTTTGACTTCGTTGCAGATGCGGTTGGAAATGCGCGCCAACAGTTCGTAAGGAATACGCACCCAGTCGGCGGTCATGCCGTCCTGACTCTCAACGATCCGTAGCGCGATTGTGTCTTCATAGGTGCGCTGGTCACCCATTACGCCCACAGATTGCACCGGAAGCAAAACGGCGAATGATTGCCACACTTTGTAATACCAGCCGGCGACTTCCATTTCGCTTTGCACAATGGTGTCCGCCTCGCGCAGGATCGTCAGTCGCTCAGGCGTGACCTCGCCCAGTATGCGAACCGCCAAACCCGGCCCGGGGAATGGCTGCCGATAGACGACCTCTTTCGGCAAACCAAGTTGGAGACCCGCCTGGCGCACTTCGTCTTTGAACAATTGCCGCAATGGTTCGACCAACTTGAAATCCATTTTTTCTGGCAAGCCACCTACGTTGTGATGGCTCTTGATTACATGCGCGGGATTCCCTCCAATCGACACACTTTCGATTACATCCGGGTAAAGCGTGCCTTGTGCGAGAAAGCGGAACTTATGATC
>Ga0310810_10004655_pt1 | contig 15203 bp, 10 predicted proteins | sample NCmetagenome_FD_207641 | JGI IMG/M metagenome (GOLD analysis project Ga0310810, IMG submission 207641) | Soil microbial communities from experimental microcosm in Duke University, North Carolina, United States - NC | ecosystem: Engineered > Artificial ecosystem > Soil microcosm > Unclassified ...
CTCGACCTCGATCGTGCCATTGGTATTGACGATTTCGACAGTGGCGCCCCTGGCGACGGGATAGGTACGGCTCCAGTCCTCGGTGGCCTTGCCGCTGGCGACGTCGACGGAGAGACCGTTTTCGCCCACGTGGACGTCGCAGGCGGCGCCGGCAACGGCCAGGACGGCCGCCACGGCCACGGCAGGGAACGAACGGGACGTCATTTCACGGCCTCCGGCACTTCTTACGTCCAGTGGCGGGGCTTAGTTCAACTGAACCGAGATCAGCTTGGACACGCCGGGTTCTTCCATCGTCACCCCGTACAGCCGGTTCGCAATCTCCATCGTCCGGCGGTTGTGAGTGATCAGGATGAACTGCGTACGGTCGAGCATGCCGCGCAGCATCTCCACGAATCGCCCGACGTTGGCATCGTCGAGCGGAGCATCGATCTCGTCGAGCAGGCAGAACGGGCTCGGCTTGAACTTGAAGATGGCAAACATCAGCGCAATTGCGGTCAGCGCCTTCTCGCCGCCGGAGAGCAGTTGCACACTCTGCAGGCGTTTGCCTGGGGGCGAGGCCACGATATCGATGCCGCTCTCCAGTGGATCGTTCTCGTCCAGAAGCGTCAGCCCCGCGCGGCCGCCGCCGAACAGCGTACTGAACGTTCCCTGGAAGTTCTCCTGGATGGCGGTGAACGCTTCCTTGAAGCGTGCCTTTGTCGTCTCGTCGATGCGCTTGATCGCCTCGGCGGTCTGCGCGATCGACTCGAGCAGGTCCGCGCGCTGGGTGGTGAGGAAGACGTGACGCGTTTCGAGCTCGTCGAACTGCTCGATGGCCATCATGTTCACCGGCCCAAGGCGCTCGATCTTGCCCTTGAGCGCGACAATCGCTTCCTCCGCACTCATCGACGACGGTGGCGTCGCCGCCGCGACCGCAGCTACCTGCTCACCTTCCTCCGCCTCGGGATCCGGCTCCTCCGCGGTGATCGCCGCCGCGTCTGGCGTCGTCTCGCCGGCGGCTTCCATCTGCTCGACGTCGGCCAGCACCTCGTCGAGCGTTGCCTGCACCGCGTCGATGCATGACTGCGCAAGATGGCCGAGATCGCTCTGGGCGGTGGCACGCGCGATCTCGAGATCGCCGGCTTCGGCGCGGACGGCTTCGAGCGCTCCGCGGGCTTCACGGATCACCGCGTCCTGCGCGTCGACCGTGATCCGCAGCTCGTTCGCGGCGTCGTCGGCCATTCGCAGCGCTTCGCGCAGCGCTTCCAGGGCCCGCACCTGTTCGTCGAGGATGCGTTCACCTTCGTCGATCGCCGTGAGCAGCCGCTCGCGAGTCTCGCGCGTCTGTTCGAGCTCGCCGGTGCGCGAAGCCATCCGCGTCTCGAGTTCGCGGGCCGCCTCCTCCAGGCGCAGCACCTCCGACGACAGGGCCGCCGCACGTTCGACGAGCGCGGCGTGCGCCGCGCGCGCCTCGGCGGCGCCTGCGCTGAGGGTCGCGACCTCGTCCCGCGCGGCCGCAAGGCGACGCTGCGCGTCGTTGAGCCTGGCATCGGCCTGCCGCTGTTCCTCCTCGAGCCTGACGATCGACGCTTCGGCTTCAGAACGGCGACGTTCCAGTTCCGCGCGTTCCTCTTCAGCGCGGCGCCGCTCGAGGGCAATGACTTCGCTCTTGCGCGTCAGCCGTTCCACGTCCTCAACCGTCCCGGCCACCTGCGCCTCGTGGACGACGATCGCCTTTTCCAGACGATGCTGCTCGGCAGTCAGCGCGGCGATCGCCGTGGTCGCCTGCGCAATCGTGAGCTCGAGAGCATCGGCCTCGGCAACGAGACGGTTGAGCGCCTCGCGATCGCTGTCGACGCGGTCGCGCAGCTCCTTGATTTCGCGGCGTGTTGCCAGAATGCCGCGCGACTCGGCCTTGGCGCCGCCGGTCACCAGGTGCGGCCCACGGAACACGTCGCCGTCGAGCGTGGCGATCAGGGCCGGCGTTTCCCGTGAGAACGCGACGGCGTGATCGAAGCTCTCCGCGACATACGCGTCCGGCAGTACCTTGTGAATCGTCGATGCATGCGGGCCAAGCACGCGCATCACCTGCGACACCGGCGTGATCCCCGGCGCGCTCATCGCCTGGTGCGGGTGAAAACCGTTGGAGCCAGGATCAATCACCACGAAGCCGCAGCGTCCGGCGTCCTGCCCGCGAACCAGCGACAGGCCGGCGGCCGCCTGGTCGTGACGTTCGACGATGACGTGCTGGAGCAGATCGCCCAGGCACGCTTCAACCGCGCGCTCGTAGCGCGTGTCGACCTCGAGGTAGTCGGCGACCGCGCCCTGCTGGCCGACGTGACCGTTCGCCTGCACCAGGACCATGCGGGCGGCGTCGCTGAACTCGGCTCGGCTCGAGGCCAGTTCCTGCAGCGACGCCAGGCGCGCTTCGGACGCCGCGAGCTCCTGCTCGCGCGCGCGGACATCGCGCGCCCGCCATTCGTGTTCGTTCCGCGCGGTGGACAGCTCCGATTCGCGCGTGGTCCGTTCGAGCCTGATGGACTCGAGACCCTGGTGGGCGCGGCCGAGTGCGTCGTCGGCCTCGGTTCGCGCGAGGCCCACCTTCTCGGACTCGCGCCGGAGGTCGTCCTGCTCCACGTCCAGCTTGCCAACCGTCTCGCCGACGCGATCGTGCTGCGCCATCGCGTGCTGAACGGCGTGATGCAGCGTGGTCACCGCGTTGTGCGCCCGGAATCCTTCCGCTCGTGCCGCTTCGACCTCTGCTTCGAGCCCTTCGATCTGCTGCTGCGCAGCGGCAACTGCCTCGTTGGCGACGGCGAGAACGCCCGCCGCATCATCGCGCGATCGATCGGCATCGGCGGCCGCGCCGCGTCGCGATTCGAGCGCAAGGCGCGCCGGCTCGCGGCGCCCCTCGAGATCGCGAATCTCCTCTTCGATCTGGGTCGCGCGCCCGGCGAGCGATTCCGCCTGCTGACGATTGAACTCCTGCTGCTGCTGCCGGCGATTGATCTCGAGCTCGCGACCGTGCGCGTCTTCGCGGATGCGCGACGCCCGGGTATCGGCCTCGGCCTGCTCGATGCGCAGGCGGCTCAAATCGGCCTCGACTTCGGCGAGCCTGGCGGCCGCGCCGGTCTCGCGCTCGCGGGCGTCGGCGAGACGCGTGCGCGCCAGTTCGATGGCGTGTGCGAGCTCGCGGTATTTCCGCGCGAACAGCACCTTCTCCCATCGCCGCCATTCGTCGCGCAGCTTCTTGTAGCGGCGCGCCTTCGCCGCCTGGCGCTTCAACGTCCCGCGCTGCTTTTCGACCTCGAAGACGATGTCGTCGATGCGGGTGAGATTCTGCTGTGCCGCTTCGAGCTTCAGTTCGGCGGCGCGGCGGCGTGACTTGTATTTGGTGATGCCCGCGGCTTCTTCAATCAACTGGCGCCGATCGGTCGGGCGCGTGCTGAGAATCATGCCGATCTTGCCCTGCTCGATGATCGCGTAGGCCTTCGCGCCCAGGCCGGTGTCCATCAACAGTTCGTGGACGTCCTTCAGGCGGCAGACCTCGCCGTCGATCAGATATTCGCTTTCCCCCGAGCGATACAGACGGCGCGTCACCTCGACGTCGCGCGTGAAGTTCTCGGTCAGTTGCGCGACCACCTCGAGCGATTCGGCATGATGACCGTTGGCGTGACCGTTAGCGTGACCGTTGGTATGACCATTCGCACGGCCGTTGCGGTCAGCGTCCGCAGGACGGAACTCCTGCAGCACCTCGCCCGCCGGCAGCACGCCGCCGACCGAATCGACCGGGACCTTCGGCGCCACAGGCAAGCCACCGAGCCGCAACCGTACTTCGGCGGTTGCGCCGGCCTTGCGGGCATCGCTGCCGCTGAAGATGACGTCCTCCATCTTCTCGCCGCGCAGGCTCTTGGCGCTCTGTTCGCCGAGGACCCAGGTGATGGCGTCGGCCACATTGCTCTTGCCGCAGCCATTGGGTCCGACGATCGCGGTGACGCCGCGGTCGAAGGCAAGCTCCGCCCGATCGGAAAAGGACTTGAAACCGGAAATTTCGAGGCGTTCGAGACGCATGTTTTCCCCGGAAGGAGGGTCGGCACCAGGCGGACGTGTCCGCGGAAGCCCGTGAGGCGAAGGCGGAGACCTCGTCCGCCTCAAGCCGGGGAGGAGTCTAGCAGGCCCTAGCCATAGTGGCAAGGCCGATCTAGACCACAATATTTGGGCTAGCCACCCTAGCGGGCGGCGCGCGTCGACTTCTGATTCCGCAACTGCAGCAACTGCTGCGCGTCCGGGAACAGCCCCAACGCGAACTGCAATTGCGGGTCGCGTTTGGTCAGGCCGCGGAACGCGGCCGCCTCGCCAAACAGATCGACGTCGATCTCCTTGTGGATCATCGCCTTCGTGAAGTCGAGATCCGTCTTCCACATCGTCTCGTCGATCGGAATCCGCGCGGCCGCCACCATCTGGCGGAACTCGGTAACCATCGCGTCGGTCACATCGAAGTCGGGCGAGAGCTCGCGCGGCGTGCTTCCCGCGCTTGGCGGGATGCGGGTGTCACCGGTGCGGCGGAAACGTCGCGCGTATCCGTCGAACATGCCGCGCGCGTAAATCAGCCGGCCCTGGTGCGTCGGGTTGAACCCTTCGATCGGGCCGTCGAAGCGACGGTCCGGTTCGATGCCCCCGCCGCTGTACACCTTGCGTCCCTCGTCCGTGTACTTCAGATCCTCCGGCTTGTGTGCCCGGTTCGGATCCTGATCGCGCAACGTGTACGACAGGTAATCGTCGAACGTGCTGTCCCACGGACGCTGAATCAGCCGGCCGCTCGGCGTGAAATAGCGCGCGGTCGTGATGGCCGCGCCGGCGCCGCCGCTGACCCGATAGACCGACTGCACCAGAGCCTTGCCGAAGGTGGTTTCTCCAACGATGAAGGCCCGATCATGATCCTGGAGCGCCCCTGACACGATCTCGGAGGCGCTCGCGCTGCTGCGATTCACGAGCGCGACAATCGGGATGTTCAGGTAGTCGCTCTGTTCGGTCGCCCGATATTCCTGATCGGAGTTCGGTATGCGTCCCCGCGTGTAGACGATCATCTCGCCACGCGGCAGGAACCGGTTCGCCACCTTGATCGCCTGATCGAGCTGTCCGCCGGGATTCGCGCGAAGGTCGAACACCAGACGCTTCATGCCCTTCGCCGAGAGGTCCTTCAACGCCTTGCCGACTTCGGCGTCCGCGGTCTCGCCGAACTCGCGCAGCTTGATGTAGCCGGTGGTGCTATCGAGCATGAATGCCGAGGGCACCGTGGGAATGTGAATCTCATCGCGCATCACCTGCAGCGGAATCAGCTTGTCGTACCCGCTGCGCTTCAACCCGATGTTGACGAACGTTCCCTTCTGCCCGCGCAGTTTGGCAACCGCCTGCTCGCTCGTCCAGCCCTTGGTCGTGTCACCTTCGATCTGCGCGATGATGTCGCCACGCCGCACGCCCTTCTGATACGCCGGTGAGGCTTCGAACACGCTGGCGACGGTGATGTCGCCGTCGATCACGTTGATGGTGATTCCCAGACCGTAGTAGTGTCCTTCCTGACGTTCGCGCATCTGCGCGTAGGCACGCGGGTCGAAGAAACTGGAATGTGGATCGAGCGTCTGCAGCATGCCGGTGATGCCGCCGTAGACGAGACGGTCCGATTCCACCGGGCCACCGGCGTAGTCGGCTTCAACCGCCGCCAGCGCGCTGGTGAACACTTTGTACTGCTCGGGAAGCTGGCTCTGAGCGACCAGAGCGCCGCGCCCGAAGAATCCCCCGACCAGCGCGCACAGAAGAACGACGAAAACGGCAGCAGAAAGAGACCGGTACGGGCGCATAAAGGAAATTTACACCCTCACCTTGACCCAGTCCAGACGGCGTTTCTATAATCTTTTGAACCACTTAGGGGAAAATTCGCGAACGAGGCTGACTATGTTTGGATCGATCGGCATGCCCGAGATGGTCATCATTCTGGTGATCGCGCTCATCATTTTCGGGCCGCGCAAGTTGCCCGAGCTCGGCCGATCGCTCGGCAAGAGCATCAATGAATTCAAGAAAGCCTCGAATGAGCTGCGCAGCACGCTCGAGGACGAGATTCGCGTCGAGGAGCGCAAGGAGCAGCAGGCAAAGGTAACGGCCGAGCAGCAATCGGCCCTGACGGCGCCGGTGTCGGGCCCGGAATCGGACCTGATGGCGCACACGCCCAAGCCCATCTCCGAAACCGTCACCCGCGGCACCGGCACCGATCACTCCGCATAATCTGCATGGCCCTCGTCCCTTTCCCGCAGCCGGGGCAACAGCAGCCGGCGCCGGGCGACGATCCCGACTGGGACGACGACGAGTCAACCGGCGCCGCCGGCAAGATGTCGTTCCTGGAGCATCTCGACGAGCTCCGGCGACGCATCATCTATTCGGTCGTCGCGATCGGCATCGGTTTCGGCATCGCCTTCTTCTTCATCCAGCAGTTGTTCGACTTCATCATGAAGCCGATGGCCGCCGCGCTGCCGAAGGGACAGACGCTCGTCTTCACCGAACCGACCGAAGCGTTCACGCTCTACATCCAGATCGCCGCGATTGCCGGTCTGCTCCTGGCCACGCCGGTCGTGATGGCGCAGGTGTGGTTGTTCATCTCGCCGGGACTCTACACGCACGAGAAGAAGGCCGCCGTGCCGTTCGTGGTGCTGTCGTCGATCTTCTTCCTCCTGGGCGCGGCGTTCTCGCACTACGTCGTGTTCCCGCTGACGTGGAAGTTCTTCGTCAGCTTCAACAGTCCGTACCTGCAGTTCATGCCGCGCATCGAACCGGCGTTCGGCATGTGGATGAAGATGCTGCTGGCGTTCGGCCTCGTCTTCCAGATGCCGACGATCGTGCTGTTCCTGGCCAAGCTGGGCCTGATCACGGCGAGCTTCATGTGGCGTCAGTTCAAGTACGCCATCCTCGTCATTTTCGTCGTGGCGGCGGTGATTACGCCGTCGGGCGACATGTTCACGCAGACCGCCATGGCCACGCCGATGATCGGCCTCTATCTCCTGAGCATCGCGCTGGCGTGGGTCTTCGGGAAGAAACGGCAGCCGGAGATCGAATCGCCCGAGTAGGGTTCGGCACCGCGTTCCCCACGGGCAGGCGGATGCCGCGGAGCGGTCCCGCCGCTAGTACGATTTGGCGAACCAGGCGTTCGCCGTCGCCGGCGCACCGCACTTGATGCAGACCTTGCCGACCGGCGGAGTGCTCGTAAACGGGATGTTGCGGATGGTCGCCTGCGTCTCCGCCTTGATATCGGCTTCGCAGGTGGCGGAGCCGCACCAGGGCGCAATCACGAACCCCGGACGGCCTTCCATGATCCGCGTGAACTCGTCGTACGAATCGGTCTCGGAGGTGTGGTCCGAACGGAAGGCGATGGCGCGATCGAACAGCGCCTGCTGAATCGTCTCGAGAAGCTGCTCGATGTGCGAGACCAGGCCGTCCATCGGGACGAACGTCTTTTCGCGCGTGTCGCGGCGCGCCAGCACGACCTGCGACTTCTCGAGATCCTTCGGACCAATCTCCATCCGCAGGGGAACGCCGCGCATTTCCCACTCGTTGAACTTCCAGCCGGGCGTCTGCGATTCGCGATCGTCGAGGTAGACACGTAGCCCGCGGGCCGCGAGCGCGCGCCGCAGCTCCTGTGCCTTCGGCAGTACCGTCTCCTTGAATTTCGCCTTCGAAATGATCGGCACGATCACGACCTGATACGGCGCGATCCGCGGCGGCAGGATCAATCCGCCATCGTCGCCGTGCGTCATGATGACGCCGCCGATCATCCGCGTCGACACACCCCACGACGTCGTCCAGGCGTATTGGACGGACTTGTCGCGCGCCTGGAACTTGATGTCGTAGCCCTTCGCGAAGTTCTGCCCGAGGTTGTGCGAGGTGCCCGCCTGGAGCGCGCGGCCGTCGCGCATCAGCGCTTCGATCGAGTAGGTGTGCATCGCGCCGGCAAACTTTTCGCTCTCGGTCTTGCGGCCGTCCACGACCGGCATCGCCAATACGTGCTCCGCGAACTCCTTGTAGACGCCGAGCATCTTGCGCGTCTCTTCCTCGGCCTCCTCCGCAGTCTCGTGCGCAGTGTGCCCTTCCTGCCAGAGGAATTCGGTCGTGCGCAGAAACAGCCGCGTCACCTTTTCCCAGCGGACGACGTTCGCCCACTGGTTGATGAGGATGGGCAGGTCGCGCCACGACTGTACCCACATCGCGTACATCGTGCCGATGATCGTTTCCGACGTCGGACGGACGACAAGGCGCTCCTCGAGCGGCTCCGTTCCGCCCTGCGTGACCCACGCCACCTGCGGCGCAAACCCCTGGACGTGTTCCGCCTCCTTCATCAGCAGGCTTTCGGGGATGAACAACGGGAAGTACGCGTTCACGTGCCCGGTTTCCTTGAAACGCTTGTCGAGTGCCTGCTGCATCAGTTCCCAGATGGCGTAGCCGTAGGGGCGAATCACCATGCAGCCCTTGACTGGCGAGTAGTCCGCCAGTTCGGCACGGCGGACGACGTCGATGTACCAGCGGCCGAAGTCGTCGGATTGTTTGGTGATTTCGGTTGGCAGGTCTGGGAGGTCGGTTTCTTTAGACATCGGTCACAAATCCCAACTCCACAACTCCCAACCATTGGGAGTTGGATCAGCGAAGCCTGTTGCGGATTGGGAGTTGGCTTACGTGCCGCGCACGTCGGCTAAGTGCCTGTGCCAGTGTATATCGTCGCGCCGCGGGAAATCGGAGCGGAAGTGGCCGCCGCGGCTCTCCTCGCGCCGCAGCGCCGCCTGGGCGATCAGGACGCCGACGGTGACGAGACTGGCGACGCGGCGCAGGCCGTCGTCTCCCGGAGTGGCGGCGAGCGCTCTGCGCGCCAGGTCCCGCCAGGCCGACAACATCAGCGTCGCTTCGGTGAGCCCGCTGCGTGTGCGGACGAGACCGACGTGCTGCCACATGAGATCGCGCACGTCACCCGCCGCGGGTACGCGCGGCACGCCAGCCGGCGTCGTGAGCACCCGCGGAACGCGACCGACCGCCGCGAACAGCACCGCTGGCTGAATCGGATGGGTCATCGCCACGGCCGCGCGTGCGCCGAACACGAGACCCTCGAGCAGTGAATTACTCGCGAGGCGATTGGCCCCGTGGACGCCCGTGCAGGCCGCTTCCCCCGCGGCGAACAGACCGGGGATCGACGTCCGGCCGTCGAGGTCGGTCTCGATGCCGCCCATCGCATAGTGCGCAGCCGGGCTCACCGGAATCCGATCGGTCGCGAGGTCGAGACCGGCCTCCCTGACGACGGCCGCGATCGTCGGAAAGCGGCTCCGGACATACGACGGCTCGAGGTGCGCCAACGTCAGGTAAATCGGACCGGCGGTCCGGCGCGCCTCCTGCACGATCGCGCGCGAGACGAGATCGCGCGAGGCCAGTTCACCGGCCTCTTCGTAGCGCGTCATGAAACGCTCGCCATCCCTGTTGATCAGATGCGCGCCTTCGCCGCGGAGCGCTTCCGACAGCAGAAACCGGGGCGCGCCGGGGATGCTCAGCGCGGTCGGATGAAACTGGATGAATTCGAGATCAGCGACGCGCGCGCCGGCCTCGTAGGCCATCGCGATTCCATCGCCCGTCGCAATCGCCGGATTCGTCGTCTCGCGGAACACCTGTCCGGCGCCGCCGGTGGCGATCACCGTGCGGGACGCGCGCGCCTCGTGAAGCTCGCCGGTGCGATCGAGAAAGCGGGCGCCGGCGCAGGCACCGTCCTCCATGATCAGCGAGACCGCCGCGGCGTCGCTGCGGACAGTGATGCGTCCGTTCGCCGCCACCTTTTCCCACAGCACCTGGCCGATCTGTCGGCCGGTCGCATCGCGCGCGTGGAGCACGCGCCGCACGCTGTGCGCGGCTTCCCGGCCGAGGGCCGGCTCGCCGCGCTCGTCGCGATCGAAGGCGCCCCAGTCGAGCAGTTCGCGCACGTAGCGCGGACCGTCGTGGACCAGCACGTTGACCGCCTCGGGCACGCACAGCCCGTCGCCGGCGGCGAGCGTATCCCGCGCATGCAGTTCCGGCGAGTCGTCTGTCCCGAACGCGGCGGCGATGCCGCCCTGCGCGTAGCCGGTGTTGCTTTCGCGCGGGTCGGCCTTGGTGAGGACGATGACGTCACCGGCGGCGGCGAGCGTGATCGCCGCGCGCAAGCCGGCGATACCGCTGCCGATCACCAGGAAATCGCCGGCAATGCGCACGAAGGTTATCCTACCAAGGCGTGAGTACACAGACTGCAGATCCTGTTCGCGTCGACGTCACCACCGGCGGTGCCGGGTCGGTCATCCTGATCGGCGAAGGCGTCGCACACCAGCTCCCGGCGTTGCTCGATGCGCATCGGGTTGGCCCGCGCCGCTTCGTGGTATCCAATCCGACGATCTGGGGGCTTCACGGTCCTCAACTCCAGGACGCTCTCGGCGACGTCGAGCCAATCCTCCTGCCCGACGGCGAACGCTATAAGAACCTGCAATCGGTGTCGAAGGTGTACGACGCGCTGATCAAGGCCAGCGCGGACCGCGGCAGCGCGCTCATTGCCATCGGCGGCGGCGTCATCGGCGATGCGGCCGGATTCGCGGCGGCGACGTTCCTCCGCGGTATCACGCTGGTGCACGTGCCGACGACGCTGCTGGCGCAGGTCGACAGCTCGATTGGCGGCAAGGTCGGCGTCAACCATGCGCTGGGCAAGAACCTGATCGGCGCCTTCCACCAGCCTCGGCTGGTCGTCATCGATCCGCTGCTGCTGCGCACGCTGCCGCGGCGGGAGTTCCGCTCCGGCCTCTACGAAGTCGTGAAGTACGGAATGATCGCCCGCCGGAGCCTCTTCGATCTCCTCACGACCAGCACCAAGGCGGTCTTCGACCGCGAATCGTCGGCGCTCATGCCGGCGATCGTCGAATCGTGCCGCATCAAGGCGGATGTGGTCTCGAAGGACGAGCGCGAAAGCGGCCTGCGCCGCATCCTCAACTTCGGGCACACCGTCGGTCACGCACTGGAGGCGGTCACGAAGTACCGCCGTTACCGGCATGGCGAAGCCATCGCCTACGGCATGCTCGCGGCCGCGGACCTCGCGGTCGAGCGCGGCGCGTTCGCCAACATCGAGCGTCAGGCGCTGGCGCAACTGATCGCGAAGCTCGGCCCACTGCCGCCGCTCGCCGATCTGTCGATTACCGACGTCATCGACGCCATCCGCCGCGACAAGAAAGTCATCAACGGCAGACTCCACTTCGTCATCGCCATCGAAATCGGCGCCACGATGACCGTCGACGATGTCACCGAAGATGAGCTGATCGCGGTACTTGCGAGGTTGGGACTGAAGCGGTAGCGGATGCCCGCCATTTTCAAGCAGCGCGGCGGCCTTCGCTCGCGAACCAGGTTCAGGCGTCGGCGAAACCGTGCTCCTTCATCTTCTGCAGCAGCGTCTTGTAGCTGACCTGCAGCATGTCGGCCGCCCGCATCTTGTTACCTGCCGCATCCTTGACCGCCTGCTCGATCTTCCGCCGTTCGACTTCGCCTGTGGTGCGGCGGAGCGCCTCGACGAGCGTCCCCGAGAGATCGAGCTGATCCCAGGGACTTGCCGCGGCGGCAACCGCCGGCTGGCGAAACGACAGGTTCAGGTGGCGCGAATGAATGGTGTCGCCGTCACACAGGATGACCGCGCGTTCGATGCAGTTCTGCAGCTCGCGCACGTTCCCCGGCCACGCGTATGCGCGGAGCTCCTCCATCGCGGCAGGCGCGACGACGAGCAGTTTCTTGTTCATGTCGCGGCAGAAACGATCGACGAAGTGCCGCGCCAGGATCACGACGTCGTCCGAACGCTCGCGGAGGGGCGGAATCTGAATCGGGAACACCGACAGGCGGAAGAACAGATCCTCGCGAAACTGCCGCTCGGCGACGCGCTGCTTGAGGTTGCGGTTGGTCGCGGCAACGACCCTCACGTCAACATGCAGCGACTGGGTCCCGCCGACGCGCTCAAACCGTTTCTCCTCGAGGGCACGGAGGATCTTCGCCTGCAGGGCCAAGGGCAGGTCGCCAATTTCGTCCAGGAACAGCGTCCCGCGATGCGCCAGCTCGAAGCGGCCGGGCTTGCGCGCCGCCGCCCCGGTGAACGCGCCCTTTTCGTGGCCGAAGAGTTCCGTCTCGAGTAGCGTATCGGGAATCGCCGCGCAGTTGATCGCGACAAACGGCCCTTCCGATCTCGGGCTGAGGGCGTGCAGCGCGCGGGCGAACAGCTCTTTCCCTGTGCCACTCTCGCCTTCGAGCAGCACGGTGGCATCCGTGCCAGCCGCGCGGTGCAATTGCTGCGACACCTGACGGAGCTGCGCGTCTTCGCCGATGATGCGTGGCGCGCCGCGCCGCTCGGCGAGTTCCTCCTTCAGGATGAAGTACTCGGTCAACATGCGCCGCTGGGCGATGGCCCGCTCGACCATCAGCAACAGATGATCGGGATCGACCGGCTTGGCCAGGAAGTCCATCGCGCCTTCGCGCATCGCGGTGACCGCGTCCTGGATGCTGCCGTACGCCGTCATCACCACCACCTGCAGCTCCGGATCGAGCTCCTTGGCGGCGCGCAGGACGCCGAAGCCATCGCCGGCCGGCAGCTTCAGGTCGGTGAGGACGACAGCGGGCCTGGCCTGACGGAGCTGCTGGACGGCTTCCGGTTCATCACGCGCTTCGAGGACGGTGTGGCCCTGCGCCTCGAGTGCATGCCGCAGCATCGCGCGCAGGGAATCCCTGTCTTCGACCAGCAGGACCGGAAACGAGGTCAACGAAGCCAGCCGGCCGGCACACCGGCCTTCCGCGCTTCCTCCTGGATGTCGGCGATGGCCTTGGTATGCTGCTCGATTTCGCCCTTCACGCGCGCCAGTTCGGCCAATGCCTTCTCGCGATCGGTGGCGATCTGAGCGCGTTGGTACGGATCGTCCCGGGCGGCGAAATCGGTGGACAGCCCGTTGATTCGGCTCTGTAATGCCTCCGCGAACGTCTGTGCCCTCTGGAGCGCGTCGCGCTCGGACTTCACGCGACCCTGCCAGTACGCCTGATCCTTCGCCGGTTCGTCCTTCTTCGGTTCGTCTTTCTTCTGATCGTCGTTCTTCGCGACGCCGGCTTCCGCTGCCGGCACCGGCTTGTCATCCGGTGTTGATGCTGCCGCCGCCGGAGCAGGACTCAATTCAGGGCGCAGGCTCTCATTGGTGTAGACCTTTCCGGACTGCTGAATCGACTTCCGGCGTGCCTCTTCTCGACGGGCGACATCGCCGAGGGATTGGGCCACGGTCGCAGAAACAGCAACCTGCGTTGCCAGCAGCGTCAGCAAGAGAATGCGCATCACAGGAATTCTCAGGGCCGCTCCTGCCTCGCGTCAAGGCACAGACTGGGCGATCCGTTCCTTGATCTCTTCGGATCCAAAGGCCTCCACCGCCAGTTCCCCCGTTGGACTACCAGACTTTCGGCATCTGGCTAACGAAGTTCCTGCCACGACAGGAGCCGGACGCGAGCTGGGCCACCGGGCTCCCCGCCGGGGCGCTGCCGCCCCACGATGACTTCGGTCGTTCGGCGCGTCCCATCGGGTCCGAACGCTTGTGCAAGCATCGCGATCGCCCCGCGGCCGGCATTTCCGGCGGCGCACGTCGAATCGTTCTCGAGATCGCAACCGGCGGGCGGTAAGCCGTCCCTGAGTGGATCGTCGTCGCTCTCGGCGGGGTCGTCCGCCACCCAGACGATCACGTACTCCGTCAAATCCATCGCACTCGCCGGGAGCATCCCGCTGAGTGGCCCATACGCGTAGAGTTGCCACCAGGGATTGTTCGGCCCCCACGGACGGCCCTCGACCGACGCGGTGAGATCGGCCGCCGAGCAGGTGTTCTTTCCGCAGCGCACCAGATTGGTGGCCTGGGTGAGATCGATCGTGTTTCCATCTGGCAGCTCGCGCCGGCCAGACGGCGGACCGTCGACGAAGGAAGACCTGATCGCGCCGCTGAGGAGATCGTCCCAGTTTGGCACTGTCACGATTTCGGGGAGCAGAAGTTCCATGGCCGCATCCGCGGCGTACAACACCTCCGAACCGCGGCGATAGTTGTGCGCGATGCGCTCTTCGGCCATCGTGACGAGGATGAGCGCGAGGCTCAGCGCCATCATCAGCGCCATCAACATGAGGACGACGAGCAGCGCCGCACCCTGCTCCTCACACAGACGCTCCTCACACAGACGCTCGTCCCACAGACGCTCGTCACGCAGGTGGATGACGTCGAGGCGGGCAGCGGCAGCATTCACGTCATCGTCCCAGGTTCATATTCCGCGGTGCGATGTCGAAGCTGATTTCCTGATCCGGCACGTAGCGCTCGCCGTCGCGTGCCGTGCCACCGTGGCTGAAGAGAGTACCGGCCGGACCTCGCCGTGCCACCACGGTGGCCTGCACGCGCAGTCGGACGCGCACGCGGCGGATACGTAGCAGATCCGCATCGAATCGTTGGGAACGCTGCTCGTCCGGGCACCAGGGACCATCGGTCATGTGTTCCGGAAGGAGCCGCACCAGGGCCGCGCCGGTGGAGAGGACCGGCAGACGCGGCATCTGCCTGCCGTTCACCAGCGCAAATGTGCAGTTTTCGCCTGTCCCCCAACTGTCATTCGTGTCGTCGGCGCCTGCTGGGGGCGGCTTCGGACCATACGTCACGTCGGAGCCGACTGGATCGTCGAGCAAGATGCCGGACAGCAGACGTGGCGGCTCGGGGTCGGCGTAGTACTCAAACTCGAGTTTTACGACATCGTCGACCACCGGCAGACTGGTCTGATAGCCGTCGTAGTGCATCAGTTGATATGTGTTGGTCGCGATATCACTCTTCAGATAGTAGGTTGCGAGGATCAGGTGCGTGATGAAACGACCCGGCCCGTCCGGCACCGGAATGGTGTCGACGTACTGCAGTTGCGACTGCTGAACCTGCACGCCAGTAATGGTGACAAGATTGCCCTGGCCCCGGCCGTTGATGACAAGGCCACGCGTGCCCTTCTCGAAGCCGCACAACTGTTCAGACTGGACGTACGGGCAAGTTGCCGGCGCGTTGACTGTCATGACGCCGGTCGAACTCGGGTTCTCATTTCGAATCGTCACCTGCGGCGACGCGGCCGGCACGTACATCACGCTGATGGTGTCGGAGCGATAAAAGATG
>Ga0310810_10004656_pt1 | contig 15198 bp, 14 predicted proteins | sample NCmetagenome_FD_207641 | JGI IMG/M metagenome (GOLD analysis project Ga0310810, IMG submission 207641) | Soil microbial communities from experimental microcosm in Duke University, North Carolina, United States - NC | ecosystem: Engineered > Artificial ecosystem > Soil microcosm > Unclassified ...
CAGGTCGAGACCCTTCTCTTCGGCCACTTTCTTGAGCAGTTCCTGCATGCGCGTACTCGCTTTGCGAACGGCATCGTCACGCTCCGCTTCGATGTCGGCGGTCAAGTCATCGCTCAAGCGCTGCAGCTGGGTCTGCTTGCGCTGGCCGCGGGCTTGCAATTCCGCCTCGCCGGCCTGGCTAAGCTTGCCTTGGCTGGCTTGCAGCTGGGTTTGAATGTCGGACAATTCCTGCTGGCCTTTCTGGAGGGTGTCCTGTCGCGGCTTGAATCTCATCTGGAGATCCTTGAGCACCTTCTGGATTTCGGCGGTGCTCAATACGGCATTCTGGAAATTGACCACGGCGACCTTGGCCATGGTCGAGCTGGAGGTGGTCTGCCCCATAGCCGGAGCAACAGAAATAAAGCCGGCGGCGCACACAGCCAGCGCGGGAAGCACAAGTAAACGCATGAGCGAGTCAAACTCCTTTGAATCCATTCTACAACCCGCGGGCTATTTCAGCATCTCGGTAAGCACGCGCCCCATATTTCCGCTGGCGGACTCGATCGCCAACAGCGTAGCCAGTGTCGGGGCGATATCCTCGACGCCGATCGCGCCCGGATAGCTCCCCGGGCGGATCCGGTTCGCCGGACCCAGGAAGATCACCGGGACATGAGTATCGTATTCGTAAGGCGAGCCGTGGCCGGTGCCGGCGGCGCTAAAAAGGTAATATGGCTCGGTGACGGCGAAAATATCGGGGCTGCGGGCGGCGTTGAACCCGTTTCGGACCCGGGTATCCACCGGATCCTTACCGTTTTCGCCCAGGGCGCTATCGGCCAGCTGGGTCCTGGTATACACCCGAGCAATGTGAGGCTGCGCACGAAGGGCGTCCGCGGCGACTTTCTGGACTTCAGCCATATCGAGTTTCTTTCCCGGAATTGGATCGGGCCTGAGATATATGACACCGTCGGCACTGAAAGAGATCCATTGCCCCGCCCCAAATTTATCGTTCAGCACCTTCTCGGCCGCGGCACGGTAGGTATTCCAGACGATCCGGCCGCCCGGCATCTTGCGCTTTTGGTTCACTTCGGGAACCGGCGTCGCGCCGTGATCGGCGGTGAAGGCCACCAGCACGCTCCCCCGCCCCGCGCGTGCCTCGGCGGCATCGATCAACGCGCCGATGAGTTTGTCGACGCGTTTGACCATATCGTGAATCTCGGGCGAATCGGGTCCGTCGCGGTGCCCCACGTAGTCGACAGAGGAATAACTGACCGCCAGCAGATCGGTCTTGGGACCACCGCCCAGGTTCTCCGCGACCAGGGTTCGCAGCGCCAGACTCTGCAGCACCTCGTCCCCGAAGGGCGAGGCGTCGATGGCGTTGTAAAGCTGCGGGCCCGCGGCGGGCATCTTGTGACCCAGCCATTCCTGACCCGCGTACTTATCGGCGAAACGGGTGGCGTTGAAATCCCGCACCCAGGCAGGCAGCCCGGAGAAGTAGTAGGTGCTGGAGACAAAGTTACCCGACGGCCCGTCGAACCAATAAGCTCCGTCGGCCATGTGGCCGACGGGAAGAATCGCGCTCCTGTCCTTGAGCGAAATGCCGATGATCTTGCCGCCCTTGCCCGCTAGCTTTAGCTCGTCGCCGATGGTCGACACCAGCAGTCGCGCCGGCGAGGAGCCCGCGACGTTTCCGTTTGCGCCCAGCAGCTTGGTCTTGTCGTCAGAGACGCTGGTTACCTGCTTGCCTTCCACGCGGTCCCACCAAAGATTGCTGACGATGCCGCTCATCGCGGGTGTGGCGCCGGACAGGAATGTCGAGTGCCCTACCGCGGTCACCGTCGGCGCGGCATCGTAATGGGCGTTGGTAAAGACCGCGCCTTGATCGAGCAGGCGTTTCAGTCCGCCGGACAGGTCGGCACGGAAACGGGTGAGATAGTCGTAGCGAAACTGATCGACGACGATCGCCAAGACCAGTTTGGGTTGTACTGGCGCCTGACTTTGGGCCACGCCCAAGGTCGACAGGTAGAAAGTTAAGTAGAGAAGGGCTAGCAATCGCCTTCGCATCAGCTACCCAGTCTACCAGCGCTGTGTGAAACGACGATTACTGCCGGGAACCGCTTTGGCGAGCCAGCTGGATGCGCGCGTTCTCGAGCTTGTCCCGGACATTGGCGACTTCCGCAGTGTCGAGCTCGGCGGGCGAGCTGGTCTGCCACTCGCGGAGCGAAGCTTCCCACTGCGCGATGGCTTCGCGAACTTTGGAAGCCTTGAAGAGCACTTCGGCATAGTGATCGTGCATGGTGGGATCGTGCGGCGTCAACTCCACGGCGCGGCGCATGGCGTCCTCGGCTTCCGCCAGCTTCCCGATGCGGAAGTAGGCCCAGCCCAGACTGTCGAGATAGGCGCCGTTGTTGGGCTCGCTATCCACGGCCTTCTGGATCATGGCGAAGGCTTCCGGCAATCGCAGGTTGCGATCCGTCAGCATATAGCCCAGGTAGTTCAGCGTGGCCGGGTTGTCGGGCCGGACCGCCAGTACCTTACGAAACTCGGCTTCGGCGGCGGGCACGTTTTTCTGCCGCTCGAACATGGCGCCGCGCTTGAACCACACATCGATCTTTTCTTCCGGGGATTCCGCCAGTTTCTCGGCAGCGTCCAGGGCTTTGGAGGCATCATCGAATTTGCGGCCTTTGACATACAGATCGGAGAGGGCCAGCTGGATGGCCAGGTCGTTCTTCCCGTCCAGGAGCTTTTTCACATCGGCCACCGCTGCGTCGGTTTTACCCATTTCGGCTAGCAGCGACGCGCGTCCCAGGCGAACATCGGGGTCGGTGGGCCATTTCTTGAAAGCGGCATCGGCTTCGTCCTGAGCCTTGGAGAACTCCTTCGCGCCCATGTACGTGTCTATCACGCTCGCGCTGGCATGCGGCGCTTGCGAAGGATCCAAGGTCGCGATCTGGCGGTAGCTGTCGACAGCGGGCTGCGTCTGATCCGCTAGCCGCTGCATCATGGCCATGCGGTCCAACAGGTCGATTCTGCCGGCCAATTGCGCCGGATCGTAGGAGCGCAGCTCAGTTTGCTTCAGGATGCCCTGCATGACCCCGATGGCGTCGGCGCCCTTGCCCTCCCCCTGCAGGATGTAGGCCTCGTTCAACTGGATCTGGACGTTGTTCGGATCGATGGCCTTGGCTTTGTCGGAAGCCTCGCGGGCCTTGACCATATCCTTCTTCTGGCGATAAATCTGCGACATCCGAAGATACGCGTCGGCGTCGGTGGGATCTTCGCTCACCAGGTCCTGGTAGGCTGCGAGCGCGTCGTCGTAACGTTCGGCCGAAATCAGCAACAACGCCATTTTGCGCGCCACGTCGGGAGCGTTGGGCGGATTGAGTTCGAGCGCGCGGCGCAGGGCATCGGCCGCCAGACCAGGTTCCTTCATCTGCTCATAAGCATCGGCCAGCCGGTTGAGGCTCTCCGCGCTGGGATTCTTCTCCGCAGCGCGCTTCAGCAGGTCGGCCGCGCCCGTGCCGTCGCCCTTGATGCCCAAAACGGTCGCGAGGCCAGTCAGCCCGTCTTCGTTTTCCGGCTCCAGCTCCAGCGCTTTGCGAAACGAACGCTCCGCATCATCGACTTTCTGTGAGGCGCTTTGCAGGCGACCGAGCCAAACCCAGGCATCGGCATCCTTGGGAGCCAGCTCGGTGATCTTCTGATATTCCTCCGTGGCCTGGCGCACCATGGTTTCGTTCACGCGGCCGCGCTGGGCGTCGATCTGACGCACGTAAATGCGAGCCAGCACGCGATGCGCCGCCAGATCGTTGGGGTTGGTTTTGATAGCCTGTTCCGCATCGGTCTGGCCGTCGCGCAGGCGGCCGCTTTGGCTATACACGTCCGACAGTTCTTCGGCCAGCAAAGCCGAATTGGGATCAGCCTTGATGGCGGCCTTGTAATTCTCAATCGCCAGATTCACGTAATCGTTACGGCTGGTGGTGTTGCCGGCCAGTTCGGCATACATATGAGCCAACGTGTAGCGATAGTAGGCGGTGGCATGGTCGCTGCTCGCGGCGGGTGCGCTTCCCTGCCCCCAGCATGCGCCCGCGCCCAGCAGCAACATCAGGAAGCCTGCGTTCAGTGATCGCATATCAGTTCGCTTTCCTCCAGCGGCCGCCCGGGTCGCAAAAGACCACATCTTCAGTATATCCAGGTCGTCTAGAGACGTCATGTGGAGACGTCGTGGCGCACGTTACCATTACAGAACGTGGGACAGGACGTGCGGCGCCCCTTGCTGGTGATCATAGGCCCGACCGCGTCGGGAAAGAGTGAGCTGGCACTATGCGCCGCCCAAGTTTTCGCGGGTGAAATCGTCAATTGCGACGCACTCCAGTTCTACCGCGGCTTCGATATCGGCACGGCCAAGACGCCCGCCGCCGAACGCCGGGGCATACCTCATCATCTGTTTGACGTGCTGGACCCCCGCACAGGTTTCTCCGCAGGTGACTATTCCCGTGCTGCCCGCGAGGTGATCGCTGGGATATCGGCGCGTGGACGTCTGCCGGTGGTGGTGGGCGGGACCGGGTTTTACCTGCGGGCGCTGCTCGAAGGCTTACCGGCCTTGCCGGCGCGCGACCAAGCGTTGCGGGATCGCCTGAACGGGCGCGAGCAGCGCCGCCCCGGTTCACTCCACCGGTTGCTAGGCCGATGGGAGCCGGAGGCGGCGGCGCGCATCCACGCTCGCGACGTGCAAAAGGTGATTCGCGCACTGGAAATCCGGTTGCTGACGCGCGCGCCGCTGCCCTCGCCGGCGAGCAGCCTCCCTCTCGAAGGCTTCAACGTGTTGCAACTGGGTCTGGCTCCCGAGCGGCCGCTGCTGGCGGATCGGATTGCCGTTCGCACGCGACAGATGTTTGACGCCGGGCTGGTGGACGAAGTTCGCAGCCTGTTGGCCGGTGGTTTGTCGGGCCAGGAAAAACCGTTTGAATCTCTGGGTTATAAGCAGGTGCTGGCTCATCTGCGCGGCCAGATGTCGCTTGAACAGGCCATGGCCGCGACGGAACTCGAGACCCGCCAGTATTCGAAGCGGCAGCTTACGTGGTTTCGCAGGGACAACCGCACGGCTTGGCTCCGGGGTTTCGGGTCCAATCCAGAGGTGGCCGAGGCGGCTCTGCAGGCTGTCCGCAAGTTCCTGTCAGAATGACCTTTTAGCGCTTCTACAGCGATCCCGGCGAACCGCCGATGGAATGTAGGAAAGCACCGATGAGCACAACCCAAAGAGATCAACGCCGGCGGGCCCAGCGCCGGAATGTTTCTACGCCTTCCGTGATCCGTGTAGAGCTGCGCGACGGGATGGGCAATCCCCGCAACATCACGGCGGATCTGACGGATTGGTCCGACACCGGTCTCAGTTTGAACCTGGTCGCGCCTATCAAGCCCGGTGCCATCATCATGGTGCGGGGAAAACTGGGCGACGAACGCATCGAGATCTCGCGCCGCGCCACCATCACCTGGTGCAATGAAGATCCCAAAGGCGGATATCGTGCGGGCGTGGAGTTCATGGACATGAACTCTGCGCACTCCGGGGGAAGTTCGAACCAGCATTCCGACTATAAACAGCCGCATGTCGCGCCCCAGTTCCAGGAGCAGGATTACTACGAGATCATGCAGCTGAGTCCAAACGCGGACAGCGAGACCATTCATCGCGTGTACCGGCTCTTGGCCCAGCGATTTCATCCGGACAATACCGACACTGGCAACTCCGAATTGTTCGTTCAACTCACGGAAGCTTTCCAAACCTTAAGCGACGCGGAACGCCGCGCGGGCTATGACGCTCGCCACAGCGCCGAAAAGAAGCTGCGCTGGAAAATCTTCGATCAGGCGGCCGTGGCCACCGGGCCCGACGTCGAAAAGAGAAAACGCCAGGGAATTCTGGCGCTGCTCTACGCGACGACCGTAAAAGATCCCGAGCGGGCTTCGATGACGGTGCACGCGTTTGAGGATATGCTGGGCTGTCCCAAGGAGCATCTGGAAGCCGCCCTGTGGTACCTGAAGGGAAAAGGCTACGTGCAGAGGAATGACGGGGGACGCTACACCCTGACGGTCAACGGCTTCGAGGAAGCCGAAGAACGCTGCGTGAAGCAAGTGCAAACGGCCGGAGAACTGGCTGGTCCCGCCCAACAGACGTAGATCGCGCGGCCGCTGTTAGACTGTGCATATGCGGTCCCGTCTGCGCGTATCGCCCGCTCTGATGGCCGGGCTGGTTGCGGGCGCCATTCCGCTATTTGCGCAGAACGCCACCGTCTTGCCCTTCGCCAACGTATCCCCTTCCCATTCCAGCATGGACTGGATCGGCGAGAGCATCGCCGAAACCATGCGCGCCGCCTTTTCCGCCCGCGGCGTCCTGACGCTCGAGCGCGACCGTATCGGCGAGGCCTACCGGCGCCTGCAGCTTCGCGAGCGTACGCAGTTGACGGAAGCGTCGCTCCTCAAGCTGGGTGAGGTACTGGATGCGGAACAGGTGGTCCACGGGACCTTTTCGTTTGCGCCATCTGTCGCCGGCAACCCGTCCGGCTCCAAGGGATCCCTGAAGATCGAAGCGCGGGTTTCTGACCGGCGCCGCTTACGTCAAAGCGCGGTGTTTACCGAAACCGGCGCCTTGGAGGAATTGGCGGCGCTGGAATCGCACCTGACCTGGCGGGCACTGACGGTGGTCGCTCCGGCGCGCGCGCCCGCCGAGTCGGAATTCCGGTCCCTGAGAACGCCCGTGCCGCTGGATGCCCTGGAGAATTACATCCGGGGATTGCAAGCTACTGCGCTCGAGCAGAAAGAAAAATATTTCGCCCAGGCGTCGCGCCTCAATCCGGACTTCTCCGCTGCGGCCTTCGAGCTGGGAAAGATCCATTTTGAACGGAAGGAATACCGGGAGGCCGCAGAACAGATGGAGCACGTGGGCCCGGCGGAAAATCACTACCGTGAAGCAACTTTTTTTCTCGGCTTTTCGCGCTATCAGGCGGGCGATTTCGAGGGCGCGCGCAAGGCGTTTCAACTGATCGCGGAGACAGTGCCCATCAGCGCGGTGTGGAACAACCTGGGTGCGGCCGAGAGCCGCCAGAATCTGCCACAAGCCGTCGAAACCTTCCGCAAGGCGCTGGAGCAAGACCCCAGCGATCCCGACTACCATTTCAATCTGGGCTATGCCCTATTCAAAAAGGGCGACTTCACGGCCGCAGCCGACCGCTTTCGCGCCGTGCTCGATCGCGATTCGGAGGATCAGATGGCAACGCTGCTGCTGGGACGCTGCCTGAAGAAGCAGGGTTTGCGGGCCGCCACCCCCTCCGACGCACGGCTGCAAGCTTTGGAACGGCTGAAGAGCGAGTATGAGGAACGGGTGTATTTCCAGCTCAAGTCGATTCTGGCGTCGCCCCCAACCTCCGGGCCGCGACAGTGATGGAGCGGTCTTCGTTATAATCCTTAAAGCTCATGCTCGAAGCCTTTGGCGCGTCGGACCCAGGTTGTGTCCGCACCAATAATGAAGATTATTTCCTGGTCGTTCCCGCGATCGGCTTGTACCTAGTGGCCGACGGCATGGGAGGCGCGCAGGCCGGCGAGCACGCCTCGCGCATGGCCGCGGAAACCATCCAGCAGGCCGTCCAGCAGAACGGGAAGATCATGGACTCCGACGGTCTGGTGGCCGCGTTCGCCAGCGCCAACCAACGCGTCATGGAGGCCGCCGCCGGCAACCCCGATATGGAAGGAATGGGCACCACACTGGTGGTGGCCCTCGACAGTAACGGCGAACTACTCATCGGCAACGTAGGCGATAGCCGCGTGTATACTTTCGACAAAGGCGTGCTGCAGGCCATCACTGAAGACCAAACCTGGGTCAACGAAGTGGGCCGCCCGCTGGGTATCGACGAGGAGAGCTTAAAGAACCATCCCATGCGGCACGTTCTGACCATGGCGATCGGGGTCTCCGAGAACTTGCGGGTGCATACGTACCGGATCAAACCGTCGCCGGGCATGCTGGTTCTGATGTGCAGCGATGGCCTGCATGGCGTGGTGAACGACGAGGATCTGAAGAAAGCCCTGGCCTCCCCGGCATCCTTGGAGGCCATGAGCAAGGAACTGATCGCGCAGGCCCGCTCGCGCGGCGGGCCCGACAATATCACCGCGGTGCTTTTGCGCGCGGCGTAGCCCATGCGAAAACAAATGTTGGCAGGCCTCCTCCTGACGCTCGGGGCGGGCGCGGGTGGACAGGCGCGAGCCCAATGGGTGAACTATCCCGCGCCCGGGATTCCTCGGACGGGTGACGGGAAACCGAACTTGGCTGCCAGGGCTCCCCGGGCATCCAACGGCAAGCCCGACCTGTCGGGTGTCTGGCACGTCGAGCCCACGTCCCTCGCCGAGATGAAACGTCTATTCGGCGACGACGTGAACACGGTTGAGGTGCCCGGCATGGAGATTGACACCATCTCCAAGTACGCCGTCAATATCTTCCAGGACTTCAAGCCCGAAGATGTGCCCATGCGTCCCGAGGCGGCCGCGATTTTCCAACGACGCTTTCCCGCCGGCCCCGAAGTCCTGCCGTCTACGCACTGCTTGCCCCTGGGCATCCCGCTCGCCACGTTGCTCTCGGAGTTCAGCAAGATCGTTCAGACCCCGGGGCTGATCGTCATGATGTTGGAACTCGACAATACGTATCGCCAGATCTATACCGACGGACGCAAGCTTCCCGTCGATCCGTCTCCCTCATGGCTGGGCTACTCAGTGGGCAAGTGGGAAGGCGACACGCTAGTGGTGGATACCAACGGACTCAACGACAAGGGATGGCTGGACGTCCTGGGCCATCCACAGAGCGAGGCCATGCATATCACCGAGCGCTACCGGCGTCGCGATTTCGGACACCTGGACGTGGAAATCACCTTGGACGATCCCAAGATGTACACCAAGCCGTTCACCATAAAGGTGACGCACTTGCTTCACGCCGATTCCAACGTCCTGGAATACGTCTGCGCCGAAAATGAGACCGACCGTGCCCATATGGGACTGAAGTAACCCGAGCCCGCAAGATGGGCAAGCGGGCCGTGAAGACGTCAGGCGACCGCACGTAGTCACTTGACCCGCAGTGGTCAGCTCCCGAACCTTAGCGCGGATCGCGATCTATCGTTGGTTGCCTTTGCCTTGATTCCGGTTATAGTCGCGATTTCTTTTGTCCCGGTCCCAGCGATGGTCGTGCTGGACCTGGCGGTCGCTGCCCGACCAGTAACCCGCATAAAACTGGTTCCCTTCATAGCGAGGACCGATCCACGCCGCGCCCTCGTAAGGAGGCCGGGTGTAGTAGCCGTTATGCCAGACATACCGATTGTTCGACGGATACCAGTAGCCGTCTACCCACGCGTAGCCCTGTCCGGGGTTGGCTGGGCGAACCCGAACCACACGCGGAGCCGGAGGTGCGCCAATCCGGATCCCGACAGAGAATTGCGCGAATACCGAACTTCCCGCCAACAACATTAGTACCAGTAGTTTCTTCATTGATTCAACATTCCTTCACCCAGACGAATGGCACGTGCACGGCCAAAGGGGGGCCAGTGGCAAGATTGCACAAAAATATGGCGGTTGTCCTTTACTTCCAATCAAGTATGCTACCCTCAGTTCTAATACATGCGAACTGTCGACCTCATTCACCAGAAGAGGGATGGCGAAGAACTGTCTCCGGAGGAGATCGCCTCCCTCGTAGACGGTTATCTTAGCGGCGAGATTCCCGATTATCAGATGTCCGCGTTCCTCATGGCCACGTATTTTTCGGGCATGAGCGACCGCGAAGTTAGCGCCATGACCGAGCGTATGATCGCCTCGGGAGTGTCCCTTGACCTGTCCGGCGTCCCGGGCGTTAAGGTGGACAAGCACTCGACGGGCGGCGTGGGTGACAAAACCAGCCTGGTGGCTGCACCTCTGGCCGCAGCCGCGGGAGCCGTCGTCCCGATGACCGGGGGGCGCGCGCAGGGCTTCGCGGGTGGCACCCTCGATAAGCTGGAAGCGATTCCCGGGCTGCGGACGAATCTCACCCCGGAAGAGTTCCTCGCTCAGTTGAACGAACACAAACTGGCGTTCGCGGCAGTACAGGCGGATATTGCCCCGGCGGACGCCCGCTTGCAGGCACTGCGCGACGCTACGGCCAGCGTCGAAGCCATCGCTCTGTTGGCCACCTCCATCATGTCGCGCAAGATGGCGGCCGGTATCGATGCGCTGGTGCTGGACGTGAAGGTCGGGTCGGGCGCGTTTATCAAGCGCCAGATCGACGCGCGCCGTCTGGCGCAATTGATGGTCGGGATCGGGCGGCGCATGGACAAGCGCGTTCAGGCGCTGATCACCGACATGAACCAGCCGCTGGGCTTCGCCATCGGCAATGCGCTCGAAGTGATGGAAGTATCGCAGACGCTGCAGAACGTGGGGCCGACGGATCTCACGCGGCTGTCGCTCGAGCTGGCCGCGCGCATGATCCATCTGGGCAAGATTACAGCCACGCTCGAGGAAGCCCGCGAGCTGGCCCAGACCAAGCTGCTGGATGGCTCCGGCTACCGCAAGTTCAAGGACGTAATCACCGCGCAGGGCGGCGACGCCCGGGTGCTCGATCGTTTCGAGCTGCTGCCGAACGCCACCGGTGCGCGCGAAATCAACTCGCCGCGTGCGGGCTATGTCAGCGCCATCGATGCCGAGGGAATTGGCATGGCTTCCGCCATGATCGGCGCGGGACGCGAAAACAAAGACGATGTCATCGATCCCGCCGTGGGCGTGATTCTGGAGGTCAAGGCCGGCCAGAAGGTCGACGCGGGCGGAGTCCTGTGCCGCCTGTACTACACGCGCGAGGATCTGGTCGAAGAAGCCGCGCAACTGGTGGAGGGGGCCTTCCGCATTTCCTCCAGCGTGCCCGAGGAACGCGCGCTCATTCTCGAAGTCGTGGGCTGAACCCGGCGGTCCGCATGCAGCGATTCACCGGGCTGCTGGGACTGATAGTAATCGTCGCGGTCGCCTTCCTGTTTTCGAACAATCGCCGGGCGATTCGCCCGCGCGTCATCTACTGGGGCCTGGGACTTCAGTTCGGCTTCGCGTTCCTGGTCCTGAAGACGCCCCTCGCCGACGGGTTCAACTGGCTCAGCAACCGCGTGAACAGCATGCTGGGCTATGCCATCGAAGGCAGTAAATTCGTCTTTGGCGAGAAGCTCGGCGCGCCCAGCGACCAGTTCGGGACGATCTTCGCATTCCAGGTGCTGCCCATCGTCATCTTTATCGCGTCCCTTTTCGCGATTCTCTACTACCTGGGCGTCATGCAGGTGTTCGTGCGCGCCATGGCGAGCCTAATGCAGCGCGTGATGGGTACCAGCGGCGCCGAATCCACCAGCGTCGCCGCCAGCATCTTCATGGGGCAGACCGAGGCGCCTTTGACGATCCGGCCGTTCCTGGCGGGACTGACGCAAAGCGAGCTGTTCACCATCATGACCAGCGGCATGGCGCATGTTTCCGGCGCCGTGATGGCCGCCTACGTTTTGATCGCGCACGTCGAGATACGGCATCTGCTGACTGCGGTGATCATGACCTCGCCGGCCACCCTGATGCTCGCCAAGATCCTGATGCCCGAGGTCGATCAGCCCGCCACCATGGGCGGCGTCAAGATCGAAGTGGAGAAGCCGGGCGTCAACGTCATCGATGCGGCCGCGCATGGAGCCGCCGACGGGCTGCATCTGGCTCTGAACATCGGAGCCATGCTGATCGCGTTCATCGGGCTGATCGCCATGCTGAACGGCGGTATCCAGGCGCTTCATGCCACGCGCTATTTCGGATGGCTGCCGGATTCGATGCAGGGCATCCTGGGCAGAATCTTTGCGCCCATCGCCTGGCTGCTGGGCGTGAAGTGGAATGACTGCGCGGCGATTGGAAACCTCTTGGGTACCCGGCTGATCCTGAATGAATTCGTGGCGTTCGTGGATCTGGGAAAAATCGGCGCGATGCTCGATCCCAAATCCTTCGTCATCGCGACGTACGCCTTGTGCGGCTTCGCCAACCTGAGCTCGGTGGCGATACAGGTAGGCGGCATCGGCGCGCTGGCGCCTTCTCGGAAATCAGACCTGGCGCGGATGGGAATGAAGGCGGTCGCCGCCGGAACGATGGCGAATTTCATGTCGGCCTGTATTGCGGGGATGCTGCTATGAGCGGCTCTTCAAGAATTGGTGTCATCCTGGGCAGCGGCCTCGGGGGGTTTGCCGATACGCTCGAGGATCGCGTCGAGACCCCCTATTCGCAGATACCGGGTTGGCCGGTATCCACCGCGATCGGTCATGCGGGCAAGCTGGTGACCGGACGTATCGGCGCTACCGATGTGGTCGTCGCCGCGGGGCGCGCCCACCTGTATGAAGGTTACACGGCGCAGCAGGTCGCCTTCCCGATCCATGAGCTTGCACGCCGGGGCGTCACGAGTCTGGTGGTGACCAATGCGGCCGGCGCCATCAATCCAAGCTACAAGCCGGGAGACCTGGTGCTGATTTCCGACCACATCAACCTCATGGGCGCGAATCCCCTGACGGGCCCGGAGTTCATCGACATGAGCGATGCTTATTCCAGCGCTTATCGCGCCATTGCCCGGGAGGCTGGTGTTCTCAAAGAGGGTGTTTACGCTGCCCTGCCCGGTCCGAGCTACGAGACGCCCGCCGAGATCCGCTATCTGCGAACCATCGGCGCGGACCTGGTGGGGATGTCGACCGTCCCGGAAGTAATCGCGGCGAACCATCTGGGGATTAAGGTACTCGGGATTTCGTGCGTCACCAATATGGCAGCGGGTATTCTTCCTCAGAAGCTGACACATACGGAAGTAATCGAGACAGGCGCCCGCGTCAAAGATACGCTGAGGGCCCTGTTGCGGGCCATTCTTCCGCAGCTTGCCCGCCCCTAATCCAGTTTGTAAATCGTCACGCCGGTGAGTAGCTTGGGATAAAAGTCGGTCGACTTCTGGGGCATCACACCGCCGCCAAAGGCAATGCGGGCCATGTCGTCGATGGGGGTGGGCTCCAGCAGAAACGCCGCCTGCGCGCCCTTTTCGCGGACTTCGGCTACGGCCGCGTCGACCCCCCGCACGTAGGTAATGTGCCGTTCATCGCGCACCGCTTCTTCGCTGATGCCGAGCAACCCCTCCAGAATTTCGGTGTGCAGCACCGGCACGTCTAATTCCCCATCGCGACGCGGCCGCTCCAAAACGTAGCTCCGGGTGCCTGCGACCAATCCGATCTGTACACGCTTCGGATCGGATGGACCAGGCATTCCCTCGGTGACAGTCCATCCGCTGGCACGAGCCTTCGTGAGCAACGCCGCGGCCTGAAATCCTTCCAGACCCCGCAGCACGCGATGCGTCGCCAGGATCTTGAGGCCGGGAGAATACATATTGATGAACGTCATCATCACGTATTCCGCCGACGCCTTTCCCGGATTCTCCTTGCGATAGTTCAGCGCAGTCTCGTAACGATGATGGCCGTCCGCGATCAGTAATTTCTTGTCGGACATCAGCTCTTGCATCCGCTGAACGGTCGCTGCGTCCGTAATCGGCCACAGGCGGTGCCGGGCTTGATAGTCGTCCAAAACGTCCAGGACAGGCACGTCCCTCGCAGCGTTGTTAAGCACGTGATCGACTTCGCCCGCGCGGTCCGGATACAGCATGAAAATCTGGCCGAAGTGCGCACCGGTGTGGCGCAATACTTCCAGCCGGTCTTTCTTGGGCCCGGAGAGGGTCTGCTCATGGCGATACACCACGCCCGCGGAATAATCCTCCACCTTGCCGAGGCCGATGAAGCCCATGCGCGTGGCTCGTTGCTTCGTATCGGGCACGTCGAAGTCTTGGAAGTAGGCATACAACCCAGGCTTCTGATCCTGCGCCAGAAGTCCTTCGCGAATCCAGTCCTCCAGGTACTTCGCGCCGCGCGTGTAGACGTTATCGGACGGATTGTCCTCAGCGCGGCGTTCGCCCAAAATAATCCGGACAAGGTTGTGCGGGCTGGCCGCCAGATACTTCGCCTGCATCGCAGGATTGATCTTGTCGTAAGGCTGGGTGAGGAGATTCGCGGGATCGCCTGCCTTGGACGTGTACCGGTAGGGTTGAAACGGTTTGATGGTTGCCAACTACCAGGATAGCGTCAGCGCGCTGCCATGGGTGCCGTGATCGAGACCGCTCGCGGGCTCACGACTGCGCGCCCGATCCAGGGAGAAAAGAATTGCGATTGGAAATTCACGATGGTTACAGCGAGCGTCTCGTCATCCGGCCGTTCGGAAGTCGGCGCCACATGGCGAACCACCACGTTCTCAGGCTTCAGTCCAAGGAACGATGCCGTGTTGTCGCGGGGCGCTTCGGTTTGGTTGTAGAGCACCAGGTTGACGATGGGATCGCTACCATTCCAGGAATGTACGGTTCCCCAGCGCACGGCCGAGCGAACGCGTTCGACCAGCGACTGGTGAGCAAATATAACCTGGCCGCAGTCGATGACGCCTAGCAGCATGGTGAAGAACACCATCAGCACCAGGGTCGCCTCGACCATGCTTTGACCTTTTTGCCTGCTCCTCACGGCTCTGTCTCCGCTGGCGCGAATCGTCCCACGAAGGGATACTCCACCGCCGGCCTTCCGCTGAACTTAAATAGTCCGAACACCGCATCCACGGTGTAATTGGTGATGGCGACGTTGACGGCTGCCGGCTTTCCGGATTCGTCCAGGACCCACTCCACCTCAACGTTTTCCGGCCGCAGATTCACTACCTGCGGCGGCGTATTCGGTCCGGGACGAGCATCGCCGTACACCGCCATGTTGCGAATCGCGGCTTTGCCTTTTTCTAGATCGCGCATGGCCGCGGCGCGATAGGTTCGCATGGCCGCATAGCGTCCCCCGTTGCCGACCGCCGAAACCAATTGGTTGTAAACGTAAAACGTATACCCGAACTGAACCGTTCCAGCCAGGCACGAGACCATCACCGCCGCCGACACGGCCAGCTCGAGCATGGCGTGTCCCCGCTGGTTTCGCCTGCTCATTCGATCAGCCTCACAGGCTTCGCCGCCGCAACGCTATGGGCGGGCACCGCAAAAGCATCCGGGGCGCCGACGGCGCGCAGGAATGTGATTTCCACTTGATTGTCGGGAGCGGTCACGCGAGCCCAGCTCTGTTTGTCGGGGCTGAATTCCACCACCACGCCGGTGAACGATTTGGTCCCCAG
>Ga0310810_10004657_pt1 | contig 15197 bp, 17 predicted proteins | sample NCmetagenome_FD_207641 | JGI IMG/M metagenome (GOLD analysis project Ga0310810, IMG submission 207641) | Soil microbial communities from experimental microcosm in Duke University, North Carolina, United States - NC | ecosystem: Engineered > Artificial ecosystem > Soil microcosm > Unclassified ...
TTTCGGCCAAACCGTTCATAAGACCCGGACTTTTTTCATGGCGTCCTTGATGCGTCCAAGCCCTTCCTCGATCTGCTTCACGTCGAGCGCATAGCTCAAGCGGATGCGGTCCGGCGCACCGAACCATTCGCCAAGATACGTAATCACTTTGTACTCCTGATAAAGAATACTGAGAAACTCACGCGCGTTTTTGCATTTGGGCAGGATGTAAAAAGCGCCTTCCGGCCGCCAGAGGTCAAATCCCAGATCGCAGAAACCTTTGTAAATGAAATCGCGCCGTTCGCGCCACACCTGCTGCTGCTTGAGAATGTATTCCTTCGGCGCTTTCATCGCGGACAAGGCCATGTCCTGGCCCGTGAGGTTGGTGTTCATCGAGGTGTGCGTCTTCATCTCGCAGACGTTTTCCACGATGGATTTGTCCGCGCTCCAAAGATAGCCGACACGCACGCCGCACATGGCATACGTTTTGGAAAACGAATTGACCGTGATGACGTGATCGCCCTGCAGATGATAATTTTCACGTTCGTAGATGAGGTCTTTGTAGACTTCGTCCGAGACCACGTACACGCCGAGTTTCGCCGTGATTTTTTCGATCTCTTTCAGCGTCTCGATGTCTTCGACGCGCCCCGTGGGATTCGACGGCGAGTTGATCAGCACCGCGCGGCAGCCGTGGACCTTCTTTTTGAAGTCGTCGAGGTCGATGCGGCCGTCGATCAAGTCCGTGTAGACGGGCTCCATGTTCGCCAGCTCGATAATGGGCGGATAAGAATAATAGTAAGGCCGCGGCAGCAGCACTTTCCCGCCCTTCCCCCAGCCGCGGAAAATCAGGTCGAGCGCTTCGGACGCGCCGTTGGTGATCACGAAATTGTCCGCGCTCGATCCGGGATATTCTTTGCTGAGCGCCTCGCGCAGCTTCACCTCGCCCTGGATCAATCCATAGCGGAGGTCTTTGCGCGGGTCAATGTTTTCGAAGGCTTCTTTCGGCGGCGGCAGATCCGGCTGGCCGGAGCCGAAGCTGATCACGCCGTTGCCTTGCTTGCCAATGAAATCGGCCGGACTTTTTAATTTGAGTATCTGCGTCATAAAATTCCTCGAATAAATTAGGGCTATTGTATCGGAAAAGGAACGACAAACAAAGATCGGCTTGAGAAGGGTTCCTCTTTACAGGAAGGTCAGCCTAAAATCCATTTGCGCAAAAGGGCCAGAAACCCTTTACCTTGCGGCGCGGGTTCCTCGGCCGGATCTTCAGCGGCATCTTCGGGGACAAGTTCGGGGTGGGTTTGCTCGGGCATCTGGCTGCGCGCCAGGGTGGATTCCGCGAGAACGCGGTCCTCGAGACGGACGAAGACCTTGACGGTCCCCAGCAGCGGATTGATGCCTCCGATGCTGCCCATGCCGAAGAGATTTTGGACGTCCGCGTTTTTGATGTAGCAGGCAATGCCCGCTTCGTCCAAAACGGATTTGACGAGCTCCGCTCGCAGCGGGTCGCCGTCTTCGTAAATGAGATAGAATTCTTCTTTTTCTTTTTTCATAGCGGGAACCGGGCCAGGCTACTTCTGGTGATAGTCGACGAGCCGTACGGTGGGATTCGGGAGTTCATCCCCGATGATGATGTTGTTTTCACGGGCCAGCCAGCCGAGCGCCATGTGGATGGTTTCCTTGGGCGCCTTGATGCCGGAAACGATGGCTTTGAATTTCGCCTCACCGTTGTGGCTTTCGAGGTATCTCCAGACTTCGCCGGCACAAAGGCCGATCCAGGTAATCATGATTTTTTTCCTCTCCCCTAAGGGTAAATCGCAAAACGGGAAAAAGCAAGAACGCGGCTCAGCGGCTTTTCTGCCATTCCGCGAAAAACTGCCGGACCCCCTCCAAAGCCTTGGCCCTGTGCGAAACCCGATGCTTCATTTCCGGAGAAACCTGCCCGAATGTTTTCTGATAAGGCGGAAAATAAAAAATGGGATCGTAACCGAAACCGCCCGTGCCTGCGCGCTCGCGCGCGATGACACCGTGCACCTCACCTCGCACGGTGTTCAGCACCTTGCCGTTTTCTACGATAACGACCGCGGAAACATAGTAGGCGCTCCTGCAGTTATCGGGAAGATTGTGGAGCAGCCGGAGAAGCTTGTCGTTGTTATCCTCGTCACTTTTCCCCTCGCCTGCAAAGCGCGCGGAATAAACGCCGGGCGCGCCCTCGAGCGCGTCGCAGCACAAACCCGAATCCTCGGCGAGCGTCATGAGCCCGGACTGCGCTGCATATCCTAGCGCTTTCAGCGCCGCATTTTCCTCGAACGTGCGGCCGGTTTCCGGCACCTCCTGATAACTCGGCAGATCCTTCAGGCCGAGAAGCTGGAACGGCATGTCCTTGAGGAGCTCGCGGAGCTCTTCCAGTTTTTTCTTATTCGTGCTCGCGACCAGGAGTTTCTGAGAGGAGTTCATTTCTTGAGTGATTTCCGCTGCGCTTCGATCAATTCGTTGATTCCCTTTTTAGCCAGAAGCAGCAGGGAGTCCATGTCTTTTTTGGAAAAAGGCTTGCCTTCGGCCGTCCCCTGCAGCTCGATGAATTCGCCGGTGCCCGTCATGACGACGTTCATGTCGACTTCGGCCTTGGAATCTTCCTGGTAGCACAAATCAAGGACCGTGCTGCCGCCCACGATGCCCACGCTGACCGCCGCCACGGAATTCACGAAGGGATTCTCGATCAGAAGCCCGCCCTTCATGAGCTTGCGCACCGCGTCGGAAACTGCCACATAGCTGCCCGTGATGGCCGCCGTGCGCGTGCCGCCGTCGCCCTGGATCACGTCCGCGTCGATCCAGATTGTGCGCTCGCCGAGTTTGGTGAGGTCGATGACCGACCGCAGACTGCGGCCGATCAGACGCTGGATTTCCTGAGTGCGGCCCGACGGCTTGCCCTTCGAAGACTCGCGCGCGATGCGCTCCGTGCACGACGCAGGAAGCATGCCGTATTCCGCCGTCACCCAGCCTTTCCCCGCCCCCCGCAGAAACGGGGGCACGCCCTCCTGCACGCTGGCGGTGCAAAGAACTTTGGTGTTTCCCATTTCGATCAGGCAGGAACCCGAAGCGAATTTTAAATAATTGCGCGTGAATTTTGTTTTTCTCAGTTCATCTTTTTTACGGCCATCGATGCGCAAAGGAACCTCCTAGCGGATGTTGAGTATTCGATGAAGGCGCGGAACGATTCTAACGGAAGAAAGTTTGCGGGACGCCAGCGTCTGGAGCTCGCCCAGGAGCTTCATGAGATCGGCGTCCTCGTGCCCTTCGATCTCGGCCGAAATCGGCTGCAGGATGACGGGCATGGCGGGCGCGAGCCGAGCAACCAGGTTGACCTGATTTTCGAATTCGGAAATCTTGATCTCTTTCGAGAGGACGATTTTGATGAAGGTTTCTTTGCCGCTGGACAGCGCGGTTTTCAAAAATTCTTCGTGCTCGGTGTCAAAATTCTTTTCGCCGGTCACGCTGGAAGGCTTCAGGTCCATGGCGATGCAGTCGCAAAGGCCGGCCACCTGCTCGAGCGCGGGCCAGAGGATGCCGTCCGTCTCGAGGTAAACGCGAAAGCCTTCCCGCTTCAAACGTTCCATGAGCGGCCGCACAAAGCGAAGGTAGAGCAGCGGCTCCCCGCCCGTCAGGCTTACGAACGTGTGCGGGCCTTCCTCTTTTTCCAGGCGCTTCACTTCCGCCATCACGCGCCCGATTTCCCATTCCATGGCAGGCTTTCCGAGCTCATCGCAGTAGCGGCAGTGGATGTGACATTCCTCGAAGCGGATGAAGATGTGCCGCTCCCCCACGTGGACGCCTTCGCCCTGAAGTGAGGAAAAAATTTCGGAAATGCGCGCTTTTTCAGCGGTGGGAGGAAATTGCATAATGAGAAAGAGGATCGGGAATTCCCGCCTCTTCAAAACCTTTCTTGCGCAGGATGCACGAATCGCATTCCCCGCACGGGATGTCGCCGCCGACGTAGCACGACCAGGTGATTTCAAACGGAACCTGCAGGGACTCGCCCAGGCGGACGATCGCCTTTTTGCTGAGCTTCACGAGCGGCGCTTCGATGCGAATATTCTTTCCGTTCACGCCCGCTTTGGTCCCGCGGCGGATAGCTTCGCAGAACGCGTTCAAAAATTCCGGACGGCAATCCGGATAGCCGCTGTAATCGATTGCGTTGGCGCCGATGAAGATGGCCTCGGCCCCGCGCGCTTCGGCCAGCGAGGCCGCAAAGGCCAGAAAAATGGAATTGCGCGCGGGCACGTACGTGGAAGGAATATCCCGCGACATGGCGGCTTCGTCGCGTCCCTGCGGAATGGGCATCTTCTTGTCGATCAAGGAGCTTCCGCCCCACGGCAGAGCGAAATTAACGGTGTGGTGCTCGAGGCCGAGCCGCGCGGCAAGGGCCTTGGCCGACTGGATTTCGCGGACATGCGACTGGCCGTAAAAAACGGTAAGCGCCGTCACTTCATAACCCTGGCGCACGGCCACGTAAAGCGCGGTCGCCGAATCCAGTCCCCCTGACAAAAGGCAGACGGCTTTCCTGGGCAAACTTGCTGAATCGGGTTTTTCCATGACGGCCTCCGGCACAAAAGAATGGGTTATTTTACAGGATTTTCCGCGGGGCGGCAAAGGGCTTCTTGGGGTCAGACGATGACGGATTCGCGCACGACTTTGAGATGCGAAAGCTTCTCGCGCAAAAAGTTTTCACCGACGCGGACGAAGTTGCGCGGCAGGTCGCTGACAAAAATCTTCAGCTTTCCCCGGATTTTCCGGGAAGCGTCCATCTCGCGGCCCGCAAGGATGCGCGAAAGATTGGCCACGCAGGGACCCGCCGAATCAATGAGCCGCACGCCGGCGCCCATGTACCGCGCGATGGAGGCTTTGAGCATGGGATAATGGGTGCACCCGAGGATGAGCACGTCGATATCTCGCTTTTTGAGCGGCGCCAGATAATACGCCACCATTTCGCCTGCGACCTTTTCCTGCATCATCCCCTCTTCGACGATGGGCACGAAAAGCGGGCACGCAAGGCTCGTCACTTTCACGCCGGGGCTTCTTTTTTCCAGCGCGCGCTCGTAAGCGCCGCTTTCGACCGTGGCGGACGTGCCGATCACGCCGACGCGTCCGGTCCTGGTTTCATGCAGGGCGGCTTCGACCGCGGGCGAGATCACGTCGAGCACCGGCACGGGGCAGTAACTTTTCAGGAAAGCATACGCCGCGCTGGAAGACGAATTACAGGCGATGACCAGCGCCTTGATGCCTTTGCGCAGCAGGAAATCTGAATTCTCGCGGGAAAAACGCTTGATCTGCTCGCGCGATTTCGTGCCGTACGGCAGGCGCGCGATGTCGCCGAAATAAGTAACGGCTTCGAGCGGAAGGCGGTTGCGGAGTTCGCGGACGATCGTCAGGCCGCCGAGCCCCGAATCGAAAACACCGATGGGATCATTGCGGGAAAAAAGATGCGTCTCGGTTTTAGGGCGCTTGACGGAAATCGCTTTGTCCTCAAGGGTGGTTTCCACGGACCTGATGGGATTATTCGTCGTCTTCCTCTTCAGAATCGTCTTCGTCGTCGATGACGCAGAGAACTTCGCCTTTCGCGACCACTTCGCCTTCGTCGTAATACACCTCGACGAGGACTCCGGAGGCGGGCGCGGGAATCAGAAGGGTACCGTCTTCGGTCGAGAGTTCGACGAGATCATCGCCTTCCTGGATCACGTCCCCTTCTTCCGAAAACCAAACCTGGACAGTGGCTTCTTCCACCCGGCTCGAAACTCCTTCCAACGCAACTTCTTTCATGATGGTCCTCTCCTTTACCGCGAACAGTTAAAATGATTTCAGAAAAGTCTCGCCCGCGTGATAAGAACTCCGCACGTACGGCCCGGCAAACACTTCCCGGAACCCGTAGGGCCTGATCTCCGCAGCCAGCGACTCGAACGCCTCGGGGCGTATGTATTCGACCAGCTGCAGATGATCCTTCGACGGAGGCAGGTACTGCCCGATCGTCAGAATGTCGCAGCCCGCCCTCTTTAAATCGGCCGCCGTCTCCAAGACTTCAGTCCTTGTTTCACCCAGCCCCAGCATGATGCCGCTTTTGGCCATGACGTCCGGCCTTAAGGACTTCGCGAGCCGCAGCACTTCCAGCGAGCGTTCGTAACGCGCCTGAGGACGGATCTGGCCCTGCAGGCGGCGCACGGTCTCGATATTATGATTGAAGACATCCGGCCCGCCGGCCAGCACTTCCTGGATGAGCTCGACGCGCGCGTGAAAATCCGGCGTCAGCACTTCCACTTTGCAGCCCGGAATTCCCGCCTTCAATGCTTCAATGGTCCGGCGGAAATGGCCCGCGCCTTCGTCCTTCAGATCGTCACGCGCGACCGATGTCACGACAATATAATGAAGCCCCATTTCGCGGGCGGCTTCGGCCACTCGCTGCGGCTCATCCGATTCCACTTCGAGGCCGCGGCCGGTTTTGATCGCGCAAAACCCGCAGCTTCGCGTGCAAACATCGCCCAGGATCATAAACGTCGCGGTGCGATTCGAATAGCATTCGGCGCGATTGGGGCACACCGCGGATTCGCAGACCGTGTTCAGCCGGTTTTTGGCTAATACGTCATGTGTTTTTTCCGCCGAGCGCGCGGGAAGCGGGCGCCTTAACCATTCCGGAAGCCGTGTTCTTGAAATCTGGGTTGCCATTTAATTATTCCGCGGAGATTGACCGCCATGGAACGGCGGTTTCCATTGTCGGGTGATATCCTAAATAAATTACAGCCGTCGAGTTACAAAAATTTAAACGCGTGTTTTTAACAAAAAGCCAGCCGGGTGTCAAGAGAAGGCCTCCGCCCTTAAGGCAAAAGCTCTCGGGGAATGCCAATATCGATCACGCGTATTTTTCCGGCGTGGGAAGGCCCGGCACCCGAGAGCAGGCCTTTCTTGACCGCGGCCAAAGTCCCGGTTTCGTGCGCCTTGACGGCAGTCCCCATGACCGCGCCGGTATCACCGTGAATGCCCGAGGGAATGTCCACGGCAAGGACATGCGCGCCTGAGGCGCCGGCCCGGTTGATCAGACCGATTAATTCGGCGGGGATTCCGGCCACGGGCGCGTTTAATCCCACGCCGAAAATCGCATCGACGATCGTGCCGGTTCCCGCGAAAAGTCCGGCCTCGCCGCGGAACACCCGAACAGGAATCTTCAGGGCGCCGCAGATCTGGAAATTCACGGCCGCATCGCCTTTCAGCGCCGCGGGCGCCGCGGCCATGACGATCTCCACTTCGAGGGAGCGGTTCTTCAAATGGCGCGCGGCCACAAAGCCGTCGCCGCCGTTATTCCCCTTGCCGCAGACCACTGTGATGCGGCCGGGACGAATTTTTTCAGCGGCCATGTCCGCGATACCGCGCCCCGCGTTTTCCATGAGCAGCAGCGTGGGAATTCCGTAAATTTCAGCGGCTTTCCGGTCAGCGGCCTGCATTTCTTGAACAGAAACAGCCTTCATTTTTGTCCTGCGGGATGAGATTTCTACGCGATAGCGCCGTCCTTAACTCCTGTCCGAGTCGGCAAATGGAATCGCTTTTAGCGATAAAAAAAGAGCGTCCGGCCGCGAATAATAATGAGCCCGAAGCTGTTGCTATTGAATGTTTTGTTAGGTATGTTCTTTTCCAGGGGGTTTGCATGGCAAGCAGCTTAAACCACGAAGGATTCCTCGAATACGCCAGCAAACGGATGATCCGGTACGCGCACAGCGAAAAATTCATGCGCTGGGTATGCCGCTACCTGATCCTCCATCTCCGCCCCACGCAGGTTTCGGTCGCGCTCTATGATGCCACGCTGCAATCCTTCTGCATCCAGGTTTCCGAAGGGCATCCGAAGGTTCCCTCGCGCCTGATCAGTCTAAACACAAACAGCCCGCTGATCCAATGGTTTTTGAACCGCGGCGAGGCCAGCCACATCCGCCGTTCGCGCCGCGTCGTCACGTCGAGCTGCATGGCGCAAAAAGAAGGGCCGCGGGAACACGAAATTTACGAAGAGCTCGTCCGCCATCACGTCGAGGCCTGCGTCAGGATCGAGACGCGTGAGCGCCTTGCCGGCTATCTCCTCATCGGGCCGCGTGAAACCCAGCAGCCGTACAGCAAAGAGGACCTCACGTTTTTTCAGATCCTGGCCAACGACATCGGTATCGAAATCGAAAAGGAAGAATACCTTCATCATGCCCGCCACGATCCCATCACCGGACTGTATAACCGCGCCACGCTGCAGGAAACGTTGGGGGCCATTTTCGAAAAAGAACGGCACAACGACTTCGCCGCGGCCATGATCGACATCGACCATTTTAAGTCGGTCAATGACCGGTACGGCCATCTTGCCGGCGACCAGGTCATTCGCTGCGTGGCGGATTTCATCCGCTCCGGCATCCGCAAAACAGACACGGCCTTCCGCTACGGCGGCGAAGAGTTTCTGGTCTTATTCAAGAAGAACGCGAGAAATCCTGACCGCATCATCTCGGATGATGAATTTCAAAACGACATCATCCTCGCAGCCGACCGGCTTCGGCAAAAAGTGAACGCCCGCCCCGTGACGTGCCTTCAATACGAAATCCCCCTCACCATAAGCATTGGATTGACATTTCTGACTCCCCAAACCCGCAGCACTGCGTCCCTGATTGCCGAAGCCGATCGCGCCCTTTATCAGGCCAAGAACGGCGGGAGAAACCGCGTGGTCGTATTCGCGGAAAGCGAGAGCCGGCAGCTTATTTCGAGAAGATCCCTTTGAGGCCGCGGGAATTGAGCGACGCGATGTCGGCCAGCGCGCGCGGCACGGAAAAGCCGCCGGGAAGGGCAATGTATTTCGGACGCCACTGCGGCCCGAACTTTTCTTTGTAATCGCGAAGGCCTTCGAAGTTGTAGAAATATTCGCCGCGCGAGAAAATGAAAGCGCCCAGCTTGTTCCACAACGGTGCGAACTCGCGGTTCTCGAGCCCCGCAAGAGGCGCCATGCCCACGTTGAACCACTGATAGCCCTGCTCTTTTCCCCAGAGGAAAAGATTCAGGAAAAGATAATCCATGGATCCGGCCGGCGCGAGATCCGGGTCATAGCGCATCAAGTCCACGGACAGTTCGCTTTTCTCCGCGCCCAGCATGACATTGGCAAACGCCACGGGCTTGCCTCCATACCGCATGACTGCCATGGGAAAATGACGCAGATACGACACGTCGAAAAATCCGAGCGAGAAGCCTTTTTCCTTGGTGTTTTTCTTGGCGAGCCATGCGTCGGAAATCGTCTTCAGCTCCGCCGCGCGGCCGGGCACCGCCTCTTTATCCACCCACTCGAAGGAAGCGCCCTCTTTTTCCATGCGCCGGAGGGTGTAGCGCATTTCTTTGCGCCCGCCGCCTTCCAGTGAAAACGCGGGAAGGAAAACGCGGCCTTCCTCACCCATCTTGATCAGGGCAAATCCCGCGTCGAGATAAAGCGGCAAATACTGCGGATTCACTTCGTAGAAAACGGGCATGCCGTCGTGACGGTCGACAAGCATGCGGAAAGACGTGATCAGGTCCAGCCAGGCATTGCTGTCACCAATCGGGTCGCCGAGCGACACCCAGCTCTTGCCCTGGACGCCGTACATGATGAACGCCAGGCCGTCCCGGCTGAAAAGAAAATTCTTATCGCCGCTCAGGGCGAGATAAGACGTGGTATTGGACGAACGCACAATGATGTCGAGGGCGCGGGAAAGTTCTTCTGGTGAAGGCGGATGCACTTTGATCGTGGTCGTTCGCATGAGATTGGCGGCGGAAAGGATGCCGGCAAAGGCCATGACGCCTACCACGGCGCGCATGGAGCGCGCCGCATCCCCGCGCAGGCTGAAGTGCCACCAGAGGTCGCCTGAATAATTGACGTGCTTGAACGCAAAAAGCCCCAGCCATACGGACACACTGATGACGGTCAGGACCGAAAGAAGCCATGCCGGCGAAAGCGCTTCGCCGAAGAGCGACGCCTTCCGGTAAAAAAAGGGCCGGCTCGGAACGATCAGCAGGAACATGGCAAACAGGATCACGGCTTCTTCATAGTCAAAACCTTTCATCAGGGAAAACACCATGCCGAAGCCCAGAAGGATGAGCGCGAAATAATAAGCCGCATCGAGGCGCCGCTGGATGCCCCGCGCGAGGAATAAAAGCAGGACGCCCGCGAGGCTTCCGAGAAAATGCGAAAGTTCGATGGCCGGAAGAGGCAGGAAGCGCTCCAGCATGGCAAGACGGGAACCGACCGCGGGCGTGGATCCGGAAAGCAGCAGCACCGTGCCTGCAATGAACGTGGTCACAGAAAGCAGCGGCGGCACGAACGGCGTCAGAATCTGATTGAAGGCCGCGCCGGCCTTGGCGTATTTCCGCAGATTCTTGAATTCGAGAACGGCCAGAAACAGCAGCGACACGAAAAGCGGGAGAAGATAATAGATAAGCCGGTAATAAAGAAGGGAAACGAAAAGCTGGTCCGAAGGGACTCGGTCGGAGAGCGCGGCCAGAAGCGTCGCTTCGAAAACACCGAGGCCGCCGGGAACCTGGCTGACCATGCCCAGCAAATGCCCGGTGATGAAAAGCCCCACGAAGAAAAGATAGGACAGCCCATGTCCCTGCGGCAGCAAGACGTAAAGGACGGCCGCGGCCAGCAGCCAATCGGCAAGCGAAAAAAAAGCCTGGCCGAGAGCAAGCCGCCCTTCCGGCAAACGCAGCTCCCAGTCTTTGATCTTAAAGGAGCGGCGAACGAAGCCGCAGGCCAAAAGATAACTCAGGACTGCAGCGAGAAAGGCAATGCCCAGCATGCGCACCATTTCGGGACTCAGAAATTGCAGGCCCGGCAAAAGACGGCCGGGAGCGGTCACGAAAGAAAAACCGAGGAGCGCGATAAGGCCCAGAAAAAAACTCACGCTGTAAAACAGGATAACTTGGGCGGTTTCCAGCGCCGAGAGTCCCCACGTGGAGTACATGCGGTAGCGTACGGCAGCTCCGGAAAGCGCGACCGCGCCGAAATTATTTCCCAGCGCGCTGGCGATAAACGAGGCCGGAAAAATCTTGGCGTACTTCATGGGCTTGCGGATGTAGCGCAGACCCAGCCATTCGTAGGACGTCAGCGCCGCGTAATTGAAGGCCGTAAACAGCGCCGCCGCCAGCAGCGGACGCTTGGGGAAATCGGCAAAGTTATGCGTGACGTCGTTAAAGTGGTGGCCGCCAAGCTCGCGGTAAAGCACCCACAATCCCCCGATAAAAAAAACGAATCCGAGGGAATGAAAAACGCGAAGAAGGAATTTTTTCATAGGATCAGGTTTTTCCCAGCGGCCAGCACATGCCGCTCAGTACGCCGAAAAAGAAAGCAGTCAGATGCGCGAGATCCGCGTGTTTTTTGACCAGCGGATTTTCGCCTGCGGCCGCGGGCCTGCAAAAAACCACGATGAGGCCCGCGAATACAGCCGCAATCGCCGGCCACCGCCAGGCCCCCAGTCCGAGCATCAGAGCGCCCAGACAGCCGAAATACCCTGCGGATGGGCCGACGTCGCGGACAAGTTTGAGCTCCTCGCCAAAGAAATCTGTAAGCGGGCGCAGCGGAAGAAGCATCAGGACAGACAAGAACAGAAGAGTCAGAGTATGGGCACCCCAGAAGGTCAGTACGGCGCGTGCCGTACCGGCCACGCGTTCCAGGCCGCCGACAGCCAGCAGCGTCACGGCCATGGCCAGGACGAGGGATTTCGGGCCATCCGTAAAAAAAGTCGACACGAACATCCGGCCCAGGCGCCCTGCCCCCAAATCGGCCGGGGCATAGCCGATTTTTTCGAGCCAGGGATCGGACAAAACGCCGGTATGCGTGCCGGCCCAGAAACCGGCGGCGGCAACGACTGCGAGTAAGATGAATGTAAACGGGAGCATAATGGAAAACCTTTTCACTAAAATACGGCTTTCCCGAAAATATCATGAGAGGCGGAACAGGGGGAGGCCTAAAGACGTTCTGCGATCAGCGTGTCGTGCGCCAAGCCGACGACGCGGACTTTCACAAAACTCCCAAGCAATTCGCGGGGACCCTCGAATACGACTTTCTTCTCCTGGTGCGACCGCCCGGTCAGCTGGGCGGCATCCTTCGCTCCCGGGGCTTCGGCGAAAACTTCCAATTCACGGCCGAGCCATTGCCGGTTGCTTTCTTCCGTAATTTTTTTCTGCAGCTGCAGAAGTTCCTGGTTGCGGGTTTCCTTGGTTTCGAGCGGGACGTCGTCTTCGAGCTTCGCGGCCGGAGTGCCGGGACGCACGGAATACTTATATATGTAGGCGCCGTCGTAACGGATTTCTTCCAGCGCACGCATCGTGGCTTCGTGGTCCTCCGGCGTTTCACCCGAAAAACCGGCGATGATGTCGGTGGTCACCGAGACATCCGGAATCATGGCGCGCATGGCCCGGATCTTTTCCAGGTACTCCGCATATGTGTGAAGGCGCTTCATGCGCTTCAGCATCCTGTCGGAACCGGATTGAAGCGGAAGATGAAAACGGCGAGACAACTTCGGATTGCGCGCGATGACCCGGTACAGTTCCGGCGTGGCATCGTGCGGATGCGATGTGGTAAAAGAAATCCGCTCGACACCCGGGATCTCGCACAGCATTTCCAGGAGTTCGGGAAATCCCGTCTGCTTGGCGTCCGCGTCTCTCCCGCTGCCCGTGTATGAATTGACGTTCTGCCCGAGAAGCGTGATCCATTTGACGCCCTCGCCCGCGAGACGGCCGGCCTCGCGGTAGACTTCCCGAGCCGGCATGGAAACTTCGCTGCCGCGCGTGATGGGCACGATGCAAAACGTGCAGACCTTGTTGCATCCGGTCATGATGGGCAGCCAGGCGTGATGATGGCCCTGGCGCTGGATTTGGTCCGTATATTCAATGGAAACGCCATCCTGCTTGATCTTGGAAACCTGGCGGCGGGTCCTGCGGACTTCTTCGACCAGCGCGGGAAGATCCGCGATGTTGCGCGTGCCGACCATGAGGTCGAGCTGGGGAAAACGCCGGAACAATTTCTCTTTGTGCTCTTCCACCATGCAGCCCATGAGGCCGACGATGAGCTCCGGATTCGTTTCCTTGGCCTTGCCGAGCATTCCAAGCCGCCCATAAACGCGGTCTTCCGCGTGCTCGCGCACCGAACACGTGTTCATGAGCACCACGTCCGCCGCAGGAAGCAGCTTGCGGCCGTCCCCGGAGCGTTCCCATTCTTCGGGAATGATCTCGAAGCCCTTCGCGGACAAAAGACCTCCGGCCACTTCGCTGTCATACATGTTCATCTGACAGCCGAACGTCTTGATCGAAACTTTTAACTTCTGCTCGCTCATTGTATCCCTCGATCGCGGACCAGCGTTTCAGAACCGACCTGGTCGGAAGACTGGCTAGCCCACCGCCCGATTAATTCATCGCCCTTAATCTCATAATAAATAACACCGGCACCGATTCCCCATCCCACGAACAGGAAATCACCCCGTAAGAGGCCGACTCCAGTATACACAATATTATTGATGTGCCATGTCAGTCGGTAAATCTGGCCGCTCGGACGGATCTCCACCGTGCCGGAATAAGCGGCTCCTCCATCCTCCCCGGCGGCATCGACGATCTGATAGACGCCATTCAGGCCGGACGGCCCCTCGAGCGATTCCGTGCCCAAGTCGAATTCCGTCGTGTTCGAGATCCAATCACCATAGAGCTTCCCGCCTTCCACTTTATAGATCACAAGGCCGTAGGAATCCGCATCGCTCCAGGCGGCCGCGAGCCCGTTCTGATCATGAAGCCCAATGCCGTGATAGGCGGTTCCGCCGCCTGTATTCCAACCCACGGAAAAAACCTCATCCCCGAGATCTTCAATCTCGACTTCGCCGGAGTATTCAGAGCCCCCCGGGCCCATGCCGTGGCTGATCGAATAGGATCCGGCAGGATTCAACGGTGCTTGGGCATTCGCAGGCGTTTGTTGAAGCGCGCCGAACAGGGCGATTGTGACGCACCCGGCGAAAGTTTTAAAGGGCGGTTTCATGAGTGGGATTTTATATCAAATCGCGGCTTTTGGCATCAGCCTTTTGGAGCTGCGGGAACCCGAGAAATCATTCGTTCGAAGGCGGGATAAGAAGGAATAGACACAGGAAGCCTGACAAAAAGTGCCGCTGCAGGAGCCGAGGCCATGAAGACCCATGCGGCCCCTGCAGCGGCGCAGAAAGCGTAGGTACAGGTCAGTCGACCGCCACTTCCCCGTTTTCACCCGTGCGGATGCGGATCGCGTCATCAATCGTCGTGATGAAGATCTTGCCGTCTCCGACCGAGTTGGTGCTTGCGGTGCGCACGATGGCCTCAACGATTTTTTTCACCTGCGTATCGCGCGCAACGATTTCGATCTTGGTTTTCGGCAGGAGGTCGACTTTGAATTCTCTGCCGCGGAATTGCTCCGTGATCCCGGCCTGCTTGCCGTGCCCGACGATTTCCCACACTTGCATGCCTGGGCAGCTGATGCCGTCAAGCGCCTGCTTCACATCGCCGAGTCTTTCCCTGCGAATGATAGCTTGAATCATCTTCATTTGATTATCTCCCTTTCCCGACACTAGCCGGCTCGTTATAAACGTAATTGCTCTTCGGGCCGGGGCCGTTCTTGCGTGTAGACAGCGGTGTCTCTGAAAACTTGTCCAGCTTCACGCCCACATAACCCGGAACGCCCATTTCGGGAATGTCCAAACCTTCGACTTCGTCATCCGGCCGGACACGCAGCCCGATCGTGACATCGATCGCCTTAAGCACAATGTAGCCGATGACGCCCACGTAAACCACGTTTGCAAGAACGCCGATGCAGGAAGCCACAAACTGACTGGGATCGCCATAAAAAAGTCCGCGAACCGTTCCCGCAACGCCGTTCCAGCCGTCGCCGTACGTTCCGTCGGCGAAAAGGCCCGTGGCCAGAATGCCCCATGCGCCGTTCACGCCATGAACCGCTACGGCGCCGACGGGATCATCGATCTTAAGCACGCCTTCAAAGAAATACACGGCTTCGACGACGAGCAGGCCCGAAACCGCGCCGATGATGCAGGCGTTCACCGAATTCACGAAAGCGCAGGGCGCCGTGATGGCGACAAGGCCCGCGAGCATACCGTTGCACATCATGCTGGGATCCGGCTTCTTGGTGCGGACTAGCCACATCCAAAGCGTTGCGACGAGCG
>Ga0310810_10004659_pt1 | contig 15190 bp, 9 predicted proteins | sample NCmetagenome_FD_207641 | JGI IMG/M metagenome (GOLD analysis project Ga0310810, IMG submission 207641) | Soil microbial communities from experimental microcosm in Duke University, North Carolina, United States - NC | ecosystem: Engineered > Artificial ecosystem > Soil microcosm > Unclassified ...
ATTCCCGAGGCGACCTGAAAGTAAGCCTGAGCGACCGCATACACGCCGGTGCCGCCGCCGACGTAACAACGCAGAAAAGGCTTTCCCCAGCCGCCGCAGCCGTCGGCGAGATACTCGCTTTTCATGTGGACGCCGTCGAATGCGTCCGGCGCGGTGCCGAGAACCACGCAATCGATCTGCTTAAGTTTCAGCTGGCTGGAAGTAAGAGCGGCATGAGCCGCATGCCAAGCAAGCTCTTTGGGTGTCTCGAGCGCGCGGTGCATGAATCGGGTCATGCCCGCCCCGATCACGGCCACTCGACGTTTAGCCACGTGGAGGTTCCGCTCCAAGAATCACGACTGCGCCGCTGGTAGTCGGTACGCCTCGCCAGGATTGCGCCACGCCGATTTTAGCCCGCGACAGCTGGCGCTCGCCCGCCTGGCCGCGGAGCTGCAGGACCAGCTCGACAATACGGTAGAGCCCATGCGCTTCCAGCGGCAGACCCATGCCTAGTGCGCCGCCGGACACGTTAACCGGCGTTCGCCCGTCGCGTCGGGTTGCGCCAGATTCAATCGCTCGACCGGCCTCAATAGGCTCCGCATAAAGGCCGAGGGCGATCAGGTGTTGCAGCTCTTTATACGCATAGGTGTCGTCCACCTCGAAGAAGTCGATCTCATGGGCGGTTTTAATCCCGGCCTGGCGAAAGGCGGATTGCGCTGCCAGCCGCGCATATTCAGCATGACCCCAGCGGCGCGATTCTATGGTCGGACTGTCGTTCGCGAAGCCTGTACCCAAAATCCAAGCAGGTCGCTTGGCAGCCTTACTGGCCGTTGTTTCATTTGCGACGACCACAACGACACAGCCGTCGGCAGCCCTGGCTAGTTCTTCCTCATGCAAGGGAAAAGAAAAATACGGCGATGCCTCGACACTTGTTCGATTCGACTCGACGGCATAAGCCGCCAGCGGATTATCGCGCGCGTTTAGCCGATTCTTGATGACCACTTCGGCGCACTGTGACGGAGTGATTCCTGTCTGATGAGTAAAAGCCTGCATGTCCATGGCTGCTAAAGCGTGGGGAGTGAAGCCGAGCGGTCGGGTATAAATCGGGTCCAAGGCGTAATCGAGAAGCCAGTCGGGTGTCAATATGTTGGACGCTTTGCTATGGGCTTCGACAACGACGATCTCAGCCACTCCGGCGCGAATCTGCATTAGCGCATCGGCGATACCGTGAAGTCCATCCTGGGTGAGCGTGTGCATCGGTTTTTGCCTGCAGCCGAGTTGGTCGGGCGTGTATTCGTCGAAAATCGAGATACCTTCATTAAAATCTTCGGCGCAGGTAACGAAAGAATCGATCTCGTCAAAGGAAATGCCGGCGTCCGCGTAGGCTTTTTGCGCCGCTTCGAAGACCATCTCTTTGAACGAATAGCGCGGAGTGGTGGGTTGCAGTGGGACGACGCCAATACCGATAATGGCGACCTGTTCTGACATGGCGGCGCGACTAGGCTACTCTTATTGAGGCTGCGTTCTCCGGTATGTTTGCCCGTGCTCTGAGCTCTCTCTTGAGCACTTTCCCGGCGGGATTGCGCGGGAGCGCATCAATGAATTCGACAAATCGCGGTGCTTTGTAAACCGCTATCCGCCCGCGCGCGTAATCGATTAGGTCCCGTTCTCTGATCGACTCTCCCTGTTTCAGCACAGCGAAAGCCTTGACCGCTTCGCCGGAAACCGGATCTGCAACGCCGATCACGCCCACCTCGCTGACACTCGGATGCTGCAACAAAACCTCTTCAACTTCGCGCGGCCAGACCTTGAAACCCGATACATTGATCATGTCCTTGGCCCGATCGACCAGATAGAAATGGCCGTCATGATCTCTCTTGCCAATATCACCGGTCAAAAACCAGCCGTCCCGCATTACCTGTGCAGTTTCCTCGGGCCGGCGAAAGTAGCCCAGCATCACGTTCGGTCCTTTGATCGCAATTTCCCCTTGCTCGCCAACGGGCAGGTCTAGTCCGTCGGGATCGACAATTTTCATCTCGACGTTCTCTATGGGAGACCCGACGCTGCCCTCACGATAGTCAATATCATGATTATAACTGGCAAAGGGCGAGGTTTCTGTAAGGCCATAGCCTTCATAAATGGGCCGACCAAGCCGTTCCCGCCACTGGCGCGCGACCGCTAACGGCATCGGCGCCGCGGCAGTGAAGCAGTAGCGAAGCGAACGAAAACGTTCTTCAATGTCGGCCAATGACAGAAGGCGTAGATAAACCGCCGGAACGCCGAAAAACATCGAGATTCGGTTGGTCTTTATAGATTCGAGCATCTCGTCAAGTTGAAACCGCTCGTGAAGCACCAATGTCGCCCCGCACGCGATGGCTGCATTCATTATAAAATTTTGACCGAAACAGTGAAAAAGCGGCAAAAAACAGATGAGCCGGTCATTGGAAGACATTTTCGTGTGGAAAACGGTTGAGGCGACATTCGAGACGAGGTTTCCATGCGAAAGCAGGGCGCCCTTCGGTTTTCCCGTAGTTCCCGAAGTGTAAAGGATCGCCGCGCCTTCGTCCTGAGTTGAGTTGGCAGTCGGGTGAGAGGCTCTGCCGCGGGCGAGCAGTTTATGGATGCCAATCACGCCGGTGTGCTGAGGCTCATCGACGCAGACAATGCTTTTAAGCGCCGGAGTTTCGTGAGAATGCGGTAGTTGATCCAGCAACCGATCACAGGTGATCAGGATCCGAGCTTGGCAATCATTGAGAATGAACTCTACTTCATCACGTTTGAGCATGACATTGAGGGAAACCGCAATGGCGCCGAGGCGAACAGTGGCAAAATACGATATCAAAAACTCGGGCCGGTTGGGAAGAAAGAGCGCTACTCGCTCCCCTTTCTGCAGATTTTCTTCTTGCAGTGCCGAACTCAAACAACAAACCTGGTGATAGAGTTGCGCGTATGTCATCGCAACGCCTCGACACAATATGACATCTTTATCTGGATAGCGGGTTTTGCTCCGTTCCAAAGCATCGAAGATGTTCATAAGCCGTTCTCCAGTTCAGGAAGCGGCAGCAGCCTCGCTCGAATCAACTCGGATGTACGGGCGAGATCGCTGTCCAGCGGCCGATCGTTTTCTAAAATCGCCACTTGTTTTCTAACCGTTTCAAAGACGGCTCTCGTGCCGATGCCGAGATTTTCGCCGCCGCCCCGGAGGTCGATGGCCTGGCAAAGCGCAAGCAGCGAGATGGCGGCGGCATCTCGCGCCATCGCCGTCATTTCCATAGCCGTAAGCGCTGCAAGCGTGCCGAGACTGACCATATCCTGGTTGTACTGTTCTGTTGGCAAGCTATGGACCATACTTGGATTGGACAAATGACGTATGGCGCAAACGAGGCTGGTCAGACACAACTGCATCCCTTTAAAACCCGACGATAGTCCCGGTTTTCGCGTTAGATTGGGTGGCAGGCCGCTACTGAATCGATCATCGATAAGCATAGCCATGATCGAGTGAAGCCAGTTGGCCAAAGTGGCCAGATCGATTTTCCAACTGTCGAGCGCGCGTGCCACATGGCCCCCGTAGAAATTGCCGGTGTGATAGACGCGTCCTTCTACCGGATCAATCAGCGGATTGTCGTTGGCAGAGTTCATCTCGCGTTCCAAGATGACCTGATGGGCGCGCAAAGCCTCGAGCACGGGACCGATTCCCTGCGGTACGCAACGCAATGAATAGGGAGTCTGAATGGCTTCATCGGAGCGGATCGTTTTTGCTTCAGATGCCTTGCGCGTCTCACTGACCCTGGTGCGAATTTCATCGAGATTTCGAATGTAACGACTATCCTGCAGTAGCTTGCGGCAGATCGCCGCCGCTTCGACTTGACCTGGATGATTCTTGGCCCGGTGGATCACTTCGGAAAACGGGTCGGCGGTGGCGTTTAGCCCTTCGATGGCTAGACTTGCGCACGCCAGCACAAGGCGTGCGAGGTAGGCGCCGTCATAGATGACCAGCGCAGCGATCCCGGTCATCACGGTGGTGCCGTTGACGAGCGCTAGTCCCTCTTTCGCTGTGAGTTCGGAGGGCGCGAGGTTTGCGTGCCGCAGCGCTTCAGCGGCAGGAACTCTTCCGCCCTGGTAGATAACTTCACCTTCGCCGAGGAGGACACGGCCAATATAAGCGGATGGAATCAAGTCGCCGCTGGCGCCCACGGAACCGTAGCGCGGTACCACAGGTGTAATCCGGTGATTGAGGAGATCGACCAATCGCTCGATGATTTCACGTCTTACGCCCGAAAGCCCCTTAGCGAGGGCATTCGCTCTGAGGAGCATCGCGGCCCGAACCGCATCCGCCGGCAGCGGCTGACCAACGCCGCAACTGAGAGAACGAAGAAGATTTGTTTGATGAAAGCTTAGATCAGTATCGGGAATGAGGAAACGCACGTTGCCGCCGAACCCAGTGTTTACGCCATAGATCACCTCTCCGTCCGTTAATTTTTTCTCCAACAACTGCCGGGATGAGGAAATTTTGTTTATTACGGCGCGATTTGATGACAGCTCGACGCGACTATCCTGGCGGGCTACCGAAGCGACCCTGTCGATCGTGAGGCCGTCTCCGGTGATTTCGACGAGAGAGGGATCCATGTCCATGAAAACCCCTTCAACCTCTGGCTCGACTATACCATCAAATCGGGCGGAAAAAAGGACTGAAAAATAGCGATGTTTCAGGAAGAGCGGCGCGATAGTGTATGTGTTGCTGTTCCGTAGAAACTCTCGGCAGCTTCCATCAATGTTTCCGAGAGCGTCGGGTGGGGGTGCACAGAATCAGCGAGGTCGCGAACCGTAGCTCCCATTTCGACGGCGAGTACGCCCTCGCCGATCAGTTCGCCTGCGCCCACTCCGACAATCCCCACGCCCAGAATCCGTTCGGTTTCAGGCTCGATCACCAATTTCGTCAGGCCGTCCGGTCGATCGAACGTCAGGGCTCGGCCGGATGCGCCCCATGGAAACTTCGCGACCTGAACCTCGATGCTCTTCTGCTCCGCTTCGGTTTCCGTAAGACCGCACCAGGCAACTTCTGGATCGGTAAAAACCACCGCCGGAATGACTACGTTTTCAAATGCGCTCGCGTCGCCCAAAATTGTTTCAACGGCTATTTTGCCTTGCCTGAAGGCGCGATGAGCGAGGAGCGTGCCGCCGGTGGCATCCCCTACTGCATAAATATTCGGATCCTCGGTCTGCAGTTGCGCGTTGCACTGAATAAAACCTTTGTCGTCTTTGGTGACCTTGGTGTTTTCAAGTCCGAGATCAGCGAGGTTCGGCACCCGTCCGACACTGACGAGGACGCGATCATAGAGTTCGTCGCGCTGCTGTTTATTCACCTCGGTCGTGACTTTGATTTGCTTACCGGCAGTCGCCATTTTTAAAACTTTGGTATTCAGGCGAATCTCTTTGAATGCCTTTTGCGCGACTCGGCTGACCGGCCGTACTAGGTCCGCATCGACACCCGTGAGAATCGAAGGTAAGGCCTCGAGGACGACGACGTTACTGCCGAGCGCGGCGTAAACTGTGCCCAGCTCCATGCCGATATAACCGCCGCCGACTATGAGCAGATCTTGTGGAACGTCGGGCAGATCGAGTGCTTCCGTTGAAGTCATCACCCTTTTGTTGCCGAGATCGAAGGCGTGCGGCATGGCCGGCTTGGATCCCGCTGCTATAATCGCTTTTTCATAGCGAATAAATTTCTGCCCAGCGGTGGTCTCCACGCGCAGCGTCCGCGAGTCTTCAAAGTGGCCGCGCCCGTGCACCACCTCCACCTGGCGATGCTGCGCCAGGCTCTTTATGCCTTGACCGAGTTTCTCGACAATCGACTCTTTCCAATTCCTGAGCTTCTCGACCTCGACTCTCGCGGGGCCAAAGTCGATCCCGCGATGGCTGGATTCCTTGCCCTCGCGTAAAATCGCCGTCGCATGAAGTAACGCCTTTGACGGAATACAGCCGACGTTCATGCATACGCCGCCGAGTCGTGGGTTTTGCTCGACGAGCGTAACCTTCTTGCCTTTGTCCGCCGCATAGAACGCGGCTGTGTAACCGCCCGGTCCGGCGCCCAGAACCAATATTTCGGTGGTGGTTGGATCCATATGGCTATTTGAGTTGCAGATCCGCTTCGGAAAAATTTTCCAAGCCGCTGATGACGTCCTTGAGAAAACGCACCGCATCGGCACCGTCAAGCACACGATGATCGTAAGCGAGACAGAGCGGCAGAATCGTCCGAACGCCAATTTTGCCATCGATCGCTACCGGTTTCGGCTGTCCTTGTCCGACACCGAGAATCGCCACCTGCGGTGCATAGATGATTGGCGTAAAATGGCTGCCGCCGATGCTTCCTTGGTTGGAAATCGTGAAGGTGCCGCCTTGAAGCTCCTCGATAGAGATTTTCCGCTGGCGGGTTCTTTCCGTGATCGCGTGCAGCTCCTGGGATAACTGAGCCAGATTTTTCCGATCAACATCGCGCAAAATGGGAACGATCAATCCGCCTTCCGTATCGACGGCCACTCCGATATGGCAGTAATTCTTGTAGACGATTTCCATCGTACTCTCGTCGAGGCTCGAATTGGCCCGTGGGTGCTTCTTCAACGTGCGGCCAAGCACGACCAGCAAAAACGCCGTCAGCGTGAGATGAACTCCCTGCTTCTCGTAGCCGGGCGCATTTTTTTTTCGGAGTGCCAGGAGGTTGGAAATGTCAGCGTCAGCGAATTGGTTGATTTTTGGAATCGTCGTCCAAGATTCCACCATGCGCCGGCTGACGGTGCGGCGCAGCGGCGACATCTTCTCGCGATGGACCGGTCCCCATTTGGAAAAATCGACGCTTTCGCTTGACGCTGGAGTCTGATGAGCTTGGCCGCTTGGTTGTTCAGCGCCAGGCGCTCTCTGCAAAGCGATCTGTTGGAGTCGCTGCACGTAATCGCGCAAATCACCGAGGTTGATTCTGCCACCAGCTTCGCTGCCTTTAACGCGGGTAAGATCAATGCCGAGATCTGCGGCGATCTTCCGGATCGAGGGGGGTGCCGGCGGTGCTACACCGCTTTTCGATTCGTAGCGATAATCGGTTGCCCCAGCCGACGTCGTTGTTGCGGAACTGCTTGGCTGAGGCTGAGCAGTGGCAGGCTGGGCCGCAGGCTTGCTAGCACGTGGCGGGGCGGTAGCGCCGCCCGTCGATGCTGCTGGAGCGGCATCGATGCTGATCAGTACTTGCCCGACGCTCACCTCCATCCCCTGTTTGACATGAACCTTCGTCACCACTCCGGCGCTTGGAGCCGGAATCGAACCAACCGCCTTCTGAGTTTCCAACTCCATGAAGGGTTGGTCTTTTTTAACCTCTTGGCCTTCGGCAACCAGAATGCTGACGACTGTGCCGGACTCTACGCCTTCGGCGAGCTGCGGAAGTTTGACGTCCATGCTGAAAATATTGCGGTGATCGAATCTATTTAAAGGTAAAACGGGAATGGTTTTTCGGGATCGACATTGAGTTTTTTGATCGCTTGCTCAACCGCATGCCCGGCCAGTAAGCCTTTCTGATAAAGCGCATAGAGCGTTGCCACCGTGGCGATCTCAGCATCAACCTCGAAAAAGCGGCGCAGGTTCTCGCGCGTGTCGCTGCGGCCGAACCCGTCTGTGCCCAACGTCAACAGTCCACCCGGCACCCAGGGCGTGATCTGATCGGCGACCATCTTCATATAATCGGATACCGCAATGAACACGCCTTCTTCGTCCTGGAGCACGGATTCGATATACGATTTCTTCGGGGTCGCGGTTGGGTGCAGCATATTCCAGCGGCGAGTGCGAAGGGCATCACCGCGCAGCAGCTTATAACTGGTCGCGCTCCAGACATCGGCGGAAACATCGAACTGCTCAGCCAAGATCTCCTGTGCCCGCAGCGCTTCTCTCAGCAGCGGTCCGCTGCCGAACAGATGCGCTTTGAATTTTTTACCTTTGTTCGCGGGTTTGAGCTTGTACAAACCTTTGAGAATTCCTTCTTCCGCACCCGCCGGCATAGGCGGCATTTCGTAACTCTCGTTATACAGCGTCAAATAGTAGAAGTATTCCTCACCCTCGCTGTAGAGCCGGCGCAGACCGTCCTTAACGATGATTGCGATCTCGTAGGCAAAAGCCGCATCGTAGGTCAGTAAAGTCGGAATCGTGCTCGCCAACAGATGGCTGTGGCCGTCCTGATGTTGCAGTCCCTCTCCATTGAGAGTCGTGCGTCCCGCGGTGGCGCCGAGGAGAAAACCCTTGGCCTTGTTGTCCGCGGCCGCCCACATGAGATCGCCGATGCGCTGAAAGCCAAACATTGAATAATAGAAATAGAAGGGAATCATATTGATTCCCAGATTGGCGTAAGCGGTTCCGGCGGCAATGAACGATGACATCGAACCCGCTTCGGTAATTCCCTCTTCCAGAATCTGGCCGTCTTTGGCTTCGTTGTAATAGAGCAGAGTCTCACGATCGACCGGTTCGTAGAGCTGGCCTTTGGGAGAATAGATGCCGATCTGGCGAAATAGCGAGTCCATGCCGAACGTGCGTGCTTCATCCGGGATGATCGGTACGATCCGCTTACCGATGTCCTCGTGTCGTAGCAATTTGGTGAGCAGACGCACCGTCGCCATCGTGGTAGACATCGGATGACCGCCGGAGCCCTTCAAAGATTCGGCATAGCTATTTTCGTCCGGCACGTTGAGCGGCTTAGCGCGAACTCTTCGTTCGGGCACAAAGCCGCCGAGTTGGCGGCGGCGCTCCAACAGATACTGGGTTTCACGGCTGTCAAGCGGTGGGCGATAGAATGGCGTTTCGACGACTTCTTCATCGGGCAATGGAATGTCGAAGCGAGTGCGAAATTCGCGCAGTTCACGTTCATTCAGCTTCTTCTGCTGATGCGTAATGTTGCGCCCTTCACCTGTTTCACCCAGGCCGTAGCCTTTGACAGTCTTCGCCAGAATAACTGTCGGCGACCCCTTGTGTTCGATGGCACGTTTGTAAGCCGCATAAACCTTTGCGGGATCATGACCGCCCCGGAGCAATTTATGGATCTGCTCGTCGGTCATGTGGTTGACCATTTCCAAAAGCTCTGGGTATTTCCCAAAAAAATGCTTCCGAGTATAGCTTCCAGGCTCGACCGAGTACTTTTGATAATCCCCGTCGACCGCTTCTTCCATGCGCTTTAGCAATAAGCCCTTGTCATCGGCTTCCAGCAGCGGATCCCAGTCCGATCCCCAGATCACCTTGACAACATTCCAGCCGGCACCGCGAAAAAGCGATTCCAATTCTTGGATAATTTTTCCATTGCCACGTACGGGACCATCCAAACGCTGTAAATTGCAGTTGACGACCCAGATGAGATTGTCGAGGTTTTCCCGCGCCGCCAGAGTCAGGGCTCCAGAAGCCTCCGGCTCGTCCATTTCTCCATCGCCGGGGAAACACCAGACGCGGGGTTCGGCGCCACTCAACAAGCCCCGACTTTGCAGGTATCGCACGAAGCGAGCCTGATAAATGGACATGATGGGCGCGAGTCCCATGGAAACCGATGGAAATTGCCAAAAATCGGGCATCAAGTACGGGTGCGGATAAGACGAGACACCACCGACCGGCGAGAGCTCCTGGCGAAAGTGGTGCAGTTTGGGAGCGTTGATGCGCCATTCGACATAAGCACGAGCATAGGCGCCCGGTGACGAATGCCCTTGAAAGTAGACCATGTCCGGGTGATTATCGCCGTCACCACCGCGGAAAAAATGGTTCAAAGCGACTTCATAAAGCGTCGCCGAAGAAGCGTAGGTGGAAATATGGCCGCCAATGTCTGGATGAAGACGATTGGCTTTGACAACCATCGCCATAGCGTTCCACCGGACATAGCTCTTGATCCGCCGCTCAACTTCTCGGTCGCCGGGATAGCGGGGCTCGTTCTCTCGCGGAATGGTGTTGATATAAGGGGTGCTAACCGTGCGAGGAATTTTTACGCCTGACTCGCGGAGGCGGTCAGTGAGTTCGTCTAGCAGTAGGCTCGCTTGCCCATATTGCTCGTTTTTGAGAATCAATTCGAGAATATGCTCGAGTGAAGAAACCCATTTATTTCGATCGTTTCTGTTGCCCCTGCCGTTGGGCTGCTCGCCCTCGGCCGGCATCGCATTAGGAGAACTGCTTTTGTTTTCCGTTTTCATCAATACAACGTTTAGCAGACAACAAAATCCGGATAAAATCAACCAAACAAATTGAAATACCTTGACCTCGCCTTCGCTAACCCGGCACACAATCTTGCCTGTGATGAAGCGTTGCTGGAACTGATTGAAACAGGACAGGTTAAAGATGAAATATTGCGCGTCTGGGAACCGGCGCAGTACTTTGTCGTGCTCGGCCATGCGAACGCAAGACGCGCGGAAGTGAATTTGTTCGCGTGTAAGGAAGATCGCATAACGATCCTACGGCGGATGAGCGGGGGCGGTGCCGTGCTGCAGGGACCCGGCTGCTTCAATTACTCGCTGGTTTTAAACGGGGCAGCACATCGCTTCAGAACAGTCAGAGAAGGCTTTCGCCACGTATTGGAACGCCACAGGAATATGATCCAGACATTGACCGGCCTCGAAGTCGCTCTCGAGGGCATCAGCGACCTGGCGATCGACGCGCGCAAATTCTCCGGTAACGCGCAGTACCGCAAATCCCGTGCGCTACTGATTCACGGCACGTTTCTCCTCGACTTTGACTTGTCTTTGATCGGTCGGTATTTGCAGCTTCCTAGCAAGCAGCCCGCGTATCGACAGAATCGCTCGCACCTGGAGTTTCTCACAAAGCTTCCTGTGCGCTCGGCAGAGTTGCGCGAACGTTTACAAGAAAGTTGGAGTGCTCGTACAGCTTTAGACAAAATTCCGATTGATCGTATCGACATGCTTGTGCAACAGCGTTATGGAGGGAAGGAATGGTCGGAAAAATTTTAAACCGGCCCAGTATCGGGGAAAAAATCAGTGATCGGAATTGATGAGACGAATTATGAACCGATGGCGCGGCGATCTGTTTTGCGGGCTGGCGCCGCCGAGCGGCGATCAGAGGCGCAACAGGAATGATGTTGTGTAAGCTTGCGATCGGTCTTTGTCTTGTTTTGTTGTTCGGCTGTGCCGTGCCCACCTGGACCAGGCCGAACACGACCGAGGGAGAAATGCGCCGTGATCTCGAACAATGTGAGCGCGACCGGAAGGCAATCGCAGGCGAGTCGTTCTTCCTCGAGCGCTGTATGTTCTCGAAGGGCTATACTGAAGGGTGAAATCGCGGCGCGCTAGGCCCGGCGATGGTAAGACTGCAAGCTATGACGCCAAGGCTGTGGGCCGTGTGGCTAATCTTTGTCCGAGATGAGCTGGCCTACGCCTAACTCCCAATGCTTCGGGCAAAGATAAATGAATCTGGAGCGGCTTTCATCAAGAAATATGTTCTTGCGAGCTTCATTGTTGAGTAAGCTCGTGTCCACACCATCGAGAATGCCCACTTCCATACAGTCCGCCCAATCGCACCGGTTCATGGGTGATTATTCTCACCTATGGAAATGCCAGATGACAAGCTTTTTTTCGCCCCAATATGGAAAATTACTGAAAAACTCTATGAGAATATCAACAAACGCCAAATCTCCCCGACCAACCCATCATTGCTCAGCTGGTAAAATCACCTCTGTGCGTTCGGCTCGTTATGCATTCTGCCAGCCTATGGTCGATCAGCTTTATTGTGATCGATGAGTTCAACCGATCGTTTCGTATTCACTCCCGCAGTGTTTCTCAGGCACGCGAGCGCTAGCGCAACACTCGGCAACTTTGCAAGAGTTCCGTGCTGGATTCTGTCAGGACAGGAGCCTCTCCTAGGTTCAGGGTTGCGCTCCGGTACTGGAGTCCCAGTTGGGTAAGCTGTACGGGTTCGTCGAAGGTGGACTATGCCTTCAAAGCAAAAAGCAATATCGATGGGCGAAAAATTCAGGAACGATGCAACTGAGCCCAGCTCATTGAGAGCGTGGTTTCAGCCTAGTAACTTCGGGCTGAGGGATACGCCAGCGTCTGCCGATTTTGTAAGCCAGCAATTCTTTTCGCTCGATCATTTTTCGTACTGTGTTGGTCGGCAGATTCAGCAATTTAGCGGCCTCGCGTGGAGTCAGCAACGGCATGTCGACTGGTTTCTGCATAGCCAGCCCTCCTCCATTGCCCTTGTCTACTCAGAGATGAGACGGTTGGCAAGAACTCAAGGACATTATGAGCAAACGCAAATCCCGGCCAGCCATTGGCCCCGTTCATCGTTCTGTCATCTAAGTGTCGTCCGACGGCTGCTCCGCTCTAATGAGAGAGCTAGTGAAAGTGCTCAAAAATTATGGATTGGTTAGAAGGGATACTGGTGGCCGTGGTAGGAGTTGAACCTACGAGGCCGCGGGCTATGAGAAAGCTACTGAAAACACAGTAGCTTTTCTGTTGGGGCATTTTCGGATCGATTGGAGTCTGAAAACTCGCCTAGCCCCAATAACCGCTCTCTTTCACGTCAAGGTAAGCGATACGCTCTCAAACACGGCGTTCATGCCGTAACAAGCTCGTTAAGACGCTCAGTACCGATCCTGCTCTAGATAAACGCACCACCCAAGTGCGAGCTAGTTCTTTGGGAAGAGCAGATAAATAATGGCGACGACAACGAGAATCACTAGTGCCACCAAGGCTGGTCCATGAACTTAGGGCGCCCTTACCGGCGAGGATCGCAGGTGAGACAAATGCTGTCCGTCTGCGCCGATGTGCTCGCTCTAGTGTCATACATCTGTTCACTGACAACCATTAATAGAACTCCAGTGGCGAGCAGAGCAGCTATTATAGTCATCCAGAAAAGTGCCTTTAGCTCCACGATCGTTCCCTCCGTGGTGTTTTCTTCGGAGCCTTTACAGATAAAGGGGCAAAGGATGGACCACCGGACGTCGGAATTTGTTGTCTAACGAAGGACAGCCGAGTCACCTCAAGTACATTTCTCGTGTCAAAACTCTGTCGAATCCGACACGGCGGGCTGAGCATGGCACAAGAACCGAAGGCCCATGCAGCAGACATGAAGCGCAAATCCCGACCGAACACCGGCCCCGTTGAGTTATCGGTCGAGCGATAGCCGGTTTATCGAGCCCGGATATGGGACCGAAATATTTTGCCGGGTTTGCGGCCGGATGCGACCGGCGCGCTTTTCGTCGGCATTGACGCCAGCGATGCATGACTCAACGGCGCTGGTTTGTGTGAAATACGATCAGCACAGCGACAATCTGGTCTTGGCCGATCATTGCATTTGGCAGCCGGTCCCCGGTGCGCCAATGGACTTGAAGCGACGATTGAGTTTTACCATTGCCGGCTCCAGGGCTGGAAGACTAGCATTGAGAAAATTCTCGTTATCCCCTTTCAGATGCACAGGACAATCAGGACGCTGCAAACGGCGGGCTTGCCGATTGAGCGCCGCGATAAATGCAAATAGCATTGGCAACACAACCACCCAGAAACCGGGCGTCACGCTCCAATGATGTTTTGAAATAGATCGCAGCTTACGAGTCAGCTCTTCACTGGCTAATCTGTCTGTCCATCGTCCCGTAAGCGGCGATATCTAAGAAAGCTTCTAGTTCATCGTCCGACATATCTTTGATTGTTTTGGCATCAAGCGTACGGCCGCTGTCTCTATCGCAGAGGCGATCAAAAACAAAGTGTGAAGTTACAACGTTAGCGTTGAGCGGGCCCCGCTAGTGGTCGGCAAGCGAGTTTCTCATTTTAGCAATCACAAAAGCGAATCGGGGACGAAGGCAGCCCCGCTCAAGTTCGTAACGGCGACGCTGCCGAAACCGCTTGAAGTCGGCAGGCATTGAAAACCACAGTTGCCATCGAGCGAAAAAAGCTTAACCGGGCGGCCGTCGGCCACAATCGTTTTTGTGCACAGCAGCAGCACGGCGCGACATTACGAAATTGAAATCGAGCGCGGAAGCTAAGCCCGCGGATAGTGGCTTTGGTGTGTTGCTGCTCGTTGGCGGGGTATTTCTAGTGGAACCAATTGAGCTTCTAGTTTTATGCAGTCGGGACAGATGCGGTCTTGCTCATGCCGATTCATTAACAAAAACCGGACTTGAAAGAAGCTGGTTAGCGGCCACCGCGCACACTGAGGATGGAAATGCCACTCCAAGTCAGCGGCGGCTTTGCTCTTTCGGTAAAGTATCACTGTGTAAGAGTCTAGATCTAAAAAGTCGCCGATCAAGGGGTTTCGTGGGAAAATTGTCAATTGCGCGGGATTCCTTTTGAGTCCGCGGATGTGTCGCCTGCCGAGTCAGTCGCCTAAAATTTTTTCCTGTCAGGCTTTTTCCGCCAGTCAGGTCGCATCTCGCTTCACTGTCCGACTTTTAAAACGCGTTAGGTTCACGAGCTGGCGCGGGATCTTTCCGAAAGCTCCTTCAATAGCTACGGCACACCATATGCTTCGTTTTTGTCCCCGATCTACTGCTTCAGGAGGATCTATGTCTGAACAACGAGTGACGCGAAGGGAAATCATAAAAAAGGCAGCATATCTAGGCTAACTCCTATTGTTTTAACTGTGCAAGCCAATTTCTCTTTTGCCTCCGCCGGTTCTGGCGATTACACGGACAACGACAAGAAAAAAGAGAAAAAGGACAACGACGATAGTAAGTTCAAAAACTACACAAATCACAACCGTCGTTGATCCGTTTAGCCATCCTCGCGGTAGGACGTGGCGAGATGTCCCTTCACTCCGCCGCGGTGTATGTTCGCGTGCACAGTGTTTTATCTGTGGTCCTCACGGGCAATTACCTTTTAGTATTGACTTCGTTCACTATCGCCAAGTTAAAGAGTGCGTAATGGACGGTGATAATCTCTCTTACCGGAAAGGTGATTTCATAGAAATAGCGGTTTTCAGACTTCACTTGTTTAGTGCTGAGTAATTTTAAACCAATAAGTCGAGGATGGGCGTCAATTCCCTCACCGCCTGATCTTCAGCCGCGACGATAATGTGATAGGTGCGGACGGTATGGTACGATCGAGGAATTTTTCGAAAAAGAACAAGAATCGCCAAAGCCAAACCTGTGCCGGCAATACTCGTTAAATAATAGCCGCCGCCAATTCCCATTTCGATCGACCCGACAAACCAAATTGTGGCTGTCGTAGTCAGTCCCAACACGGCTTTTCCGCGTCGAATAATG
>Ga0310810_10004660_pt1 | contig 15189 bp, 13 predicted proteins | sample NCmetagenome_FD_207641 | JGI IMG/M metagenome (GOLD analysis project Ga0310810, IMG submission 207641) | Soil microbial communities from experimental microcosm in Duke University, North Carolina, United States - NC | ecosystem: Engineered > Artificial ecosystem > Soil microcosm > Unclassified ...
GCGGGCGACGCACGCAAGGTCGTCGGCGTGGAGATCGACGCGCAGGCGATCGAGATGGCGCGCGAGAACGCGGCCGCGAACGGCATCGCGAACGCGACGTACCACGCCGCCAAGGCCGAGAGCCTCGTCTGGGAGACCGAGAAGCCGGACACGGTCATCATCGACCCTCCGCGCGCCGGGCTGCATCCGAAGGTGATCAAGACGCTGCTCGAGAAGCGGCCCGAACGCATCGTCTACGTCTCCTGCAACCACGAGAGCTTCGCCCGAGAGTGGCCGGCGTTCACCGCGGCGTACGACCTCGCGGCGGTCAAGGCGCTCGACCTGTTCCCCCATTCGCCGCACGTGGAACTCGTCGCGCTGTTGAAAGTCAAAAGATAAATAACGCACGCGGTCCGTTTTCAGTTTTCCGTTCTCCGTTTCCCGTTTTCGGGCACCGTTCCGAAACCGAAAACGGAGAACGGAAAACGAAAAAAAACGCTCCGGAGAGCGTTTTTTCTTTTTCATCGCCAGATAAAAGGACGGCCCCTGGAACGGAGCCGTCGATCGTCGAAGCCGGTCAGTGGAGAAGGGGCAGGTGTCGGGAAACGCCGAAGCGAAGCTCCGGCACGAAGAAGACGTTGGGCGCGCATTCGCGCACGATGGCTTTCAGCCAGTGGTCGGGCATGGCGTCCCGGTCGATGAGCGTGCCGCAGCGGCCGGCGTGCCGCGACTCGACGCGGCTCGGCCGCGGCGCGCGGGCCCGTTCATCGAGGTACTCGGCAAGCCCTTCCATGATCTCCGCCCGCAGGCGGTTCGTCTCCCGACGCGTCGTTCTGGTCATCGTTCGCCTCCATGAAGCGAGGGTGAGTGCTGCTGTGACCCGTTGGCGCGGCCAGTGCTCTCCTTCCCTGTTCGGACCGTCTAAGCGTGTTGGAAAAAACGTTGGGTCCACCATACCCGCCGCGCCGAAGGGCTGTCAACGGGCGGCCGCCGGGGGCTTTACGGGAGCGGGTTTTTCCGCTACGCTCCAGCGGCAATGCCTATGGATAAGCCCAGGAAATCGGGCCTCGTCGTGCTCGTCGGCCGTTCGAACGTCGGCAAGTCGACGCTCCTGAATTCGCTCATCGGGACGAAGATCGCCATCGCCACCCCGAAACCCCAGACCACGCGCAACGTGATCCAGGGCGTGCTTCACGATGCCCGCGGCCAGATCGTCTTCGTCGACACGCCGGGCATCTTCAAGCAGGTGCCGGACCAGCTGACGGCCAAGCTCAACGAGAAGGCCCGCGACGCGCTCGAAGGCGTGGACGTGGTGCTCTATGTCGTCGACCCCGCGAGGCACGTCGGCGACGAGGAAGAAGCCGTCCATCGCATGGTCAAGCAGCTCAAGATCCCGAAGATCCTGGTCCTGAACAAGGCCGACCAGAAGCGACCCTACATCGACGAGTACATGGCCTGGCGCGACGAGTTCACGGCCATCGTCGACGTCTCGGCGCTCTCGAACAAGGGGCTCAAGCCGCTGGTCGACGCGGTCATCGAGGCGTTGCCGGAAGGCGGCGTGGACCTCTATCCGCCGGACCAGATCACCAACGTCGAGAACAAGTTCTGGCTCGAAGAGCTCATCCGCGAGAAGGTCTTCATGGGCCTCCACGAGGAGATCCCCTACAGCACGACGGTGCGCGTGGACGAGGTCGCGCGCCGCGAGGAGGGCACGGTCTACATCAAGGCCTCGGTGCTGACGACGGCGACGCGCTACAAGAAGATGATCATCGGTGCGGGCGCGTCCAAGATCCGCGGCATCGGCCGCGCGGCGCGCAAAGAGCTCGAGCTCGTGACCGGCGACAAGATCTACCTGGACCTCGACGTGCAGGTCGAGGAACGATGGCAGGAAAGGTTCGAGTAGAAGTACTCAGTACACAGTACCCAGTAAACAGAGGTTCGCGTCGATCCCGCGTACTGAGTACTGGGTACTGTTTACTGTGTACTCGTCCGTCCTGCTATACTGTCCCCATATGTCCATCATCAAGAAGCCGGACGAACCGCCGGAGAAGCTCGCCGAACTCAAGAAGCAGCATCAGGACATGGAGGCCGTGAACATCTGCCCTTCGCCCTACACCGACTTCCGGTCGGGTGCGAGCTGGCGCATCTTCCGGATCATGGCCGAGTTCATCGAGGGCTTTGAGTTCCTCGCCGACCTCAAGAAAGAGGTCTCGATCTTCGGTTCCGCGCGCGTCCCCGCCACGCATCAGTACTATAAGGAAGCGCGCAAGCTCGGGACGCTCCTCGGACGCGCGGGCTTCACCATCATCACAGGCGGCGGCCCCGGCATCATGGAGGCCGGCAACCGCGGCGCGGTCGAGGCGGGTGCGCCCTCGGTCGGGCTCAACATCGAGCTGCCGAAGGAACAGCGCATCAACCGCTACGTCCGCAAGCCGCTCGCCTTCCACTACTTCTTCACCCGCAAGGTGATGCTGTCGGTCTCGTCGCAGGCCTACATCTTCTTCCCCGGCGGGTACGGCACGCTCGACGAGATGCTCGAGCTCATCACGCTCATCCAGACGAAGAAGATGTGCCGCATCCCGATCGTGCTGGTCGGAAAGAAGTACTGGACCGGCTTCTTCGCCTGGGCGAAGGAGGCCATGCTCGCCGAGAATTACATCGCTCCCGAGGACCTCGACCTGTTCACCATCGTCGATACCGCCGAGGAAGCTTTCGGGGTCATCAAGGATTCGCAGGAACGGATGTACTTTTAGGAGCTTCGAGCTCCGAGCTTCGAGCTGAGAGCGGAAAAACCGGCCTTGCGGGCCGGTTTTTTGACGGGACCTTTTAAGGCCTTTGTTCTTTTTCACTTTGCACTCTTGCGTAGCGGTCGGGCGCCTGGTCCTTCTGGTAGGTATCGCCGTAGACGAACAGGACGAAGAGCGTCCCGAGGATCGGCAGGTGGCCGACGAGCTCCTTGGGGCCGAGGAAGAAGATGCTCGCGGTGAAGACCGGCACGAGGAGGACGGCCGTGAGCCGCGTGAGGAAGCCGAAGATCTCGAAGATGCCGACGGTCGCTTCGACCGCGAAGAGGATGAAGACGTAGAGCTCGCGCGAGATGTGCAGGCCGCTCCAGCCCAGAAGGACGAACGGGTTCATGTTCGGGAAGCGGTCCATGAGCGACAGGTGCAGGTCGGGCCTCCGCCACTTGAGGAGCCCGAGCCACAGGATGGTGATGCCCGTCAGGACGCGGAGCGCTACATAGGCCCATTTCCGCTGGTGCGGCGTCGAAGTGATCGGCTTGCCCAGGAACCAGTCGAGCGAATAGCGGCCGCGCGCGAACACGAACAGGAAGATGGCGATGCCGACGAAGTTCACGTAGTCCCACGGCTCGATGAAGGGCTGGAGCGCGAAGGCCGCCAGGAAGAGCAGGAAGAGCCCGACGGCGGCCGCGGGCGTGAACAGCCCGATCATGAAGCACGCGCCGACGAAGGTCTCGATGCCGCGAAGGATGGTGCCGGGGAGGCCCGCCGGCAGCGGATAGTTGGTGGCCAGGAGCTGTCCGCGCCAGGCGACGAACAGCAGGGTGAAGCCGGTCGTGACCGCGAGCACCCCGGCGGCGTAATCGCGCCAGGGCTTGATCTTCGCCTCCATCTTCGCGTACAGCGCCGTCTTCTCGTACCAGCGGTCGACGAAATACCCGACGGCCGCGAGGGCGAGGACCAGCGCGGCGGCGCCGACGGTGACGACATTCGCGGTCCGGTAGAACTCGGGCTGGCCGTACGCGACGGTCGACACGGGCACGAACCATTTCTCGTGGGCCTGCGCGGCCGGGATGAGCGCGTCGAGGATGCGCTGCGGGAACATAGCGCGGTCATTGTACCACGGCCGAGGGCGTCCGGCAGAAAAAAGACCCGCCGGCGATGCCGGACGGGTCGAGGTTCAGTTGCAGGAACAGCCGGGGTCCCAGTCGAGATTGCAGCCGTCGGCGCGCGGCGACAGATGCATCCAGGTGAACGCCCAGGACCAGGATGCGCCGGCACCCATGTAGCCGTAGCGCAGCTGGTTGTAGTCGACGTCGAACACCCCGTAGTAGGGATCGACGACATGGAACTGGAAGACGTGGTACGACAGCCGGCGAAACCCGGTCACGAGCACGACGTGCCCGGCGAACGAGTTCAGGTAACCGATGATGACCGGCCGGCCGTTCGAGATCTCGAGCGCGAGCGATTCCTGGGTGATGGCGCCGTCGTTCTCGTAGCCGTGGATGCCGAGCACCTGGCCGAGGATGACGTCGATCTGGTTCGGCGGGGCGGCCTGGTCGCAGGCCTGGTAGGAGCAGGCGCTGTACTGGCAGCAGACGGGCTGCTGGAAGCCGGCCTTGATCGAGGCGAGGACGCATTCCTGCGCCTGGATGCCGTAGTACTGCGCGACCATGGTCGTGGTCGCGGCCCAGCACCATTCCTGGCACTGCTGCGGCAGCTCGGGGACGGCGAGCTGCACGCCATCGCCGTCGTTCAGCGGCAGATGGTCGCCGCAGTAGGCGCCGGGCGCGCCACCGTCGGGACCGCCGGGGCCTCCTGGCGGGCAGTCCGCGGGGCAGGAGTAGTTGCTCTCGCCCTCGACGTAGTCGCAGCGGCCGTCGCCGCAGCGGGTTGGTTCGGGGCCGGGGCCGCAGCCGATGGCGACGAGGGCGGCGGAGACGAGGGCGAAGATGACGCTGGTGAATGAACGCATGCGGTTCCTCCTTGCATGCCGTGCCTTGCACGACGGGCGAGTTTTGCATGGTTCGGTCGTGTTGTCAATCTGCCGATGCGCCCCTGAGATGCAAAGTCGGCCGTCCGGTCAGGCCAGCGGCGACCCAGGACCCATAATCCCATGGGTCCTGAAATGGTCGCCGCGTGACCTGACCGGCCCGGCCTGCGCGTGTTGCAAATGGGACCCTCTCCTTTCGATGGGAGTTTCGGAAGAAATCCGGCCGCAAAAAAACAACCCGTCCTTTTCTCGGACAGGCCGGATTTCTCGTCGGATCTCATGACTCAACTCCGATGGTGCAGTTCGTTTATCTCGGCTTCGAGTTGCGGGTGATCATTTCTGGACCCTGAAACAAGTTCAGGGCGACATTTCTTTTTTTCTGGACCCCGGGTCAAGCCCGGGGTGACAGAGATAAATGTCATGCTCAACTTGTTTCAGCTTCCAAAAAAAACCGCACCATCGGAGCCGTATCTAAGATCCTGCGAGAAATCCGGCCCGGTGAGATGGGGTTGCGATCCATCTCTTGAGGCCGGATTTCTTTGTTGTCCAAAAACCTCCGGGAAACATTGTGAGGAACGCGGAGGCCGGCGGGAGGCGGCTTCTTTCCTCAGAGTCCCAGAAAAAAAGCCGTCCCCAAAGGGACGGCCACTATCACTTCTTGTCCGCAGCCAGCTTCTCGAGCCCCAGCCACTCTCGCGACTGGACGACGGGGAGCTGCAGCGCGCGCTCGCGGTCGAGGTCGAGGCCGCCGAGATGGACGGACTCGGGCGTCAGGACCCACTTGAAGATCGAGCCCACGAACAGCTTCGTGAAACGCTCGACCCAGGTGCGCAGTACCCCCTCCTTGTAGTTGGGCGCCATCTCCGCGAGCTCCTCGTCGGTCCACATCTCGCGGACCACGCGGTAGACCTCGGCCGGTTCCAGCTTCTCCCCCGCGAAGAGGGCGAAGCAGGCGTCGAGGACCGGGAAGGGCATGAGATCCTTCTCGTCCTCCTGTCCGTCGGCGAGCTCGGCGGAGGCCTTGGTCTCGAGGACCTTGGCGACCGCTTCCCAGCCGTGCTCGTGGCAGAGCCAGCGGAGATGCTCGATGACGACCGTCTTGGGCTCGTTCGCGATGAGCGAGAACGCGCCCATGAGGTCGCCGCCGACCGTCGAGTAGCCGACGGCCTTCTCCGACATGTTGGAGGTCTGGAGCCAGAAGCCGCCGGCGCTGTTGGCCCAGTTCCACATCCTGGCGCCGCGGATGCGGGCCTGGATGTTCTGGACCGTGATGGGCGTGAGCATCTCGCCTTCGGAGAGCATCGCCTTGGCTGCCTCGACCTCGCGGTCGAAGGCCTCCTCGATCGACAGCTCCTTGAACGTCACCCCGAGCTCCTCGCACACGTCGTGCGAGATACCCTTGGTCGTCGCCGAGTTGAAGCGCGTCGGCATCGAGAAGCAGTGGATGAAGTCCTTCACCGCCGCTTCCTGCCCCGGGCCGAAGTGCCGTTCGGCCCAGAGCCGCGCGATGCAGAGCGTCAGGACCGAGTCCTTGCCGCCCGACAGCGCGATGCCGATCTTCCGGAACGCCTTCGTCTTCACGAGGTAGTCCATGCCCATGACCATCGCTTCGGTCATGTCGCGGAAGAACTCGTCGCGCGGGCAGGCGCCGTGGACGTGCGCCGGCATGAAGAAGCTCTTGTGCGCCGGCGCGGGATAGCGGTAGCCGTCCCGGTTCGGGAAGTTCCCGGTTCCGTAGCGGAGCACCTTGGCGCGGGGCGACGAGGCGAAGAAACGCTCGCAGTCCGTGCGCCAGGTGGTGTTCTCGCGGCGCAGCCGGAGCGTGCGGTCGAGGTCGACGACGGCGGTGGCGTACGCCTCCTTCCATCGCTCGCCCTCGAACATCATGCGGCCGTTCTGGTTGACGTACGCCCCGCCGTCGAAGACGAGCGAGTCGTTGCCGCCGACCTGGTTCACGTAGACCACCGTCGCCTGGTTGTCGCCGGCGCGCGTGGAGAGCATCTCCCTGCGCGTGGCGGTGACCCCGGCGCGCCACGGCGAAGCCGAGGCGTTGATGATGAGCTCCGCGCCGCTGTAGGCGCGGCGGCGCATCGGGCCGTCGGGCGACCAGATGTCCTCGCAGACCTCGAGCGCGAACGTGCCGAACGGCAGTTCGAAGACGAGGTCACCGAACGGCACGTGGCCGTCGAGCTTCTCGTCCATGCCCGGGTAACCGTGCGTGAACGTGCGGTTCTCATAGAACACGCCGTACGTCGGGAGCTTCTCCTTCGGCACGATGCCGTGGATGAGACCGTTCGAGACGGCGGCGACCGCGTTGTAGAGGTTGCCGCCGAGCCCGACCGTCAGGCCGAACGTGAACATCGTCTTGGCCTTGAAGCCGGTCGACGCGCGGGCGAACCGCTGGAGCGCGGCCCACTGCTGGTCGACGAACGACTTCCACTGCACCAGGTCCTCCGCGGGGTAGCCGCCGATGACCTGTTCCTGGAAGCAGCCGACCGTGCAGTCCTCGTCCGCCATGCGGCGGGCGGACTCGATGAGCATGTCGGTGTTCATCTTGAACGCGCCGACCGTGGTGTTGAGGTTCGCGAGGCCGATCTTGATGAGGCGCATGACGCCCTCCTTTTGCTGATGCGGGTTGAAAGGAGCTTCCTCCTTCTTCCGAAAGCCTCCATGGGAGACTTGCGGGAGAAGAAGGCCGCACGAATCGTGCGGCCCACGGAGTCACGGAGAGATCGGGTCATCCTCGTCCATGATGACCCGCGCGATCGACTCGTCGAGCGAGAGGATCTCGAAGGGCTTCTGGCCCCCGACCTTGGCGGCGATGAGAGGGCAGGAGTCGGTGATCCAGACGTGGGAGAATCCCTCGTCGATGAACCGCCTCCAGGCCTCCTTGGGGAAGCTGCCGTGCGTGGCGTAGGCGCTGACCTCGGTCGCGCCCGCGGCCATGAGCGCCTTGCGGCACTCGATGATGGTGCCGCCGGACTTGATGATGTCGTCGACGATGACGACGTGCCGGTCGCGCGGGTTTCCCTCGGTGATGGTGACGATGCGCTTGTCGCCGTCGCGGAGCTTCTCGCAGACGACATGCGGGTATTCCGCGAACATCTTGCCGAAGCGTTTGCGCGCCCCGAAGTCCGGGAAGGCGATGGAGACGTCCGCGATGGACTTCAGCCGCTGCTTCAGGTACTTCGTGCCGGACTTGAGGCGCGGCACGACGTTGTCCGAGACGTAGAAGCGCTGCTGCAGCGTGTGGACGTCGTAGATGACGATCTCCGCCGGTCCCTGGCCGCAGATCGGCGTTGCCGAGAGGATGCGGGACAGCGTCTTGGCCGTCGCCACCTGCCCCTCGTCGTCGACGCGTTCCATCGTCCCGGTCGGGAAGTACGGGAGGATGATCTTGAAGAGCTGCGCGCCGCCGCGGGTGAGCGACCAGATCGCGGACATCTGTTCGAAGATGTCGCCCGGCTCGTCGAACGATGCCAGGAAGGCGACGTTGGCGCGCCGGATGGCGCGCTGCTTCTCGATGTAGATGTTCGGGAAGCCGTCCTCGAAGCGCTCCCACTTGATGGTCCCGAGCGCGATGTTCGGGTTCTTGGAGCAGATGCGCTTGGCGAGGTCCGTCATCGCCGTGCAATGGAAAAGGATGGCGTTCATGGATCCCTCCTTCGGGGTCTGTGACGGGTGAAAAGGGCGTTGCTTCGTCCTCAGCGGCCGACAGGCGTCGGCGGCTGGGGAAAAGCGCGGTCCATGCGGACCGCGAACGGAAAGATCAGTACGTGCACTCGACGCGCGTCCCCTCTTCGTAGCCGAAGACGCGCTTGTAGCGGTCGACCTCGTCGGCGGGGCCGGTGGCCTTGGCCGGATTGTCGGACAGCTTGACCGTGGGGCGGCCGCAGGAGCGGATGGCCTTCACGACGAGCGACAGCGGCGCGTAGCCGAGATCGTTGGTGAGGTTGGTGCCCCAGCCGTAGACCGTGCCGATGCGGCCGCGGAAGCGCGCCTGCAGGCGGACGATCGCCTCGACGTCGAGGCCGTCGCTGAAGACGACGGACTTCGTCGCCGGGTCGACGCCGTGCCTCTGGTAGAACGCGATGGCGCGCTCGCCGAAGGCCTCGGGATCGCCCGAGTCCTGCCGGAGCCCGCGCCACGCGGCGGCCTGCTCCCCCGTCATGTCGCGGAAGAAGAAGCCGGTGCCGTAGGTGTCGGTCAGCGCGATGGAGAGCGGCTCGCCGTACTCCTCCCACCAGTCGCGGAGCACGCGGTTGTGGGAAGCGAGCAGGCCCTCGTCGGTCGCGCCGTCGATGCCGGCGTAGACCATATACATCTCGTGCGCGAAGGTGCCGACCGGCCTGATGCCGAGGGTCTTCGCGAGATGCACGTTCGAGGTCCCGAGGAGCTGGTCGGGCAGGTCGTCCATGAGGATCTGCACGAGCGCTCCCTGCCAGGCGGCCTCGAAGCGCCGGCGCGTGCCGAACTCGATGAACTTCGCGTCCGGCGCGGCGTCCTTGAGACGCGCGATCTTCGCCTTCAGCCGGGCGCAGCCGTCGCGCCAGAACTCGTCCTCGCGCTCGGTGCCGCGCGTCACGCCGTCGCGCTCCAGGAGCGAACGGTAGTGCAGCTCGTTGACGATGCCGAGGAGCATCGTTTCCCAGAACATCGCCTGGGGCCACGGCGCTTCGGTCTCGATGCGGTAGCCGTCGCCGGCGCGCTCGATCTCGACCTCGGGGAGCGAAAGCCCCGCGAGGAAGCCGAGGAACGGCTCGCCGAACGTCCCCTTGGGGATGAACGGGCTCTCGTACAGGTACGCGAGCTCCTCCTCCGAGAAGCGCAGGCCGCGCGCGTGGTCGATCTCCCTGCGGAGGTCTTCCTCGCGGACGGTCTCGGCGAGCGCGACGCCCTTGGTGCGGTTGGTGAAGCCGTACCGGACGGGGACGTCGGCGTGCCGCTTCCAGGCCAGCTGGGCCATGGTGAGCTTGTAGAAGTCGAGGTCCAGGAGCGACCGGATGATCTTCTTCATGAGGGGACTCCTCGTGCGGCGCGAGGCCGCTTTGTGCCGCGGGATGCGGCGGTAGTGCAGGTGCAAAGGACGCGCCTCCGAACGGGTTCGGGGGCGGAGATCCGGGGCCGATGCGCGATCGGCCGCGGGTCTCCGGGGAAAGGATGTCCGGGGGCGGCCTTGCGGCGCGCCCCGGACGGGTGGAAGGGACTACTTGGGACCAAGGAAGCGTTCGTACTCGCGGATCTTCAGCTCGCGCAGCATGAGCGCGAGCGAACCGGTGTCGCACCGGCCGTCCTTGAGCATGTCCGACGCTTCGGCGAAGGCGAAGGCCCTCGTCTCGATGCGTTCGTCACCGTCGCCGTCGGCCCGCGCCGCGGGCTTGAGGCCGGTGACGTCCGCGATGAAGCAGACATGGCGCTCCGACGATCCGCCGACCGAGGTGAAGTGGTCGCTCACGGGCAGGAGGCGCGCCTCGTCGATGGCGAAGCCCGTCTCCTCGAGGACCTCGCGCACGGCGGCGGCCGCGGGCGTTTCGCCGCGGTCGATCATGCCCGCAGGGCAGTCGATGACGTGCATCGCGCTCGCGGGGACGCTGATCTCCCCGGGGCAGCGGCCCTCGGTGACGGTGAGCGCGAGCGCGGCAGCGGCCTGCGGGTCGCGCACGAGCGCCTTGTTGGGGCGCGGCTGCACGATGAGGTAGACGATGCCGAGGTCCCAGTCGACGGGCATGACGATCACGGCGGAGCCGCGGTCCATGCATTCGTTGCGGAACCGCGAGCCCTCGACGGTGAAGCTGACGATGCGCAGGTAGCCCGCGCGGTCCAGCCGCATGTCGCCGATGAGGTACGCCTCGGCCAGCGAGCCGACGCGGCTGACGAGCTTTCCGTTCGCCATGATGCTCTCCTTTTTACGGGAGCTCGGAGCTTGGAGCTCGAAGCTCGATACGATGAGAAGGTCCGAACTTCCGGGGACGATGGTTCGTCCGCGGAAGAAAGGAGGCAAGCCTGTCGAGCTTCGAGCTTTGAGCTTCGAGCCGCGAAGGCTTGCCTTGGGTCATGCTGTCGGGGGAAAGAGGTCGTCGGCGAGCTTCGCGGCCATGTCGCGGTGCGGCATGAAGGCGAGCTCGACGGCCGCGATGCGGCTCACGCGCACGCGCATGGCGGCGACGCGGCCCATGTTGGCCCCGTCGACGAAGGCGCTGATCGGCCGCTTGCCGAGGTCGAGGGAGCGGAACTCCGCCGACGACGCCAGCGACAGCGGCACCGACTTCCAGCCGCGCGGCTCGAAGACGTTGTTGCCGACGATCATCCAGGCGTTCGCGTCGACGAGCAGCGGGGTCGCGCCCATCGAGCGCGCGTAGGCGGTCGAGCCGGCGGCGGTCGAGGCGAGCGCCCCGTCGCCGACGAGCTTGGGGATGCGCACGCGGCCGTCGACCGAGATCTCGAGCCAGGCGGCCTGCTCGACGTACTGCACGTAGGCGTCGTTGAACGCGTACGAGCCCTCGACGCTCCCGTCGGGCGCTTCGCGCTCGACGTACAGGAGCGGCAGGAGCTGGCAGTGCAGCCGGTCGAACAGGAACGACGGGTCCTCGAGCTCCGCGGCTTCGTTCAGCAGATAGCCCTTGTGGCCGGCGTTGACGCCGACGAAGGGCAGCCGCTTGCGCCAGTGCTTGCGGATGGCGTGGAGCATGGTGCCATCGCCGCCGATGGTGACGATGCAGTTCGCCTCGTCGGCCGACGCCGCGTAGCCCTCGAACCTGGCGGCGAGCGCCGCGGCCCTGGGATTCCTGGCGTCGAACTCGATGAGCGCCTTGGGCTCCGCGAGCGACAGCACGGTCATGCGCGAGGACACGCCTCCCCGGTAGAGGTTGTGGCGGTCCATGTAGGCGGCGACGCGCGGCGTCACGAGGCCGTCGAGCGGCTGCCGTTTGAAGGCGCGCTCGCGGACGCTCGTGCTCGACCCGCTCCTCGCGGGCGCGAACACCGCGTGGTGCGGCGGCAGGTCGGCGGGGTCGCACGGGTAGCCTTCGCGCTCGATGACGGCGAAGTTGCAGCGCTCCCAGAGCTCGCGGCCCTTGAGCCACTCGCGCTGGATGGGAGACTCGCCGGACTTGCCGCCGGCGACGAACTCCGAGCCGATGACGTGCCAGGCCTCGCCCTGCTCCCGCGACGCGTAACGCTCGTCGAGCGCGTGCGTGCGGGTGAAGGTGCCGAGCTCGAGATCGAACAGGTCGACCTCGATGCCCGGGATGCCGGCGAAGGTCATGTCGGCCATCGCCGCGCGGTGCACCGGATCGATGTCGTTCGTCGTGGCCTTGTCGGGGCGCGGCCCGCACGGCGTGACGATCGTCTTGTCGAAACGGACGGTCCCGCTCTTGTCGGCGCAGGTCGCGAGCGTCTCGGCGATCGACCGATGATGCTCGGCGGCGGGATTGTAGCTCCCGCCGAAGACGGCGAATCGTCGCGTCATGGGAAACCTCCTGAAAGCATGGTGGGTGGAAGGAGCCTGCCTCGCGATGCGGGGCACGCCGCGTCACCGGGCGACCCGGGAACATGGCCTGCGCTGCATGGCGGAAAAAAGTTCGCGCGCGGCCGCCCCTGATGGAGCGGCCCGCGCACGGGAAGGGAGAAAGGGTCAGCCGATGACGTCGGCGGCCGTGACGAGCTTCACGCCCGCGGCGGCGAGGTCGGCGCGCATCCTGTCGACCGTGCCGGGAAGGTTCACGGAACGCGTGGCCTCCTCGATGAGGTAGACCTCGAAGCCTTCCGCGGCCGCGTCGATAGCCGACCAGCCGACGCAGAAGTCGAAGGCCAGTCCGTCGACGAAGATGCGTTCGACGCCGTTTTCGCGCATCGTGGCGCCAAGCCCCGTGGTCTGCTTGAGGTTGTCGCGGAACCCGCTGTACGAGTCGACCTTCGCGTCGTAGCCCTTGATGAGCACGAAGTCGAAATGGCCGTGCGCGGCGTTCCAGAGCGCCGGATGCATGTCCGCCTCGACCGACCCGGCGATGCCGTGGTCCGGCCAGAGCGTCTGGCTCCCGACCTCGCGCAGATACCGCGTCAGGTCGCGCAGGTCGAACAGCGCGTCCTTGGCGATGCCGTTCTTCTTCGAGGTCCATCCGGCGATCGCCTTCAGGTCCAGCTGCGCGTACGGCGCGAGGCCGACGTACGAGCTGGCCAGGGAGATGTGGCCGTACGGATGCTGGTCGAGCGTGCAGTAGATCTGCCCGCGCGTGTCGAAGTGCGCCTGGAGCGCGAGGACCGCGGGGAGGATCTTGTCCCCGTCCGCGACCGCGAGCCCGCCGCCGGGCATGAACGTCGCCTGGACGTCGACGTGGAGGAGCGCGTCGCGCTCGCCGATCTCGATCTTCTGGTCCATGGTGGGACCCCTTTCTCCGATGGTGGAAGGTGCTGCCGCGCCGACGGCGATGAGGCCAAAGGCCGCATGCCGAAGGACGCCTGACTTTGGCTGAAATCAGCGAAAAAGTCAAGACAGAATGAGCTCGAAAGCTCAGAGGTTGAAAGGTTAAAAGCTCTCAACCTTTGAACCTCTGAACTTTGAGCTTAAAGGAGCTCGATATAAGCCAGCCGGCGGCGGGCGAAACGGAAGAGTTCGGCCGGACGGTGCGCCGCCCCGGATTCCAGCTCGCCGGTCGGTTCGAGGATGCCGGACGCGAGCGCCTTCTTGCGGAAGTTCCGCTTGTCGAGCTCGCGGCCGAGGATGGCTTCGTACACCTCCTGCAGGTCCGCGAGCGCGAAGGTCTTGGGCAGCAGGCTCCAGGCGACGTTGGTGTAGCCGAGCTTGGCACGGATGCGGTCGACGGCGACCTTGGCGACGTACGCGTGGTCATAGGCGAGCGGCGGCAGCTTGGCGACCGGCCACCAGCGGACGTCGGCGTATTTTTCCGAGGTGCGGAGCGCGGCGCCCGCCCCCGCCATGAGCGCGAAGTACGCGACGCTCACCACGCGGCCGAACGGGTCGCGCTTCGGATCGTCGAAGGTGCCGAGCTGCTCGAGGTAGGCGTCCTGCACGCCGGTGGCGGAAGCGAGGATGCGCGCCGCCGCGGCGCCGCAGGTCTCGTCGTCCTCGAGGAGGCCGCCGGGGAACGCCCAGCGTCCTTCGTAGGGCGACTTCTTCATCTGGATGAGCAGCGCCATGAAGACGCCGTCCTTTACCGTGAAGATGGCGGCGTCGACCGCGAGCTTGATGTCCTGGTCGGAGGGATGTTTGGGCATGGACGGATACTTAGTGTACTTCGTACTAAAACTAAAACAAGCGACGATGTCAAGGCGCGCGAAAGAAAAAACGGCGCGGAAAGCGCCGTTTCAATTGGGATGTCCGACCGGACCGAGCTCGGTCCCTTCAGGGGACACGCAGCGGAGACGGATCCAGTCCTCCCCCGCTCCGTAGGTCTCCCTCGGAAAACGGACCGTGCAGGCCACCTGGGGGCGGCCGGGGATCGTTTCGACCGACAGCATGGCGAACGCCAGGTTGTAGCGCGCCAGGTCCCTGCGGAACAGCCGTTCGAGCGCCTCCGCCGTGTTGGCGCCGACGCCCGTGCGCCCGCCGTCCGGCAGGTCGCGGCCGTAGATCTCGATGACCGGCGCGGTGTCGGCTTCCGAGACCGGCTTCCACTGCGGCGTGGTCAGCCCGGTCTTGGGCGCGTACACGCACCAGACCTTGCCGAGCATGAACGCCTTGGCGGTCATGCCGCCGGGGAAGACGTGCGTGAAACCCTCGCCGAGGGCGTCGAAGCGGGAGCCGAGCCCGCGCCAGAGCTTGAGGACCTCGTCCTTGGCCGGGTCCGGCCAGAGGAACGGACCCTTGAGATCGGAGCGATGCGAGCGCAGCACCGATCGTCCTTCCTTGCCGAACTTGCCGGTGAGGACGTCGATGACCTGCACGTAGGCGTAGAGCACGCGTTCCAGGTGGAAACGCTGGCCCTTCACGACCGCCGCGCCGCCGGAGATGACCGGGGGCGCCTTGCTGCCGAACATGATGGCCTCCCGTCAGTTCAGGTCTTCGTTCTCGAGCTCGCTGCCGTCCGAATTGACGCAGCGCACCGTGATCCAGTCCCTGCCCGCGCCGTAGGCGGCGTGCGGGAACGTGATGAAAGCGAAGTCCGTGCGCCCGTCGGCCGCGGTCCGCGCCTCGTTGATGGTCCGGCGTTCGAAACCGAGCCCGAGGTCGCGCAACTTGTCGCCGAGCAGCATGCTGACCGCGTCCATGGTCGCGCCGTCGACGAGACGGTAGTTGCCGTCGTCGATGCGGCTGCCGTAGATGCAGACCGTCGGTGCCGGATCGAGCAGGGACACATCCTCTCCTTCCGGCGTCGTGATCGCGCCCGTCCCGACGTCGCGCACGCACCAGGTCTTGCCGAGCAGGAACGCCTTGACGGTGAGTCCGCCGGCGAGATGCAGCAGCGGCTCGTCGACGACGTCGTGGATCTCCTTCATCTTCGCCCAGATCTGCCGGGC